>Ga0209337_1000062_pt1 | contig 90956 bp, 92 predicted proteins | sample LinPmetageLP53_FD_184044 | JGI IMG/M metagenome (GOLD analysis project Ga0209337, IMG submission 184044) | Marine viral communities from the Pacific Ocean - LP-53 (SPAdes) (version 2) | ecosystem: Environmental > Aquatic > Marine > Oceanic | place: Pacific Ocean | collected 2010-02-08
TATTCTAACTTCCCACTAACAACAACATATACAAGAGTACCGTCACAAATATAACTAAGCCAATAAGTACCTGTTGCTGATATTGTTGTAGCATCTCCAGACTTTATTTTTACAACACTTGTATTTATTGAAACAGTGTAGTTACTACCATTTACAAAAATTATATTGCCTGACTGACCTGTTGCTGCGGATACATTCGTAAATGTAAATCCTGACGAAGTAATATTAGCAGTTGGAGTACATTTAAAATTATTAGTTACTGCCAAGTCAAAAGAACCGTCATTATCTACTGTAATTGCCCCCCGATTCGCACCAGTAAATGTCTGATCATTAGCTAACGCAGCAGCATTATCCGCTTTTGTTCCTTGTGTTGATGTTGCATATGCTGTTGCAGCAGCAGTTGCTGATGTCCCCAAACCTAAAGCACTTCTTGCTAAAGAAGCGGTTGCACTTCCGGTCCCACCAAGTGCCAAGGGAACTATACCGGCTGTAATTGCCTGTCCAGACAAAGAAAGATAATTATCAGTTACGCTAGCAAGAGTGACATCAGTGGAATTGTCTGTCCCTGCCTCATCAACGCCTAAACTTGTTCTCAGGGTACCCCCAGATTCTGCCACCCATGTGATGCTGCTTCCAGTGCCGCTTCCGACAATGACGTTGCCATCTGTAGGCGTTAATGCCCCAATAGCCAGCAGTTCAGCATCCTCATTGGCTAGGGGGTGCCATGCGGAACCACTCCCGTCATTATGAGAAAAATAGACTTTGCCTTCTGCATGAGCATGGGCTAGTGCCCCGTGATTATCTGCACTTGCTGCATAAGAACTGTTTAGAGCACTTAAAGAAGCGTATTGTGGGGGAGTGATCTTGGTGTGAGCAATTCGGTCAGCATTAGCAGTCGTGATGTCAGCATTGGTAATCGTGCCATCAGCAATTTTGCCTGTGACCACAATATTATCACTCAGGTCATCTGATGTGAGTGCAGCTGGGGTAGGGGGTTTCCCAATGTAGGCCATATTAGTTCTCCAAGCACGAAATGATTACGTCTGCCACAGCACTGGCTGTGACTTTGAGCTTATCGCCATTTTCCAAAACGACCTTCTGATCGCCACCTACTACCGCCAAGGCTGAACCTACTCCAATGGGAGCAGCTCGAATGAGGTATCGGTCTTGATTACTGCTTTCAGAAGCATCATAGAGCTGTACATCACAGGTTATTGCGGCACTGGTTCCGGCGTTAGCCACAGAGAGCCCAATGACGGTGGCGCCTGCCGTTGGAGCGGTGTAGCATTCCGTGACCGAGGTCACATTGTGTTTGGTAGCATTTTTGAAGGTAGCCATAATTAACTCAGAGCAATTGCGAGTTGCAGGGCAGTCCCCGCTGGATCAACACTAATGGTTACGTTGCCACTACTGTCTGGAAGAGAGTCGTTTACGGTACTGACCGCTCCAGTGCCATCAACTCCTTTGGGAATACCCAAATTCATGACAGGGTTGCTTGATGTGCCTGTGATGGTAAAGGTTGGGGTAGCACTCGAAGCCAAGGCCGTAATTGTTCCGGCAGTAAAGCTGGGAGAAGTGCCGTCTATAGGCTTTGTAAAATCGGCTGTCTGATCCGCACTGGAATCATCAAACGTAAAAGTAAATCGCTTTAGTGTCGTATCGCTGGGATGATCCGCTAGGGCTACTGTTGAGATGCCTCGTCCATCCACACCAGCTTGGACATTGAAAGAAGAGGTCGTTGTCACAGCCGTTGAATCTGGATAAGTGAAGGTCAGCGTATAGTTATTGGTGCTTGGTTGATTAAGCGCAATACTAGATGGGATGGCTTGGGGGCCAGTATCACCCGTGTTGCCTTTGGGGATTGAGAAATCCAACACGGCAGCTGTATTTGAACCTGAATTGCTAATTGTGGCACTTGAGCCTGAAGCCCCTGTGGTTACACTGCCCACGGTCACTGTAGCAGCGTCGCCTTTTTCTCCTGGGCGGTTGACCAAGAGCTGGGTCAGCTGAAGCATGTTTGTGGCAGTCTCGCCTGCATTGAAGCCAGAGAAAGCGCTTAGATCGACAGGGATATGGGAAGGGTTTAGGTCGGTGTTGACTGTGCTTAAATCCGAGCCTTTGATCTTTCTGGTAGTGATTTCGGTATTGGCAAGAGTAGTCATGAGCTGCTAGTCGTTAGAGTCGTTGGGCTCCAGCTGGGGCCGTACATTCTGCGGCCTCCGTAGCGGGTAGGAAAAGGGATCGTCATGGTCATCCGGTCAACGCCTTCTGTGTGGCTGAGATCGTTTTGGCCTTCACGCCTCTGGCAATCGACAACAACCTCATAGAATTTTGCTCTCCAGAGCTGGCTTTTTTCTAGATTCCTAAGCTCATTTTCTTTGAGGAAAGCCCGTTCCAAGCAGCCATATACCAAAGCCTCCACATACATATCTGGCAGTAAAGTGCTGGCCGTTCCTGAGTAATTGGCAGTGTTGGTCGAGTCTCGAAAGGTCAGCTTCCCGTTAGCCACACCCTCAATTGTCCAGACGTAACCACTGACCGTGGAGGTGTTCTGGATTAGGCTGTTGGTCGAAATGATCGCAATAGAAACTCCAGAGCTGGTGGCAATGGCGTTTTTGTCAAGCCGGACTGCATAGCGATTGTGTTGGGCGGTAACTGAAGGGTTGTTTATTAGTGATAGGGCAATTGAAAAAATGGTCACAGAAACTGCAGTCGTGCTTGAAGAAATTGGATTCTTGTCCAGAGTAATTGCGTATCGCCCATTTTGCGCAGCATCACTGCTTGTAATTTGGACAGAGCTGACAGAGCTGACTTTAGTATCAGGATCTAATACCCCTCCAGACTGAACAGAGGCTCCAACAAAATACTTAGTGTAATCAGCGGCATAAATGATGTTTGAATTTAAATCAACATTTGCCGTATCAGTGCTATTGGCACTAACCTTGGAATCATCTGCCAGGATGTTGTCTGCACGAACAGAGGCTCCAACAAAATACTTAGTGTTATCAGCAGCATAAATGATTTCTGAACCATCCGTGGTGGTGGCTGTATCGCTCCCAGAGTTAACTACAAAGACAAGAGCTGAGGTTGAATCAGCAGGGCTGGTGACATTGTTCGATGCCGCCGTCATGTTGGTCAGGTGAGCGGTCTCTGTCGGGTAGGGCACAATCCGCAAGGTATTGGCATTCCGAGCATCCTTGACTAAGTAAAGCGGTGTCCCCGTGGAGGCCAGCCAACCGCCAATGCCAGTAGTTGGGTGCTGGCCCATGTACTTCTGGTCTAATTGGCTGGAGGTCACAATCTGGAGCTGCAAGCCCTGAAGGCGCACAAGCTTAACTACCGAGATGCTTGAAGGAACAGCCACAGTGGTGTTATTGAGTACCACATTTGCTGTTGCCGTGGCTCTTGGAAACTCCGTCAGCCTCAGCCATTCCTGTTGAGAGTCTTCGACATAAGAGCGCAACTCTGCCAAGGGCCAACGGATGTTGCCAGCATCCTGCAATAGTGCAGCAGCTCTTGAAGTGATCTCATCCAGTGTCATATTGCACTTTTTCTTAAAACAAATTGCTCAGGCATAATGGCTGGCGCAGCTTGCTCAGAAGCAAGTGCTTCAGGATAAACTTCCTTGGTTGCAGGAGCAGGATCATCAAAGCCTGGGGCAAAACCTTTTGAATTCATTTGAGCGCGATAGTTCTGGGTTGCCGCTGGATTGATTTCGCCCATGATCAGCAGGTTCAGATGAACTGCTATTTCGCCTTTTGGTGGGACAATGATGATGAAGGGCCAACGTTGCTCATAGATTGGCTCCAGCTCTCTGCTCATGTCCGATTGCTGGTACTTGGTTTCTACAGTTTCAGCCAAATGTAGAGCAAATTCATTAGGTACAATGGACGGGATACCTCGCATAATTGTGCAGTCAATGCCATTGATACTCCCCTTCCAAGGTAGCTTGGAGTTAGGGTCATGGCCTGCTTGCAATTGCAACACACAGCAATCTGGAGGAATCGTATTTTGATCACCATTATACTGAGGGCATAAATTCTTTAAGCCTCTGGTCTGGAAGTTATGACCAAGAGCCTTGTTGTAGTAACTGTTCGCCATTCCTGGCTTATTAATTGGGGCAATATCCCAGGCATTTGCCATAAAAAAACCTAAAAGCAGGGGCCACCGGAGCAGCCCCTTGGTTAGTTACAGAAGTAGATAGTTCGGTTGAACCATGTACTTTGCAGGATCATCTGGATCGAGCTTCCACTCAGAATTTGGCGCAAAAACATGCCAAATCTGGATGTAGGCTCGACCAGTGGTGCTATCACCAGTTCCTGTCACAGTTACCACCACCTTTTTATTAGCGTCCAAGGCACCAAAGCGCTTGGCATTAGCTGATGTAATAGCGTTAGTAGCATGAGTTAGAACTGTCGATGCCAGATAGGCATCTGCGGTAGTAGGGTTCCCCACTTTAATAGCGGACCCCGATGGGAAAACTGTAGTGACGATAACATCAATACGTTCAATCAGTGCTGTTTCCGGCATTTCAATGTCCATCGTCAAATTGCCATTGACTGTCGTACTCCAAACAGGCAGTTGGACAAATTGAGATGTGTTTGAGAGCCGGTTTACATTAGAGTTCATTTGGCTCCTTACAATGAAGATACAGCTACTTCTAGCCGCATAATAAATTCATCACGCAAAATTACATTTCCATACATATATTTATAGCCGATACTTCCTCTCTGATTCAAGGGGTCCTCTTTGGACGGGGAATCAGGTCGATGAACTACAGGTATGATGGAATTGAGGCCACCCAAGCGAACCACTCCAATGGAGTTGGCGCCATAGATGATCACCGGATAAACGTCCACAGAAGTTGACCCAGCTGTTGTCAAAACTGGCATGGCTGGGCTGGTGCTTGCAGTTGTCCCCGCATTTTTAAATGGCTCATAGATGGTTGACTGCACAAATCTAACACCCTTGTAGGCCCCCATTTCACCCTCAAATGCGACAGACGCATTGCTGTACTTCTCCACCGGCACAAAGTCGGTCAGTAGTTCCAGATCCACACGCAGGTTTGGATGGCACACTGCAACATAGGAGGCGCGAATTGGTTCAGAAGCAATATCCCGTGAAGGGCTCACAATCGTTGTGATCTTCTCGCAATCTTCCTCTTCCAGCTTGCGCACGGCCTGGGCAATCATGTTGGTGGTTATGATGCCATTAACCTGTGACCGATTCGTTACACTGGCCCCAGAGGCATTAACCCGAAAAACATTGGTGCCTGCTCGGAATTTCTTGAAATTCAGAAACTCCATCTGCTCGGCAGCCTGTGTCGCTTGGGTCTCCGTTATAATTTGCTGGTAAGGCAACTGGCCGAAGGAATCCATCAGGTCGGTTGTTGTAATATACCGCCCAAATTGTCTCATTTCGGTAGTCACTATGCGCTGAGATATAGAATCCCAATTCGGGGTTGTGCCCTCCGAAAGGGGCTCATCCCCAAAAGGCAGCTTCTCTATTCTTCTGAATCGAACTACTGCACTCTCATTTGCATTTTTTATATGCTCGGTTGCAAAACGAGCGGTGATGAGGTTTTTGGTGACATTCGGCAACATATCCTGTTGCAGCCGAATCGCTTCCTCGACCTCTAGATCACCAAACAGCCGTCCTGCGACATCTGTAGGTGTACTTAAGACCGTTGACATAGGTCAAATCTCCATTAAAAACAGAGACTTCTAGGCTACCAAGGGCCAACCGTTGCAGCTTGCTGTTTCGGCTGGGAATCCCAGTACGCCTGCATCTCTGCCATCGTTGAATTTTCAGTAAGTTTTGATTTGGCGCGAGTGCGTGGAGCAGCAGCATTTGGAGTTCTTACCGGAGCAGCCGTCCTTGGTCGAGGAGGTGCAGATTGGGACTGAGGTGCAGCTGTGGTCTCAGCCACCTTCCCAACTTCCGGTTTTTGCATCAGAAATTCGCGCATCAATGCAGCAAAATCTTCTGCAGCCTGTTCATAACTTTCATGGCCGTCCATTACCCCTGCTTGAGCAATTTTCAGTCGTTGGGGTGAGGCCGAAACCCACTGTCCCCATTGCTGAGAATTGTCTATTTCCAGAGCGTTGGTGATGCCAAGGCGTTCGTTGGTAAGTTGATGACGTTTCTGAGCATTCAAGGCTCTCTGATAATCAGAGCGTTCCTTGAGAAGTACGCCAAACTCGCCTCGGACGTTTGTCATGAATTCAGGTAATAATGTTGCTAGTTCTCGGCTAATCGCATTTTTGGTTTCCGTGGCAATCACTTCGTTGATCACCGGAAAATCCTTGAGGAATTCCTGATGTTCCTTCGACCTTTCTGCAGGCTGGTCAACCGCCTTCAGGTCTCCATCACTCTTGGGCTCCTCTTTTGTCTTTGACAACTTGTCTAACTGGGCCTGCATCTGCTGTAATTGCTGATTCACTTGTGTTGTTTGCGTTCGCAATAAAGAGTTTTCAGCCTCAACATTCTTGATGTGCTCAGTAGCCACTTGATGTCTTGTCTCCCAATCCTTGCCTCTTGCCTTGGGCTTGTCGCTTTTTGGCACAGCCTCCAGAGGGTCAGGAGTTGCCAGTTGGGCTTCAGCTTCAACAGATTGGTCATCTGCATCCCGCGAATCCCAAATTTCTTGCAGCTCATCCATCGTGTATGAGCTTTTTGAGCTTGCTTGGTCAGCAGCCATAGGGTCTTTCTGCAGTGGTCACTGCTTTTTAGATAAGTAAGTGTTTAGCAAATCATAAAGGCTTTGCCGGAATTCCAGCAGGCCCTGCCGTTTGCCTAGGTTGAAGTTGTGGGTTGGTAGCGACTCTGGGGTCACCGGATCGCTCGTCACCCGTTTGAGGGATTCTTCGCATTTGAGCAGCATTTGCTCCTCCACCCATCGCCATTCTCTGCTGATCAACAGGTCGTGGAGCTGGTTGGGCTGTAGGTCCTGCTCCCCCTTCAGGTGCGAGGGCAGCTTCGAGTTCACCGACTCGTTGTCGTTGTAGGGCAGTGTCATATTCTTGATCAATTACTTGTTGTTCTTCGGCACGGGAAACTTGATCCTTGAGGAGATAGCTGTGCTGAGAAAGATCGCCAGGATCCCCCAACATATCGCCATTCTTCAGACGCTCCAGCCGCTCCTGCATCTGCAAACGCCGCCGATCCTTGCCAATGGAAAGCATTTCTCTGAATCGGGCATCACTCTCGCCTTGTGCCACTTCGTGTTGCAACTCCAAGCGTTTACGCTCATTGATGATTTCAGCCTCTGCCAGTTGCAACTTGAGCTGGGATTCCATGGCTTCCTGTTGTTCCTGTGCCACCTGATCTTCAGGCTTCAGCAGCAGCTCAGGATCCAAGCGGTAGGCTCTTAAAACTGATGGCAAGAGATGCCTGACATCAATGTGCCTCTCCAAAACTGGCATGGCTCCAATTAACTGCACAAACTGCAAGAGCTGCTGGTTGTGGATTTCTGATGCAACATACCTGTCGTAGCCAGTGGAGTAGGCTTCACAGTCCAGTTTGATGCGGTAATCATCACTGTCTGTCATCAACCAGCGGTATACATGGTCAATGCACTGTTGGATCATTGCCGACACACTTCTTAAAACTGTCCCCATTGCCCGATTCATATTGCTATTCAGCAAGGACATCCCTGTAGCAGTCTGCGTCTGATATTTACTGGAATCACCTGTGCCAAGCGCTGGCTGGCTGGTGATCAAATCCGCTTCTCTTTCCAAGTATTGCAACAACTCCAAAAGCCCTTGTGACACATCTGGCACAATTAGGTTCCGCATTGCCGTGTCAGCCTGCCCTGGCCTTGCCCGAAAGACTCGGCCTGGCCCCAAATCTTGAAAGTTTTCGCCTGGAGCAAAAGCAGCTTCATCTGCTACCATCATCGGCATTGCTGCCAAGTGTTTCCCCATCACATACATTGATAGAGCAAAGTTGGCATGGTCCTGCAAATCTGATAAGGCCCAATAAATCCCATCGCCCCAAATGCTTTGAGGATTCCGTTGCCAATACGCCGCAGAGTACGGGCAAACGCCGTCATAAGGATGGGGCACCAACTCAATGACCCTGTCTCCCAACATAACGATCTTAACTGGGAAAACTTCGGCGTCTCCAAGCCATTCTGTGTCCATCCGCTCTTCCAGATCGGCCTTGTCGAGATAGCCGTAAAACTCCAGCATCTCCATCTTGCGGTTATCAAAAGTGGCCTTGCCTTTTACTGGATCAGGTGGAGATGACTGATCGCCTCCAATCACTGTCACATCCCTCTCCAAGACATCCAATACTGCCTCCACATCATAAGCCCCTTGAGTTTCTTCCAAAAGACGGCGGACTTGTACCGTTGAGAGAAACTTGCGCTCAATCACATACTCTGCATCTTCAAAGCGGGTGGCCTCTGGAGCAGGAAAGATGTTGAAGCAGCTCACATACTGGGTGGTTGGGACCACTTCGCTTTCGAGCAACTGCTCCAGCTGATAATCCATCGGTCCCACAAACTTCCCACTGTAGACCGGATGAGAGCGATACTCCAAAACAGGGCTCTTCATAATCGCTGTGCCGTGTAAGCACATCTCGTGGATGGCATTGTGCAACTCACCCTGAAAATCCGTTTGCTCACAAATATCCCGAATCCGGTTCTCCAAGGCAGCTCGGCGATTCTCCAGCTCTGCTACAATGTCTACTCCTGCCTGTTGCGCATAACCCTGTGCTGCCTGCAAATACTGCATCCGTTCTTCCTCACTCATCTGGGTCATCAAATGAGCCCCAGGCAGCATGTCTGGAGGGATAAAACGTAAATGGCGGGAAGTCCGCATCTTGAAAGGAATCTCGCCTCCCTCAAAAAGCATGCTGGTGATCTTGGCAACCGCCCCCTGAACCTTTCGTCTTGTCAGGTTGAAACGGATATCTACCTGCTGACTGCTAGTGGGCAGAGTCTGGTAGAGCCTGCCTTGGTAGGCATCTTCCCCAGGTTGCCAACGCTCCACCTCTACATCATTGCGAGACTGCTGCGCCAAAGAAAACTTCTCCCTGATCAGCATCACCAACGGGTCTCCCGACTCGGTCATTGAGGCTTGCGCGCCATAGACACTCAATTGACTACTCCTTGTCGGTTACTGAGCTGCTCGGCAATTTGCTGCAAAGCGGCCTGCCCTTCCTCCTTCATGGTTTTCAGCCTTGCCATCTCCTCCTTCTCGACTGCGGCAAAAGCTGCATCGGCACGGTCTGCCACCGAAACCTGAGCCGTTTCTGTCTCACGCCAGCCACCAACTGCCTTGAGGTAAAACATCTGAGCCCTAGTGTTGCCCTCCAAAGCGTCCTCAAAAAGCTTGTTGGCTACTCTGCGAACCCCAATGCTACGACCCTGTGCCAAAGCAGCTGCTACTTCATCAGAAGCATCCGCGTTTTTTAGCAAGGTCTGAGGGCTAATCCGTAAACAATGAGCTACCTGAGCGTTTGTCAGCCCGTTCTGACTCAACTCAATAATCTGCTCTAAAAGCACAGGGCTCTTCCAATCCAGTCTGTTCTGCCTTTTTCTAGTCGGCATAGGTCCTCATTAATTTAAACAATCTCTTCCTCCATAGCACTGAAGCCCCGTGAACGTGTAGCGTCATAGGCTAAATAATGAGCCCCTGCCATTTGTGCAAAACGTGAAGAAGGCGGAATTTGCTGGCAACCATGAAGCGCTAAGGCCAGTGCCATTACTGTGTCATCATGAGCCCCTTCCTGCGCTTGCTCCTTGCCATTCGGGTCTACTACAAAACGTAACATCTCCTGCAAAATCACTGGGGACTTGACCCTCAGCCATTCCTCCCTGACACACTCCTTCAAAAAGCCTAAAATCTGTGGGCGAGTTCGCTTGGTGGTTAAAAAGCCTAACTTCCTCGTTGGCCTACTCCCACGCTCATCCAACACCCTTTCTGCATAAATATTGGGGTAGCGGTAGTAATCACTTAGCCTCCTGACTGTAACCATGCCGTGGTTGTTGCGCTCGACAACCATCCATGCTTGATTGTAAAACCGCCCCAATGCCGTCAAATGCCCTGCCAATTCGTCGGGGTCACAGCGTAGCCGCAAAGTCGCTACCTCTTCATAGGTCACGGCATCCAACACCACTGCTACCGAATAATCAGCATCCCGCCTACCTGTCAAAATCCCCTCGGCTACATCACAGCCAATCCGATACTCACGGTCATAGACTGGGGGCGTATGCACTTTTAAAGGCCCCAAAGGCTCTGGCAACAGGTTAAAACGTAGCTCTTGCATTGCACCTAAAGTCTGCTCAATCCCAAAAGGCTCCCCCTCTCTGGCCTGAGCCTGCCAGCCTGTTAGCACACTGCGCCGAAAAACAGAGCGTGAAGAGCTGAGAAAGCTCTCCTCTGGCGATGACGGGTAGTCCTGGTGAAATTGGTCCAGCTCCCCTTGACAAACATCACTAATACAGCTGCGCCGCCAGTGTAAATGCTCCAGCGATACGCTAAAAATCTCTTCAGTATCCCCAGTTGCCATCTTGTACGTCTGACCCAGTAAACTAGCCTCCTCCTCACCCCCATACTTCTCCAGTGTCCCCAAACTCGCTTGAAATGCCTCACGATCCCCCTCATTGCGGAATGGCCTTACATAGTCACTGAAACTCCACCACGGAAAGAAATCAGCCTCCCAAGCATTCGCTCCCTCGGCTGCCTGCCAGTAGCTGTTGTAGAAATGCCCCCCAACCCCATTCGCTGTAGACTCTAAAATCTGCTCGCCATGCCCGACCTTGGTGGTGCGCATCAAGGCTCCACAGTAGTCCGCTGCCCCATTCCCCCACCGGCTTACCTCACTCAAGTGCAAAAAGTTGATCTGGTCCCCAACTACATCGCTACCGCCTACCGTTGCTAACCGATACCTTGTGTTGCGGCCTCCACCCTCGACTGTCCCCCACTGTAACTCCCCCTTGTTGCCATAGAGCTTGGATGGCTTGAAGGCCGCCGGTAACTGGCTCTCCATCAGCCGCACCATGTTGAACAATGTGCGGGTGGTCTCCTCGCTGTTGGCTACCAGTAAGATCCGCTGGTTGCTCCTAATCAAACTGGCTAGAAAGAACCGCGCTATTACATACGTCGAAAGGCCAGAGCGCCTAGGCTTCAAAACTACCCGCCTTACATAGCCCTGACGGGCTAGCTGATCCTCTACCCTCGCGTGAAGTACCCGCTGGACAGAGTTTAAACGCAACGGGATCAATTCCCCTGAGCCAAATGCCTCTATGCGGAACAGCCGCTCAAATGCTGCCGAGGGGTGTGACCAGCAAAAACGTATAAGATCAGCTAGATCCATTTGTGGCCCCGCCGTGCCCCCTCCCCCCTCCAGATTAAGGGATTCCTTACTCTCTGAGTCCCTGAGCTCTGCGATGTAGCCGTTTTCTAGGCTGTCGGCTGTGATCATTTCCCAGTCATATGATATAGCATCATTTGCTCGTTGCCTTAACTGCTCGGTTTGCCGGTGCTGAATTACCGATTTGCAGGTTTGCCGGTATTATAAGCCGATAGAATCAGCCGAGTCAGCCTTCTCGCGCAGAAGCTGTGGTTGTGTTTAACTCTGCTTTTTCAACTCCCGTGGACAATGTCGAGATAATTACGCAATATTGCGAAAAATTGCTTGACCTGTTGTTTTTGTTGCTTTACGCTTGACGTCCCACTCCAAGTGGGGCGGGGGAGATCTTGCCCGCAGCTTAACCCTAGCCTAGCGCCTGACGCGCTGAGCTTTTCAAATAATTGATAAGGATACCACGCATGAAATACGCAATAGCTATTTGCCTCGGCGTCGATATTGTTTCTTCAGCTGGCGGCTACATCGCAGCCTGTTGTTTAGCGGAAGATCGACTTGCTGAAGAGTTGATCCCGCTTCTCTATAGCGACCTGCCTGAATACAACGGAGAGCAGTCGGACGGCTGCTTATCTTGGGTTCGTTGCACCGAAAAGGTTGCGGCGGAATATGGGCACCACGGCCAGCGTTTGCAGCCGGTGGCATTTGCAGAGCCGGCAGTATTCAGAGCGCCCACTGTTTTTGGATTAGACGAAAGATACCGATATTACTATGTAGCGGCAGGCATTGACGAAGTGACTGTATACAACGGTCTAGTCGATTTCGACCCTGAACTAGCAGCCTGGAAAGAGCGGCACCCTACCGAGAGCGTCCCGCAAGGCTACAAGGCCGGCAGGGCAAAAAAGCTAAATGTTTGGCGAGCTGAGGAGGTAGTGCAATGAAGCCAAGCAACAACCCTCCGAACCGATTGGCTCAGGATGAACAACGCATCCGCGTGACTGTTGATCTGCTTTGCTCAGGAGGTCTTGATCTTGTGGATCTTGAGCTGATCGCGAGCAGGTTTTTGAGCCAAGAGCTAGAACGCCCCGTTGATGGGCTCCATATGTCAGCGTTTCAAGGCATCAAGCCAGACAGGAGAGAAGCAATCATTGACGGCTTGCAAGACCTGAAAAAACTAGACCCTGCAGCGGAGAGCAGCATTGCGGATTGCCTGCCGGTATCACTGCATGACAGCGAGGCCGACTATTGGTTCAGCGCTGAGGCAGAGGATTTACTTGACGATATAACGACAGCGATTGAGGAGGCGGCGGACACCGTATTGGATGCGGCAATGAACCCGCACGATGCCGAAATGGAGGAAGCCGTGCTTTCCCTGCATGACCCAGAAAGCGACCTAATCGACTGCTACAGCTGAAACACTAACCACGGGGGCCGAGAGACTCCCGCACAAAGGATCTACACAATGAGCTTTCAAAAGTTTGTAGAAGGGCGGCAGGAGCCTCCCGAAGTGCTTGCCTATATATATGAAACGAATGCGGAAGCGGATTGGCAGGTTTTAGACTTGCCAGACGTAGAGGCGGATTTTCCGCGCCGTTGCTTTCAAGATGCCTTGGCGGCGGCCGAGCATATCGGTGGAGAGTTGATCCACGCCGAAGGGTGCGCAGGCCCTTGGATTGTAGTTGAAGTCAAGGACTACAACCGAGCCCTCGAAGACGAGGTGCACGGGCAAGACAGCTTTGGCGTGAGGCCACAGCCCCCACGCAAGAGAATTCCAGATTTTACAGCTGCACACGCTGAAGAGGCTTGCAGGGAGCTAATCGCCGAGGGCGCACGGCTGAACGCCACCAAGTTTGTTGTCGAGTTTGAGGGCCACCAGCTAGCGCCAAAGCAAGTGATTGCCAAGGCTGTCCAGCTAGCAACCGGCCAGCCGCTATCAATCCGAGAGTTTTCTGGCGGGGAGGAAAGTAACCGGCGTTTGCGCCGCGCTGGGTTGACAGTGAGCCGATTATGATCGCATACCACGGAACGCCGATCAGCGGCGCCGAGGCAATCGTAAGCCGTGTCTTGCTGTCGAGGTTTGCCTTTGTTTCATTTGCGCGGCCCGATCAGCTAGAGCTTGTTTCTGAGGTCTGCGCTGGATTCGCCTTGGACAATGGGGCGTTTTCATTTTGGAGCCGAGGCGAGAAACCCGACTGGGAGCTTTACCGCTCATTTGTGTTTGAGTGGTACAAGCACCCCGCTTTCCAGTTCGCCTTGATCCCTGACGAAGTCGAAGGGGGCGAGGCAATCAATGAGGAGCTTTTGCGTGAATACCCCCTTCCCTCAGGCGTTCCGGTATTTCATCAAGGCGAGAGCTTGGAGCGCTTGGAGCGCTTGGTTACTAGCTACGAGCGGGTAGCCTTGGCAAGCGTAGAGCGATACATACCGAGCGACAGCTTTTGGGCGTGGATTGGTGAGATGATGACAATTTGCTGTGATGCTCACGGCAGACCTCGTTGCAAGCTGCACGGCTTGCGGATGCTGAATCCTGAGATTTTCGAGCGCCTGCCGTTGGCGTCTGCTGACAGCACAAACCTTGCGCGCAATTGCAACCACCGCCAGCGCTGGTCTGGGCGCTATGTCCCCGTCGGGGCTGAGCTGCGCGGTTTAGTAATGCGTGACCGGATTGAATCATTCCAAAGCCCATGCCGCTTCGAAAAAGCGACAACCACACAACCAACATTTTTTTAAACCGTAGGGGGCAACACGCCCCCGCACAAAGGATGCACAATGGTGAACTTAACAAAAAGCACAGACCCCCAACCAACGGCCCCAGAGCTTGGCCTTTGTATGAATTTAGACGGCACACAGCTGCAAGGCATATTCCCGCAAAACAAAAGATCGGATTTTCAGATTTGCGTTCAAAGCCTAAGCCACAAAAACGGCGGGCAGGTGGTTTGCGCGTGGCTGGACGTTGAGGATTTAGAAGTTGAAGACATAGAGTTAGCAATCGCCAGCTTCATGAAATACCTCGACAAGCGAGAGCGAGAGCGAGACCTAAAAGGCTACTGGTTCCTTGGGCCAGTGGAAGAGTGGGAGATTGCAGACTACGATTTACCGTTTAAGTATGATGACTTTGAAGATTTAGTCCGCAAGGTCGAAATCTGCGCAGAAGAAGACGGGGCGTTTTTGCTCAAAGCCGCTCAAGATTGCGGGGTCGACTGGGAGCGCGGGCTCAAACACCTAAAAGCCCGCATTATGTGGCGCGTCAAGAATAATCAGCATGGATGCATGAGCGATTCACGGCGGGATTGGGCTTGGGAACAATTAGGCGAGGCGGGTTGTCCTGAGCGTTTCAGATCGTGGATAGATTTAGACTTTGCTTTCAAGGAACTAATCGACGGCCACACTTATTATTATGACGATGATGACGGGCTAGTTATTTTTGACTGTTAACCACAACCACGGGGGCAGGAGGCCCCCAGCACAAAGGATCTATTACAATGAAAAATCTGATTGAGCAAGCGTTGCATGAATGGTTGAAGGCGGACACGGTGAAGGCTTGCGGCCATTCACAATTAGCGGTGATTAAGTGGGGGCCTTGGACGGAGGAGCCCGAAACCAAGCAACTGATAGAGCCGCAGTGGTTGGTAAGAATCAACAACCGAGGGCGTTCTTACAAAGTCCCCACAGATTCAGAGCTTGACCTTACAAATGACATGATCCGCGCGTTTTATATTGCGATCCATCAAGAGATTGCCAAAGAGTGCAAGCGCGTTCCCGCCGATGCAATCCAGATCCAAGCCTACACGAACAACCACCCGACGGGGTTCCACATCCTTTTTCAGTACACGGAGAATTACCACGCCGCACGGCACGACCAGCAGCGTGAGCGTTTAAGCCTTCCGGCAATCGCCGAGTAACCAACCAACCAGCTCCCCCCTGGGGGGCTACTAACAAGTGAGGCATCATGCACAAATTCACTAACGGCACAAGCTACACGACACACAACGACGGAGATTATAAAGTCATCAGCCGCACGGCAAAGCGGATGACGATTAGCGACCAGTTTGGAGCGGTCAAAACCGTTGGCGTACTAATTGACGAGCGCGACCCCAAGCGAGGCGAATGGGCACGGCCCGAGGGTAAATATTCAATGTGCCCAGTGATTCGGGCAGAGCGGCCAAGCAACTAAGGAACCAGCCCAGAGGGCACAGCTGGCTCAGTTGTGCCCCCGAGGCTGGCGCTTTGGTAGCGTTGCAGCGTTTTGCTACTAACTAAAGGATCCACAATGACCCGTACAGAATTTGTTACGAACTATTTGGGTTTAGCAGACCCAATGGTGACAGAGTTAACGATTGACCGGCTCAGGCGTCAAGCTGAGATGTTGCAGGAGCTGGAGCCGCAAAAGCTCCGAATGATTACAGACTCAGGGCACGGCTGGCTCGAAGTGAGCGTTTTGCAAGCGATTAACTTAGGGCTTTGTGCTACAGACTTCAGCGCCTTCAGCTACACAAACGGCGAATTTATTGGCCGTGAATTTATTTGGTCAATCTGGAGTCAATGCCCTCTAAATAATGGGCGGTTGCCAATCCATTGCTACTACCTTGAAGAAGACTGTGACGCCGTGATCTACCTGAGACGGCATCAGCTGGTGTATGAGTGTGAGCCAAGAATCACGCACGTTGAGCTAGATGGTGATTGCGAAATACGGCGGTTGCCAGCGATCTACTAACCACAACCGGCCCCGCCTTGGGGCTACTGACTGAAAGGAAACACAAATGAAAGCCACCATACTATTCCCTGCAACACCCACCACCAACGGAGTGATGAATAAGCTACGAGCCTATGCTCAACTTCTCGCCAGCTGCCCATTTTTCAAGGGCGGCACCAACTTGCCTGAGATCGCAGGGTACTTCGGGGATGAAGATTACGAGGAGCTGAAGGACGTTTGCTGTCCTACCAACTGGCATTATGTCAGTGAGCGGGGCAACGAGGTGCAGGTTCGCAAAAAAGGATCCGCTTGGGCGGGTTCTTCAATTGAGCATTTTGGCTGCGCGGCGATGTGGGAACTGCACCTTGACTGCACTCGGGGCTGGTTGCGCTCTCACCCCTTGGGCTATGCCATCGCCAGGGATTTGGGGCGGATGCCTCAATTGCTGAGAAGCCTGAAATCACAAGAGCCTGAGCGCGGGGTTTGGGAACATCCCAAGCCAATGCAGGGCCGTAAAATCGCTGTCAAAGGGGGCTGGTGGCATGTCAGCGCAGACCCAAGCGGAAGGGTTGACAGCGCAATACTACGGACCATTTTGCGGCGTAATGATCAAAGTGTGATGACGCTTCCGGCTTAATTTTTCTGAAGGACTTAATTTTTTCAAGGATTAGGATGGGACTGCTAAAAAAATTTGGAGTGCTCAAACCAAAATCGTTTAAATACCAAATTAAACGAACGCACACCTACTATATGTCAGGTGAAATCTGGGCATCTAGTGAGGAGGCGGCAAGAGAAAGGATTGAGGGATTTAAAGATAGTGTCCCACCGGAATTGTTTGACCACACACACAACACTGAAATCGTACACATTAACGTAATCAAGGAGACAGATGGATCTATTTGAATCGTTCCTAGAATTAACTGATAAAGTCCCCCCTGCGCCTGAGCCTGAGCGCTACCTAACCCTAAGCCCTTCAGACTGGCTGGATCGCGTGGAGCTGGTTGAGAGCACCGAGTTGCAAGTTGAAGGTTGCCCAGTGTCTATCGCATTGACTCCACGGATTGAAGCAGTGCATGAAGGACAGCGCTTCATGCTCCGAAGCACAGACAACGGGGTTCTACTGATCAATGGCAAAGCTCAGGAAACCCGATCAATGTTGCGCATGAGCCAGCGCGAATGGCTTCGCTTTCGTGAGCTGGTCGATCAAGCTCAGGCCAGAGGCAATGGCCGTTTACTGTAATAACCACAGCCCCGCCTTGGGGCTACTAACTAAAAGGACACACCATGGATTTAATCATCAACAGCACAAAAAAAATGAGCCGCAAGCCCTATCTCTGTCTTTGGCTTAAAGGCTATGAAAGACAATGGGCGCCAAAAGAAAAGGCAACAAGCACTACTGTCAGATTCCAGCTGCTTGGGCTTGAAGCTGGTCAGGTAGTCGAGTGGAGAGCGAGTCTTTGGGATGGTCAAGATTTTACGAATCCAGCTGTACGCTGGGGGCTGGTGACGGATAACGACTTTATTCTGATTAGCCGCAATCTTTCAATTCACGCCCAGGTAGCTCACAGCAAGGGGGATCCGTTTGTACAAGCAACTGGCAGTGATTACAGCGGGGATCTATCTGGGGGGTTAACAGCTGATGAAGAAGACCGGCTCCGAAATTCTTTGATTAATTGTGGCGGGGACTTTATTTGTTTCCGAAAGCGTAGTGGGGAGCTGTATCTGCCGGTGATGGAGGATGATAATGATATGTACTACGGCACTGTACAAGGCAAGGCTTGGACGCTACCAACTGTCAGGGTCGTGGGCTGTGCCGCTGCTGCCGCTGAAGAAGCTGAAGCCTAATCAACATAACGCCCCGCCTTGGGGCTACTAACCTAAAGGGCAAACATAATGGGAATGGAACTACTAAATAAATATGAGTTTTGGACGAACTATTCAGAATCGTATTCAGATGAGTATTTGTATCATAGTGCTCATGCTGATGAAGATAACGGTATCCCTTATATATATGAGCAGACTCCAGAAGAACTCGTAGAAGCAGCTGCTGGAATGACCACAGAACATAATGACGATTGGTTTGTTGAACTGCTATATCGGGTAATTGTGCAAGGCAAGACACTGCAGAATGCCTATGATTCGATAAAAACTGAATCCTCTGATTATGGAGGCCCAGGCGTTGACTTCTTACACCCAGCTCCAAGGCGGGGCTACTAACTAAAGGAGACATATGCACAATTTTAATTGCCGATACGCAGATTTGGTGATCCACACTAGCTGCCCTGCATTTGTAGATAAAAAAGGCCAGATCCCATATTTAAATGAATTAATGTGGGAGGATCCTGACAGCATCACCGTGCCGCAAGCAAAAATGGATAACGAGAATTGCCAAGGCAGCTACCACTATTTAAATGATAGCCCTGCCGACTTAAAACTGGTTTGTAACGAGCTGGATGAGCGGGGGATCAAATATCATGTCTTTTTTGATTGGCAACCAGAGCAAGGGGCAACACCATCAAGCTATGTAATTTGGACACCAGAGATGGGCATGAGTGATTTTAAGGCAACCAATAACTTATAAAGGATTCACAGTGAAACTATTTTACGGGTTCCACTACCGAGGTGGGAGAAACACAACGACTGGCGATCCACACCCCACCACTGGGCGCATGAGCATTGCGGGAAATCTCAAGGTGTTTGCAACTGGGGAAGCAAGGGACGAATGGGTTGATGCAGAGATTTTTCATGTTCCCGATTCAGGATTTCGGGAAGCTGTCACCACCAAGCAACAAGCCAAGGAGTTGTGGGCTGGTCTGAGTATCAGTGAGTTTAACGAGTACATTAGACAAGAAGCAATCTTACTTGAGGATGACGCCGATTTTGATCACCACACTTGGCTGAGTTACTAGCTCAGGGCAAATCGGTGCGGCAAGGATCGTGCCGGTTTCCCCGCAACTAGTAATTCGGCTAGTAAGTAAACTCACAGAATGAGTTCATAGGCTCACAGAATGAGTTTCATTCTTCACTGAATGAAGGACACACAATGAAGTTCATGACCACACCGATGAAAAAAAACATTACTGCTGGAGAGGAGGAAAATTTAGTCAAGGACTATATCAATAAGAACTGGAGCTATGACTCCATTAATGAAAGCAGGCATCTCCAAGGATTGAAAGGGTTGGAAGTCACTGAAATGATGGAAGAATACAAAACACCAACACATGATTGGGGTTATCAAAAGCTAAAGCATCCTTGGGATGGATACCCAGCTGGCGCTTGGAGAATTGTTGATGACCAAATTGGCTCTGAATTTGTGAGTGTTGTTTTTACAAAAGAAAAAGGGATCTGGGAGGTGATTAGTCTCGGTGAGGAAGGCTGGTGATCTTGTGCTGTTTAATGCCTATTTAAGCGTTTAATGTTTTAGCCAATAAAATCAGCATACTAGCGAGGAGGCAAAAGTGGGGAAATCTATAAGACCTAGATACAAATTTTTTAGATAAGTCAAGCACTGTTAAGTTTCTAATAAGTTAATAAGTATTTCTCCAATAAAATCAGCATACTAACAAGCGCGCTTTGTTGCGCGTTCACAGCGCGCACATTGGCGCGCATCAACTACAAAGAGAGAAAACTATGAGCTTTACTTGCAGGAGAGTGTGGCAACACTACGAAGACGATGAAGGCACAATGCGCTACGAATGCTGGGAAGTTGGGTTTGATGAGTTTATGGGCGGAACAGACGACAATGTAAGATACCAAGTCGTAGCCCGATTAGAAAATGCTACTGATGCCGCATGCCTTTGCAACTTTTTGAATGGCGGAGAGGGGCGTAGAGTTTTGAGGCCAGATGATCTGCGGGACGACCACGTTGCTAAACTGCTGGGCAACAACCTGCCAGAAAAAGCGTTATGATCGGCAAACGCTTCTCAAGGCTGCTAGTGCTGGAGCGTGTTCAAAAAGCTGGCAGCACTCACATTTTCTGGCGATGCCAGTGCGAGTGTGGCAACCAGCGCATTGTGCGCAACAGTGAGCTGTACGAGGGCACAACAAGGCACTGTGGTTGTCAACCGCGCAAGCAACATTGCTACACAGCAGCAGAGTATGCGAAATGAACATTTTTGAATCAGTGGATAAGCACTTCGGGGCTGTAGTTGCCAAAGATCCAATTAAAGGCAAACTGCATGTTGGCTACAGCTTGAAAGAGCTGAGGGCCTTGCCCATTCGCAAAGCTGGATTTTCTGAAGCAGTGGTCATTTGCTTAGAACGCTCCCGCATTTATGACCTGGGCCAGCTCACAGCGTTGACACAAAAAGAGCTGCTGCAAATCAAAGGGTTAGGGGACGGGAACCTGCTGGCAATTCTTAAGCTGTTGAGGCTACTTAATCTTAGATTAAAGACTTATAAAAGATGAGGCTGCTGCAATACGCTTATCTACCAGAAGAGCTGAGGGCTACGAACTGGCAAGGACAGCCGTTGCATTTATGGCGGTTGCACGATCTTTACGAGATCCCCAAAAACCAGTGCATGCACCGCATCAAGCGCTTCCGGCAGCCGTGGTGGCAAGAGGTGGGTCTAAGTGATCAGCCGCCAGCTTGGGTATTAGAAGATGAGTACAAGGTACGGTTTGACCCCATTTACTTGGGGGTGACGGAGCTGGTCAAACTATATAAGCATGACCACTTTTACGGTCTGGAGTCTGAACGTCAGGGAGTCAGGCTTCGAGTCCGCATTTTACTAACTAAAGAGCAAGAGGACGCTATGACAACACCACAATTAATCAAAGAATTGTACATAACCGGCGAGGATGGGCACGATTTCTTCCCGTATCATGATTATGAAGACCAAGGAATTGAGCTGACAAGGGCAGGAGCTTATGAATTTGCTGAAGAGATGCTTCCAGTGAAGTTGGATCTAGTTATTGAACAACTGAGGGAGGAACTTGCACAGTTAAAAAATACTGAGGCAATTGATGAGCTGAACTTATTGAATGAGCGCAGAAGAGTCTCTTCCAAAGTCGGCAGTTACACGAAAATGCAAAAGGGCGGGATGAAAGAGGAGTGGCTGCGTAGTTGTGCCGATTATATTTACAAAAAAGGTCAATAGATGGTAACAACTGACTTGATAGACGAGGTATTAGCAACCTCTGAAATTAAAAAGTTACAATTTCGGGAACTTTTAGCAAGTAAAAGCAGTAATTTCCCTTGGGATCCTGCGGCAGACGGGATTCCCACTGGGGTGATTCACCCTTACCACTTCAAAAACTACAATGGCAAAGACTTGCGTAATTGGCGATTGAAGTCGGGGTTTTATGTCACACATTGCGCTAAAATTGCGAACATCTCGTCAAGCAGCTGGCGCGCTTACGAAAAGGGGCACCGGCCTCTTCCTGCACATTTTTTTATAATTCTTTTTTATATTGAAACTCTAAAAAGCTACTTCTTTGTTCAAAAGCGGTAGCCGTCACACGATAGATATTTAGCACTTGGCGCCCTTGGTTGTTTGGGAAGCACCAACAGCCCATCGTTGCTTTTTGCCGTTTACGCTTTCGACCTCGAAACAATGCCCTGCCCGTTTCCCACTTGAACAGCTGGCGGCTGATAGATGCGGCCAGCTTTTGTCCATCCATCTCCTTCGGAAGCACTTTACTTCCAGGTTCATAGTGCAGGTAACAATCCTCTGCCCATTGTTCAATGCGCTTGATTCGGGCCTTGTGTAGCTCATTGCCCAAGGTTTTTGACCATAAGTCCGCCGTTATACGACCAATACTTTGTAGCGATAATGCGCCAGACGTGACGATCATCTTTAAAGATGGCATCAAGGACGGCTTTTGCAAGATTGTCAGTGTCCTTGGGACTGGTTTTGGCAGGCTTATCGTTCAACTCTTTTTTGCGGCGTTTGCTCCAGCTCTTCGGCATGGGCAGGTAAAAAATCATTTCTACCTGATCAGACAATTGGAACTTTGCAGCATTGCACTTTAGCCTCAGCTCGTCACAATAAGCCCGATATCTAATTTCATGAGGAGAAGGTTTCCAGCGTGATCGCTGGGATTGTCGGGGGGAAGTAACTGGATCGCATGCTATGAAAATCAAAAGGTTTGTATTAACGGCAGAGACCCCGTCTCCCCTCATTTTGCATTGGCGCTGAGCTTCATCAATGGAGATTAGTGAGTCCATGAGATTTCCTGACTTCACAATTAATTAGCACCTCCTCCTTATCTTCCTCACTCATGCCCCACCAGTGCATGATCTCCCACTCACTTCTTTTACAAACAATGCAATAGCCTTTGTGATTCAGCTCACACTGTCTTTTTTTACATGGGGATTTGATCATACTGTCTAATAGGGATGGCTGAGAGCGTTGAGTCGTAGCTGCTCTTCCTGCACATTGCAGTGTTCAAGAATTGCAATAACTCTTATTGCTTACCAAGATATGAATTCAGCACTATTTTTAGGGAGGAGTGCTGACTTGGTTACCCAGCCGTGTAAAGAAGGAGTGCAGCGTAAGCCAAGATAGCAGTGGCTATATTGCTTTTAAGCAGTTGTTCCGTTGCCGATAGCGGCTTGCATGGGGGGCCTCGTTATGAGGTGGCATCCAGTGAAAACGTAACGCCAAACAACTATTTAACGACACTCCTTATTAAAGGTATCAAAAGGTCTAGAAGGCTTTTGGCTTAGGCGTCAGATTGATTCCCAAGTCCAAAAATATCAGTAGCGCATTCGGCATCAATACCTAGCTTAGATAATTCTCTCATGACGATTGATGTTTTTTCTGTGGGAGCATTAAGTTGAAGTTTTTGGATGATACCTCCCTTAGCCAAGAACTTCGCGATTTCTTCCTTGTATTCAGTAGGGCTATCCAACTCATTTTTTTCAGTGATTTGTAAGTCAAAGGGGACATGGGCACTAGATTCAGCGCCTTGGCAGATCGGCAAGATCATTGTGCGAACGCCTTTTGCAAACAACTCATCTCTCTTGCGTACTTTATCATCTTCTTGCTTGCAAAGCCGAGTCTTTCGAGCAAGTTCTTTACACTGTACTGAACAGTACATTTTCCTGTCTTTATGTGCCCCGTAAGTCGTAAAGACCTTACTGCAGTGAGAGCAAATAACCGTCCGGTTTTTGAGCAGCCTCCGAATTTTTGCGGTTGATAAGCATTCACTAGAACAGTAGACGTTTAAAATACTTTTTGGGCTGAAAGGCTTTCTACAAATTGCACAAGGAATACGCTTTTTATCAAGCTGGGCTTGCCTTGACTTGGCAGCATGAAAGGCAATTTTGCAGGACTCATTGCAATATCGCTGTTTGGTGTTCCTCGGTAAATATTTTTTAGAACAAAAATCGCAATGGGTTGACGTTTCTCGAAATAACTGAGCCCTCTCATCAACCCCGTTTCGCTTGTCCCTCTTCCTTTGGGTTGCTAATTCACGACAGTGCTTCTTACAGTATTTTGCTGAAGGGCTGCTAGCAGAAAAGTCTGTGCCACAAATCTCACACTTTTTTGCTTTCCACAGGAATTCACTGATTTTTTTATTCTTGTGGTAGATCGCTTCTGCACGGCAAGTGTACTTACAATACTTTTGTGCTGCATTATGGGGAGTAAATATCTTCTCGCATATAGCACATTTCCTTTCTGCATAAATAGATCTATTCCCCATACGTCACAGCCTGTACTAAATCAGCAAAGCGCACTGGCCCCTTCGGCTTGGCGATAGGGGGGCCAGCTCCTCGGTTCCCCTTTTGTGCATACACGACTCCAATGCCGTCCTCCGTATCTATCACGTTGTAGCCATAGGGGGCTCGGCTCGTAGCCCAAAGAAATTTTGTGGCGGCCACCGGATCCATACGCCTATCGATTGCTTTGTATTCCTGCTCCATTGCCACCCAATCTTCAGAGTTTTTGCTTTCCAACAGCTTGGGTTGCTTGGCAGCTCTTGGGGGCCTCTGCTTCAGACCACTTAGCTCTAGAAACTCTCCTACAGTCGGGAAAAAACGGCCACGGTAGGCTGCTAGAAACCGGCTGATAGCTTCAGGCAGATCTTCCGCCTGCACATGAGAGTAAGCAAAGGCTGCAAACCACTGGTTATTGTAATCCACAGTAAAGCCACTCTTGGGAGCGCCATAGTGCATCTCTAGCTGCACTAACAGGTTGTCAACAATTTCAACTTTCATTAGCAATCCTCAAATGCCGTTGCTTCCGTATATCCGCTGCTGAGAGTTTAGTAGAATCTGCTATGGGTTGGGTACGCCCACGGCCACGCTCATAAAGCCAATCCTCGTTGACGGCTATGCCTGTGCTTTGCAGATAGTGTTCAAGGCCCAAAAAAATTTCTTCATGGGTAAGTGGAGGTTGATTCTGAAAGCCTTTAGTCGCACAGCGAACAACCTTGGTAAGCATATTTCTGGCACCATTGTACGTCCAACTAGAGCCCTTCATGTTTTCACGTTTTTCGTTAATTTGACGCCACTGGTCAGGGTCAACAATTTCTAGGTCAGACCGCCTAAATGGCAAAGTCGATTGGTATTGTTTATGATCATCCGGCAATTGCGTACGCCGCAGCGCCTCCTCAAAAATCGAATCCAGCGAAGCAAGGTTCAACTTTAACTTGGAGGCGGGAGCGAGTTGGGCAACCGTTTCCCCAGGGGGGACATGGGGGGATTCTTCTAGCTCATCTTTTAGCTTATCTTCTAGCTTATTTAGCTCTCTTACGGGCGTACTACTAAGAGCGTTCCGGCCACTTTGGCATGTTGTACCGGCCACTTTGGCACTTTGAGACCGGCCATTTTGGCATGTTGTACCGGCCACTTTGGCACTTTGAGATCGGCCACTTTGGCATGTTGTACCGGCCATTTTGGCATGTTGAGATCGGCCACTTTGGCCGGTCTGCGCTATGAATTCAGCAAGATTTTCAGGCATGACCAAGGGCCGAATGGCGTGGTTAAACTGGCGCCTTTGCACTTCAAGGATTCCTGCCTTTGTCAGAGCCTCTACGCTCCTACGATACGTCCTTTCGGCAATGTCGAGAGTAACGCAAAGGGGCTCACCAGCATTGACATGCCAGCCATCATCAGCTTTTTTGCTTAAAAACTGTACACGGTGATAAATCACGCCTGCCGTCCAGCCAAAGTGTTTCAGTATGAGTTTGTTCGCGCAGATGAAATCAGTCTCTTTCATCCGGCTGCCAGTCGTAATCCCAAGTGGAATCGTTGTAAGGATCGTCTTTGCGCATTAGCTTTTCCTCCATGGTTATGTCAGCTGCTATGAATGTTCTGCAGGTTTTCGTGTGCTGTTCGGAGCTGTGCTTCCCGCAGTAGGGGCACTTATAAAGCCAGCAGACCCTTCCGAGCTTTGCCTCAGCCGCGCGAATGCTTGCCCAATATGCCCTGCCAATCGCCTTAGTCTCTGCCTTAAAGGCTTTGAAGCGTTCAATCCCTTTTCCCTCTCCTTCATCCATTCAGTGATTTCTCTTTCGATCCAGCGACTCTGCTGCCCAACTAAATAGGCTCTTGGGAATCTACTCGTCTTGTCCTTGCTCAGTTTGTAAACATAGTATCTAGTGATCCCCGTAATCTTTTCCACTTCCGACACTTTAATCATCTTGTCAGTCGGCTGTAGCTCCAAGATGTACTCAAAATCAAGGTTCATTCATATTCTCGGACAACATCATTTAGCAGGGCTTGTAGATCGTCCAAACACACTGGTTCGACTTTCCCTCTGACCTTGGCAACCAAGGTGTTTAGCTCTTGCTGGAGCCCTTTCTTGCCACCCATCTCCCGCAGCTGCTCTTGACTCTCAATACCCTCAAACCGAAAAGACAGGTAGTCAACCGCCTTTTTCGGAGATCGCTTTAGATTTGGGTCCTCACGATCTTTAATACTTTGCAGCCGAGCATCAACCGCTCCCTGGTCAAAAGGGATATCATCACCTAATACTTGGCCCTCCCCATTGGCTGAATCACTGATTGGATACTCCCCTTCAAACAGCTTGTTTATATCAACCTCAGACTCAGCTAAAGCCTCTGCAATGTGTGCTTTAAGCGGCCGTTTCTCCCCTTCTCGCACCATGTATTCAACTTTAGGGAACCCATCAAAATTTTCCTGCTTAATAGTGGTTCTATTAATTTTGATGTCGTACCCAACGTGGTCTTTTGACTCATTCTTAATCTTTGGCCTATCGTATGGGTCTCCCAAATCGGGGTCATTCATTAGTACGACTAACCCCTCACGGATCTTTCTTTGATAAATAATCCAGACTCGAATCATTTCTAGGTCGTAGTCCCAAACAACAAAGGCCCAAAACAATTTTGAGGTATTGTTCTTTTGCTGTTCCTTTTCAGACATCACCCGCCCATTTAATTGCTCATATTTGTTGTGATTGTCCTGAATTATAGGCTTTATGCGGTTATCTGGCCTTGGATTCTTTGGGTTTTCTGCCTTAAAGCGATGAGGGCGATCCTTTTCGTCCCCTCTGTAACGCTCCCAAATTTCAAATCCTACAGCCGCAAGGTTTGGGCTTTCAATTCCTCCCAAAATCCTGATTTTGCTGGCTCCTTCAACTGGCTTAAAAAATTCATCGCTTTTGGTCGGCTCCCGATATTCGTCTGGTACTAATGGCATAATGGCTTTTGCTTTTTTTGTTATAAACTTTATGAGCTTGAGAGGGGAAAGCCGCAAACAGGTTAGGCAGTAAGCGAAGAGGTTGGACGCTTACACGGCGGGGCCTTATCCCTTTCGACTACACACATAGACGTAGCGTTGTTTAGGCACAAACAGGATGGTTAGTCCAAGGCCAAAGGATCGCTACATAGTCGTTAGCTTGCTGCTTTTCCCAAAATCAGAATGTACCCACTTTCCTTTAGAGGTGTACTTCAAATATGACTCAACTACTGAGGACAGTGACCCCCTTAACCCAACTAACTTACTGTTTTGAGCCATCCCGCCATTGATTTCATCAACCAATACTTTGCATTCTTGTAATTCTTTCATCTTTTACCCATCACTGCCTGTAACTGCTGAGACAAGCTGGCTTCTTTCCCCTTTCTTGTTGCCGCTTCCGCCGCTATTGCCCTTTCGGTGCTAAGAATGCGCACTAACGTCTCAAACGTCTGCTCTAGGGAATGCAGACGTTGCGATTGCTTTTCAAGGGCATCTAGTAAGGCTTCCTCATTACTCACTGGACAGCTCCGCTTGGATATTCATCATCTCTTTCTGATATCGTTTATTCCACGCGTCCCGCATGTGCTTGGTGTTTTCAAACCTCTTGATCGCAGGCCATTTCTTACAAAACATAAGGATCTTATCCCTTTCAGGCTTTGTAAAAACAGTGGAAGGCCCGATCTTTTTCCCTTTTGGGATTCTCCCATCCCTACGCCATTTGCGCAGTGTCTGACGCGAGAAACCTGTTTCTTCTGATAAATCGGCAACTGAATATAGAGTCTGAGACAAGATCGCCTTGTACTTTATGGCTTAAATGCTAATAGCCTGAGTAATGATTGCGTTGTTCTCTAATCGTATTGACTATGATCAGAACAAGGCGTATCAGTTATAAAAATTAATTTATACGCAAGATATGCTCATGAACCTAGCAAGTCAACAGTAATTTTAAAAATTGCAACCGTGCTTCAAATACAGACTTGCATTTATATACATTAAAAGGAATTTATGGGTTTTTCTCTTTCAACGAAATGCAGAAGTGGTTTAAGAAAGGCGTTAAAAGTAGAAGGACATTCGCAAAAAAAGGCAGCTGAGGTAACGGGTTTAAATCCAGAAGATGTAAGTAGGCTGCTAAGTGGTTCTGCAGGGGTGGGTGCCGAAAGAGGGAAAATTTTGTGCGATTATTACAGTGTTCCACTAGAAATTCGTCTCGAAGACGAAGAAACGACTAATTATACTGAAGTACCTTTATATGATCGGCCAATTGTCATGAACAACGGGAAAACAAACCTTGTAGAGACTGTTGAACTGCCGGAAGCATGGATGCCAAAAAGCGCAGACTCATCTGTCGGGTTAGTAAAAATGGTTGGGGATTCAATGGCGCCTACATTTAATGTCGGAGACATTATTGGGGTGCAGTTTGGGAGTGGTTTCATTGCCAATGGCATGTATGCATGCCGTGTACATGACACCGTCATGATTGCTAAACTGCAAAGGAAGTTTAATAGCTTCCGTATCATTTTTGATAACCCACAGTACGAGGACCTTGATTGCAACGATAGCATGAGGGCAGAAGACTTTGAAATTATTGGAAAAGTTAACTACGCCGCTAAATTTTTTTAACTTAAACTCAGGACGCACATGCCACGGAATCAGGTCCCTTACTTTGTGGAGCGAGGGAGTATCTTCGCACGGTTATATGAGTATCAGGACTCTGGGCAAAGAGCCCCCACAGTAAAAATGTGTTCAACAGAGCAAAGGGATTTTGATCCGTCAGGCAAACGCCGCACTAAAGCACAGGAGGAAAAGTTTTTGCGGGGGTGTTTAATTGAAGCTACTAAAAAGTTCATTGAAAGAAAGGGAGGAGAAAAAAAGACTGAATCAACGAAGTACAGATGGCTCCATGTTGTGCAACTTTTTCTGGATTCTAAAGCACTGACGGATCACAAGGGGGCCTCTACGCAAAAGGGGTATGCTGTTGCTACCCAGCATTTTTATGATTGTGTTGGAGACATTGACATCTCTGAGATAAAGCTTTTGCACGGGCAGAAATTTGCCGCTCACTTAATTAAAAGGGATGTGGGGCCGTACACCATCAACAGTTACATTACGCAAGTAAAAGCCGTCTTGAATTGGGCAGAGGAAAATGAAATTATCTATAAGGCTCCTAAATTTAAAAAGGTTAGAGAGCCTGAGAAAAAACCGTCTTTTTATTCAATGGAGGCCATTCACAAACTACAAAAGTATATAGAAGAGCTCATAAATAGTGACCCCAAATGGAAGGCTGATCGTATGCAGCATCTTCGGGCTATGTTTATGATGTGGGGAACGGGATGCAGGGTAGGAGAAGCTATGTATTTACCACTGAAGCGCATTAACCTTGAAACAGGCCAAATCTGGATTGCTCCAGTTAAAAACGACTTTGATACGGTTATCTGGCGCCCCAAAAAAGATATAGAAAGATATTATCCAATGGGCGATAGCCTAATTGAATTTTTGCAAAAAGATTCGGCTCTAAGACCGCCTAAAGAAAAATTTTACCTAGACAGTGGGTATGGGACTCCACGGTATCGGGCGGCAACCACTCTGGCTCATGCTTTTAAAAAGTATCAGATAAAACTTGGGATCGCTGGCCCCACAGGTAGACGCCCCAAGGCTAATCACGGCTTTAGAGCTACTACTGCGACCTTAATGTTACGAGGTGGGGTTGACTCCTATGTCGCAATGAAAACCATAGGGCACAAAAAGATTTCCACAACTGAACATTATATGAGCGAGGACCTTGATTTACGGAAAAAGGCCATCAATGTTGTTGATCAGCAGTACAAGGATAAAAAAACCGACCCTTAAATTTTTGTTTAGGAGATAACCTAGGGCATGATTTTAGAACCACATCCTGGCTTAAAAAACTCGTCAAAGGCCCATCGGTTTAAGAAGTGTCTTGTCGGCGAACAGTTTGGACGGTGGAAGGTTTTGTTAAGGGCTCCTGACATAGACTATCACATAGTCTACTGGTGCCAATGCCAGTGCGGATTCATTGGCAGAGTACAAAAAAGGTCTTTAGCTTCTGGCAAAAGTAGGAGCTGCGGATGTTTAAAAAGTGAACTGAATCGTAAAGAGTTCAAGTTTAGATGGGAAAATGGCTTTCATAAAAATGGGAAGCTAACTCCTATAAAAAAAAGTAGCCCAGAATCCGATTGAAAGGTTATCTGAGCGGATCGGGTCCCTGATCCTACCGCTTCCAAAAACGTGTGATACCCCGTACACCAAATGCTGCTGCCACAACTGTGGCAAACATGGCTTTATACCAATCAGGTACGGCCTCTAAATTTTGAAACCCTACCCGAACCAGCTCCTCGCAACCAGGAACCCAGCACAGGATTAGCGGGATTGACAGCACAATAGTCAGGTACTCGTCTTTCCAGCTCGACTCTGAATTCCGCATCGCCGCCAGATCCCAATCGCTTTCGCTTAAAGATTTTCGCTCAAAAACTCTTGCCTCAGCAATCTTGTAAGCAACTTCTGCTTGTGCCTTGGCTTTGCTTTTTTCTTGGTGATTGTCGATGAAGCCAGTGGCTAAGTCAAAAACTTTGGGGATCAATGACCACATTTTATTACCGATGAAATGCCGATAAATTTAGGAAATTGCTCTGAGGCTGTCCTAAATGCTGGCCTTGCATATGACTGTTAATCAATGGGTCCCTGGTTCGAGTCCAGGTTGGGGAGCCAACAAAATCAGGCACTTAGCTACTCTTGAGGGGTGTAAAATTAAAAACCGTGAAAAACCGGCGCAGTAAATATGCGGCCTGAAAGACCGGCCAATCACCGGCAAAATTAATCAGTAATTGTGGCTGGGAGAGGCCGAGCAGTTCCCAGCAACTTTTCGTACTGTTTCATAATCGCTTTGGTAAAGTATTCGTTCTTTTCCCTTATTCGCTCAATTTTTTCTTCATCACTTAAATTTTGATTGCCAGCAATTTTTTGTGATTCTCTTACTTGTCGTGATTTTAATTGACCGAGCTTATAGCTTTGCAGTTCAATGTTTCGGCGTTGAGCATTTAGTGGATCTACACTGTAAAGGTTGGCCCCTGCAAAGGTGCGCCCCAAAGATTGGCCCAGTGTGCGCTTAGGCTGGCCTTCACTGTCTACTAAAGTGCTTTCATCATATAACATTGGGATCATCCCTTCTGCTGACAAAGCATCAATGAGCTGCCTGATCACGCCGCCCGTGGAGGGTATGGGCACATCACTATCTGAGGTAATATATTTATGTGCCTCATCAATCATGCCTCGCAAAATTGCAGGCTGAAGCTGGTTAGATAACCAAACCGATCTTTGTACATCCTGGTCTTCTTCTGGCAAATAATCGTCAATGAACTTCCGTTTAGTAAAAGGATCTACACCTGTTCGGTAGCCTGCTACTAGATTCAACAAAAAGCTTTGAAGAATACCTGATTGAGCTGCGGCGCTGTCAACATTACCTCGGCTTAATTCTTCTGCCGCTCTGGTATACATGCCCCAAGGGATGTAGTACGTCTGATCAATGAGTTGAAAGCGGTCCATGCTGTCTTTAAATGGGAACAAGGCCAGCGATGGGTTCTTTTCTGCCCATTCACCTCTAGCTTTTTTGAGCGCCTCGACTGAATCTTCTTCATCCTCTTCAAACATTTCCTCTATGGTTTGCTTAAAGCCAAACTGTATTATTTTGCTGAGAGTATTAAAGAGCTTGTACTGCCATGCTAGCAACAGCAAGGATCGACGGCCTACCCCTGCAGGGTCGCGTTTTAAAGCTCTTGGGAAAGTTTCCAGAACCTTAGCAGTATAGGTTATAAAGGCAGCCCCTAGCGGAGAGGTTCTTGTGGTGCGAACCCACGGGCGCACCAGCGAGTAATCAAACAAAGCATCCTCTGCCAGCCTGACCGCTTCCTCCTCACTTAGCCCCTTTTCTTCCATTGCATACATGACCACGCTCATCTTATCCATGAACTCCATGTTCTGGTAGATAAAGCCTCCCTTGTCTACAATGTACTTGTTCCAAAGGTTTGCTAGATGCAGGTAGTAAATTTCGGCTGCAGAAAAGTCCTTGAATTCTTCAATAGGCAGCCCTGTCATTTCTGACAGCTCTCGCTTTTCGGCTGGAGAAAGTTTATTCTTTTGCGTCTTGAGCTTGATTTGAAACTCAGCAACTTCCTGCCGAATGCGTTTTAGCTCCTGATTAGAAAACGTCCCAACACCTAAGCCATACTTTTCAAAAATCTCCTTATACTGCCGGTCTTTTTGATTGGCATCATTACTGAGCAAACTCTGAACAGCTCGGATATTATAGCTTAAAGCATTTACACCCAATTTCCTTGTGTTGATAGGGAATGGTGGCATTCCTGTGATCACATACATCCAGAGCTTGTTGGAAACAAAGTTCCTAGCCATCGACGGTGGGTTGAGGGCTACACTGAACAGCTTTTGGTAGCGCTGGTACTTTGCCGCAACACTGTCATCGCCAAAAAGAAACTTTGTCATGAAGTCATCTTTGCCTGGCTCAATTTGCGTGAAGCCTACGATGTCATCATAAATCTCCTGCTTCACCCACATCCCACGAAGAGCCCCATAGCGTTTGTCCTTTGGCATCTTTGCCCAGCCTTCAAAAGCAGTGGCACTTTCATCAGTGGGTAACCCCATTCGGCCCAATGCTTCTCGCTTGTAGTCATCCATGCGCTTGGTCAGGGTGTAAAGAGCCTGCTGGTACTTTGCGCTTTTCGTTGGAGCAATCTGGTCTCGGATCCTTTGGGCTTCTTCACTCAGGTAGCTGGCTGTCACATCGTAGCCTCGCATCCCTATAATTGGATCCAAGACTTTCAGCATTTCAACCAAGGCAGCTGTTTCTAAATTGTTCGATAGCCATGATGCAGCAGCTCGTTGCTTTTCATTAGCCTGAATGGGTTGTTGTTGATCTAATGCCAGCACCACAATTGGTTCCAACCCCTTAGCCCTTCGCTTTAAGCGCCGTTGGTTTCTGAAAGGCCGGTCAGGGTCTGTGCGCTCCAGCTCTGTTTGGAGGCGAGTAAACTGGCTGCGGATATAGCTCCATAGCTTTTGCTCTGCCAAGGCGGCTTCCACCTGAGCAGGTTGGCCGGTATCAGTTTCCAACATCGACTGCTGCCCAGCAGAAATTGCTCTTTGGTCATCAACATTCTGAGAAAGTTTAGCGCTGGTCCCAGAAATCCAATCGCCGAAGATATCAAGGACACTGAGCAAGTTCGATGGGATAATCTGAGGTTCCAACTCATGCAAACGGAGGTTTTGTGATAGCTGAATAGCCTCCTCCTGCGTCATTTGATTTGCATCCAGCATCTCATTGATGATCTGTTGCATCTCATCATGGAGACTAAAGCCCGTAAATTGATCCTGCAAAGTCCAGGCAGGGTTTTCTGCCAAAGATTGAAAGTATTCGAGCAAGGCAATGTCACGGCCCACGGTTCCAACACTTTGAGCTGCTAAGAATGCGGGATCTTTCACAATGCCCAAAATCTCTTGGACTAATAAATCTGTTGGGTTGTCCCCAGTGAGCTTCCTGCGATTGGTGTAGTTCAACGGTGAGGGCTTGCGGCCAGTGGATAGAACCGCATTGACTTCATCGGGTAGGAGGTACTTCAAATAAACTTGAGGCAAATACTTGAAGCGATACTTCTCATAGGACTCTTGGGGAATCTGCCCAAGGTCTACCAGCTGCTGCCCTAAGTCATCAATCTCATCTCTGGTCTTGACCGCTATCGCACGATCACTCTCAATGGTCACAGATTCTTCAGGCAACCCCTGCGTCAGCATCTCGTAAATTTCAGTCGGGGTTTCAGCTGTGCGGATACCATCATAGATTTCCCGCTGAACGCGCTCGGCCTTCTGGATCTTACCTTTTGCCAAATTTCTAAGTGTCAGCAGCTCGTCACGATGCTTGACATAAGCAAAGGGGTCAACAAAGCCGCTTACCCCGCTGGCAATCCGCTTGATGCGGTAAATCAGCTTGGCTGGGTCAAACAGGTTTTCAAAGAAATTGATATTGGTAAATTTTTTACCAAGGCTTTGCTTCTCTTCTTCATTGAGAGGCCGTCTACCTCTGGGTCTGAGGCTAAACAGCTCATCTCGCTTTGTATCAATCACTCGGTAATCCTCATTGGTAAAGAGGATCCCACGGTTAATTTCAGGTTCAATCTTTGGAATGGAGGGTAGTGCGTTCAGCTGCGTTTCATATTCGGCAAATGAAGCCAGATTTGCCGAGTTGGTTTCCGAAACCGTCCTTTTATTTATGCCAACATTGACATCACTGGCAACTGCCTCATAGTTCTTGGCGATCTTGCCTAGATGGTTTGGATAGCGCTGGTCATAAAATAGCCTTGTGCCTTCTTGAGCACCTGCTGCAGTAAGATTGTTACGAATGGTTTGATCGCCAGAGGATAAAACTATGCCATCGTAGCCTTCTCGCGCAGCCAGCTTCGTAATGAACTCCAAGCCTCGACGCCACCAGTTTTCCTGCAGAAAGTTTGGAGGCACACCCGAATTGTTCCGTTTGTCTTTAATTTCACCTACTTTATCCGACAGAGCCTTAATCTCAGAGTCTGCTGCTGCAAATAAATCAGCTGCTCTTGCATCATATGGTGCTGCATCATCCTGTCGGCCCATTTCATTGATAATGGCCCTGTTTAATCTGCCAATGTCTTGATTGACAATGGCCCCATTACCATAGACTGCTCTGATTTGATCCAAAGTTAGTGGATTACTATCCCTCAGCATATGCTGGACAAAATCCTCAGAGTCTACAAATTTGTCAAAGAATGTGCGTATTGTGCGTAGCCGAAAAACATCCTGCATTTTCGCCACATCCCAAGGGTTCATTCGCTGATACCTTAAAACTTCTTCATCTGTGAGAGGCTTCAAGTTTTCATTCAATTGAAAAAATTCATCAGCATCAATTCTGTCACGGCCTTGCTCTACTATAAATCTTCTTTCGCCTTCAATAAAGTTTGGGCCAGACTCTGCCTCATACGGTGCACCCCTAGTCATTACCGCACTTTGAAAGTACGGGTTACTAAACTCGTAGGAAAACAATTCGGTTAAAATAACATTCGCAGATTTTTCAAATTGTGAATTGCTTGACAAAGATATGTCCCTTGCAGCAGCAAGTTTCCTGTCTAGTTCGTTTTCGGCATTTTCTCGAGCATTTTGAATATCTTGATCTGAAGGTCTTGGCGCAATTCGGTTGTCAACATACTCCTGGTACACTTGGCCTAGATTGTTAAAAAGTTCCTGCTGCCTAAGTTTAATAGAAGTTTCCGTTTGGATTTGATCTTCTAACAACTGTTTGCTTTCTCCAGAACTTAGAGGCTCATTGCCGAATTTTCTTCCTTGCTGGAAACGGTCAGATTGCAGTTGATCCATAAATAAAACTTTTTCACCATCTGAAGTCCTGCGATCCTGCACCAAAAAGAAGAAAAGCGAATTGGGAACTGGGAAATGGTCCCCTTGGATGGTGTAATCATACTTGGGTTGGTTCTGTTCCATATTTTTATGGACAAGCACGATTTGCCGGTAGTTACTGCCCCCAGGTTCCTGACTTAAAACGTACTCTGATTCCGCAGAAGTATGCACAAGCACTTCAGGGATAGCCGCATTTTTGGCTACTTCTTCCACAACGATGGGCCGGTTGGGGTTGCCATCGACAAACGTCTCTTTATCACCAAACAGCGTTTGCACTTCTTGCGTAGGGCGGCGGCTCATTGCCACCCGCTTGCTTCGAGCCATGTCAATCAGCCGGTCATACGCGTTCCCTGCTGGCATTCCGTCATAAATGTATTGTTGCCGGTGTTTGCCTCGGGCCTTGAGGAATTTGCTTTCACTTGCAAAGTCGGCGCGTACCGGCTCAGGGGGCAGATCCTGCAGAACCTCAACGAGCTTGCTTTCAAACATCGGGCGGTCTACGTTACGCCTTTCGCCGGTCTTTGGATCCGTCACCTTAATGCCAGCAACTAAAGGCTGATCGACAATGTTGCTTGGATCAAAAGTGCGCCTTAGCGAAAATAATTTTCCTCCTTCGTCAACAGGCTTCGTTAAGTTCCTTTGGTCTGTGGGCAATCCCTTTACAGCATTTTTAGCCAAAACCAGCGCACCTACCTGAATAACTTCATCAGCGGTATTTAGAGGCATCCCATCAGTTTTGTCATAAAACCAAGAGTACCTATGTGGCTTATACCCAACTTGAGTCCAAGTGCTACCATCGGCATCACGGTAAGTAGCCTTCCCTAGCGGGTTGTCCATTATGCTGACGGCTTGATTATATAAAGCTTCGGGGTCTTCATTGACAAATGTCCCATTGATTAAGGCAAAAGGAGATTTGGCCGCCTCCCCCATTGCTACCTGCAATGCTTTCTTGGCAATGTTGTCAGCTCCAAAAGTCACATCAGTGATCTTGGCTGCCTTGCCATAGCCTATTGGTGCCCCGCTGCTATCGTGAATTGTTGGGGTGTATACTCCATAAGACTTATAGCTTGGAATGTCTAAACGCAGCCCAACGCGAATCCCGTCAATTATAAATTTTGTAAGACCTATAAGACCCTTGTTACCTTTTAGTTTATTGCTATCAAGGGCGTTTACATGGTCGCTCCAAGGCCGTATGGACGGCGTGCTTTCTAGTGGTACTATTGGGTCAAATTCCCTTACGGCTGCTAAATATTTTTGTTGAGCTGCAAGCATCTTCGCTTCTGTTTCGTATTGGGCCTGTCCATACTTTCTTGCTGCCTCAATCAATTGTGGCGATGGGTCTTCAAGAAATTTCCCTTTGTTTGCGGACTTCCACGCAGTAACTGCTTCTTCAGATGTGTCTGCAGCAGCAAGGTTCCGTTCGTAGCTAGGGGCGCCTTCAACACCTACCTGGGGCTTGCGCCTTAGCGAGAACAACGCCCCCTGGCTTGGGTCTTCCAGCACAGACTCATCAACAGAAAAAAAGTTCTCAACTAGCTTTTCATAGCCTAGTGGAGATTCATCTACTAAGTCTGTTGCATACAGTTTTAAATGCTCATAGAACTTATCAAACTTCTTGCGCATTGAAGTAATGCTGGCCTTGCGAGTATTGCCCCGCATACTGCGCACCAGTATTCTTTGAGCCTTATCCTTAAAAGGCATCAATTCCCCGATGTTGCTAAAATCTTCAGCAGCAGCAGGGTTTTTTTCTAGGTCGTTATATACTGCTTCTGCTTCTCGCCAATCTTGATAGATCCTATCTGTCAACCCTTGCAGCTCTTGCTTTAGGTTTTGATTCAGCTGCATCGCATCAACGGCTTGTAGCAAGTTTAGGCGTTTGGGCACACTATCTCTTAGAGCGCCAACTTGTGCTGGGATTTCAGTAGCAAGTGAGATTTGGTCAACCAGCTCCTTGGGGTACGCTTTGGTAAAGAGTGCTAGTGTAAAAATCTTTTCACCCTCTTTTGTAAGCCCTCCATCTTCAGTAAAGTAAAGTTTGTATTCAGTGGCGTTTGGCACAAGCGCTTGAATCCGCTCTCGCACACCTTTTCTGGTGATTGCTAACCCATCTTCAGTAATAAGGCTTTGGACATCAATGCTGTTCATCTGGTTGCCCAGATCCCTTGCCTTCTCTGCCAGAGACAGCACCTCGACTTGGGGCTTGTTCTCAATGTTTGCAATTTTTTCAATAGTGCCTTGGGGCAGATCCTCGGTAAAGCGCCGCACCATGATAAGCCGTGTGCCATTGGCCTTGGCTTCATTGATCCGCTCCAACACGGTGCTAGGGCTAAAGCCTAAGCCTTCTGCTCTTTCCAGCAGTTCGTCCTCGTAGTTTTGCCAGAACTGGCTTTCTCGCTGGTTCTCTTGATTTGTGGCTTGTTCAGCAAGATACTTTAGGGCTCTAGAGCGATTATTGCCACTGAGGACTGCGCCCTGGTTGTTGATGATGGGGGCTCCCATGCCAGGGTCAGGGCTGTTTCCTAAGAAGCGAGTCTCGTCAGGCTCCCCGATAATCTCACGCAGCTTGGGATCTGCCTGCAAAGAAGTCCGGTCCCTAGGCTGCACTCCAGCAGCTCTGGCAAAATCTGGGTTGATGGAGCCATCCAACTCATTGCTAATAAATATGTCATCGACATTGACCAAAGCCACCTGAGCTGGGGCATTTTCACTGACTGCTGCAATGTCTCTTGGGATATTGGCCTCAACGCCGCCATCGACTTGGACAGGAGTGGGGGTGATTGTGGGGGGGGTTAAAGCTAGCGGTTGTTCTGTGGGATTAACAAACGCTGATAATATTGCTTCTCTGCCACGTTGGACAATGCTGAAAACTTCTTGCTTAAGTTCTTTTTTGCCGCTTGGCAATAAAGGTGAAACACTACTGTCAGCCAAAACATTAAAGTCCTCAGCTCCTCGACGTTTTGCAATGATTTCACCTACACGGGAATAAGCCGATTGCATTACTTCTGGAGAATCCAAGTTTACTTCAAGGTTCTTACCTGATAAATACATCCCAACAGCATCTCCCCTAAAATCTAGCTCAAATGTTTCCAAAATAGCGTTGGCAAGCTCATCATCCCGAAGAGCATTGCGAACACTTTGCTCTATAGGTTGCCTACCCATTTCATACTCAACCCGATCCATTGCAATGCGGCTATCAAGCAGAGACTTAGCCTTTTGAAGATCCTTTTTGTTAATTGTTTTTTCAATTTCATTAATACGAACATCTTCATTCAGTTGTTTTGCTACTTCGTATTCTGATTTTTTTGCAAACCAATCACTCCCATATTTAGCAACCATTTGGTCATCAAAATCATCAATGCTTTGTTGAAGAGTTTTACCTTCTGCTTGCAGTTTAGCTAATTTTTTCTCACTTTTAGTTCGATAAAAACCAGCGGTAAAATTGGTTGGCTTAAGCTCTTCCTCTATATTGAACAATTCAACGGCACGGCGTAACAGCTGAATTTGAGCCTGCCTTTGCTCTTCGCTGTCTCTTTCAACCCGCTGACCATTTACCCTAATTTTACTTTCATAATACCCTGTTAAATAGGCATCAAACGCCAAATTCCCAATTGCTTTTGGAGTAGTAAACTCAGCAAGGTCAAAATTAAGCAGGGCTGTGTAGTTTGTCCCACTTGCTTTTTCTATGCTTTTTGCTTTTGCAACTTCATACCTTATAGAGTTTTGATGTGCAGCATCCATTGGCTCCAGCACCACATCAAGCTGTCCATCCTGCAGACTCAAGCGACCGACCGCCTCGGTTTTGCCAAACAGCCCTGTTGGCATAATGTTGCGCAACCTCACCAGCTCAGAGTTGTTTTGTTCAGAAACTAAAATTTCTGCAATTTGCGGGGCTACCGGACGGCCTTGCGGATCAACAACAGGGTCATCCCCTAGATGTGTATTGAATTCAGCAATCAGCTCTTCTGGACTTAGCAGGTAGTTAAAAAACTTTACATCAGGTTTTTCTTCCTGCTGCATGGCTGCATCCACTTTAGATCGCAAGCCTGGATAAAGAAAATCTTCAATCTGTTGCAGCTCTTCATCAATGTCAGGTAATTGATTAATGCGATCACCGACAAGACTATGAGTGGCATGACCCAATTCATGCAGAATGACATGAGCAATTTCTGTGTTGTCAGCATCCAGTGCAAAATCTAGATCAAGGCCAACTCCACCATTAAAATGCGCTCCGTTCCAAGTATAACTTCTTTCATGCAGCCGAATGTTCCCTAATTGGTTGCCATAGCGGTCCACAACCTTCTGTTCAGGATTTTCAACAACTGGCTTGGTTTCATTGTATTCAATTTCTTGGAACTTGCGTTCTCTCCTCGTTGGGCTCGAAAGAGTATCTTCCTCGTTACCACCACTAATCCTTACGTTTGTTTCAACTGCGTCTTCTTCAAGCTCTGGCTGGTTACGCCGATCAATAAGCGTAGGTGTACGATCCAGCATAAAAATGTTCCTGACCTCATCTTGGTCAAGACCTGCTAGGGAGTCATCGGTTTCACGGCCATTGGTCCCCTCCATCTCACTCGGGACTTCTGGCGCGGGAGGCATGACCACAGCTGGAGACTCTGGGCTGACGCCGCTGGCTGCCTCCTCCTCTTGCAGAGCTTCAAGCTGCCGGTCAAATTGCTCTTGATAGGCTCTGATTTCTGCATCAGTAGCTTCAGCATCCAAAGGCTCCAACGTTGTTGTTGGCTCCTGAGCAACTGGCTGTATTTCTGGTGGTGGAGTGCGCTCAAGGCTTTCTATGTCAACGCTGGATTCTGGAACTGCCTGCTGCTCTGCTTCTGCCAGAGTTGGTGCTGCCCTCTCTGGCAACTCCACAGTGAATGGGAAGTCATCATTCTCAAAGACTTCTTTCAGCAGACGGCTTTGATCTCTAGTGCTAAGATCCTCAAACTTTTTACCTTTGGCAATTCGCTTACCCGCTGTGCTGACTTTGCCTGCTGGAGTCTTTATTGCTGCCCCAACCAGCTCTCTCGTAGCATCTGGCAAACTGGCAAACCAAGGCTTAATTGCCTCCTCCTGCTCAACTCGTAGCATCTCCTTCGTAGCCCTTGCCGTTGGAGCTGCAGCTTTTACTGGCTCAACAGCAGGAGGCTCTGCCAGAACTGGGGCCTCTTGAGCTAGACTGGTATCGGATTCCGGCACTTCTGGTGCAACAGCTTCAGGCATTTCTAGGGCTTCTTCCTGCTCTACCAACTCCTCAAAAGTTCGGCCTTCTGGCAATTTCTTTTCAACCACACTTCTAAACAGCCTTGCACCATCAGAATCTTCTTTACCATCGCGTTTTAGTTGTAGGTATTTTCTGAAAGTCTTCCACGCTGATTCTGGTAAATTAATAATTTCTGGAGGCGCAACCTCTGGTAGCGTTGCCTCTTCCACAACAGGACCAGGGGCTGGTTTTGAAGCCACTTCCTCTTCAATGGCATTCGGCAAGGTTTTGAGGTCAGGGGCTTCTGGTGGGTCAAGTCGGTCATCATTGGCAACCAGCAGTTTAAGGTTGTCTGTTGGCACATTCCGCTCAACTCTGCCCGTTTCGGTCATGAGCATGTCTACAGAACCATCCTCATTAGTTTCGAGGATTACCCCAGCCATCCCACTTTTTTCAGCAACATCATCCAAGCCTATCATCTCGCCGCTTTGATAAGTTGGAGCTGCAGGCTCAACTTGTTCTGTGAGGATTGCATTGCCATCTGAAGTTTCCTCAATATCCACATCCTCTAAAGGTAGTGACCCACCTCTCGGAGCTGGCTGTGGGCGCTCTGGCAAAACTGTTTCTTGGCTGGTCAGTGGGGGGATAGTCAGGTCTTCTGTTGGCTCCGTTGTTACCTCTGGCTCTGCCCTGCCAAAGAGGCGGCTGGCTTCTTCCTGCAACGGCGTTTGCGGCGCTACATCTGCGCCTATTTGATCGCCAAGTGTCGCAGGTGTCGCAACTGTCGCAACTGTCGCAGACTCTTCACTGCCAATCTGATCGCCCTCTTGAGCTGGAGCCTCTTGAGCTGGAGCCTCTGGTGGAGGAGTTGTTTCGGGTGGTTTCTGTTTGGTGGCCCGTGGTGGCTGACGTTTCTTTCCACCGTCTGTTTGCTGTTTAACGATTTCAGCAAATAAACTTCTCAGCTCAATTTCAGATGCCTTAGCAATGTTGCCTCGACTCTCTGCCAGCTTCTGCCGAAGACCCGCCTGCCACTGTGCCTTGAGCTGCCCTTTTTCCGCATACTTGTTGACAATCCATTCCTCTGTTGCCGTCAGGTCATTGGCATTGGGGTAGCGTTCCTGGCGGAAGGCGTCAATCTCTTCCCCAAAAGTGATATACATCCTTTGAAGCAAGGAATCCCGATCCTCATCACTCATGATGTCGCGCAGTCCTTGATGACCTACATACTCATGCTCAATGACTTCAACAGCTCTAATCGCCATCCGTTCAACAGGGGAGAGCTTAAACTCTTTACCTTGGCTTAGAAAACCCGTGATGTTTAATCCTGAGACAAAATCTGGGCGGGGTTCTAGGGATCCTGAAGCAATGTTTTCTGCAATAAAAGTGATTGTCTGAGTGCCCTTGTCAAAATAGCCTTCCGCCTGAGAATTGATCTGAGCCTTTGGGAATAGCGCTTGTGCTTCTTCCACAGTTCCAACCACCTTGACCTTCCCAGCTTGGACCCGATCTCTCAACGACTTATTGCTTTTTGCCAGAAGCTTAATTGCAAACTGCAAAACTTGGGGGGTAGCAACAATCTCTTGAGCATTTCGGTTAGTCAGCTCATTAAAAGTTTCTTGTTGCCCTTTTGAAATAGGTTCGGCTTCTAGTGAGCCAGATGGAACACTATCTTGTCTGGTTTCAACCTGTTCCCCTGCGAAGATGCCGCCTTCCTCGGTCTGGGTTACCCCAGATTCAATGTCAAAATTTGGATCCAACAAATTGGGCTCAGGAGTAGGCCCTTCTGCTTGCCCACTCAGCATCCCTTCAGCCCCTTGCAGCTCCTCTTGCCTTACCGCATCCCCAAATAAAGTATCCAACAAGTTGGGCTGGCCTTCCCCAAACGCCCCCTCATCTGATTGATTTGGCATTTTATATTTGTCATACCATGCTCTCAGGCTTTGCTCTTTTGCTGCGACTGCCTCTGCAGAATTGGCAATCTTTTGGCCCAAACGCCGTTGCCTAACCGTTTCAAACTGCTGCTGCATCCCATCGGGGCCTTCCAGCATGTACTGGCCCGATGTAACAAACCCAGAGATAGTTCCGCCAGCAGCAGCTTCCATTGCTGCCGACTTAATGGCTTCCATATCATCCCAAAGGTGAGCTTCTTCATTAGTAATGTCATCACCTAGCACTTCCTTTAGAGCAACCTGCATCCCGTCTCTGACTGCCTTGTAGTCAAAGAATCCAGTAATCCCTTCTGTAAATGCGTCATAGGCTACGTTTTTAGCCATGAACTCTGAAAGACTTGCTGCATTTCGGATAGTATAAATGCTTGCGGCATCTGCGAGTGAAGCCAAATTAAAAACAAGGCTTTTCCCATCCTTACCATCAATTTTAAATGCGCTGTCTGGCGCTTTATCTGTATCCACAACTCTATATAGATACATCCGGTTATCACTAACCTCTCGAACCAAAGTGCTTTCGGCTCTCATCATTGCAGTTTGCAACGCTTCATCATCAGGATACCGCAACCGTAATTTGTCACGAATGGCCTTACGGCGAGGATCTAGCGGGACATTTTCGTTAAAAAGTAATTTTAATTCTGCAACCCCAGAACCAACATTTTGGCTGGTGGCGGCATCTAAGGAGCCAGTGACTACACCACTTTTGGCAGCTAAGGGCCCAGCAAAAGACGCAATTGCTCCAACCGTCAACCCTTGGACAAGAGCTGGGGTAGAACTAGGAAGCGTTTGGGAAAATTCGCCAAGAATAAAGTTTTTGCCTTGAAAGGGAGTAAGCTGATCTCCCGTAAATTCATCATACTTTTGGCGCTCCTCTGAAGTCACTTCCTGCTGGGTTGCAATTTTTTTCGCAATGGCAGCCAGCTCATTGGTAAAGGTTTGCGGCTTCCAGCTTTCTCCTAATTCTCTAATGTCCAGCAAAAGCGCGTCAGAAACTAAATTGGTGTCTATGCCTAGCTGAGATAATGTATCACTGCCATAAAGCGCTCGGCTGGATGCGCCAACTAGCAAATCACCAAAGGCACTAGCAGTTGCAGTGGGAACATTTTTTAAGCCAATGCCCAAGTTCTGCAGCTCTTCCTTTGCAACCTGAAGCGCTCTCTGGTTTTCTTGCTCTACAAAGGCTTCATCCTCTTTCCGCACAGCTGGTGGAAGGACCTGTTCTAGATTCCGCAACTTTCCCAACTGGATCCGCTCGGCTTCCATTGCTTGCAGCTGATTTGCGCCTTCGAGTTGGGCATCAGGCTGAGGTTGGATAACTGCTGGAGTTAGGGCAAATGGCCCAGTGTTCGGGGCAGCAAACAACTTAGGTGAAGAAGAGTCAGGAGGGGGGACAGGTGGTGGTTCCAGATTTTGCTTAGGGGCTGGCGGGGCTTCTGCAGAAAATTGCTGAAAATAGTCAGGGATTTGCTGAGAGGCCGGATCAAATTCTAGGTTCAGCTCTGGTTGAGGGAACTCCAAGTTGGTAGGTTCTAAATCCCCAACAGCTTCAAATAAATCAAGAAGTTGTAACGCTTGTTGGGCGCTTGTGCCATCACGCAAGAAGTTTTCAAACAGTTCAACCCGTTTTTCATCACTTGTCTGATTACTTTGCAGAATTTCTTCAGGCATCCGCAACGGCCCAGGTGGGGCAATCTTTGGGGTGTCAATGCCAAGGTAATCAATATTGGTTTCCCTGTCAGATCTAGCATAGAAAGGGGCAAATTGGTTGCTGCCAAATTGAGCCATGTTATTGCCCCCTATTATTTAGCGCCTGTTGAAGCATTTGTTGAAAAAGGGGGTTGCTTGAAAGTAATCCTAATGCCTTGGGGTCATTCATTACTCTATCTACAAGCCCCTCAAACGCATTATTGGTATAACCGGCTCCGCGCACATTTGCCAAATTGCCATTAGCAGAGCCTGCAGCTGGGGCTTCTTTCCCCTTTCTTGTTGCCGCCGCCTTCTTCAACTTTGCCTCATTTTTTTCGGCTGTATTTTGTTCGGTGCGATTACGTTCTAAAAGTCGTTGATTTATTGCAGAATCTTTTGTTAAATCAGGTAAGGTTTGTTGGAGATTGTATTGGTTAACAAGAGTTCCGTTTTCTCTCAAAACTTGGTTATAGTTCATCCCTACCCCCCCTATAGGAGCAAGGGTTTCTTGGTCAAGCCTGAGAACATTCTCTAAATTAGATTGATTTTCTTGCCCACCACCTTGGGTACGTTGCCTACCCCCAATTGAGGTTCTTAGATTAGGTTCCCCTTGAGGACGGCTAACGGGAGCTTCGATTGTATTTCCTTGCCCTGCAGCTTGATCAGCGCTGGGGCTAGAAAAATCAAATTTGAGTAGATTACTGAGAAACCCATATTCTTGAGTGTCTGGTGGTGGCTCCAGCTTTTGCTTAGGGGCTGGTTCTGGGGCTGCTTGTAAACTTAAACGCTTTAGTGGGTTTTGGGGCAGCTGTTCTATTGCAGCATTTATAGAATTCCGTGCCCGTTCAACTGCTTCATTAGACGGTTCATACAATGCTATGTAGGAATCCAACAACCCTTGCAAAACTTCAGGTGATTGGGCAACTGATTGCCCTAAAATGTCTGTTTTCTCTTTGTCAATCTGAGCGACTTTTGAAATAAACAGTTTGTCATTGGTATTTTGATTATCACTCTTAAGAACACTCAACAAATCTTGGGCTAAATCTTCGTCCATATCAGCATTTTGAGCTGCTACCAAAAATTGTTCATCAGACATTTTGTCTGTGCCAACTAAAGATTTTGCATTTTCTAACACCTTCTTTGCTTGTTCTAGCCTTGGTGCAGTTTCTAACTCAAACTTTTTTAGATTTACCTCAATGGAAAACCGTAGTTGTGCATCTGCGCTGAGTCTCTCATAATCCTCACTTGCCACCAAAGCTGGGAAACTTTGCGCCAGCTTTTTATACTCATCTTTTGTGGTAACCTTACCTAGCATGTCTTGAAAGGGTTTTAGATTTTCGCGGTCCCGCTTCAGTTCATTGTTTTCTGCAGTATCCACAGCAGCCTCAAATCTAAAATTGTCTCTTGTAATTGCTACTTTTGCAGCATTGGCTTCCCTTTCAATTTGCGCACGATCCTTTGCAAATTTCCTTTTGATACTAGGAGGAGCGTTGTCATACGCAGCTAATGCGCTTTCAGCATCCCCGCCATTTATGAAAGAGGTAATAGCGTTTTGCACTTTTGCAACTTGGGTTGAATAATCAAAAGGGTTGTTGCCGCCGACTGCTTCCGTTGCTTGCTGTTCTAGCTTTTGGAAATCAAGCATGTAGCTTGGATTGTCATCGCCTAGTTCATACTTTGTCCGATGGGAAGAATTTAACTGGTCAATCATGCTGGTTGTGGCCGCTGGAGCCATGTCTCTTGCTTCAGCAACTTTCAGCAGATTATTCAGGTTGGTGGTGTAGTCATTTTGCTGCTTTGCCAGCTCTCGCTCTTGAAAAGCCCCATAGGCGCCCATCACTTGAGGGGCTACTTGGTTGATCGTTTCAAAACTGCTTGGCTGCGTGTAGGGCATCCCTGTCAACTCTTGCTCGTTGTAAGGTTTGACCATACTGTTAGCACCACTTCCCAAGGTACTGCCAAGCTGGTAGCCCATCGCCATGGTTGCAGGGTTGTATCCCGTAGCCATTCCAGCCACAGCTGCTCCTGCCACTCCACCCAGAGTGCCAACCAACCCCCGATTGCTTCTAGCGTTTGAGGCTGCTCTCCGAGCTGCTGCAGCTTCCTCTTGTTGCCGTTTGATTTCACGGCGTTGCTTGCGATTGGCTAAAGCGTTGCCAAAATTCATTAACGATTGTCCGTAATTAGGGAAACTAGCCATATTTAATCGTTAGCTATGATGTTGTTAGTCGCATTGGAAATATCAATGTCTCCAGAAGTTTGAGCCGAAGAGCCGGTCAATGTGTTGATATTGTTGAGAATGCTTTGCCCATAATTAGTCACCAGAGGGCTCATCGTGATGTACGGATTGGTGGCTGCCAGCTGATTCGTTAGGTAGTTCCCAACATTACCCACCCCAGCATTTGCAAAGTTGATTGCCTGCCCCCCTGCAGCCAATTGGCTATTTGCCGCATTGGCGCTGATCCCTGCTGATGTGTTGTATAATTCCGCTTGTTGAATAGCAGCTCCTGCTTGTTGTCCTAAAAGCCCAACACCTTGCATCAAAGCGTTGGCTTTGTTGCTGATTAGATTGCCTTCAGAAAGTAAAGTATTGATTCCCATGCCATAAGCTGTACCTCGACCTGCTAGGCTGCGTTCGACACCACCGAGCAAGGAGGCTGAATTGCTCATGGCCTGAGCGCCCATGTTGAAGCTGTCAATTGCAGCTTGCCGTCTGGCTTGTTGAAGCGAGTTAGTTCGGTTGTTCTCCAACTCCATTAGAGCAGAAGTATACGCTGGTGAGTTCGGGCTCATCCCGCTTTGAGCAAATTGCGTATTGAGGGTTTCTCGAACGCCTTGTGCGCTCTGCTGCACTTGATCAGCAGCATCACTGTAAAGGAGATCCAGATAATTACGATACGGCGTAGGGCTACGAGATTCATTAAACATTTCACGATATTGAGCGCCTACTTCATCATAGTCACTAGCCAGATCCTGAGTCAGAGATTCGTAAGGCCGCAGACGGTTGATTACTTCTTGATAATCCTGAGCAATCCCCCCTTCGCCTGGAGTAGAGCCGACCAGCTGCGTTTCATATTCGGCAAATCTGGCTTCAAAGGATTGGGGATTATAGACGGGGTTGCCATCTGAATCCGTGGTGTAGGCGCCAAAGCGATCACCAATGTCCGCAATCGCTTGCCCCATGTCGCGCATGTTATCAATGTCCTGCTCTGCTAGATCAATTGCGCCGCCTTCATCCAGCAGTTCACTGACCACATTTTCTACACGATCATAAACTGTGGATTCCTCAATGACATTGCCCTCAGAATCCACTTCAATAGGTTGGCCGTTAAAGGTGTAGCTCTCTGCCGTTGCTGTGGATCCATCCGTTTGCAGGGTATTTCCTGTTGAATCCTGAAAGGTCCCATCGCCTTGCTGGGTATAGGTTGTTTGATCAATGACAACGCTGGCCCCCTGAGAAAACTGAGCAAATTCGGTATACCCAGATTCTGGTGTAATAATACCTACCTCATCTTCACCAACAGCTTTTCCTTTGGATGTAATGCCAACAAAATTTCCATCGGCATCATAGACAAATTGCCCATATCCATCCCCACCCATTTCTTTAACAAATGAACTGGGGTCACGGTTATAGCTTGTTCTAAGAGAAGGGATTTCTACACCTAAATCTGTCGTTTTAGCAGGGGATTGTTCTTCCGTAGGGGGTGTGTCACTAACAGTAAACCCTGCTGGCAGGTTGTTCATATCTAACTGCCCAGCAATCGGATTGTTAATCTGAGCGTCAGGAAACAACTCTTGAAGTTGAGGCAACCCCTCTGGAGTCACAGGGTCAATTGGTTTTTGCCCAGGCACCAGCTCATAACCTTCTGCTAGGGTTTCCCCATCTGCCCCATAAATGCTTTCGCCTGTTTTAACCTTGATGCTGCCATCAGCTGCACTAGAGAGCTTGCTAAACACGCCGCCCTCTCTTGCCCCATTATCACCTGTTGGGGTACCAAAAAGATGATTCATTATGCCATCACGGATCCCAGCATTCTTTGCGTATTCCTTGCTGAGTATGCCAGTGCCATCATAGCCAGACAGCACGTTGTACGGCGTTTCCGTTGGCTCAAAAGATCCTGTTGTCTCATTGAAGTTGGCATAAACCATTTGTCCTTGGCCGTTGTCCATTAAAATGGTTTCTTCCCCACCACCACTTGGCTGATAAACGTATACGCCTCGGTCTTCATCAAAAACAAAGGTGTCGCTATACGCTTGGTCAATTTCTTCTTTTGAAAGCTGGCTGTATTCAGCCTTGCCCAGCAGCATCTGCGACATATACTGAATCTGGGCTATCGTTTTTGGCGAAAGCCGAATCTGGCTATCCTCAAAGGTTGAGTTCATCCATTCGTTAAAAGCCTCTAGCGGGTCTTCAGCTTCCACGACCTGAGTGACAAACTCTTCCGCTTCCGCTTCTGTTACCCCACCACTATCACTGGTGGTGGTTGTGGAATTATTAAGGGTTTCGCCTGTTTTTGGATCTACCCCACCACCACCAAGGTTAATTGGCGTCCCTTGAGTAATGAACTCTGAAATTTGTTGAAGAACTCCTTTTTCTTCCTCTTCATCCTCCTCTGTGGTCTGACTGTTTACAATGATGTCCCCAAGGCTTTTCTCTGGGTCATCATTGTACTCCCGTAGCCCTGTCATTGGGTTCCGACCACCAGAGCCGCCTAGGCGTTTGAGCATTTGGGCTTCTTCAGGATTGATGTGCGCAAGGATGGTGTCTCCCCCTCGCCCCATTTGTTCAGCTTGCTTAAGCACGCTTTTCATCCCTGAGCTGTAAGCATTCATCTCGTTTCCTCGGTTTGTTGTGACATGGTTCGTTGTTCCAAATCGCTTAGGGTCCTATCCGTTTCAACAACAAAAACTTTACCTGCTGTTGGATTGAGTACCCGATATTGCAGGACAAAGCCTACGGTCCCGCTCGGGAAGTATAGTTTCTCTGTCTTGGTTGCTGTTGAGGTCAGATTGTAGACTTTGTCGATGGCAACCCCGTCCAGATACCATTGGAGCTCGACAGAGCCCCGATAGGTGATCTGAAACTCAGCATGAGTCCTGATCCCTCTATAAAATCTGGGAGGCAAGGCTCTTGGAATAGCCCAAAGGATTTCCGCATCCGCAGCAGAATCGGCTGTATTGTGAATGTGGGGTACAAACCCATAGCTAATTGGGTCAAAATAAAGCCGAAGGGTTTCCGTCACTTCAGTGGTGGAAGCCTCTTTTTTTGTTGCGACGGTATACAGTGTATCTTTAGCGTTTCCATCTACATAAACTTGAGGGCGTAAAGTACCAGCTCCTCGGAAACCAATCTCGTAGTAGTGGAAAAGCTGCTGCTCTAGGAAGCTCTCCACCGGCACGGTTTCAAATACATAATTAAGCAGTGAAGTAGATGAGCTTGAGAGATGGCCGATATAGCCAGAGGTAGCCACTGGCAGAGTCAGGCGCCGCCCCCGAAAACTATTATGGTTTGGAAGGTTCACCGCTGTCATGATATTTAAGCCATCAACACTCACAGTGATTGTCGGTGCCCCCACATACTCAACTCTCAAAGCGGTGAATAAAACCCGATTCATGAGAATTCGTTTGTCAACGCAGTCTTAATCGCTGCAAGATCGGCGTTACTGCTACTTGTGATGATCTCCACAATCTTGTCAACCTGTGCTTGTAGATTCGCTGTGTTGTCATAAGTCTGCCGAAATGACTCACGGATTTTTGGATCTTCTACCAAAAAATATTGTTCGTAATTGCTGTTTTTTTGTTGTGCCATATTAGCTCGTTATCACTTCATATTCGGTATCAATCCAATCAACCTTGCCTGTTGACCAGTTGATTTCCACACTCCAAGTGTCTGCCACAGGCAGCCCGTAAAGCGTATTGGCCGTGTTCGTTGTGGGGAGATGCACTCTCGCTGGCTCAGAGCGCGTACCGCTCTCAATCGTGACTGTAACCGGAGTTGCTACTGCGGGATCGGCTGTATCAAAGAAAACAGCCTTCCCATCTAGAAAGACTTGTACCGTCCCACTACCCGTACCATTGATGGTCACATTGCGCACTAGCTTCAGACTGCCAAATGCCCCGCCGTCAAACTCTCTGGATTTATAATTAAACCCAAGACGGCTACTCCCACCTCGAATCACACCTCTGCGGGAAAAAAGCTGATTTACAGATGAGCGGTAATACAAAACAGGAGGGAGCGTTTGGCCTGAATTATTTGCAGGAGTTGTGCTGCTGCCCTCTTTTAAATCTATGCGGCTGATTGGGAACCCTTGTAGCGAAAAATCGACGGCAAAGCCTGTTTCTGTCCCATCCACGACATAGTAAACATCTTCAAATTGCGCAGCATGGAGCTGTGACCCAGTAGCCAGACCTAGTGTAGCTAACCGGCCTCGCGTGATATTGACTACAGATTCTCCGTTATAGGCACAAATCCCTGTTTGTGAAACCCAGACTAAATACTGCCCGACCTGAGCGATGGTCCGTTCTTGGTTTTTGGGTAATCCCTCTGTTGAAGCCAATTTTGATTTGCGCATTTGATCGTGGCGGCTACCTGTGACTCTAAAAACCCCTGAGCCTGTCCAGACAATTAACTCACCTGGGTAGCTGTGCAAACCAGTAATACTGCTTTCAAACTCAACGTATCCAGCCAGCGGCCAGTTACGAGGGTTGTTGTACTCGCTGACAAAAAGGAAAGAGTCAGACTTGTTTACATTTAAACCCCCATATCTAGCGGCTGGCGTGGATTCGGTCCCGACTGCAAAAAAGAAGTTGTTGCTCTCTTTTAAAAACCGCAAATACGTTGGAGCTGCTGTCTGAGTTGCCCCGCTAGTTAACCCCCCAGTGGTTAATCCTGTTGCAAAAATGTCTAGAAAGTCGCTGGTCCCTGTGATCGCACCTGAATTTACTCCATTGCCGTTGCGATCAAACACATCAAAACACCGCACAACAGCATAAGTATCATCCACTTCAGAGCTAGTGTTTGTGCCAGTAATTACTTTTTTCTCCAACCAAAAGTCTGCAGCTAAAAATCGCTTATTTGCCCCAGGATTAGGCGTTGATCCGGTTTGTGCAACCAGCGTAATAGTTGGGGCAGCATTGCCAGCAAACGTGATCCCGACGGTGTTGGCCTTGGCGGGCGAATTGCTACCAACAGTCACAAAAGTGTCTTGGTAAGCGTAGAATTTGAGCCGATACGCTTCACCTGTTTCCAAGTTAGAAAAGCTGACTTGTTTGCTGGTAGCGCCAGTATTGCTCGCATCATAGGCAAAAGTTACTGCCGGTCTATTTTGATAAGTTGAACCGGCAAAGACACTTTCTGGAGCAATGTAGCCAAGATCAACTGTAGCCGTGTTGTCACGCCTCTCCAGTTTGTAAGCTACCAAGGGCGTTGTCGAATTTATGGAGGTGTGAAGATCCGGCAGAGCAATCGTGAAGTTTAAGCGTTGGGGGCTGTTGAGCAAATTCAGCGAATTGCTTAGAACAAGGGGTTCTTGAGTGGTTACTTGCGTATAATCTGCACTGAGTTGAGGGAGGTAGTTGCTTTGGCGCACACTGCGCAAAAAATAACCATGCCCCGTCAGGGTAAATGCACGGTTTGCTGCCAGCCAGTTGTAGCCTCTTGCCGTGTCCTCATCTTCTGAACCGACATCGCTGTCAGACGCATAGACTTTGTAGAGCTTGCGACGGGCGTCATCGTAGGTAAAAGCCGGTGTGGTGGGGATAGAAGCTACTGCTGGGATTAAATCTGTACGGTCACTATATGTGTAATTTGTGATCGTATCTGTGAGATTACTATATGTGTAAGTGGCATTGGTTGTGAAACTGTCCGTATGAAGGCTATAGGTGTAGTTTGTATTTGTGCTGGCTGTAGTTCTGTTAGTTAAATTATAATAATGAACTGTTGCTACGTCTCCAGTAGCAAAATTGCTTTGATCGTATGTCGTAAGACCAAAGCTACCAATATTGTAACTGTACGTTCCGTCAGAAACCTGCGTAGGGCGGCTACTTGAATTATTGTAGAAATAATTTGCTACCGCAGGGTTTGTGACATCTGCGGCGAAAACAACCACACTATTCCACCAAACACGAACCCACCAAAGGTCTGATGTATCATAATAGTAATATCCGTAGATTTTTGTAGTCACCCCAGCGCTTGTTGATTGTGAAATAAGACCGGCTCTTACAAAAAAGTAACCTGCATAGGCTGAGTTATTATATCCAGTTGTACTACTGTTCATATAACAGGACGTAGAATTTTTGGCTTGGGTTCCGGCTGCGACAGACGCACCAAGTTCAGACGAGGAAGTCGTGAGCCCCGTGAACGACCGAAGAAGCGTAGAGTTAAAATAAAGTGTGAGGCTGCCGTAGGCGCCCGTGCCACTACTTGTCTCTTCTGTTTTCCAGTAAAATCCGCTGGATATCCCACCAGTTTGCATAACTAATTTTTTCAGGAATATCCATTTGTAATCGTATCCTATGCCTGTTGTCGCACTTGAAGGGGGTGTTTCTGTTGTACCCCCACTTGTCCCTGTCCCGAGCCGTGTGTAGAAATTATTGTAAGCAATTGAATTTCCAGCACCATCTTGGAGAGCTGACCCAGTATATGTGGTTGGAGCATAATAATAAGTGGCCCCATTGCGCGTATAGGTATTAAAAGTGTAGTTATCCATCCCAGAGCGGGAGTCTGAGAAATTTGTCCCTGGGGCATACACAGGGGTAAATTGGCTGACCGATGAAGAGCTTAATGTGACCGTGGAGCCAGCAGACCCGCCCGTTGGTTCTTGAATAGCCACCTGCCCTGCCTCTTGATAAAAAGTGTCCCCATCATGGTACCACTCAATCTTATTTCTAGCGGTATCTACTTGGCCTGTAGTAGTATACGGGGGAGTGAATTGAAAAGCGGTAGTAGACAATACCGAAAAAGTCTGCGTTGTACTGCCAGTTGCATTTTGAATTTTACCGTTGTCTGGGTGCTGAAAGTAGGTAATATTATTTTTAGTCCAAGCGACTCTTCCTCTAGCTGTGTCTGTAGAGCCTTGTTGATAAACTGGATCAAATTCACTAGCGTTGCTAGTCGTTACCGTAACGGTCTGTGCTGAAGTCCCTGTCGAGCCGGTGACTTGGCTGACAAGAATTTCTGAAGTGGCAAGGTTTTCAGAAGTTGCAGTTGCATTAGTGGCACTAAAAGTTGAAGTTCCTGGCGAGTTGAAATTAATTGTCTCCGCTTGCTGGGCACCATCTCGAAAAACCCTGAGTTGCCCATCGCTATGCCCAACTCCAAACGTCACATATAAGTCTTTGTTCCATAAGGAAAAATCCGTTGAGTTTGCATAGTAAGGCGTGGTTGAAGGGACACCCGTGTCATCTTGAGAATAGATACTTACCCAACGCCCAGCAAAGAGAATATCGCTTAAGTTCCCGGGCTCATAAAAATAACTACCGCCAGCTTTTTCAGCAGTATTGAGCTGTTCACGGCCTTCCAGCCTCACTAATGCCAAATCAACATTGCTCATATCTTGGCCTTGCGTTTCGCCAATCGTATGGCCGCTAATCTTGTTGTTCAGGCCCCCGCGAAAATCGACAATGATGCTTTTAGCCATTTAGCACTCCCACCGCTTCCGGCTCCAGAAATTTGCACTTAACTTATTATTTCCCAAGGGTTTGCTCCTAGCACAATAGCTCTTCTTAGCCTTTGCATTGTTTTTGCGCACTGGTAAATTTGGGTCTCCAAATCGTACTAAACGCACTTGATCGCCTGACTTAGCAAGAACGGCATATTCCTTTTTGCCTCCTGAAGTCCGAACCGGCGAATTGTATTTCTTGAAAGTAATTCCGCCCCGAGTCATCTTGCTGGATTTACTTTTTTCTTTTGGCATGAGCCCCTTTTTTTGTGGCTACATTTGTTGGTTTTCCACCAATTGCTTGAGCTTTTGAGCGTTTACGGCGTACTGCCGATTGCTTTTCAGAATCACTCATTTTAGAAGCTTTAGAACTTGGGACACATTTCGGGTATCCTTTAGAGCTGGTAGATGCTTTCTTGCGACCACATGGCGGGTGAGAGCCATCTTTCTTTTTACGAGAGATGTCTACCCATTTCTGTTTATGCCAACTGTCTAACCCTCCTTTTGCCATTACTTGCCTTTCTTTTTCTTGGGCTTTTTCGACCAAGTGCCGCCCATTTCCTTGTATCTCTTACTTGCGTAGCTGTTTGAGTATGCGCTTGGTACCACTTTGTACTTCCGTTTTGCTTCCGCTTGGGCTTTGGCCCAGAGACTCGGATTGTTGGGCTTGTTTTCGCTCATTTTCTACCGCTTTTTGCAAAGGTTTTTTGTTGAGGCTGGGCTCAGGGATGTAGTCCTCCAAATGAGGGTCCCAGCGACACCAGCCGTACTCTGGGGACCACATCGTTTGAATACGCTTTGCTGTGCGGCCATACCTCACTACTGCTCCTTGGCCTTTTTTTTGGCTGTAGCTGACAGATCCTTCATGTGAAAAAGCGGCTTACTACTTGCCGTGTGCGTTGCACCAGTATGTAAAGCCCCATCTTTCATCTTATGCGTAGGTCCGTTATAGGCTTTGCCTGTCCGAAAGTAGTGTTTAGCTCCAGCAGCCATCAGTACCCCTTCTTCTTTTTCACCACTTTTTTTTTCTTGGCAACCGGCTTTTTCGACATTGGCTTTTTCTTCATACCGTACATAACAGCTCCTAGTTAAATTGGTGAGGGCTTTTGGGCTCGCTGCAGGCAGACCCCTCTGCCTTTGGCTTACGCCAAGAGAACCCAGCCCCCATGTGTTAATAAGTCCAAACAGTTGGCCGATAACGATCACTGTCCTCAGCTTCCAAATCATCAATGTGGAGGAAACGCCCTCCAGCCACCCCTATGCCAAGCATCCCGTATTTCAGGGCCAATTTGAGCAGTAGGTGCATGTCCCCACCACGGCATGACAGATCAGCAGCCCTGCCTGTCGTATGAGGCCCTGTTCGGCTTTTAGTCCCACTCACTTTTTCGTTGTGATCAGGGCACCGATAGCCCGAATTTATTTTGATTGGCTTCTGATATTCACTGCGAATGCACTGCAGCTTATCAATAAATTTATCGCTCATCAGGTTTCCCCCACAGCCACATTTGCATATAAACTCAGTTGCACTGAAATTGATTGTATCCTTCATTTGCTGTTCTTTGTTTCTTGCTGCATGATGATTTTAAGCTCATTGATGCTGGTGTGAAGATCCTGCAAAACTTTAGTTGTATTTTCCATAATACCCATCAGGCTTTGATAGCTCGACTTCTGGAGCTCCAAGACTCTGATGTCGCTAGCAGTGTCTTTTTCGTCAAATCTCTTACGTTCTTCAGATGCCTCCAACCGTAGTTTCTCCCGCTCAAGCTGGTGTTCTTGCTCTTTTCGATCAAATGTCTGGTTTAGAAAGCGGATGTACCAAAAGGCGCAACCGAGAACTAACGTTGATGTCCCAAGTTGTTGGGCCATTTCGACAAACCCTGCATCAATCATATCAAGACTCCGGCCAACGATTAATAATAGCCCTTCCAACTAAATTACGATTCTCTTCGTCATACTTTGCGTCGAATAGAGCCTTAAACTCTTCTAGAGTAGTAGTGCCTTTAATAGCAGTTTCTATTGAGTTACATGCTGCTCTAACAGATGCTCTATAGTCTAAAGTCTCTTGTGGTACTGCTTTATTATTTTCCTGATTACGGATAATCATCCAGTCTGTTGGAGTTAATTTAGAACTACAAGTAGCTTTGGCTTTTGCAATATGTTTGGTCTTTAATCCCTGTTGAATCTGCGGATTACCTTCAACGTCTAAAACAGCGTTACCTTCTTCATCTACTACTTTAACATCCTCTAAATTTCTAGCGTTATTAGCTGACCAGTAGAACCTGTTATCATAAGATTCTGGAACTACTTGCTCTTGCCAAGTAAGTCCCATGTCACGCTTAAACTCGTCTGTCCACCTAGTCCAAACACTAGGATGCATTACTCCATTATCATCTGTCCAACTTCTGCCTGCTAGTATCGTAACACCATTGTATTGCCACATATTTTCACTCTAGGTTAATGTTAAATCGTTACTACCAGCAGAATCGTCACCGATATTAGAAGAGTTCGTAAATTTTAAATAGAAGCCATTAGTTCCATAATTAGTAATCCCAGAAAAATCCGTTTTTGGCTGATACACAGAATCAACGGTTTGCGCAAAATCACTCGGACTATATACAAAACCGTCAATATAATGGACATCACTTAATTCGACATGGCAATAACCGGAACTGCCATAAGGATTTCTGCCAATAACAAATGTGTTAATGCCGGAATCTGTTTTATTTAATGCGTAAAATGTGTGATTCGCCGGGGGATAAGTGTTTCCTGTGCCAGTTGGACCCGTTATATTTACGTTGTCAACAAATATTTTAACACGATTAGTATCAAGCGTTTGCGTATAATCAATTGACATAACTATATGATACAAAGTGCCTGCGACTGGCCCAGCAGTTGATCTTTTGTAGTAGGTATAAGTGTTTCTTTCAATCAACCACCATGTCCCTGCACCCTGACGCACTAGCATAGTGTCATCAGTACCGTCCCCTTGGCCGAATAATGTATGATCACCAGTAGCAGAAATAGTGACGAATTTAACCCAAGCACTAAACGTCATTTTTTGCGTAGATCCAGCAGTAGTTACAGTCCGCGATAAAAAATTACTAGTACCGTTTAAAGTGAGAATTTCGTTGCTATCAAACCCAGACCACGGGCCACTGCTGCTATGTACTGTTCCTTGTATAATGCTCATTATTCTAACTTCCCACTAACAACAACATATACAAGAGTACCGTCACAAATATAACTAAGCCAATAAGTACCTGTTGCTGATATTGTTGTAGCATCTCCAGACTTTATTTTTACAACACTTGTATTTACTGAAACAGTGTAATTACTGCCATTTACAAAAATTATATTGCCTGACTGACCTGCTGCTGCGGATACATTCGTAAATGTAAATCCTGACGAAGTAATATGAGCAGTTGGAGTACATTTAAAATTATTAGTTACTGCCAAGTCAAAAGAACCACCATTTGTAGTTGAATTTGCTGTAACCGTACCTCTATTTGCTGCAGTAAATGTCTGATCTGCAGTTAAGTCAGCAAGATCAGCATTATAGGCTTGAACGTCTGTTCCAATAGCTAACCCAAGTGTAGTACGTTGGTCTGAAGCAGTAGCATCAGCTAGCAATGCTCTTCCTACTGCAGTCAAATCAGCAACTGCATAAGTATCTAAATCAGTAGCATAAATCATTTTATTTGCTGCAGTAGTTAACCCACTAATAGAAGTTAGTCCTGCATCTAATGGCTGAACGTCAGCTTCTTTTGCTAATCTTACCCAACTAGTTCCATGAGCAAAATAAGCATTGAAATCACTTACTCCTCCAACAACGTCTGTTTCGTCTGCATGAACATGAGCAAATCTACCATGATTAGCACTTGCTGTAGGTAATAAACTATAACTAGAGTACAGTGGAGGTGCTATTTTTTCATCATGTATAGCTGCTCCAGAAGATACACTAGCATTTACTACTGCATTTGAAGCTAACTTATCAGCAGTTACTGCATCATCAGCTAGATCTACTTCTACAATAATACCGTCTGCAATATCTGCTGAAGTTAAAGGTGAAGCTGCTGGGGTTTTTCCTATATAAGCCATTATGTAGACTCCAATACTGATACAATTACATCTGCTGAAGATGCTGTATTTGAGGTAATAGTTATTTTATCTCCAGTTTCTAGCACTACTTTCTGATCTCCTCCAATTAGTACAAGAGAAGATCCTGTGCCTATAGGTGCTGCTTTGACTATAAAGGGAGTAGCAGAAGCACTAGAATCTGTAATAGTTGCATCTATTGTAATAGAAGAACTATGCCTGTTAGCTACTGTAGCACCAATGACAGTAGCAGTTACTCCACTTCCAGCAGTGTATACATCCTCTCCTGTCGTACCTACTGAAACTTTTACTGCATTTTTAAATACATTAGCCATAAATTATCCTAAAGCAATTGCAAATGATACTGCTTCATCTGTAGTTCCTAAATTAGTTCTAGCTGTGGCAGCATTAGTTAAGTCACTTAAATTATTTGTTTTATCTAGAATATTAGTTAGTCCTGTTGCTCCTTGTTCCCAAGAAGACCCATTATAGACTTTTAACTTACTGACTGCAGTATCAAAAACTAAGTCTCCTGCATCTAAAGAAGAAGTAGGTTCGCCACTCTGTATTCTATATCTAGTAGCAAAAGTATTTACGTTAGTAATATTAGTAGCTACTGCTGCTACATTTGCAGCATTGGCAATTGTATTCCAAGCAGTATTTCCTAAGTCATATACTCTCAGAGAATTTAGAGTAGTATCCCAATACAAAGCACCGTCTAGCAGAGTACTACCGTCATTGTCTACTGAAGGAGCAGAAGACTTACTTCCTAAGTATCTGTCATCGAAACTGTCTAATGCAGTTTCTGCAGCAGTTTTTGCAGTTTCTGCAGCAGTTTTAGCCGCTACTGCTGAAGCAGCTTCTGCTTGAGTATTAATAAGGGCAGTTGAAACAGCAAGAGCAGAAGCTGCAGCATTATTTTCAGAAGTAGAAGCAGCAAGAGCAGAAGCTGCAGCATTATTTTCAGAAGTAGAAGCAGCTTGTTCTGAAGCAGCAGCAGCAGCAGCAGAGGCAGTAGCATTTGCTGCAGTAGCAACCTGCCCGTCTACATATGTTCTATTGGTTAGATCATTTCCTGTAGAAGGAGCAGCAGAAGAAGTAATTTTATGTGTACCCATGTCTATAGCTGATGCCATAGTCTGAGCATTTGCGCTGGTCTTACTTAGAAAATTTGTATCTACATAAATTTTTGTGGTGGCATGTAAAGTAGAACTAGGAAAAGCTACAGTAGATCCCCCACTTATTGTAGCTGCTGGTAAAGTCAATGCTCCTGTTAAAGTACCACCAGAAAAAGGAAGTTTAGCATCTAAAAGATTATTAACTGAGACAGAGAAAGTAGGATCATCATTTATAGAAGTAGCTAACTCCTTTAAAGTATCTAATGCTGGTGGCGCAAGGGCTACTAGAGTTGCAACTGCATCATCTACATATTTTCTAGTGGCAGCATCATTGGGGTTTTGAGGAGCAGTAAGATTTGTAATTGTTTTGCCAGTGTTAGCATCACTGGTCATGTCCAAAATACCAGTAATGGTGACATTGTTAAATGTAGAAGTTCCAGTAGCAGTAGAAATATTACCAGAAACGTCCCCAGTTAATGGGCCTGACAAAGTTTCACCTACCCCAGAAGCATTTACAGATCCGGTTAAATCTCCTACGAAAGAACTAGTCGCAGTAATATTTGTAGCATGTATATCAGTAGCTGTAATTGCTGCTGCTACTGCTGCTCCTATTATCGTTCCGTCTATATTTCCAGCACCAATATCTACGTTTGATAATTCAGCAGTTCCAGAAGTCTGCTTTATAGCAGCAGTAGTCATTTCTCCAGTAAAAGAAGAAGTTGCATCTACTGCCAGAATATCTACGTTGGCTGTACCGTCTAAATGAAGATCTTTAAACTCTAGAGTAGAAGATCCTATGTCTACCGTATCATCTGCAGAAGGGAGAAGCTGTGTTCCATTATTTGATACGGATAATACTTCTTGCCAAGTTGCTACTCCAGTATTGTTTGACGAATTAACAGAAGCATCTACACAAATAAAGTATTTATTTGTAGTTACATTTATCCAAATAGAACCTACATTGTAGCCTTGATTTGCAGAGTTTGCTGGTTGAGGATTACCAGTAGCTGTAGTGTTGTTTAGTCCTGACACTCCCCCATTTGATGAAGGAAGAAAACCAGAAATAGAAGTAGTTAAATTTATAAGTGGGCCTTCTCCTGTTGTATTCCCATTATGGCTATGCCCTGTAGATTTTTGAAATGCTAGTGCTAATTGATTAAACTCACTATTCAAGGGACTAGAAGTAATATTAGCACCAGGAATAATCGTTGCGGCAGACTTTCTTATATATCCAGCCATTTTTACTTACCTTTTATTTTTGTATTCATTATTTTCATTATCTTCTTCCTGCTACAGAAAATTCAAACACCATTCCTTGTATGGAATAAGGATCAAATGCACCTAGCGTAACAAAAGTAAGCTGTACAGCATAGCCACTTCCTTGTATGGAAGTAGTAATAATTGGTTTATCTGTACCACCATAAACAACATTTGTTACTCCGTAATCCACACCTAATGCTCCGTATTTTACTGGAGCACCAGCAGAGTCTTGAGAATATGCTGCTGGATTTGTAACTCTAGGATCATCCCAGTCATAAGTAAGTCCCATTTGCATTGTCAATGGGCCTTCTGCTCTGACAAAAGCATTTACTTTTCTAAAAACTTTTCTAGTCTCTGTATCTCCTAAGTCAAAATAAGGAGTAGAATATACAGATAAGATATCTTCGCCATTAAATGTTTTACCTGACTCTTGTTGATAAACTTTACCGTCATAATCTCCATGTATCACTAATTCTTGAGTAATATTTAGACTACTTGCAGTAGTAGTTTTGATGTACGCAGAGTCACAACATGAGGCTCTTATGCCTAGCAAAGTACCAAACTCCCAACCTAGTTTCTGATCTGCAGATCTTAATCCGCCAATAACTCCAAAAGAAGAAGGTACAGTAGTAGTGTCATTCCCAATAAAAAATCTTACTTGAGATTTAGATCTGATGACTACTGCATTCAGAGTAGTTAAGTCAAATGTAACCGATAAATCTCCTAAGACCTGTTGAATATTTTTGGATATTGTTTCTATTTCAACGTCACCAATTCTACTTGTTCCAGCTACAGGTCTAAATCCGTCTGGAGAAAGAAATATTAAATCTCCTCCAATTTCTACTACACTGTCTCTGGCTACACATCCTACATTAGCAGTTACATTATCAATTACAAACCCTGCAGTAACATCTGGTGTGGCTTTTTTAATGGCATTATCACCAAAAATAAATAGATTTGTACGGAACGGTTTAAATTGAACTACATCAAAACCTACTACTACTTGTCCTGCTCCAGGTGATGTATCAAATTGAAGTGGATCACTAGCAGCAGAATACGCTACTACTGCCGAATTTGAAGTGTCACCAGACAAAAATAAATGATTTTCAAAATTATCTACTAAAGCAGGTTTATCTAAACAATTAGGCCCACCTGGACTATTAGTACCTCCACTATTATTTTTTAGTACTATTTCCCAACTTGTACCGTTAAAAATTATTGCTGGGTTAACTCCGTCTACAAAAACTATTCTATTACCGTCTCCAAAATTAAATTTAGTAAATCTTACTTTATTTACTGTAGTAGTTCCGTCTGTAGTTAGTCTGGTCAGAGGAGTAACAGAGGAAGCATTTACGTCATGACCTGCACCACTTCTTGTAGTAGTTAAAGAATATTTGACCCAATGGTTATTAACTACAGATCTATAAAAACTATATGTGTCTGTTGTAGGATCTTTTCTGGCAGCAATAATAATATTTCCTAAAGTAGGATCATCGTATAAAGCTGTACAGAGTACTGGCCCTCTTGCTGTTGTTGTTGCTCCTTTTACTTCTGAATAATTGGTCGATGCACTAGTGCCAGCATTATACTCAGTAAATCCTTCTATTCTTCTGTACCCACCAAAAAGACTTACTTCGTAGTTTACTAACCTAGTTGCAGCACCTGGGTTATTATCAGATAAATCCAGATGATTTTCATTGGAGTTTAATCCTCCGTTACAAATTACTTTGTATGACTGTATTTGGTCAGGCATTAGTACTAATCATCAAATATAACTGGATGCTGAAATTCTTTTTGCAGCTAAAACTCTAGTGTCTGTAATATGATCATACTTATTTATCAAGATACTTTGGATGTTTTTTATCCCCTGCTGAAAGACACTCAAAGCTAGTCCTGCTGCTTCGTTATTGTCCCTAAACATATACATATAGTAAAGAGCACCTTCTACAATTGTAGGATCATATTGAGAAGGTATTCTTGTCTCAGCAGTAGCACCATTAGCTGTGTCATTTACTAAATCATCAGAGATTAGGAAGTACCTAAAGTTTACTGTGTAGGCTTTATCGGGGGAAGGAGTTACACCAAAACCTGTACCGTGTTTAGGAAAAACAAATTGAGGAATACTTACTCCAGTAGTTTCTGAAGAAGAGTCTATATCTCTGTGTCTGTTGTAGTACTCATCCCTTTCCATATATCTTAAAGTAACAAAAGAAGATCCTAACGTACTGTCTTTCTTTATCTGAAAACTGTTCCAGTCTGCAACTTTTAGATTTGTAGGCCAAGAGTATTCTTCTTGACCTATAGTTAGAACTTGATCTGCATTTGTAGCGTTAAAAGGCCATTCAAATTCTGCTTGATTAATTTGCCTAATAGAATTTTGTACAGAGTCTTTGGCTAAAGCCTGTACACCTAAGACTGTAGTAAAAGCAGCTTCTGCAATTTCTACCTCATTTAATCTTCTAAGTACTTGATTTGTAAGATGTAAAAAAGTAGATCCAGACATTGCTCTTATGCTTTAAATTGTAATTCAGTTTAGTTTGACTGGCAGTAGTGAAGCCCGTCCAGATCTAGAGGGAGTAGACTAGGACGGGGCAAGTACTGAAATGCCCTACCAGAAAAAGACATTCCAGCACATTTACATTAAGAGGACAGATTATAGTGAGCAGTAAAAATAGCTTCTGGGCGTAGTATTTTACGTCCGTATAGCTGCATACCCCTAACTGTATCTGAGAAAGTATCATGTGACCGATAACTTTCTGTCTTAGCTAGTTGTTGTGCTGTACTTACTGCAGACATATGACCTGCTACCACTACTCCAAAGTTGGTCTGAGAACCTGCTGAAGCAGTTGCTGGGCCAGTTCCTCTAAAAGGCAAGTTATTGGACTTATAGGTTTTAAATCCTCTAATCAACCCTTCTCCTACTCGACCATTCCTAATTTCAGATCCACCACCAAAGTCACGGTCTACAAACTTTGAAGATTCGTCCATTAGAATTTCGTAGAATACTGGGTCAGCAACAAACCAACGGTCTGCTGTATCTACATTAGCTGAATCCATTAAACGTCCAAAACGATTTAGAAGTTCTAGAGGAGAAGTAATTGCGGAACTTCCTCCGTCTGCTTTAATGGGAATAGATGTCAAAGCATCTACTGTAGGTGAAGCAGTGGTACTTCCTGCGCCACCACCAGACGAGTGGAAAGTAGTAATGTTCAGTCTGTTAGCAGCTAGTAGTTCTGTATTTCCAGCAGAAGAATTAGCTTTTGTACCTGGAATATCCGCAGTTTCTCTAATAACCCACTTACTACCGTCGTACTTATACCCAGACAAATACCCTAGTACCTCTGAATCAAAAGCATCTCGCAACTTATAAGCTGCACGGTCTGTTGCTAGATCCATAAAGTTGATATGGCTATGAGCTACTTCAATGTCATCAATTTTGAAAAGGTAGTAGTTAGCTTGATCAATTGTCATGGTAAAATCTAGATCAGTCAGAGTCGTAATCCCAGCAGTTACGTCTGTACCCCTAGCGTAAGTTGAAATGGTGATATCCGGTTCTTTGATAATACGGACACTGTCACCAAAATTAGAAATTTCACCCATGTAATCGGTATTGGTAATATCTTCACATATAGAAGATTTACGAAATTCTTTCTGGGCTTTTTGAGAGAAAATTACTGGTGAAAAATTACCAGTGTTTAAATTAGTGTAACTACTTGCTTTTGCAAACGCCATGTAGACCTTTAGCCTTATTATTATGTAATGACTGATTCAAAATGAAACTAAGGAGAATGCTAGATCTGAGAAGAGGCTACAAAAGTAACTTAGGTAGATTTGTGTCTGGTTCACAAATGGCTAAGATTTGCAGGTAATCTTCAAGTAAAAGAAACTGCATCTCTATTGACTAAGTTACTTAGAAGTGGGACTGCAGAGGAAAAAGCAGAAGGTTCTAAGTAATTTACAAATTAATTAAGTATATAACTTTGTACTAAACACATATATTATCGGGCTGATCCTGTCAAGTCATAATCGAAAGTTCCTTCTCTCATAGACTGCATAATAGCATCCTCATGCTGCTCATATTCTCTTGAGGACATACTTTGCACCATACTTTCAGAAAATTTCATTCTATTTGTACTAGGAGGATTAGCGGAAGATGTAGACCTATTAACAGACCTTGCCGCAGATTTAGTAGAATTTTTCATGCTGCTTTTCCTGCCCCTACCTGTACTGATTCCTGTGTCTACTTTATACAGGTCAATTGCTCTGGAAGCAGCTTTAGCATCTGTCTGGTTTTTATATAAAGAGTCTTGAATATTCTGAGGTTGTTCAGTTACCCACTCATGAAAATTAGAGTCTGCTCTAATCTCATCAAAGTCAGGATGAATACTTCGTAACTCATTCTCAGCTTTTTCTTTTCCTACTTGTACTTGTAGTTCTTTAACCTTTACAAATTGTTGTTCTGACTGAGCAAATACTTCATGTGCTCTTTTCTGAGCTATAGTATCTATGATTTTAGCTACGTCAGGATATCTCTCAGCCCATGCAGTTATCTCTTCTTCTGTCTTAGGAAACTTAATTTGTTTTCTAGTAGCAGAATCTAACTGGCCTTGTAGTTCATTGACTTGCTGTTGATGTTGGTTGACAGTCTGCTGCATATGCCTACGCAGATCACCATACCTTTTTTTAAAAGTATCTTCTTCATTAGCTGGATTAGCTGAACCTCCTTGCTCTTGTGCTAAATCTTCAGAGTAAGTAGTCTCATCCCCCTCTAATTCTTCTCTATATTGATTCTGGTATCTAGCCATATCTAGTATCTCTGTAAATTTATAATTTATTTAACAAAAGAAACGCTTTGACTAGGTTTATACGGCATAAACATAGACATTCGTTTTGTAGTAACTTCCATTTCTGGTTCTTCTACTTCATTCCCCTCCTCTGTTGTGTAGGTCTGTGCTTCTTCATCATCTTCATCATCTTCATCGTCTTTATTGTCTACATACTGTTGAGCTTCTTCCTCTTCCTCAATAGTCTGTATCTGGCCTTCATCCATCATAGACATTAGTCCTGCTTTAGCTTCCATACGGAGACTGTCCAAGAATTTAAGTCCATGATATCGTACAGCATCTGCTGGCATGACGTATTCACCGTCCGAAAGCATTACAGGTAGATCATCTCGTACATTTTCTGCGTTAGATCCTGGTGGTATTTCATTACCTGAAACAGGATCTGTACCTACCATGTCACTCATATTCAGCGTATTCATCATACTCATATCTACTCCCATTATTTTCTTCATCATACAAGAAGGACATCCACATCCGTCAGACATATCTCCTGTCATTAATCCGCCATGTGCCATTTTTGGCAATAAGTTATTACTTCTTTTTTCTGCTGCAGCTACAGCTTCTTCTACAGAATCATATACAGGTAATTTTTCTCCTGTAACTGGATCTTTTGGGCCATTTTTTCTTACAAAGTCTTCTAAGTCTGCTTGTTTAGTTGGTTTTCCTTCTGCATCTATGGAAGCTATATTGATCCATTTACCGTTGTCTAATTGGAACGTGATACTTACTTCTGAGTACAGATTACCTTCCTCATCTTCACGGATACGTCTACCTTTGTTAGACTGTTGACCTACATAGTCTACTAGCCCACCCTCATTAAATTTTTCTAGAGTATTTTCCTTCATCTTATCTGGAGCAGAAGCGGAACCGTTTACTTCTATATAGTCATACAAAGGATGTTCGTTTCCATTTACTCTAACATAACTTATTATATTTCCTAAAACTACATCCCCTACTGTAACAGGTTTTAAATTTGGTTGAGGAAGTTCTTCTACTACTTCACCAGTTTTCTTTTTTCTTTTATCTTTTTTTGTTAGTTGATTCATTCGTACTGGCCCTACCATCTGCATATCTAAAGTATAGTAATGGTCGCCTTTACCTTTGGAACCGTCTGGCCTAGTAAAAATTGCTTGTTTTTTACCTTGCACAGCAGCAATTGGGTGATCTGCTGTTCTAAAATCTCCATTTTCTAATTTAACTTTAAATTTGTCTGGTTGAAGCAAATTTGTTTGTACCTTTGATCCTTTTTTTCCTGTGTTTTGTTTATAATTTTGCTCCATTTCTTCTACAGTTAAAGTAGGGCCACTGTAAGGATTTGCTCTTGCTACAGCTTTATTTTGTCCTTCAGAATACTTATAGCTTGTGCGTGGAGAAACATATAAGTTTTGAAAAGTCTCGTTTGTAACGTCTTTTGGAGTTCTACCCATCATCACAAAATTACCGTATTCCATATCTACATCTATACCAGCATTTTTAAATCGTTCAGAAAACTCATCTCCTTTGTATCCTATTGACGCAGGATTAAAAAATTTGCCTGGGGAGGGCATTATGCTTTGCGCAGTATCAGATGTAGTGGCTCTTTCCATTCTAGGAGTTAAATCCTCTAATACCTCTGGGTCAGAAAATCTTACAATTGCATCTGATTTTGGAACAATACGTTTTTTACCTTTTATTGGAGTAAAGTACTCACTAAACATAGGTAAAAAAGAAAAAGAATCATCTTCTTTGGAACGGTTATCTAGTTCTTCTGTAACTTGATCAATGTTATCAGCAGTAAGAGGAACAAGACCTTCTATGTCATCAGATCCAATATTTAATTCTGGAGGATTAACAAGACTGTCTAGAAAAGTTTTTCCTATAATCTTTTTTTTACTCATGTTTACGTTTGCTGTTTATTTTCTCTCAGAGATTAATTTGCCGTTTTTATGAAGTCCATTATCCCATTTATATTTAAACTCTTTAGAATTTAATTCGCTTTTGTAGCACCCACAAGACTTGCTCCGTCCAGAAGCCAACGACCTTTTTTCTACTCTGGCAGTGTATCCACACACGCATTTGCACCAGTAGACTATGTGGTGATCTTTGTTTGGTGCACGAAGCAAAACTTCCCACCTCCCAAATCTTTCTCCAACAAAGCACTTTTTTGTTCTATGTGCTTTTCTAGGATCTTTTATACCTGAGTGAGGTTCTAAAATCATACTACCTTTTATGCTCGTAAGGATTACTGTGTTCTCTAGTATTTTGTAGTACACTTTCTTTCAGAACCGCACATAATCTAGCTTCCATGATCTTACCTTGCACTAAAGCAAAGTTGTCTTCTCCCTTAGTATTTTCCAATTGATTACGCAGAGTTTCTATTCTCCAGTTTACATACCTTTGGAGAAGAGGATACAACTCACTGTTAACTAGTGGAAGTAATTCTTTCCAGTCTTGTTGTGTCTTTAATCCACTCATAATACTACTCCCTCTGTAGTAGATGTGTACGTTAGATTATCGTAAACTACAATTATTTACGATACTTAGCTACTTTTTTACTAATCTTCTTGGGTAAAGGAACATTCTGCTTACCCTTACTGTCTCCAGCCTTTTTACTACTATTGGCAGCAGACTTTTCTCCTTTAGACAAAGATTTCCATGCCTTGTCTGGTAAGTATCTTTTCTTACCTTCAGATTTAGATCCGTCTGAAGTACGCCACTTTTGTTTACTCCATTTAGATAAAGAGTTTTTAGAAGATTTACTTCCTTTATAACCTCCACCAGCATCTTTGTATTTCTTAACTGCCAGTTGAGCTTTTCTACCAGACCATTCTCCTGAGTCTCCACCTTTACTACCTGACTTTACTTGGGAAACTATTCTTTTCCATAAAGAAGGGTTAGTTTTTGTTGATGTAGCCATAATTGAATAGTGAGTATTAATTATTAATTACTAGTAACTAGTTAGGTTGTTGTGGCTGAAGAGCAGCTAGAGCAGCAGCTTCAGCAGCTTGAGCAGATCCTCCTCCTTCACCTGTAAAGCCTGACTCTTCTGGTACTGGAGGTTCACCTCCTGCTACTGGAGGTACTGGAATTTGAGCCTGTTGCTGTTGTTGAGGAGGTGGAGGCATTAAAGCAGCTAATTCAGCCATTAGTACAGCTTGTTTTTTAGCTGCATTTGGATCATTGAGTATTTTACCTTCGTCTAGATCCATTGATGCCGCTATTTCCTTGATAATGTAATCATACTTTACGAATGGAGTCATCATAGGATTAGCTGTCATCTGCATAAACTGAAGTAAACGCTGAGATCTTACTTCATTCCGCATTAGACTCTCAGTACCCTTTGCAGATATCTCGTATACTCCTTTACTGTATATCTTGTCAAAATTAAATTGCATATTAAAAGAGAATAATGCTTTAGCTAAAGGATTTAGGAGATAATCATCTACATTTCGTACAATAGACTTAATATTCTGTGCTGCTGCTCCCATTAACATGCTCATGCCGGAAGCAGTTCTACCTACGCCTTGTATTCCTGACATTCCATGTGAGTACGAAGGCATACCTGTAGCTTCATCTGTCAGTTGTCTGGCCTTGTCAAACATCATTAGACATTCGTTGGTTACATTAGGGAATTTAGTTCCAAATATAGCTTGCCCTGGTGCTCCAGCTTGCCTTCTGAATACCTTGCCTGGGTATATATCTAAGCCTTGGCCTGGTACTAAGTTAGTTTCATCTATTTCTATTAGTAAGTTGGAAGATAAAGCAGCATTATCTACTGCCATTCTCATAAACCCATTCATAATCTCCTGAGTATCGTCCATGTTCTCAGCCAGACCTACTCCAAAGAAAGAATATGGGTTTATTTCATAAGGTACAGCATGGTAGGGGATTTTATTAGGAGTAAATGGGTTTAATACAAGTCTAAGGATCTCTCCATTACAGACCCAAGTGTTAATCTGCACTTGATCTTTGTTCTTCATCTCTTTAGGAAGAGTCAAGTTAGCCTCTACAGCTAATTCTGTGTCCATTACTCCCCAATACTCCAGAACCTCATACCTGTTAATTCGATAATGAGACTGATTATCTTCTAAAGCAGATTCCCAATGTTCTTGAGAGTAGTTAACTCCTTTTTCTATAGCTATTTCAATAGCCTCATCTCTGAAAAAAGGTCTATTTTTCAATGCCCTTAACTGAGTTTTAGACATTCTATGTCTTTCAATGGCGTATTCAGCATCTTCCATGCTCCTAGAGTCTGGATCTGGGTAGAAATTCCAAATAGACACAGACTCTATTTTAGGTATGGTTTTAATCTCAGGGGAATACTTACCTGTTTTATCCCACTTAGGGTATTCTCTGTCAAAAGCAAATGGGCCTTTTAAAACTCCAGTACCAAAAAGAGACATATCAAATACACAATTACGCAGATGAGTAGAAGCGTTACTTTCTTCTAGTTGGTCATGGATATTCTTTTCCATTAACTCTGCAGTTTTCTGTGCTGGATGAAATACTGCAGAAGCTGGGCTACTACCTACTCCTTTTCGTAAAGATTCTTCACTTATTTCCTCTACTTCTTTTTTTACAATACCTAATCTAGTCTGAATATCTGCTCTATTTAGAGTATTAGGTACTATTTTAATTTTATTTTTTTTCTGTTCTTTCTTCAGTGCGTCTTCATTTGGATCAAAATAAATTGAACTTTCTGCGCCTAAAGGAAGATTAGGAACATCAATACCAATAGGAAATTTAGATCCAGCAAAAAGTACATCTACAATTTGAGCATATGCAGCTAGAACTTTGGTCTTAGTAATTTTTACAAATATCTTACTTTTTTCTTTTTCAGTAAACTGCACATCTGGGCCGTACAAGCCTCTGTAGTTCTTATAGGCTTTTAACCACCTAGACTCATCTTGCTCCCTCCAGCGTTTTGATCTTTCAAATTTATACCGCACAAACTCTTCTAAAGCGTATAACTCTTGGTCTTCATCAAAATTATCTTCTCCTCCTTGTTTATCCTTTAAGTAAGAAGATTCTTCATTCTCTGCATTACCTGCAGAATTACTGTCTAATCCGTCATTCTGTGTTGCTGACATTAAAGCCATAGTTTTTCTCTTATTCTCTATTATTAATACTAGTATCCAAATGTTCTAGATGAGGGTGACCAAGATTCTTTAGAACTTTTCTCGTACATACCCCAGTCATCAAATGGTGACGAGGATCTGGGCCTTGACATAATTCCGTATCTTATAGAGTCATAGGCGTGATCTGAGGCAAATCTAGGATCTATATCGTCTGTACCTTTAGGATCTGTAGGTATGACAGGTAGATCTGCTATGATTTGTCTGCAGGTATTAAAAAAGATTATTCCTGATATTTCTTCTATTTCATTTTCTTCTTCTGTCTCTACCTCTTCTACTCTTAATAATTCATGTAATCTATTTCTTCCTGCTACTCTAGCACCATTAGTTCTGTCTGAAGGTCTCCACCTACATCCCATGCTTATCATTTCTTCAGCTATAGACGGCCCTATTTGTCCTCGTTGATGCCAGCAAGAAGAGTCTAATATTCCGTAGTCTACGTTATCATCTTCTTCTAGATCTAATATCTTTTCAGCCAATTGTTTAGCTGTATGGTGAGAAACGTATAACTCTCTGTAAACATACAATGTTTCATATTGTGGGTCAATAGCGAACCAATGTACGGCAGAATGAGAAGAGTAGCCAAAGTCACAGGATCTAAACTTCCTCCAGCTATACGGAATATCAAAAGGAGTAGTTACATGAGTAGAGTGTCTAAATTCCTTAAATGCTGCTCCATCAGCTATAGCCCAGTCTCCTTCCAGTAACTGCCTCCTCTGCATTTCTGGCAAAGAAAGAAGATTAGCCTCATAAGATCCTTCTTCATATAGATAAGGATTATCTTTCAGAGTAGCTGGAATAAACTTTCTATAAAAAAGAGGTTCACCAGACTTAGCATGAGCCTTAGGGTACGCGAGTACTTTACCTGTATCTATGTCTGTAGCTGCAAATGCTTCATTGAAAGGTGCTGGATCAATAAACATTCTCTTAACCCATTGATGCCCTGGGCCACCTGGGTTAGATGTTGCTCTCATGTATATAGGTAAGTCAGGTGCTGTAGTTCTTAGTCTACTCCTCATGTAATTCCATGAAAAAGGAGTAGCATGCTGAGTTAGCTCATCAAAGCCTATATAGGAAAAGGCTTGTCCTTGGTAACGCAATACATCTTCTTCTCTTTCTAAGTATGTCATCCAGAGTCTAGCGCCAGAAGGAAATACCCATTGACTTTTCTTTTCCTGCCATTTTGAACCTGGGTAAGCTAGGGGATATAATTCCTGACTTTTCCAGACTAGTTCTCTTAGCTCATCATTAGTTCTTCTTAGAATTAAGCCATTGAACTGTTTATGCCCGAAATAGCGCATAGGATCTGCCAATAAACCAAAACTCTTTCCTCCTCCTGCTGCTCCTCCATACAGTACTTCTCTCTCAGGTGCTGCCAGAAACTCAGTCTGTGGACCTTGATTAGGCTGAAATACAATATTTTTATTTAGTAGTTCCTGTGATTTATTATTTGGAGTAGGAGTATCATCAGCCAGATCTTTAGAAGTTATTACTTTATCTGAAGAGTCTAATCTTTCTTGTATATCATCCAGTAGTTGTTGTTCTTGCTTCTCTAATCTTTCTTTTTTCTTTTTATTCTCTATCTCTACTTTCTTTAAATTAGTAGGATCTTTGTGCCATATTTGTCTATCCTCATAAACTCTATTGTTTATATTTCTGAGAGTATGAGGGGATAAAGTCTTCCCGTATTCTAAGAATGATTTTTGAGATGATGCCCATTTAGCTGCATCTACTAATGATACTTGCAGATAGTCCAGACTGTCTATGGCTTGTTCTAGTATTGTTATCTGGGGCCAGTGAGGAGCATAGACATTAGGGAAGTAGTAATTATCATCGATTGGAATTTTTGAAGATGCTTTTAATTTCTCTAGATCTTCTAGAGACAGTTGATCAAGTAATTGATCTAGAGGAAGGTAGCCTACAGGACAGTTCAAGATGGTGGTAGCATACATGCAAGTGAGATTCTTCCATGCATCTACATATTTAATGTATCTAGGTATAGGATAAGAGATTAAATATACTTTTTCAAATAACTGTTTTAATTCTTTTTTTCTTTTATCCTTATTCTCTTTTTTTTGTTGAGGAGTGAGTCTTTCTGTAGCCAAAATCAATTCACTGATTTTATAGGGTTAGAAGTTTTGGGAGGTAGAATAAATATTCCTCCAGTATCAGTAGTATTTATTTCTATGGAAGCAGGTTTGGAAACTCCTACTCTATCCAGAATCTCTTTAGAGGCACTTACTACATTCTTAGCGCCTAGCATGGTTGGATCATCCAATACATTGACTAGTCTACTGGTAGCTTTAGGTGCATTCAAAGCTAGTAGAAGTTTAGTTCTTTCAATAATTTCATCTTTCAGAACTGATACTACAGAAGTAATAGAAGTAGATTTGTGATACCCTGCTAATTCCATTGCTCTTCTGATATTACCTCCATTCTCAGGGTCTGTTAACTCATCTAAGAATTTCAGTTGTTTCTCTGTATACTCTTTGCCCTTAGTCTTCTGTAAACCAAAAGGAGAATTTTTAGGTAGAGAATATACTTGATCTGTTTCTTCTATCTCTTCTGCATCATTCTTCATATTCACCAATTCTTACAAGACCAGTATCGGGCTTTAGTTTTAGGGCCAGAATTATCACAGTTGTGTCTGGCACGGAATGATTTACGTCTGGCAGGATCTGATTTTCTAATTTTCATGTTAGGGTCACCAAAATTAACTTTGATGATCTTGCCTGTCTTAGGGTTTTTTACATAGACACTAAACTTCTTAGGGCCATTAGGAGTACGAACAGGTTTATTCAGAGTTTTATTCTTATACTTACTCATCTACAATGCATCTCCTTCATCTATAAATTCTGTGCTTGTATTTTCTAGAAGAGACTGAATCTTTTCCAAGTACAGAGAAGCATCCATTAGCTCTTCTTGAAGATGAGTACACCAATGAGCTAATTCCAAATCTTTTCTGTCAAGAGAAGTTCCGTACTTCTTTATACCTTTATTACTTCTTTCTCTGTATTTATCAATTAAAGATTCTACTACAGAGTCTTTTCCCTCGTAGTCCATATTTCTATTTTTACTCCGTTATTTACAAACTCTATTTTATAATCTGAAAATCTATTAGCTAGATAAATATCGTAGTTAGAGAAACAAAAAAGGACATACTCTTCTCTAGTAGCCCTGTTCATGCCTTCTACAGTATTTGTAGCGTAGTCAATACATAAATTAAATATATTAGTGCTTAATTCTTCTGAGGAACTGAAAAGATTTAGCACGTCTCTTTCCAATTCCTCAAAAGGGATGTTAATAAACATACTTGTACAGGATACCTACTTAATCCTTCTTTTTTTGTATAGAAGATTTAACTTTTTCAGATAAGTCTTTAAAATGGAATAAGCGTTTACTGGAAGGAGTATGTTTTACTCCTGTGTGCAATTGTCCATTAGGCATTTTATGAAACTTACCTGTGTATACAGTTCCATTTCTAAAATAATGTTTTACCCCTAGAGCCATAGTCCTTCCTATGTATTCCTGTCCTTCTTCATAGCAGCAGCTTTCTTCTTAGCCATGTCTGCTCTGACTTGCCTCATATCTCCTTTCTTCAGATCCTTCTCTGATTTTGAAGCTGTTGAAGCTACACCTCCATCCTTCATTTTCTTCTTCTTACCACCATACATAGCACCACCACCCATCATTCCTTTCGTATCTTTCATATTTTTATTTTCTTTTTCATCCTCAGTGCCTACTACCTTACTACTCCTAATCTTGCCTACCATACCTCCAGTAGCCATTTTAACAGTCTTAGCAGTACTCTTACCTGCAGCAGGAATAGATGCTCCAGCTTTAGCGTTAGTCATTTTAGCCATACCCCCTGCTTTCATCTTTGTAGAAGCTACTTTCTTAGCTGCTGCCTTACCTTTCTTCGTATAAGGGAATTTCATTGTTTTCCCTGACTTAGTTTTTACCATTGGCATAATACAGATCCTTTATTCAGATACATAAATAATTAGGCAATTAAATAATTAAATTTACTCTAACCCTACAGATTCACCACTAAATAAATAAAATAAAAAAATCAATCCATAAATTATTATTACAGTATATATACTTAATACTTACAGTATGTATATATTATGTTCCTTAGTAGTACATTTAATTATTTGTATATATACTTAATACTTACAGTATGTATATATTATGTTTCTTAGTAGTACATTTAATTATTTGTATATAGATATATATAATATATTAATTAAAATTAATTAAAAAAAATATATTTACATATTGATTGAAATATGATATTAATACTTTATCTTTAGTACTTGAAGAGATAATGTCTTATCTCTGAATAGTACGGTAGTTGTACTTTTTATTAATTTAATTTTATATCAGCTTCAACTTAGTCTTCCTTTTATTCTTTTTGTTTTTATTATTTATTTAATTCTTTTTAAATTATCTGCTAGCTATTATAAATTATTTACTAGCTATTTAACTAATATCAATATGATTCTGAGTATAAACAGTTATAGGCTTGTAATAAAAAGATACTTAACTAGACATACACATATTTATAATAATCTTAAATCTTAATCAATGCCTACACAAAAAAATAAAGTAGAATTATTAGAATATGCTGGATCTGATATATCTCATGCCAGAGCAGCATGGGCTTCTACTAATCAAGAAGTTACTCCAGATAAAATAAAAAGAATAGCTAAACTACTAAAGTTTCTAGCTGATAATGAACATGGAACTCCCTTTGAACATTCTATGTTATCTTTCCATATACAAGGAGATATAGCTTCTCACATCCATTGCTTGAAACATAGAACTGGAGTTTCTATAAATACTGAATCTGCTAGGTACAAAGAAATGAAAGATGATCTTTTTTACCTACCGGAAGAATTTTCCTACCAAAATAATGATGATTTACCTGACTCACCTAGCTTGACAGGCTTAGTAGAAGATCTACACACTCTGTATCACCAGATGCTTACTTTTCTAGTAGAGGATAAAAAAATAAATAGAAGTAGAGCCAAAGAAGTAGCTAGGTACATTTTGCCTTACTCCCATCAACTCAGGTGGGTAATGACCTTCAATTTCAGATCCTTTATGCATTTCCAGAAACTAAGAAATTCAGAACATGCTCAGGTAGAAATAAAAGAAATAGCTGAGAATATGCTGGATCTAGTTAAATATCAGACTGATAGCAAATTTACTCACTCTCTAAAAGCATTTAATTTATAATAATTTATAGTAATAAATAATATAACTTATTATCATCCTATTCACTATATAGTTTTCTAGTATAGAAATACTAAAATTATGTACTGGTTGTATACGGTAACGTATACCCCCCACCTGTCACATCCCACTGGAAATCATTGACGATTTTTTTCTCACAAGATTTTTCTCATAAAACAAGAAAAATATATCGCATAATAAATTTATTCTTTCGTAAGAAACTTAATTTTTCATGATAAAAACCATGAGAAAAATAATTGGCTATAAGTTTGATAATATATGATATGGAACTCATAACCACATACTAAATATCTTTTAAATGTGCATAAAAAAAGATTTGTTCTTCCTTATTTAGACTTTAGTTTTAAATTGCCTAGCGCTTAGATGAAAAATTTGCCTAGCAGGGAGATTGCTTGCGTGAACAAATAGTCTAATCCTTACCTAGACAAAAACTAATCCACTACCGATCTTCTACCTTATAACTATAAGTTATAACATTATATCTTCAGACTATAACTAGCAAAGGATTGACTGGGAAAACTAGATAGATTAAAAAATAGAGTTTTTGTTCTGATCTCAATAAAAAAAGAATATTTATTTGATTAGTATTAAATAGTCAATGAAAGGAGCAAGACAAGGCGGGAATAGATAGGCAAGTAGTAAACTATCAGCAGGACAAAAAAAAGCCTAGTATGATAGACTTGAACATCCAAAATACTAGGCTAGATAATTAATTAGTTATTTACTTATTTTAGTCCATACTTTGTTGAATGTGAAAGTTTGCCTCCTTCATTTTCGAAAATCTGTTTTTCGACATAATCATCAAATAACTCATAAACTTTCTGCCTGTTACCTTTAAAGCCAAACTTTTTCTTGATGCAAGCATAAGCGGATTGACTAAATTTTAATCCTTTAATTTCTGATTTTAGTTGTTGGCGCAATACTACTAATGAATAGATTTTGATATCGTTGCCCTCCAGAATCATATTGCCTCCTTTGATAGTACTTTTTGATTAGCCAAACTCTTTGGCTTGACCAATCTTAAATCTTCTAGATGTTGAATAGGATCAAAAGATTTGCTATTGATTGTCTTTACAATCTTACTCTCCAAAAAAGCAGTGTAATCAGTAGACTTTTCAACTTCCTTTTCTAAAGAAGTTTTAACTAAATCTAGTTTTAACTTACTATCACAATCATTTATCCTAGAAGGATAAAGATTGAGCAAATCTTTTACAGTCATATTCAATAGCTCATCTTTGTCTGGACTATCACAGATAGATGAAACTTCCTTATACATATTTTCTGAGCTATTTCTGATGACAAATAAGTTAAGTAATTCGTTAGTAATGATCATTTTGATTTTCTTGTTTAAGGATTGAGAATAAAAACAAACAAAAAAATCTGGTAGACAATAAAAATTACTATCTACCAGACAAAAAAAGTTTAAGCTATGTACGTTACTTCGGCTAGTTCATTCCTCACGTCGACAGGTAATAAAGATAACCAAATAGTAGAGTTTTGGATTTGACTTACTTTAACCTGCTTGTCATAAGTTGAAGCAGATTGATGGTCTTTATCCGTCTCTTTTAAAGCAACAAGTTTTTCATGACTAGCCCAGAAAGTTAATGCCGAATTTAAATCGTACAAAGTAATATTGCCATTACCAGTACGAGTCAAAGATTCTGCCCTGGCTTGCTCTTTTATCAGTTCCCCAGTTCTCGACAAACCTGATTTGCTCTTTCTAGACTCTTTTTTTGCAGTATCGGCAAACCCTGCATTTTTTAAAATCTCGCTGATTAGTTGATCGTCGACTATTACATCAACTTCAGATCTGATTTTTTTCATAGCTATAGCAAACTCGTATCTAGAGTTTAGTAGGAACAAGTCAATTGAATGACCTAACAAGCTAAGATTTGTATTTTCGTAGTGTTTACCTCCCACCACTGCTTTCGGGCTTTGGATCATCATTCCGTTAGTGCAGACTAGATCCAGAATCTTACTAACTATAGTTGTTTTTATAGTGCCAAAACCTGTTGATAGTTGAAGAACAAATCTAGATTGTGTAGTAAGGTTAGCTAACACTAAATCTTCAGCCATTCTAGGAAAGTGAATCTCCCAAGATAAGTTCGTTGAATCAAAGGCAGAATATTCCTTAACTTGAATATCCTGTAATTCTTCGGAAGTGAAGTGCATAGGAAGATAGTCTTGGAAAGTCTTTAAAAGATCCTCCGCTTGTAGACAATGAAACTTCGGGCCTACTGTCTGCCATATCCTATTTTGATCTAGATTATTCCCTTTCTGGTCAAATCGATTTAACGTAAACCGATCCTTCTCTACACGTCCGTCGTAATGAATGATAGGAGTAATTTCTTTCTCGACATTAAAGACCGTCTTCTCTGAGCACTGGCCCAAAATATCAATCATCTCCTTTTTCTTACCTACGAATTGTCCTTTTTCGTTTCTCATCGTTATTTTCCTTTATAGGATTGTAAAAAATGGGCATACCTTGCCCGTTGTGCTTACATGCACAAAATCAATACTACTTTATCTAGTAAATAAATCAATAGAAAAATATATTGATCTAATTTACTTAATAAAATCAAGCACAAACAGCCAAAAAGTTATAAACCCGATTATAGCATAAAAGTGAAGCATAATATTTTTATACTCCCTGGCTAGCTAAATTATTGATATTTTTTAGGTAATTCTTTTTTGTTCTTTCAATGATTGGAATTGCTATCGACTTAGCCTTACTTCCCTTACTTCCACGGCACAAACCGCAAGATTTGCACGTTATATCTTTGCGATAACTTTCTGGGCAAACTATTTCATTATCCCAGTCTATTTGATTTAGATCAGTTATCGTTCTATAAGTTCTCAAATCATTACTCCAAGCTATTTTGGCTTGTTCTAAATTATCGCAACTTATCATACAAAAATCAGCTAAATATCTATTTTTATTTATTATTTCATTATTATCATCTAGGATCTGGTGGGAATAGCCAGTATGATTCTTAATATTATAATTTTCAATTAAATCCAGCCAAACTTCTTTCGGAACTGCGCCTGGGTCACCATAACTACCGATACGCAAACTCTCCCCAAACAACATAATTTGAAGATCTTCTTCTGTTAGATAAGAGTATTTTCCTCGTTTATATGCTCGATAAATAGTATTTAAAAATAAAAGATTAACGTAGCAAGAACGTTCTTCAGCAGTTCCTTTCTTACTGTTTAAATCTACAAAACCTCTGTGCATGCAACTTTTACAAACTGAATAATCCTCACCAATCTTGCTTGCTACAGTTGGAGCAACATCCTGTAAAATGATATTAGTTTGGAGCATATCTCCAGTCTTACTATTACTAGATCTGTTTATTTTACCAGATAAAATAACTACAATCGGTTTACCATCTACCAGACTTTTTCCCTCGTATATAATACCGGCATTTTTTACTTGTGAACTAGATTTCATTTTGATCTTCCTTAAATAATTAAAAAATAAGAACAACAAAACCAACCAAGAAAAAACACTTAGTCAATTTTTATTCCTTAATTTTCTAGTTTAAATAAGGAGAATAAAAAATTTAGTTTATCCAAGGAAAATAAAACGAAAGAAAATCTACTCACAAAATGATAGTTTTCTCATATAAATTTACTCACTTTAAAATAAATTTATTTTTCTATGAGAAAGTAATTTTCTTCTTTTATGAGAAAGTAATTTTCTTCTTTTATGAGAAAGTAATTTTCTTCTTTTATGAGAAAAATCTTCTGAATTTTTTGGAGGAATTTCTAGAGGAGCAGAGAGAGAGTAAGTATAGTAAGAACTAACTTAACTAGAGAAGGGTATTAATGAATCTGACGCGCAAGTAAAAAATTAAAAACTTTACTGACTAACTGATTGAAGAAAACCTCAGTATCTAAAGAGGATAAAAGATACTGAGGCAGGAAAATTATGAACTGACAAACCTTGGATGAACTTTAATCTTCTTAGCGACTAGGAAGGATAAGTCTCTGATATGAAGAAGATATTATTGTTTGCATTTGTCAGTCAAATCAAAATGAAATGACAATATGAACTCAGTCAGACACAACTGCAAGCATTATTTTTAATTTATTTTTGTACTTGACATGGTCTTTTCTATCTATATAGTACTGTATATTTTTCATCTGACGTGCAAGTAAAAATAAATATAAATAAAAATGGATCACAAAAATATTATATATAGACCCTATGTTGGAGATGTACCTATAGGGGAAGCTCATCAATCACTTATGAGAAAACAAAGGGCTAATGAAGAAAAAGATCAAATTGATTTTCAAATTTCAAATATAGATTTAACTAACACAGATATATCTCAAATTGATAGAGCCACTGCTAAATCAATTATTGAACGCTATGAATATCTTCAATGTATGCCAGCAATATCGTTATTTCATTTTGGAATAACATTTAAAACATCTGCTGGGCCTAAACTGGGAGGTGTTCTAGTTTATAGTTATGATTATGCAAAAAATTTAGGTCATTGGGATAAGTATGGATACACAGATAACATGCTTCTGTTGGCTAGAGGGGTTTGTATCTGGTGGACACCAAAGAACACAGCTTCATTCTTTATTTCTCGTGTGAATAAATGGATACAGAAAAATACAGAGTACCGAGTTGTTACAGCAACTGTAGATACTATGGCAGGAGAGATAGGAACCATTTATCAATCATTGAACTGGGATTACATAGGTTCAATGAGAAGGGCAAACCCTAACGTAAAAAATGGTAAAAAGCGTTTTGCAGTTCTTATTGATGGTAAATTGTATGGTTCAAGGTCTATTAGGGCAATTGTGGGAAATCAGCGTAAAGATGATATTTTAGCCAAGTTCCCTACTGCTCAGTTTGTGGGGCAAACAGAAAAAGAAAGATACTTTACATTCCTTGGAAAAAAGATAGAGCGTAAAAATTTGCGTAAAAGCATCGAACATTTAATTATTCCTTATCCAAAAAGAAATGAACTACTCTGAAATAGATAAAATAATCAAAAATTTCAGACTCACTCAAATGGACTATGGAAGATTTGATTGTCCAATCTGTAAAGGAAGACGTACACTTACAGTAAGTGTATCTGAGGCAGACGATTCAGTAGTGTATAATTGCTTTAAGGCAATTTGTCAGGTGAGAGGAAAGATAAGTCTAGATAATAAGAGACACAATCTGACTAGAGTTGCTAGTTTCTTAAACAAAGAAGAATTTAACTCAAATACAGTAAAAATTAAAAATGAAGTTCCTTTAGTGTTAGGGCATATAGGAAATCATCAAGAAAAGATAAAATTTTTAGAGAAGTATAATTTAGATTATAAAATATTAAACAATCTACGATTACAAATCAGTTATGATCCAAGAAAACATAGAATATTATTTCAGAATAAATATTTATACAATAATTTTGCGATGGGTAGAACTTTATTTGACAGAATAAAACCTAAATGGTTAGTCTATGGAGAAAAACCTTCTTTATTTATAGTTGATAGTAGGGTTAAACCTAAAGAATCTTACAAAAGTGTAGTGCTAGTGGAGGATGTATTGTCAGCTATTAAATTAACTTACCTGACTGATTCACTGGGAGTTTCTTTGCTAGGCACTAGCCTATCAGACAATGCAATTTTGAGCTTACAACAATTGATAAAAGAGAGATTCTGGATAAATTCTATTTTTGTCTGTTTAGATTCTGACGCACAAGTGAAAAATTTGGGATTAGAAGCAAAGATAAAAGTCTATTTTCCTAATAAGAAAGTAGATTCGATTCATCTTAACAACCTTACTCTACATGGAGGAAAAGATATAAAAGATTTAGATGATAATACAATTAAAAATTTACTGGCTATATAATAAAGAGAGGTAAGACAAAAATGAAATGTAGAGCGATATTGAACATAGACTTTTTTATGCCAGGACGTTGGGATAATAATCAGAGTGAAGAGTTGAAAGATTTTAGGAGATATTTAGAAGATCAACTAGATGATATTGTCAACAAACAAATATCTGATCCTTCATCTCCTTTTAAATTTTTGTACGAAATAGAAGAGGAAAGAAACGTAGTAGTTAGAGAAAGGCGAGGTAGGGGAACAGATTTAAAGGAATGGACTTTAGTCAAGCATCCTGTACGAAGTAAAATTGTAAGAAAAGAAAAGAAAAAAATATATAAACAAAGATGTAAATACTAACGTTTAAGGATGAATGAGGGAAAATGTCTGAGATTCAAAACGTAGAAATTAATCTACTGTCTAGATTATTAAACAAGCAAAACTACTTAGCTGTCAAAAATTACTTATCTAAAGAATTGTTTAGTGAAGACTTACACGATCTTTATGGTTTGATTATCGAAGGGTACGAAACTCACCCAACTCTAGAAGGATTAGACATTCAAGGGTTGACTGCACTAAACAAGATAAAAGATCCTTATCAGAGTTTAAGCAAGTTAAGACTTTTTGAAAATATCCTTTTTGAATTAAATGATACCAATATAAATACTGAAAGTAATTCTTTAGCCAATACGGAACTTCTCGTTTCGTATGTAAGAAGTTTAAACCATCAGTTATTGGGGCAACAGATAGCTTCACTAGGCATGAGCTTTGCGAAAGGAAGTACAGATTCAATAGATGAAGTTACTGAGTTATTAAATAAGTACAATAATCTAGAAGATTTTCTGGATGAGTTTGGGGAAGAGACTACTCAAGACATTGATAAACTATTAGAAGAGAGTAGTAACACTAATAGATTACAATTCAACTTAGAGTCTTTAGCTAGAAATGTATATGGGATAGGTAGAGGGGAATTTGGTGCTATTTTTGCTCTGCCAGAGACTGGTAAATCAGCTTTTGCCCTACATCTATGCTTTGGGGAAAATGGGTTTGCTGAACAAGGTAATAGAGTTTTGTATTTAGGTAATGAAGAGAGAACGAGCAGAATGATGCTTAGAGCAATTTCTTGTTATACAGGAATGACGAGGGATGAGTTGGAGTTGAATGTAGAAGAAGCTAGGGAAAAGTTTAGTCAAATATCTGCGAATGTAATAATGAAGGATATACAGGATTGGACTTTACCTAAAATAGAGAAATACATAAATAAAATTGAACCTGCTGTAGTAGTGTTAGACCAAGGGGATAAAGTTACCATGCATGGGCAGTATTCAGCTTCACATGAAAGACTAAGAGAATTATTTAAATCACTAAGAGAGTTAGCTAAAAGAACTAATGTGGCGTTACTAACTGTATCTCAAGCATCTGCTGACGCTAGAGGTAGAACTAGACTTACAGCTATGGATATGGAAGGAAGCAAAATCGGTAAATCAGCAGAAACGGATCTTATAATAGGCATAGCTAAAGCTAATAATGACAATGAAGATAATGAGGAGGATACAACGAGATTCATAACTGTCAGTAAAAATAAGATATCAGGTTGGCATGGAACTATCGTTGTCAACATCAATTCAGAATTGAGTCAATATGGAGTTTGATTTATGCCAGAAAAACTTAGCAGATTTGCATATGATCCTAAATTTTCTTTAAATGATGAGACTAAAATTACAGTTAATTTTACTAAAGAAGATTTACACAAAATTGAACAATATTCTAATAACGTGGTTGAGTTCCACGATAAGCTACAAACAGGTTGGAAAAATAAACCTTCATTAAAAGAATCTCTAGAAGTTGGATATAGAGGCGAAATAGCTTTTTCTAAAATATTTAATTTGCCAATGAACGATCAGCTTACATTTGGAGATAATGGAGTTGATTTTTGGTTTTATGGATTGTCCGTTGACGTAAAGACAATTTCTAAGTCAGATCATAAGTTAATGTTTTCATCTCTTGAAGCCATTAAAGCAGACATAATAGTTTTGTTTTTTAGCTACTCAATAGAATCTGCGAGTATGTTGGGCTTTACTACTAAGGATGATCTACTTAACGATCTTCTACCTAAAGATTATTTTGTAGAACTAGACATGGGGTTTGGGCCTAGATACTGCTTAGACAAGAAGTTCTTAAAATCTGTAAAAGAGTTACTGTATCATGATCTAGTTCTAAGGAACTCAGGCGCTATTTCAATCAGTCAAAAAAATGGAGATAAGTTTATATATGAACCTATTTAAATTAACTTATTAAAATACTTATAGAACAAATCAAAATGAAACGATCAACATTCTACACAGAAAAATATAATATAGTGTTTAACTGTAATTTTCCTACTTTGGTCATTGACCTAGAGACTACAGTAAAAAGAGATAAGGAACGAGGAATTACAGATAACTCTCCGTATAACCCTGAGAATAAAATAGTTTCAATCCATTATTGTGTAGTAGAAAATACTGAAGAAGAAGTTTATAAAATAAATGAACCAAAAAGTATTATCTTAAATCATAAAGATGTAGAAAAAGATCATTCATATTTTACGAAAGTGAATGAAGAGTTAAAAGAATTACAAAAAACAGTAAGTAGATGTCAGGTATGGTGCGCCCATAACAGTAAGTTCGATCTGTCATATATGAGGCAGACTCAAAACCTACCTACTATGCCTGTATTTTTGTGGGATACAATGGTTGTTGAGTACCTATTAGCTAGAGGCATGAGACTACCTTTATCCTTGGCTAAAACTGCTGTAAGGCGAAATGCCCCAAATAAAAAAAGTGATTTAGTCGATACATTATTCAAGAAAGGGGATGGCATAGGATTTGACGAAATTCCTTTAGATATTCTTCTGGAATATGCAGAACAAGATGTTTTGACTACAGCACATATTTACATAGAGCAGAGAAGATTGATGGAGGAACAGAGGAATGTAGGGTTACAGCCTCTGGTGTATATGTGTAATGAATTCGCTAAAACATTACAAGGCATCGAAAGCAACGGTATACCTATAGATTTAAACAGACTCAAAGAAGTTGAAAAAAATTATGTAAAAGAGAAAGAAGAATTATTGATTGGCCTAAATGAAATGTCTAAATTTTTAATGGGAGATAAACCTGTTAATTTAAATTCTGGAGCAGACATATCAGAACTAATCTATTCAAGAAAAATAGTAGACAAGCAATATCATAAAAGAATTTTTAATATCGGGTGTGATGATAAAGGAAAATCTTTGCGTCCACCGAAAATGAGTACTAAAGATTTTAGATACGAAATAAGATCAAATTTTAATGTTATAAAAAAACAAAAATCTCAGCACTGCTCAGACTGTAAAGGCAAAGGAAAGATTTTTAAAATTAAGAAAAACGGAGAAAGGTACAAACGTGAAAATATATGTGGGGAATGTAACGGAGAAGGATTTATCTATAATGATACATCAGAAACTGCAGGACTGAAACTTAGCCCTGATAATCCTCATGACTGTTCAGTTCATGGGTTTAAATCAGATAGAAAAACTATTGAGAAATTACTGACTAAGCTGGAGATTTGGGAAGATACTCCCAAAAAGGATGTAGCTAAAAGATTTTTATCTTCTTATATCAGATTATCTTCAATCAATACCTATCTAGAGAGTTTTGTTAAAGGTATTAAATACTGGACTAGATCTGCCTCTTCTCTACTCCATCCTAATTTTAACCAATGCATAACCAGAACTGGAAGACTGAGTAGTTCAAATCCTAACTTTCAGAATCAGCCGAAAGGTAGATTATTCCCCGTCAGGCAATGTGTAGTGAGTAGATGGGCTGATAGGGGAGGAAAGATTTTAGAAGCGGATTACTCAGGTCTAGAATTTAGGATTGCTGGTGAACTTTCCAAAGATCCTCAGATCATAAAAGATATTTTAGAAGGTAGAGATGTTCATAAGCAAACTGCATCAATCATTAACCAATGTAAAGAAGGAGATGTAACTAAACAGATGCGGCAGGAAGCGAAAAAATATACTTTTGCTCCTCTTTACGGTGGTCAAGGCGCAGGTGAACCACCCCATATTGCAACCTATTTTAAGGAGTATTTTAAAATTTATGAACGATTAAGAGCATGGCATGACGAGTTACAGACTGAAGCTGTAAAGTTTGGTACTGTAACTACCCCGTCTGGAAGAGAGTTTTTCTTTCCAGACACTGTTCGATTATCTAATGGTGGGTCTTCAAACGCTACCAACATTAAAAATTATCCAGTTCAATCATTCGCTACGGCAGACATAGTTCCTCTTGCAGTTCATCGAATGAATTCAGCCTTAGATACGATGAATTCTCTCGTTATTATAACTGTACATGATTCTATTGTGATTGATGTGTACCCAGACGAATTGGATAAGATAATTGAACTTTTAGTTTTTACAATGACAGATCTTCCAGACGAATTTCTTGCTAGATTCAACTACTTAATATCTACTCCTTTAGATATTGAAATACAGATTGGAGATAACTGGATGGAAATGGAAGAAATTACTATACCAGAAATAGTTTAAATATAGGTTAATATGCCAGAAAAATTAAGTGCTGATCAGATGAAAGATCTTTCCGTTCCTGCTGAAATGTTGGAAGAAACGCTCAAAGCATTGGGAGCAGGTACTAAAAATATTGAGAGATTACCAAATCTTAAAGTTCAGTTAGCTAAAAAAGATGATCAAAATCGGAGAGTGCCAGAAGGACATTTCTTTCTAAAGCATCCACAGATTGAACCTGCGTACTCTCCAAGGGTAGTATTTCGGCCTTTATCAATGCTCTACCAATGGATTGACTATGATCAAGAGAATAACTCTGTGAAGAATAAAACTATCCTAGTTTCTAACTTCCAAGCAGAGCCTAGAGATCAGCTTGGTACAGTAAGATGTGGTAAACCTACTTCTAAAGTATTTAGAGATTTACCTAAATTTGAACAAAAGAAGTATGGGACTATTCGATGTTTCAGACAGTTGAGAGGAGTAGTGTCTTTTACTGGCACTACTGCAGATAAAGAAAAAGTAGAGTTCGATAGATCACCTTGCATCCTTCTGTTGAAAGGAAGTAATTTTATTCCATTCGATAATCAGGTAGTCAATACACTACCTGCTAGTAGACTCTTCCATGAATTTAATGTTCAGCTTGAAGCTGAAGAAATGATTAATGGAGCAGTAACTTACTACGTCATTAAATTTACGCCTGATTATGCTAAACCTTTAGTTTTTGACCCAGAAACAGTCAAAACTATGACTATGTTCAAGGATATGATTCAAATGGAAAATGTTTCTATTGAAACGCAACATCAGAATAATTTGGCTAAGAATCAAGGTAAGCAGTATGGAACGAAAATTGATAAAGAAGAACAAGTACTTACTGCGAAAATCATAAATCCTCATGGTGAGACTGAAGAGGAATATGATGATGATTCTTTAGATGATGACTTCAATAATTAATTTTATTACTAATAATTTATAAATGAACCAGCAGAAGAATAGAGGGATTTTTCCTAAAACTTTTTTGACTAATAAGACAAAGAGAGAACTGGGGAAAGTTAGAGAATCTTGTGATCTGCTGGTACAACAGACTAGCCCATTTTTAGAAAAAGAATCTACAGACTTTGGTGAGATAGAAAAAGACAGTGAACACTATGAAGCTATAAAAAAATACATGGAGAAAGGAGGGACGATAAAAAAATATAAACCTTTACTACAAAAAATAGAAGTAGATCAAAATGTAGTAGACGAAAAAGATATAAAAGACATAAAAAATTTTAAATTAGGATTTCAGAAACTAGAATAATTATTATGATTTCTCTTATAGAAGTAAAAATAAAAAATGTACTAGAAAAGTTGAGCAACAATAAACATTCAGAGGTAGCACCAGAAGAAAAGATAGATAAGCTAATTGATGAAGCATGTGTAGAATTTAAGTTAGTACTTGAAAAACAATTCAAAAGGAAAAAAGAAAAGTTCAGACTACGTTCCTCAAATGTTGGAAAGCCTACTTGTCAATTACAGCTAGAGAAGAAAGAGTTACAAGAAGAAGAAATAAACCCACTTCCATACAATCATTTTACTAGAATGGTTTTGGGTGATCTATCTGAAATTATTGTTAATTTTATTATAAAACTTACTGACATAAAAATTACTGGGGCAAAAAATAAAATAAGATGGGATTTATTTGGTGGTAACAAGAAATATCCTGTTATTGAGGGGGAGAATGATATCGAACTGGAAGAGAAAGTTTATGACATAAAATCCTCCAGTCCTTGGGCCTATGAGAATAAATGGATGAAAGGATTTTCTGGAGTTGCAGGTACAGATAATTTTGGCTATATTGACCAACTTCTTTCTTACTCTTTACCTCAGAATAAAAGACCTGGAGGTTGGATTGTCTTAAATAAATCTACAGGAGAAATAACTGTAGTTGAATTTTCTATGTTAGAAACTGAGCAGAAACAAGAAGTTGCAAAAATAAAAGAAACTATAAAGTACATTACAGAGGATCATTCTTTTAAAAAATGTTTTGATGAACAGGATGAATATTTCTACAGAAAACCTACAGGCAATAAAAAATTGCCTGTAACCTGTAGTTTCTGTAGTTTTGTAAGACATTGCTGGCCGGATGCTCAGTATCTTCCTCAAGCCAGATCAAAAGCTCAAAATCCAAAAATGGTTTGGTACACTCATTATACTGAAGAAGATGAATAAGGAGCAGGGATGTTTTATGACTACAGAAAATTTAGAGGAATACAACATGGCTATAGGAGTGGGCTAGAAGATAAAATTGCTCAACAGTTAAAAAAAGCTAACATATCAGTAGAATACGAAACACTCTCAATAAAGTATACCGTACCTGCGATTATCAGAACTTACACTCCAGATTTTTTCCTACCTAACGGTATAGTCATTGAAAGCAAGGGAAGATTTACTACAGAAGATCGAAAAAAACATCTTCTGATAAAGAAACTATTTCCAGAATTAGACCTGAGATTTGTATTCTACAATTCAAAATCTACTTTAAGAAAAGGGAGTAGAACTACTTATGCGGATTGGTGTGAGAAGAACAATTTTTTATATTGTGATAGATACATAGATGAAAATTGGTTGAATGAAAAAATTAATTTGAATTCGTTTAACTTAGCAATGAATTTTTTAAGAATAAAAAAACCAGTGAGGGGTAAGAAGAAATGATGTTGCGTAACGATATAAAAATGGATTTTAGCAGGGACTGTTTATTCGATGAATTAGGATTAGCTAGATTATCAGAATCTTATATGCTTCCAAGTGAAGAATCTCCTCAAGAAAGATTGGCTTATGTTTCTTCCAAGTTTGGTTCTAATCGTAAACATGCCCAACGATTGTACGATTACTCTTCTAAGCATTGGCTTTCCTATTCCACTCCTATACTCAGTAACGGCAGATCTAGCAGGGGATTACCCATTTCCTGTTTTCTATCATATTTAGAGGATACTGCAGAGGGTTTGGTAGATACTCTTAGTGAAGTAAATTGGTTAAGTATGTTAGGAGGAGGAGTAGGTATACACGTTAAAATCAGAGAAGTAGATGAAAAAAGTACTGGAGTAATGCCCCACCTTAAAGTCTATGATGCTTCTTCTTTGGCATACAGACAGGGCAGAACTAGGAGAGGATCTTACGCAGCATTTTTAGATATAGATCATCCTGATATTCTACAGTTCTTAGAAATGAGAAAATTTACTGGAGATCAAAATTATCGGACACATAACCTGCATCATGGAGTAAATATTTCCAATAATTTCATGGAGCTTATCTTTAACTGCATGAAAGAAAAAAACTATGATGATTCTTGGGAATTAATTTCTCCTAATACTGGAGATACAATAGAGGTTGTATCAGCTAAGTATTTGTGGATGAAGATTTTAGAAACGAGAATGGAAACTGGAGAACCTTTTTTAATATTTTTAGATACTGCAAACAGTAAACTACCCCATTGGCTAAAAGAGAGGGAGTTGAAAATTAATGGGAGTAATTTATGTACTGAAATATTTCTTCCTACTTCTTCCGAAAGAACTGCAGTCTGCTGCTTATCCAGTTTAAATTTAGAATATTTTGATGATTGGAAAGATAATCCTGATTTTATCCTAGATGTGATGGAAATGCTGGATAATGTTATAGATAATTTTATAGAAAATTCTCCTGCTGAAGTGGGTAGAGCAGCTTTTTCTGCTATGCGAGAAAGATCGATAGGAATTGGAGCATTAGGTTTTCATGCTTACTTACAAAAAAATTCAATCCCCTTTGAAGGGATTGCCGCAGTATCTATAAACAGAAAAATTTTTAAGCATATTCATACCGCATGTATTGACGCAGATGAGATATTAGCTGACAGTAGAGGAGCATGTCCAGATGCTGCTGATGCTAAAGTCCATCGTAGATTTTCACACCATATGGCTATTGCCCCTAATGCTTCTAGTAGCTTAATTATGGGTAACACCTCTCCTTCTGTAGAACCGTACAGAGCCAACGTCTACAGGCAAGATACTCTTAGCGGAGCATATATACAGAAAAATAAATTCTTAGAGAAATGGTTGATAGAAAATAATTTAAATACTGAGAAGATTTGGAGCAGCATCATATCTAACTCAGGGTCAGTACAACATCTTGATATTCCTAGAAATATTAAAGAAATATTTAAAACTGCCAATGAAATAAATCAGAAATGGGTAATTGAGTTAGCCAGTAACAGACAGGATTATATAGACCAAGGGCAGTCTATAAATTTATTTTTTGATCCTGATGTAGACGTTCAGCAGTTACATGCCTGTCATGCTTTAGCTTGGAAGGCTGGATTAAAATCTTTGTATTACTGTAGAAGTGATAAATTAAGAAAAGCAGATAAAGTTGGAGAAAAAATAAAAAGAGAGAAGATACTTACACAAGAAGAAATAACTAAGTTAACTAATTTAGCTGAAGGAGAAGAAGTCTGCATAGCATGCGAGGGATAACATAGATGAGTAAATATAGACGTATATATCCACCGATTACACCAGACCAACATTTTACATATTGGAGAACATTATATAAGTCTCCTAAAGTTTTAGGAGGCCCGAATAGAACTTACTGGTACTGCCAATGTATCTGTAACTCAAAACATCATGTAAGAGCAGATCAATTAGTTAATGGTAAGTCAAAGTCTTGCGGATGTTTAAAGTCTGCTTACCTTTTTAATTGTGAAAATAAACAGTTCAATTGTTGGACTGTATTAAAAATAGATAAGATTATAAACACACATAGGTATGCGTTATGTAGATGTGTATGTGGTTATGAAAGTCTAAGAAGATTATCGTCTATAAAACAAGGAGCATCCAAATCGTGTGGTTGCCAACCTAAGAACTACCCTAAAACAACGAAAAAGTGTGCTTACTATGGGAAGAAAATCACTTAATGATTTAGCAGGAGAAGAATTTGAGCATTTAAAAGCTGTAGAAATATCTCATGTGTGCAATAAAACGACATTTTGGAAATGTCTTTGTACTTTATGCGGGAACTACACTGTAGTTCAAAGAAGTAATCTAGTAAGCGGAAATTCTTCTTCTTGTGGATGTAGAAAAGGAAAAAATATTCTAATAGCGGAATTAGCAGGGTGCGCTCCAAGTGCCGTGTCCGCTATTTTGCGTAATAAATACAGAGGTGCAACGTGCGCCACTCGTAAAAAGACTGACAAGATAAAAGCTTTGGCTAAAGAACTTAATCATACGCCTTGGTACAACCTAAACACTTAATATAAAACT
>Ga0209337_1000063_pt1 | contig 89776 bp, 97 predicted proteins | sample LinPmetageLP53_FD_184044 | JGI IMG/M metagenome (GOLD analysis project Ga0209337, IMG submission 184044) | Marine viral communities from the Pacific Ocean - LP-53 (SPAdes) (version 2) | ecosystem: Environmental > Aquatic > Marine > Oceanic | place: Pacific Ocean | collected 2010-02-08
TATCAGTATGTAAAAGAATTTATTAATAAAGAAGATAAAATAAATTATAAAAGGAATAATTGTTTATATAAATTTGAAATAAGTGAATATGGAATTGAATGTAATTTTGTATTTTAAGGAATATTTTGATTAACTAGAAATTTGTATATTGTATTATAATTAAAAAGATAAAATAAAATGGGAAGAAAATTTAGAGTTAAGGACAATGTATGTATGGGAATTGTTGATTATGATATTGAAGATGAATATTTTGTAGGTGATGAATGGAAAGAATGTTTTGGTGATGTATTTTATAAAGGTGATGTTTATGAAGTAATGAATGAACATATTATAGATGAATTTGAAGTAGATGAAGATGGTGAAATGATTGAACCTGAATTGATGTGTATTGGAGGTAAAAGTAAAATTAGTATGGAAGAAATATTAGATATGAAGACTTGTGATGAAGATTTATATTATAGTACTATAGGAATGGAGAATAGTTTACATTGTTGGGAAGGTGTTAAAGGTTATTTTGAATTAATATATTAAAGGAATATTTATTTTAAAAGAAATTTTATATATTATATTATAATTAAAAAGTTAAATTATTAAAAATTAAAAATTAAAAAAGGTAAATTATGGGAAAATTAAGTAGAATTGAATTAGATGTTGTTAGTAATGAAGTTTATAGTAAAGTTGTAGATGAAGTTAATGATAAATGTTTAAAAATTGTTAATGAAAATGTTGATTTTAGTTTATTTAAGGAATTAAGAGAAGTAGAATTAAAAAAGGAAAAATTAGAAAAAGAATTAAATGAATTTGTTGATAATGTTAAAGATGAATTTAATATTAGAGTTAATTATAATAGTATAGGAAGATATGGTTATAATGAAAGTAAAGAATTATTTAAGATTGTAGGATGTGTTGATTATAATGTTAAAAGAAATATTGAAAAAGAATTAATATTAAATGGTATTGATAAAGGATTAGATATTAAAGAGTTAATTAATAATATGGTTAAGGAATTTGTAAGTAAAGAGTTTAAAAGTTAATTTTTAATTATATATAGTAATGGAAGTCCTTTTATAGGACTTCTGTTATTTAATAAAAATTTGTATATTGTAGTATAATTAAAAAGATAAAATATGTTAAAGGAAAGTAGTAAAGTAAAAGAGTTAAAAACTATTAGGGAAGGTTTAATAAAAGAAAGTAATGATTTTAAAAAGAAATTATTAAAAGAAATATTTAAAGATTTAAATTTAAGTTTTTATGTTAGATATAATGATTTGTATAGTGTTAAAGGAGGAGAGTGTAGGAGATTAAAAGGATGGATTAGTAATTTTAATGATGATGTGTATAGTAGTTTAAGTGATAAAAATAGGTTAATTAGTGATAATGAAAAATTTAATAAAGTAAAAGATTATTTAAATAGTAAGGATTTTGGTAAATATGAAGTTGATATTTGTAAATTAGAAAATTATAGTTGGTATTGGTTTAGGAATTTCTTTGTAAAATATGAAGAAAATTGGGGTAAGAATTGGTTTGAATATAAAGAAGAAACTTTATATAAGGAAACTACTTTTGTTATTAAAATTAAATGGAAAGGGATTAATATGAATAGAGTATTAAATGAGTTAGATGGAGGATTTAAAAAAGTAGGTAAATATTGTAGTGTAACGAGGCAGTGGGTAATGACTGATGAAATTGTAGATTTAAAAAGAGTTGTTTAAATAAAATAAAAATAAATATTATACAGGACCCCCTTATATAGGGGGTTTTTTGTATATTATAGTATAATTAAAAAGGTAATATGTTAGATAAAGAAAAGGTAAATAAAATTTATAATGACTTGTTAGAATTATATAATAGTGGTGAACTAGAAGAAAGGTTAATTTTAAAAAGTGATGTTAAATTAAGAAGTTTTTTAATTGATTTATGTGGTAGTATTGGTGATGATTATAGTGTTTTTGTTGATAGAAGTTGTTTTGATGAATAAAATAATTAATAAATAATTCGTATATTGTATTATAATTAAAAAAAAAACATATGAATAAAATTACATTAGAAAAGGACGCGGGATTAAGATTCCCAGCTGAGGAAGGTTTTTATGGGATAATAGTTAGTGAACGTCCCCCAATGCATGTGTGGGGTGATAAAATTTATACAATTGAAGTGTATGATAAAAATGATAAATATGCTGGTAAATGGAGTGGGAAACATGGTGATTTTTAAATCACTATGGAATTTTGTTATTAATAAATAATTCGTATATTGTATTATAATTAAAAAAAAATAATATGAAAGATTTAAACCCTTGTAAAGGACAGTATTTAGTAATTAATATGGACGGATTAAGTGATGATTATTTTATAATAAATAATTTAACTCTTATGATGTGTGAATTTTATCCTATTGAATTAAAAGAATATGGGATTGAAAAAGTTAAAGAATTATTTTTTAATAATTATAAAGTATTTAAAGGAATAAATGGTATAGAAGAATTAGATAAAAATTATAATATTTATTAGGACTAAGTAAATAAATAAATAATTTGTATATTGTAGTATAATTAAAAATAAAAAAAGTTAAGTTATGAAAAATGTAAATGTAGTTAAATTAGGAAGACCTGTTAATGTTAATAGTAAAAGACAAATTAGGTTAAAGGAATTAGAGTTAAAAAGAAAAAATGGTGAGTTGAAAAGAGGAAGACCTGTTAATGAAAATAGTGTTAGACAAAAGGAACTTGAAAGAAAAGAGTTTAATAGAGAAAATGGAATTGAGTTAAGAGGTAGAAAAGTGAATCCTTTAAGTGTAAGACAAATTAGGTTAAAGGAATTAGAAGAAAAAAGAAAAAATGGGACTTTAAAATTAGGACGACCTAAAAAAGTAAAGGTTGAAGATAGTAATGAAGTTGTAAATAAATAGGTTAGGTTAGGTAGTAAGGTTAGTTTGTAAAAGGACTAACCTTATTAATAAATATTTTGTATATTGTAGTATAATTTTAAAAAGCAAATATGTTAGAAAAAGAAATGTTATTGGGAATGAGTAAAGAGATGAAACTTGGTATTTTAGGTGATGCAAATAAACAAGGTCAACAAGCTTTAGTATTTGAGATAATGAAGATACTATTGGATGCACCTATAAGTGAGGGTGGTATTAGTACTGAGGAGGTAAAAGAAGTACTTGGTATGGAGTAAGAAATTAGTATTGCTTACCTCTGGTAGAGGAATGACCGGAGAAACGGTTGGGTTGCTTAACAGAGAGGGTAGCAACGGGGTGAGCATAGATATTTGGTTTAAGGGTTTTAGCCATCAAAATAAAACCCATATCTTTTTTAATTATACAATCGCCAACGGCTCTACATCTCCCAGTGTAGAGCTTTAGGTGACCAAAAAACAGAAAATATATGGTAAAGAGAGGTATGGTAGTAGTAATGCAAAAATTAGAAGCGCAATCATGGGTAGCACAAGAAGAGTGGAGTCAGTTATATGGTATAGACAGTAAACATTTTCGCCACCTGGAAACACGTTGGAAAACATTATACATGGTACTCAAAGCATGTGGACACGACCCAGACTATGATTTACGTAACCAGATGCTCAGCCAAGATATCAAGGGTAGAGGGTTAGCGAGTGCTGGTTCGTATATTGCATTATATAATTAAAAAGATAATATGGAGATTTATAAAGTGTATAGTACAGATGATTATGGTAGACCAGAAGATATACTTGGTTATGTGAAAGCAGATAATAAACTAGATGCTAGAGCGTTAATGGCACAGAAATTTGATAATAGTGAGATTGTAACGACTGGTTATTATGGAGCAAAGATGGTATCATCTGAAGATTATAACTTAGCACTCCAAAGAGCTAAGATGGAGTTAGATAAATTTAATTTGTAGATAAGTAGAGTGGTAATACCCCTTTATGCCGTACCGTATACGGCGGTATATATATGGTACTACTATGGTAATACCGTACCACGCGCGCCGTTGTCAATACGCGGGTATGTGGGAGAAGTCCATGGATTAGACACACTCATAAATCGTAAACGATATACTCACCTCGATTAATATATACGAATATCCCCCACGGTTTAAATCGCATTTTCAACGTGGGATTCTTGTGTTTTTTCAATGGGGATCAAATCTTTTTTCTTTAAAAATTTTTTAATGTCGATAAAGTATATACTTATATTCTTTGCGTTGTATCCAGCTTAAACCCTAACATTACCCCCATATATTTATAATAAGTTACATTCAATAGTTATACCTACACAGTTTAAAACTACATAAACCAAATGAAGAAGATATTACTATTATTGTTGCTATTCCCATGTATACTCCTAAGCCAGAAACGACAATTCCGTCCCGATAAGCAAACATATATTGAAGCAAACACTGGTATAGGTGTTGTGGGAGATTGGGATATTAGTAACCGGCCTTTTACCTCTCTGTTTATAGGTAGGACTACTGATTTTGGGGATTATAGTTTCGCTGATATATCCGTAGGATTGTCATATCCATTTATTATAAGTGCAAAGTTAGGTTTAGGTTCTTATTATGGTCAAAAAGAAAATACCTCTATTGTTGTAGGTGTAAGAGTAAGACCTGCTATGCTTTATTCTCAATTACGTACTAAAATTAAAGATAAAGGTTTTTTTACATTATCTGCCGAATTAGGAACGGGAGGAGATGAAGTTGTTGGGTATACTCATTTATTTAATGTAGGTTGGAAATGGAATTTAAAATTTAAGAAAAAGAAATGACAAAAATAAAAATTATTATTTTAAGTATAATATTATGTTTTATTTCTTGTACTAAAATTGATGATAATGGGTTTAAAGTTTATAAAATTAAAAAAAATAGGCATCGTTCTGTGGTTAGAATTCAACATACTAAAAAAGATTCCTTTAATATTCAAGTAAAATTTAATGAATCTGCTATATATACCTCTAAAAATCCTATAAATCAATTTGATGTAAACAAAATTTGGGGTGTGAGTGATTGTGGTACTACTCATAGTAAAAATTCTATTCGGTTTGGTTGGCGTTGGGATTTAAATCAAGAACAAATTGAGATTCTAATGTATCGTCGTTTATTAGGTGATTTTGATTATAAGCAATTGGGGTATGTTAATCCTGGAGATATTAATTATATGTCGTTAAATATAACTGATAGTCATTATTATATGTATTTAAATGGAATTGTAGATTCTATGAGTAGATGTTGTGATGAACCTAAAAGGAGATATTTTTTATATCCCTATTTTGGGGGTACTAAAAAAGCTCCTCATGATATTACTATAAAAATAAAATAATTATCCATATATTTATAATAAAAATAAATAATGGCAAAATTCGAATTTCGTAATCCTTCTGGATCTGGTTATTTTACTATGGAAACAACAGGTTCTGCTTTTAATACCTATACTTCAAGTACACCTAAATACGCATCAGGTTCATTTTCTTCATTTACCGGATCTAATATTACTACTCAACAAACTTTTTTATTTAAAGATGGAATTGTTCAAGATGATTTTAAATTATCTCAAGTAGTACCTCCTGGTACTTCTTCATTTGTATTTTCTAATGCTGTTACTATTCCTACGGGGTGTGTATTTTTTAGAGGAACAGGAGAATATAATTTGATTATAGAGACATAGTATATGGCAATATATAACATAACATCTCAACAATTAAAAGGAACAGGTATTTTAAATTCGTTTGAAATTCCTGGGAGTGGTGCTTTTCCTAATCAATATTCTATTGATTTAGATGGGACTGATGATGAAGCTATTGCTACTTTAGATGATAACAATGTAATTCAGGGAACTAAAACAATATCATTTTGGATGAAATTAGACGCATATGATACGAGGGAAATGATCATGTCAATAAGAATTGGTTCGGCTGTTGATATGTTGTCTGTTTTAAAGGGTACTAATGGAAATATAGGATTCCAATCTCGTACGGGTGCTTCTAATAGAGCTAGATATACTGATTTATCAAAATGGAATCCTGAAACAACTTTAACAAATTGGACTCATATATTAGTTACTAAAGAATATCAAGGTTATCCTAATTACGGGACAATAATTAAAATTTTCATTAACGGAGTCGATGTTACTAATGCATCTGAAGGAGGAACAATTAATGCAGGTACGGATAATCAAATTAAAATAGGTCAAATTGGTAGTATAGGATATTATGGAAGTCACTTAAATGGGAAAGTTGATGAATTATCTGTTTTTTCAGGGCATCTTACTTCATCAGCTAACATCGATGCAATTTATAATAGTGGAGTCCCTAGTGATTTAACAGATTTAAATCCTTTAGTTTGGTATAGAATGGGTGATATTGTTGCTGGAAGTGGTAGTAATGTTCCTGATCAAGGAAGTTTAGCACAAGGAGATTTAGTATTACAAAATGATGCTCAATTTGTAGAAGATGTACCTGAATAAAATATAAAAAATGGCAATATATAACATAACATCCCAACAATTAAAAGGAGCAGGTATTTTAAATTCGTTTGAAATAGCTACTGGTGGAACTTTTTCTAATGTTTATAGTGTAGCATTTGATGGAAGTAATGACTTTGTACAAGCAAAGTCGACAACTTTAGGTCTTGATACTGCAATAAGTGTTTCTATTTGGGTAAAGACAACACAATCAACATCGGGATTCAAACAACTAATAGGAGAATACGATTGGGCTAATTCAAGTAAAAGAAATTGGCTTTTATATTTAAGTAATACTGATAACCGAATAGCTTTTCTAGTTCATAATGATGCTAACCAAAGACCCATTAATGTAGTTGTGTCTACATCAGATGCAAATATTGACGATGGTAATTGGCATCACGTTCTAGTTACTTGGGATGGAACAACAAATACTAATTCATTTAATATATTCTTTGACGGTGTTAATGTAAAACAAGCAACACCAAGTTTGACAGGAATTAGAGCATCTGATACGCCTTTGCTTATTGCAGATGGCACTAATGGCAACGTAGAATTTGAAGGCAACATTGATGAGGTTGCCATATGGAATAACGACCAATCTGCAAACATAAATGATATTTATAATGGTGGAGGTTCAGGTAAACCTGGTAATCTTGTAAGTTTAAATCCGCTACTATGGTATAGAATGGGTGATGGAGATACTTTCCCAACACTAACCGACAACGGTTCGGGAGGCAATAACGGAACTATGACCAATATGGATAGTGCCGATATAGAAGAAGATGTACCAAGTTAAAATATAAAAAATGGCTATCTATAACATAACATCTCAACAGTTAAAAGGAACAGGTATTTTAAATTCGTTTGAAATAGCTAGTGTTGGATCATTTTCTAATGTTTATAGTGTAGCATTTGATGGAACTGATGATCATATAGATTTAGGCGCAAGTTCTACTGTAGCAGATGGTGGACAATTTTCATTTTCATTTTGGATAAAAGGAGGCACTGCACCTACAAGTGGGTATCCTTATTTATTTTCAGCTGATTATTATAATCAACATACTTTATGGTTAGTTAGAGGAAATGATATTCGATGGGTTAATGTTAATAATGGTCATAAGATTGTAGCTGTTGGGGTATTAGATAATAGTTGGCACCATGTATTAATTATATGGAATCCAGATGGAGCAAATACTACAATACGTTGTTTCGTAGATGGAGCAAATGAAGTTAATGTATCTACAGATTGGAGATATGGAACAGGCGGTATATATAAAGGTGCTTTACAATATATTGGAAATAGAGCAGGCCAAAATCCAGGATTCAATGGGAATTTAGATGAGTTTGCAATATGGGATGATGACCAATCTGCAAATGTAAGTGCTATCTACAATAGTGGGCAAGTACACGATTTAAATGCTTTAAGTTCTCCTCCTGTTAATTGGTATCGAATGGGTGATGGAAATGGAGGTACTGGTAGTACAGTAACAGACCAAGGTACTGGGGGGATAAATGGTACATTAACTAATGATGCTGTATTTGAAGAAGATGTACCAAGTTAATTAATATTTATAAGAAAATGGCACATAAAGTATTTATTCGACACACCTATATCTATAAATGTAGTGATACTAAATGTAATGGTGAGTGGAAAATAAATGAAGCAGAAAATATTGAAAAATTAGGTTGCCCACATTGTGGAAAACAAGATTATGTTGAATACGTTAGAGTAGATCAACGTGAAAAGTATAATCGAAAATGGGAATAGGAATTAAAACAGGTATAATGGCATTAGCAGGTAATGCTTTTTTTAATCAATACTCGGTAGATTTTGATGGAACAGATGATTCTGTAAATATGGGTAATGCATCTGAATTAAATTTTGACCATAATGATCCTTATACACTTTCTGTTTGGGTTAAAAGAGATACTACAGGCACGGGTGTTATTATAGAAAAAATGGAAACAAGTGGAAATTTTACTGGTTTTCAATTAGCATTTGTAAGTGATACAATTAGAATTTTTCATAGAAGACAAAATCAAACAACAAATAGAATTCAACGCCGTACAGATGCCACATTTACCAGCACTACTGAGTGGTATCACATTGTTTCCACTTATGATGGTAGCCTTGCTAATACAGGTTTAAAAATATATGTTAATGGCTCTGAAGCAGCAAGTACGGGAGTAAATAGTATGCAAGCCGGGGCTTGGACTAACACTGCAGATTTTAAAGTAGGAAGAACTATAGATGGACATATTGATGAAGTATCTGTATACAATTCTGAATTATCTGCTACTGATGTAGCAACAATATATAATAGTGGCATACCAGGTGATGTAACAAGTTTAAATCCTGTTGGATGGTGGAGAATGGGTGATAATGATGGTGGTACTGGTACTACGGTAACTGATCAAGGTAGTGGTGGAAATAATGGTACATTAACTAACGATGCTGCATTTACAACAGATGTACCAAGTTAAAAATACTTGGATATTGTAAAAACATTTCGTATATTATAGCATAAATTTAAAAAATAAAAGTTATGTCAAAATTAATTAAAATGAAAAAAGAAAAAGTAAATAATATTGTAATTGCTACACTAGCAGTAGGATTATTTGTTTCTTACTTTTTTACAGGTTTTCTTGCACTTCCATTTGTAGCAGGATTATTTATAGGTGAAAGATTTATTAACCCTATTTTATTTCCTGTACAAGATGAAAAATAAAGAATTTAAATCAAGAAAAATCACAACCTCAGACGGTACTATAATGTACATGTTTGATGGAAAACTCCATAATTGGGAAGGACCAGCATTAATTCCAGAAGGAAATAATAGAAAACGAGAATACTATTTAAATGGCATTAAAATGTCTGAAACAGAATATAAAGAAGCTTTAAGAAGACGTGAAGGGTTACCATGGTATAAAGGTTCTAGTGCTAATGCAAGATTTTAAATAAAAATGGCTAATACCTATAATCAAACATATAAAATGGAAATAACTGAATTGCAAGATCAATTAGTGAATTTACAAAACTGTTTAATCAGTATGTCTAGTATTAAAGATGATATTTGGAAATACCACCCTGGTAATGAAAATTTTATAAATCCTATCAAAGAATATGATGAAATATCTTCTGAAATGGATGAGTTAGAAAGAAAAATTAGTAAAGTAGAATTAGATATACTACATTTAAGATCAGCAAATTAGTACATAAAACCAATTATACTAAAATGGATATAGAAAACGTATTTGGACTATTTGGTTTTGGTAAAGATAAAAACAAAAATAAAAAACCTGAAACTGATTATCTAACAGAATTTAAAGATACCCCCCAATTTAAAGTTGGGATGTTTTATAAAATGGTATGGAATGGTAAAAGTTTTAAAAATCAAGTTTTAAATTTTTTAAAAAAAGCTGATGAATTTATAGAGTTAGAAGGTGATGTTGGGGAAGCAGGTGATTATATGATGTATACTAGAGCATATTTTTGGATACAAGAATGTAATTTAGAAGACAAAGAATGGAAAGATGCTATTGAATATTATACAGATGATGAATTTATAGTGTGTATTAAGTTATGTATAAAATACTTTGAAGAAGTAGAGGAATTTGAAAAATGTGCTTTTCTTAAAAAAATTCAAATTTATATAGAAAAACAAGAAGTTTTAAATAAATTAAAAGAAACTTGATATCCCAATACTTTGTTATTATCTTAAATTTATATTTAAATTGTTAAAATAAAAAAGTTTAAATAAATAAATAAATAAATAAATAAATAAAAAAATGAAAAATAAAGAGTTATTATTGAGACGCATGCAAACTTTAGAAGGAAAACTTAAACAAACACGTTTAGCCCTTAGTGAAAATGATATTTTTAAAGGAAAAAAAATTATTGAAGAAATATTAGAGTTAAGACAAGATATAGAATCAATAATAGAAAGAGAAAATTAAATTAAAATAAAAGTTATGAAATTAACCCCAGAACAAATCCAAGATAATTGGGAAATATTCCTAAATAACATTGAAGGATATATTTCTTCCCCCAGAAAAGAAAAATTATTAGATTTTTATAAAAAATATGAAGAGCGCATTATGTTAATGCCTGCTGCTCATAAAAAAGAATATCATAATGCTTTTCCAGGAGGATATGTTGAACATGTAAATCGTGTTGTTGCAGCATCACTTAAAATTTATGATGTATGGTGTGAATTTGAAATGGACAGATCTACATTTACTATTGAAGAATTAATATTTTCTGCTATTAACCATGATTTAGGTAAAATGGGTGATGAAGAAAATGAATCTTACATCCCACAGACTGATAAATGGAGACGTGATAAATTAGGTGAGGATTACATGTTTAATAAAAAAGTACAATTCGCTTCGGTTCCTGATAGAGGATTATTCTTACTCCAATCACATGGTATACAATATTCATTTAATGAAATGTTAACTATCCAGACGCATGATGGTTTATACGATGAAGCAAATAAAAAATATCTATTTGCATTTATGCCAGAACAAAAACCACGTACATCTTTACCTTTTATAGTACACCAGGCTGATTTAATGGCAGCCCGTGTTGAATTTGAACGTGAATGGTTACCTAAATTAAAAGGTGAACAAGGGTCCTTGGATAAGCTAAAAGAAAATTATACATTGGGGACAACACCTAATTCATCTAAAAAGTTATCTACTAAAACTAAGGCTTTAGGTTCGATGAAAAGTGATGGATTAAAAAATATGTTAGAAAATTTATGATAGTTTTAATAGTAGCCGTTTGCGTATTAGCAGTTTTATCTATAATTTTAGGATGGACAACCTATAATTTAATGAAAAAACAAGAAAAATCAGAAGATATTCTTTTAGGTTATATGGAATATTTAGATAAATTTTCTAGAGTAATTGAAATTTCTAATAAAAAATTAAAAGAAGTAGACAATAAAGGAATATTTGAAAAAGATGATGATGTAGGGGTTATATTTGATTCGATTTTACAAATTCAAGAAATTTTAAATGAATTTACAGTAAAAAAGATTAAATGATTTATGGCTCCCCGCAAAGCAAAAAGTAAAAATTATTTTACTAAGGATACAGAGAATGCTATTATGCTATATAATAGTACTTCTTGTTCTCATGAAAGAAGTAAAATATATGAAAAGGAAATACACTATCCTTTCTTTAAATTAACACAAAATATTATACACACCTTTAAATTTTACCACACAGAAGTAGAAAATTTAGAACATTTACAACATGAAATTGAAGTATTTCTATTAGAAAAAATGCAACTATTTCATCCTGTAAAAAGTGCTGATAATAAAATTAGGAAAATAATACATAAAGAATTTGGAGAACAATATAGTGGTAGTTTTATAGAACACATGCCTGAAAATGAAATTAAATGTTCTCCCCAGGATATTCAAGATTATGTTAATACACTTAATATATCTACAGAATGTTATGATAAATTAATTAAAATAACCCCAGCTAAAGCGTATTCATATTTTGGTACTATTGTAAAAAGATGGTGTATATTATATAATGAGAAAAATTATAAAAAGAAAATTTCATCAGTTCCAGTTGGTGAATTAGAAAAAGATGATACACATTCTTATTCTATAGATTATTCCCCAGATGATAAATTATCATATTTTATAGATAAATTTGTTGAACATGTTTCTAATAACATATATAATTTATACCCTAAAAATATTGACGCACAAATTGCAGATTCAATATTAGAATTATTTAGAAAAAGAGATTCCATAGATGTATTCAATAAAAAAGCTTTATACATTTATATACATGAAATGTTACCTGATGTAAAAACACCAAAAATAACTAAAATAGCTAATAGTTTATATGGTATATTTAGAAAGCAATATGTTTTTTACATAGAAAATGGGTATATTAATTTCTAATTCCCCCAATTTTTTATATTTATAAATAAATGGTATGGGAAATCTAGAATCAAACATTTTTGGAAAGAAAAAATTTTCTGATATTTTAAAAGAAATTTACGACAATCAAAAGAAAAAAGAAGTTCAAATTTCTGCCTTAATAGGTGAACTAAAACCTTTAATTAATGATATTGGTGATGCTACTTTAGTAGTTCCTTTAATTAAGGAATATATGGAGTTAGGCATTAAAAACGATGAACAATTAATTAAAATGTCTACAATTATCCAACGTGCTTTATCTTCTAATAAATCAGAAGAAGAAGGATTTGGTATGACTGAAGATGAAAAAAAACAACTTTTAACTGAAATAGAAAAATTTAAACCTAAAGGGTAATGTCACATAAGTTTGGGTTAGGTAATATGGTTAACAACTCCTTAGGGGGTAGTATGGGGAATACTAATGAAGTTTCTTCACCTAAAAGTAATTTAATATTAAAAGTAAAGGATATTATTTTAGATGAAAATCATCCAAAATTTAATCCTAATTTAGGTTTTTCTCAAATAGGTACTATATTTGGAGTAGAAAAAACATCTCAAAATTCTTCAACTTCTAGGACATATACAGCAAAACCATCAAACCCAAATAATAAAAATTTTCCAATCCCAGGAGAAAATGTAAAATGTTTTTCTAATTCTGCTCCTAATTCTCCAACACCTATTTGGGTATACGAATCAACTCCTATAAGTGATTATGGAGTATTATCTCCTCATTCTAACCAATCTCCTTCTCCTACAGTAAAATTAAAACCATCTTCTCAAAAAATGTCATATGAAGATGTTTCTGAATTAGGGGTTTTTAATATAAAAGATGAAGAAGGATCAGAAGACATAAAAAATGTAATTAATTCATCAAACCCATCCCAAAATACTTTTATAGAAAAAAGTAATATTAAACCTTTAATGTATTATAGTGGAGATATTTTATATGAAGGAAGATGGGGGCAAAGTATAAGATTTGGTTCAACAGCTAAATCAAATAGTCGTATTCAAAATAATTATTCTTCAGCAGGAAATAATGGTGATCCTATTATGATAATTAGAAATGGGCAAAGTAGAAAAGCAAGTTCTTTTGGAGCTGAGCCTATTGTTGAAAATGCTAAAGATGATTTATCCTCTATTTATTTAACCTCATATCAAACATTACCCTTTTCACCAACTTCAGGTGATTTTGTTAATGGGTTAAAATCATACACAAATCAACCAATCTCTCCATCTATTTATATTAACCCACAAATATTACTAAATTCAGATAGAATAGTTATAGATGCTAAACAGGATAGTATATTATTAAGTGCACAAAAATCAGTAGGTTTATTATCTAATGAAAGTGTAAATTTAGAATCAAAAAATATTTCAATGCATGCTGATACTGAAATAAAAATTGGTTCTAGTAATCTTGAACCTGCTTTATTAGGAGATAAAACACATGATATTATTAAATTTATATTAGTAGCTTTAAGACAAGTATGTAAAACTACTGCGGTAAGAGAAAAATGGCCAACTGGTGCTCCTATTCCTGATTCTTTAGACCAAATAATAGGTAGTAATATAGTAACATCTATAGAAAAAATTATTGGTAACCTAGAAATTAAGGATGACCCAGGCTCTATATTATCAAATATTAAATCTAATAAAGTTAAAGTAGAATAATGGCTACTCCAAAAGTATTAACATATCAAGATATAGCAACTTCTTTAACTGCTATAGATTTAATGAATGCATCAGATGCTGGGATAATACCTTCAAATTTTACTACAAATGATCAAAGTATAATAATGCAGATGGATTTTGATGTATATTTTTGGTTAAGAGATACTAAAAAAGATCTTAGGTTTGTAAATACTATAACAGAAAAAGAATCCAACCAATCAATTACCAATCCAACAACCCAAACTCCAGGTAATACAGTAACCCCTACAGAATGTATAAATACAACCCATGATAAAGCTTATGATTATAAAAAAAGTATTCAAGAAGACGGGACTATAAAATATTTTTTTGTAGGTAATTATGGTAAATATAAATCTCGTTTTCCTGATTGGACTGAAGCAGTAGATGATGGTAGTTATGGTACAATTAGAAGAAATGCTATTGTTGAAAAAGTTAAATTTGACTGTAAAGCAGGACAACCAACTTCAACTCCTAATCCTGACCCTCCTGAAACTTCTCAAACTAGTAATATAGTTGAAAATTCTGAAGATCCTAAACAAGATACATTATATGGTACTGTTGTAGATAAAAAAACTTTAGAACCTATAGAAGGAGCTAACATACAGTATGGCACTTTGTCTACACTTACTGATGATATAGGAATGTTTTCTTTAGATGTTCCATCATTAACTAAACCCTCTCCCCCACCTCCTAAAGAATGTATAAATACTGATCATGATAGAGCTTATAACTATAAAAGGTTAACATATGAAGATGGACTTGTTGAATATTATTTTATAGGATTATATGGAAAATATAAACAAAATTTTCCTAACTGGACACTAGCTCCACCTGATACATTAATAGGAAAAACCTCAGGTACTATAAATAGAGATGCAATAGTTGAAAGGGTTAAATTTGATTGTACTGATTCTAATCGACCTATAGTAACTCCAAATCAACCTACCCAAGAGGAAAAAGATGATAAAGAAGAAATAACTAAATTAGAAATAACTGCTGTTGATTATGAAAAGAAAAGTTTTATACCATTTAAAGGAGATGGTTCTTATAGAAATAACTTAGGAATAATAGGTTTAAACCCTATTAAAGTCCAATTAGATAATGATGTTTTAAATAGTCTTCTAGTACCTGAACTCCCAGTACAAGAAGCAGTAAATACAAAAAAGAATTCTAAATGGTATCAAAATCAAAAACTTATAGATCTTTTAAATAAACTAAAAGAGGTGTTAATTCCTATGATAATAGGAATGATAGCTAAGTTTGGAATAACTAAATTAAATGAACTTTATCAAAATAACAAAGATAAAATTAAAGATGAAGTTAAAAATTCTGTATGCCCTACACCAGAAGAAATTAAAAAGTTAATAAAACGTAAAAATAAATTAGTTAAACAGTTAAATAATGCACAAAAAACTATTGAAACTGCTTTAAAAATAATAGGAATAACTAGATCTATAACTCAAGTATTTACTGCTGTAGTAAGAGGGATAGATATAGCTCAACTTGCACTTCCAACAGCTATACCTGGAGTTACAGCAGGAGTTATAACTAAAGTAGATGACATTAAAAAAGATGTTTTAGATAAAACCGAACAGTTTAATAAAATTATAAATGATGTATTTTTAACCTTAAATATTTTACGCGCTGTTTTAGTGCAAACTATAACATATCTAAATTTACTTGATAGTTTAATAGCTCATTGTTCTCAAGGAAATGAAGATATAAATGAATTAACCCAAGAACAGCTTTCTTCTGAACTAACAGCTTTAACAGAAGAACAATCAAACCAAGAATCTCCCGTGATTTCTACAGTAAATGGTTTTACTATGGGTATAGAAACTGAAATAACTACAAATCCTTTAAAACGAAGAAGAGCCACAGCAACAAACCCTAGTGGTGTTGTAATGTTAAGAGGAGAATATTCATTTAGTTCAATTGACCAGATACTTATAGATGAATTAGTATTCTATATACAAACAAATGATTTAAAAGCAGATTAACCCTATATTTATAAACATATATGAAAACCGAAGTACTTAAAAAATTAATTAAAGAAGCAGTAAAAGAAGCAATTCAAGATGAATTGAAGGATATTTTATTAGAAGCTGTTAAAGCTCCTAAAACACAAGTTGTAAGAGAATCTATACAACCTAATATAACACCTCCACCATCCCCAAAACCAACCTATACAGAACCCACTATGGATATTAAACAAAAATATGCTGATATAATGGGTGAGACTGCTATAAGTATGACTAGTAAAGATGTTTCTTCTTTTAACCCTCAAGGAGTAGATCCTGTAAATGGAAATTTAGGCAATGGTGAAGTTGGAATGAATACAATCATGAATTTATTAAATACTAAGTAATGGCATTTGGTGCTAGACAAATAAACCCTTTAGATTTAGATAACAGTACTGCTGTAGGAATAGATCTTCCTTTAAACGGTAATGCTGTATTTAAGTCTAATTATCAAACAAAAGATGCTATAAAAAGTAGTTTAATAAATTTTTTTCTTACTAACCCTGGAGAAAGGTATCTTAATCCTGGGTTTGGTGGGGGATTAAGAGAATTTATTTTTGAGCAAATAAATAACGAAAACCTAGATTTTTTAAGAGAAGATATTAACAGTAAACTTAGTTTAAATTTTCCTACTTTAACTATTGATGATGTTATATTAACAGGAAATTCTGAAGAAAATAGAATAACTATTAATATAAAATACTCAGTACCTAGTACTAATATCTCAGATGAGATAATAATAAATTTATAAAATGGCTAATAAATTAAAAAGAGATATAAAATATATTAATAGAGATTTTAATAGTTTTCGATCTAGGTTAATAGATTATTCTCAAACTTATTTTCCACAAACTTATAATGATTTTTCACCCGTTTCTTTAGGGATGATGTTTATGGAACAAGCTTCGTATGTAGGGGATGTTTTAAGTTTTTATTTAGATAACCAAATTCAAGAAAATTTTATACAATATGCTAGACAATCTAATAATATATTTGAACTAGCATATATGTTTGGGTATAAACCAAAACTCTCCTCAGCTGCTCAAGCTACTGTTGATTTTTTTCAACAAATCCCCTCTAAAACAGTAGGACCAGACGTTGTACCTGATTTTGATTATGCATTAACTATAAATGAAAATACAACTATATCTTCAAACTCTATTAGTTTTATTTTAGGAGATAAAATAGATTTCACTGTTTCTAGCTCACAAGATCCTACAGAAATAACAGTTTATCAAGTTTCAGGAAATCAACCCCAGTATTATCTTTTAAAGAAAAGTAGAAATGTTATTTCTTCAACTATTAAAACCGTTTCTTTTAATTTTACTTCCCCACAACTTTTTCCTACAGTAAATTTTAGTTCAAATAATTTTATAAAAATATTAGATATAAAAGATAGTGATGGGAATTTATGGTATGAAGTAGATCATTTAGGACAAGAAATGGTATTTAATTCTATTTCTAATACTAATATTAATGATCCTAATAGAGAGAATAATATACCTTATATTTTAAAATTATTAAAATCCCAAAGAAGATTTTCTACCAGAATTAGGTCTTTAAATGAAATTCAACTTCAATTTGGTGCAGGCTCCCCTAATGACACGACTGAAGAAATTGTTCCTAATCCTAATAATGTAGGTTTAGGTTTACCATTTAAACAAGATAAACTAACAGTTGCTTATTCCCCTACTAATTTTCTTTATACTGATACTTATGGTATAGCACCTTCAAATACTACTTTAACAGTAAGATATTTAGAAGGAGGTGGTGTTAATTCAAATGTTGAAGCTAATACTATTATAAATTTATCTAATACTAATAATATAACTTTTAATAAACAAAATTTAAATGCTACAACAGCAAATTATGTATTTAATTCTGTATCTGTTAATAATCCTTTAGCAGCTACTGGAGGTAAAGGAGGAGATACTTTAGAAGAAATTAGACAAAATACTTTATCTTTAGTAGCATCCCAAAAAAGAGCAGTAACATCTGATGATTATTTAATTAGAGCTTTAAGTATGCCTTCTGATTATGGTTCAGTTACTAAGGCATATATTGAAAAACCTAAAATTACTGATGAACAAATATCAACAATAGAAACTCTTTGTTTATATATCCTGACCCAAAATTCTCAGGGACAATTTGACTATGCTGGTAATACTTTAAAACAAAACTTGCGAACTTATTTATCACAAAATAGAATGATAGGGGATAGTATTGAAATTAAAGATGCTTATATTATTAATATAGGTATTGAATTTGAAATTATAGTATTACCTAACTATAATAATAATAATGTTTTAACTAGATGTATTACTTCTTTACAAGAATATTTTAATAGAGATGATTGGCAATTAAATCAACCTATATTTTTAAAAGATTTATTTGTTCGATTAGATAGAATAGAAGGAGTACAAACTGTAAAAGAAATTAAAATAAATAATAAAGCAGGAACAACATCTGGATATTCCCAATATGCCTATGATATAGATGGAGCTACTCAAAATCAAGTAATTTATCCTTCCTTAGATCCTAGTATATTTGAAATAAGATATCCTAATGAAGATATTAAAGGTAGGGTAGTTCCTTTATAATTGCATATTTATAATAAAATATTATAAATGGCCGTTTATAAAATCTTTCCTACTAAAGATGCTACTCTTTATTCCCTGTATCCTTCTATGAATACAGGGTTAGATGCTATACTTGAAGTTTCTAATACTAGAAATATAGATCTTAAACCTGATGTTGCAAGATATCTAATTGAATTTAATACTAATGAAATAATAGATATTATAGACAATAAAATTTCAGGAAAAGAATTTGATGTATTTTTAAGAAATTATATTGCAACTGCCCAAGGAATAAATACGGATGTTGAATTAGAAATATTTGCAACTGCACAATCATGGAATAATGGTACAGGGCACTACTTAGATGTACCTGAGGTTAATGATGGTGTTTCCTGGAAATTTAGAAATTTTCTTTCTGGATCTAGTTGGGACATGAGTGGGAATGTGGGAGAATATGTTTTTACAGGTTCTTTTGATCCTTTAAATTCAACACAAGGAGGAGGTAGTTTTTTTACCTCTTCAAATCTAATCCCACAGGTAACTGAATCTTTTGGTTTAAGATCTAATAAAGATTTAGAACTAAATGTTAAAGAATTTACAAAACTATGGTATAGTGGATCTATTCCTAATTATGGATTTTTAACAAAATTAAGTTCTAGTGCTGAATTTCATCCCAGTAGTAGTATGCAACCTATTTTAAAATATTATAGTGTAGATACTAATACTATTTACCCTCCACAACTTGAATTTAGGTGGAGAGATTATTCTACAATAACCCCTGATTCTTCATCTATTGTATCTACAAAACAAATTAAGTTATCATTAGATGATAATCAAGGAGAATTCCAACCTAGTAGTATAAATAGATTTCATGTAAATGTAAGCCCACTATACCCAACTCGAAGTTACCAAATAACAAGTTCACTATTTACAGATATAAACTATTTACCAACTTCTTCATATTATGCGATAAAAGACTTGGCTACTAATGAATTTGTTATTAATTTCGATACTCAATATACTCAAATTAGTTCTGATAATAGAGGGAACTATTTTGATGTTTATATGAGTGGGTTAGAACCTGAAAGATATTATAAAATTTTAATTAAAACTGAAATAGATGGTTCTACTTTAATACTTGATGATAATTATTATTTTAAAGTTATTAATGGATGAGTGAAAATGTAGAGTTTAATAAGCAAGTATTTGATAAAGTACAGTATGAAAGAATTATTGACACCTCTTTTAAACAATTAGGAGTTAAAACCCCTCAACAACAACTTGAAGAAACCCCTACTGTTGGTGAATTTTTTCAATTATATGATGAATTATTTTATGATATTAATGAAAAAGGACCTACTAACTCTCATGAATATTTAATTAAACAAAGTAGTGAATATATTAATTTTGAAAAAACTAATGAAGAAATAGAAGCATTACAAGACGAAATAGCACAATTAAGAATAGAATTATTAGACACCCAAAAACAGTTAATAGAAGCACAAACTGGAATTAGTATTGATGAGGAAATAAATGGAATTGAACCTATAAGTAATGTAGGATCTATTACAACAACAAACACAGGTGGATCAATTAGTAGTGGTGGGTCAACAGGTGGTGGATATTAAAACATTAAAATAAAAAATGGCAAGTCAAGTAATTGAAATAGATCCTTTAAGTTTTTCACAACAACCTTATTCAGAAAGTGAAACAAATTTAATATCATCTAATGATATTCCAACATCTTTTACTCCTCAAAGTTATATAGAATTTTTTGTATATGATAGTTCTAATAATGTAGTTTTTGAAAATTATAACTTTTCAGATTATACAGTTTTAAATAATGGTCAATCTTCTCTTACAGGAGAGCTTTCTACTATTTTAATAGACCCTAGTAAAGCTGTAGAAGAAAATTTTGAAAGTATTGGGGAATATAATACTTATTTTAATTTTTTAAATAAAAAAATAGGTTCAAATTTACAATCTTTATTTATTTCTTCAATATCAACTGATAGAACTGAATTAAGGTTAAGTAGTAATGATTTATCTAATTTAGATTTAGTTGAACAATCCTTACAGCTTATACAAGAAAGAGAAAATAGCGAATATTTTTTAGATTTTTATTTAAATTTTGGAGCTAATAATTTATATATAGCTAATAACTTAAATATAGAAAATAGTAATCCTAACAACCCTTCTATTTTAGTTAAACTATACTCTCCTCTACCAGAAGATCTAGATATTAATTCTACTTTATGGATAGTAACAACAGTTGAAGAACCAAGAGCTTACCAAGTAATTTTTGAAGATGATCCTATAGTAATTGAAGATACAGTTAATATAAATGGACCTAATTTTAATATAGATTTAAAAGATCAAGTAAATAATTCAACAGATTTACTTTCTTACAATAATTTGATTTCTACTAAACAAACAAGTTCATTAAATCAAATAAAAAATTTATTAGATAAAAAAGAAATTAACATAAATGTTAATTATACCCAATTTTCAGAATTTACTCATTTTAGCTCAGCTCAAACACGACTCGAAAATTTTTATTATAAAGTAAGTTTATTAGAAAGTTATTCTTCTTCTTTAGCTACCTTAGATAATACAACTTCTACACCAAATCTTAGTAGTAGTAAAGCTAATTTTGAAAGTAAAATAAGCAATATTATAAAGAATTTTGATGGATATGACTATTTTTTATATTATGAAAGTAGTTCTTTTGCTTGGCCTAAAACTACCTCTAATCAACCATATGAATTAGCTAAAATTAATAGTACGGATGTAAGTAGTTGGTTTGGAAGTAATAATATAAATAGTCCTGTATATGGGGGTTTAATATTTTCAGCATCGGAATATGATCAAAATAATAAAGATAATTTAAAGTTTTCAATTCCTGAATATTTAAGAACTGATCCTGAAAACTTACAGTATGAGTTATTTGTTGATATGGTTGCTCAACATTATGATAATATTTGGATATATCATAAAGAACTAACACAAAAATATGATGCTGATAATCGTTTAAAATTTGGTATATCTAAAGATATAGTTTCTGATGCTATAAAAGATTTTGGTGTTAAATTATACCAAAATAATTTTTCAAATGATGATTTATACACAGCATTTTTAGGATTAACACCTGATGGGGGATTATTTCCATTTCCAAATATAACAGGATCTTTACCTACACCTACAGGATTTGAATATGTTGATACTTTAATATCTGCTTCTAGTGATATTATACCGCTAGATGATGTAAATAAGTCGTTATATAAGCGAATTTATCATAACATACCATACTTATTAAAAGCAAAAGGTACTATACCTGGTTTGCGTGCTCTTATAACTTCTTATGGTATTCCTGATACAATATTAAGAATAAATGAATATGGTGGTAAAGATAAAGTTAATGTAAATGATTGGGATCATTGGCAAAGAGAATTTAATTTTGCTTTTAAAACAGATGGTAATAATTTTATAACATCTTCTTGGCAAATACCTAGAGCTTGGGATTCTAATGATGAAGTCCCTAATACCATAATGTTTAGATTTAAAACTAATGGTTTACCAACTTCAAATATACCCTATTCTCAAAGTTTATGGAATAAAGGAGATAAAGTTCATATTGTTTTACGATACACAGGATCTGCTTATGCTAGTGCTTCTTATTCTGGGTCAAGTATAGACCCTTACTATCAATATGCTCATTTAGATTTATACCCTAACCATGATACTGCACCAAATGAATCAGCTAGCATATACCTTCCATTTTTTGATGGGGGATGGTGGTCTGTTAAAGCTGATAGAAATAATACAACTGCAAATTTTACCCTTTCCTCAGGAAATAAAATATATGAAGAAGGAAATAATGGTACTTCTTTAGGATTTTTCTCTTCTTCTATCATAAGCGCCTCAGATGATAGTGAGTGGTATGCTATTCCTGACCAGTCAACTTTTGCTACTAGTAGTATTATTAATGGGAATACTTATAACCCATTTTCTGGATCTTTACAAGAAATAAGATATTACGCCCCTACTGTAACCGGAAGTATGTTTAAAGATTATATAATGAATCCTCATTCTATTGAAGGAAACTCTACAAATTCATCCCCTACTGATTTAGTTTTTAGAGCTTCTTTAGGAGGAGAATTATTTACAGGTTCAAGTTCAATTCACCCTAAAGTTTCTGGTTCATGGGTTACAACTCAATCTTTTAGTGGTAGTGGTGATGGGTTTAGTTATTTTAACTTTAATACAACCCCAACATTTGTACCTAATGTAGAAACCTTTTTTGCTGATCAACCAATAGCAGGTTTACGTAATATAATTAAAGATAAAATTAGAATTGAAAATAATGTAATACCTGAAGGTAATACTTTATCTCCATTTTCTTCATTATCACAAATGTCTAATATATCTCAAAGTTATACTCCTGGTATAAACTATTTAGAGGTAGCATTTTCTCCCACAAATGAGATAAATGAGGATATAATGGATCAAATTGGTTACTTTAATATAGGAGAATATATTGGTGATCCAAGATTAAGATCATCTTCAGCTACTTCTTATCCCGATTTAGATAATTTAAGAGATGATTATTTTGAAAAATATACTAAAAATTATAACTTAAAAGATTTTGTACGTTTAATAAAGTTTTTTGATAATTCTTTATTTAAAATGATTAAAGATTTTGTACCTGCACGTACAAGTCTTGCCTCTGGTATAGTTATTAAACAACATTTACTTGAAAGAAATAAATACCCACAACCTCAACTTTTCCATTCAAATCTTGAAATTAGTGGTACTGTTAAACCACAATGGAATAATTATGAAGAAGAAAAAATAGTTAGAGCAGTTGGTGGAACAGGAGGAGTATTTGATATAGTTAATAGTACAACTACATCTCCCTCTGGTTCATTAGGCACAGGTCCTAATAATCGTTACCATTTAACTCAAAGTTGGAGTGAAACAGTTCTTACTTTATCTGGATCTGTAGAAAAAGTTTATTCAAATCAAGATGAATTTTATGATGGTGAATTTAGTGGATCCCAAGTTACAGTAACAACTCAAAATTTAAATGCTGGGTGTGATCCTTATAAAAAATTAAACCCAAGAGCTTTAACCTACTTAGGAGTAAGAGTTTATAGTGGAAGTGTTTCAGGTGAAAATTATAATTTTACTAGTTGGATAAGTGATGAAAATCACCCTACAGATGGATATATATCAATGTATTATACTAAAACAACCTTCCCACTCCCAATCCCAGATCCTAATTTATAAAAAATAAAATAAAATGTCTGCTTTAAATAACGATGGAATAAGATATATAAAAATAGCTAAAAAAGATAAAAATGGCATTGACCAAACTACTACTTTACAATCTTTAGATAAACTAATAGTACCTTTTAGTACTGGAGATATTCAATATAATGTTATTTCTATTACTGAAAAACCAACATATTTTTTATATTCTGTAGAACAGGCAAATGTAGAATGGATAGATAGAGCTGAAATTGGATATAATTTTTCAAGTTCATATGCTGGCAGTCAATCTCCAAATTTTTTAGGGACACCCCAACTAACAGTAATCTTAGATAATCAAAATTTCTTTTTAGAAGGAGGAGTAGAAAATTTAGGTCTTGGTAGTAATGCTATACCTTTAGATTCTTATAGAATATTAACTTATCCTCAACAAGATTTAAATATAAGAGTTTCCTCAAGTGTAGGTTTTTCAGTTACAGGAAAATTTACTGGTACTAATGATGTAACTGCTTCTTTAAGAATATGTTCTGCCCCTTTAAATATTGGACAAACCCCAGGATTTGGTAATATAAGCCCAGATCCAACTATATTAGCAACTACACTTTTAACACAATCTGTACAAGATGTAGGTAATTTTTCTGATCGACTTATTTTTTCAGGCTCATATGAATTAACAGCTATTGTTTCTGCTTCAAATTTTACTCCTGGTGATTGTATATATTTTCAAATATTTCCTCAAGTAGATAATGGTGAACCATTTCTTAATTGTTCTCTTACTGCCCCTATAAATTTCGACTATGGTTTATTTGAAATTTCTTCATCTGTAGCAACAGGACCTGAAGTTGGTATAGTTGCTGAACCATATTTTGGTTCAAACGATTTTAAAAGAGCACTTGATTGTCAACCACTATTAAATAATGCTGAAAGAGTTAGAAAACATAATTTATTTATGGATATAGACTATTCTGCTGCAGCAACTGAACCTGTAAATTATGGATTATTAATAAGTGGTAGCGCAGTTAGAGCTAATGTTCAATTTTCAAATTATACAACACGAAGACATGTGATACCACGTTATGAAGGTTCAAGATCTACTTCTCAAAAATTAAATGTGTTTACAAGAGGAGATAAAGGAACTTTTGGTAAAACCCCAACTGTAGAAAGTTTAAAACGTATGGTTGTATATTCTGATGATACATCTGGAGGTATAGGTGGATGGCCACCTGAAAGGATGAATGCCTCTACTATTTTTATTAGATATTTAATTGATGAAAATGGAGATGTAAAAATCCCTAACACATCAGAAAATTCCCTACAAGATGTTCAAGGCACTTTTCAATCAGGGGAAAGACTTTTAATTAGCTCAAAATCACCAGGTAGTGGAGAAGCTTCTGCTTATAGAAATATAATTAGAGGTGGAGCAAGAATTGAACCTGTTTTATATAGACAAAATAGAAGTGCTCCAAATGCTACTTTTAACACTACAATGAGTTTTGAAGATATGGTACCTTCTGTAGGAGGTGCAACAGCAGATTATTTAGCTACAGCAGCACCACCATTACAAGGTACAGGAGGTAATTCTAATGTATTCCAACGACTTGAATATAATTACATAACTTTAGGTACTGCAATCACATCAAATCAGTATAATGTATCCTCAGATCTTATAGGAGATGGGGTATCATTAACAGTTCAATACCAAAGATCTTTTGAATCTAATGATACTAATGGTAATGGAGCATTTGGTGTAGGTTTTAGAATTGTGCAAGAACGTTCTGGGGGAGAAAAAATTTATTATCCTAATGAAGGAGGAGATGTTATAGATTTATTAGGTTTACAAAATAATGTTGGAAGTAATGTAAAAACTATTACTATCCCTTCTATAAATCTTCAAACAAATGATAAAATTTATGTAGAATTTAATGAGCTACGCACTGGGGGAGGTAAAACTTTATCTTTTCCAAATGGAGGAGGATGGTTTAAAATTACACAAGACCCTATGCCTACTTCTGATGTTACTGCATCAAATGATAGTGCAAATTCATTATGGAATTGGGGGATTGATGCTGGTGGTAATATTAGTTATCCAAATGTTATTACAAGTTCAAATGCTACATTTGTTCAATTATATGATACAACTGCTAAACAAACTGATATAAGTGGGTCTGGGTTTAATACTATTGCATTACCTTTTAGTATAAAAGTAGGAGATGAATTTAGATTTGAGGGTAGAGAAGATTATGCTTTTATGGTAAAAAACATATATGCTCCTTATGAATTAGGAAGTAGAATATTCCCTACTGGATCTATTGAGGTTCATTTTGATAGAAATCTCCCTACAGCAGTTACAGGAAGTACTTTTAACTTAGATAATTTTCTTATTAGGAGATATGTTGATGATCCTTCACAAATTATTATAGAAGGATTTAAACCTATAAACTCTGCTGGACCATATACTATCACCCCAGAATTTTCAACTCCTAAACTAAATAAAGGTATTGATGAATATATTACGATTCTTACTGAAAAGAACTTGCTTTCGTAATATTTATTAGTATATTGCAATAATAATTAAAACATAAAATGGGATATTTAAATAACCAAGTCATAACAGTTGACGCTATATTAACAAAAAAAGGAAGAGAATTATTAGCTAAAAATGATGGTTCTTTTCGAATTACACAGTTTGCTTTAGCAGATGATGAAATAGATTATACTTTATATAATCCAACCCATCCTTCGGGATCAACTTATTATGGGCAAGCAATTGAAAATTTACCTTTACTTGAGGCATTTCCTATTGAAACCCAAATAATGAAGTATAAATTAGCTACTTTACCTCGTGGAACAGCTAAATTACCTGTACTTGATTTAGGGTATTCTGCTATTACATTAAAACAAGGTGCTTCACTTGCACTTACTCCACAAACTTTAAATTTCTTAGGAAATAATCAAACATTTGAAACTAGTGGATATTCCACAACTATTTCTGATGTAAGATTATTGTCTACTTTTAATGGTATTGGAATTAATACAGATGCTGCTCAAGCAGCAAACACCGCAACAACCACATTAGGAACTAATGTATCTAAAACAGTTATTGGATCTCAAATTAATTTAAGAGCAACAACTATAAACACTTTATTTGGAACTAATACTTCATTAGCTTCTACTTTAACAATAGTTGGATTAGATAGTGGAGCAAGATTAACAATTCCATTAACTATAACAAAAACAATTACAGATTAAAAATTAAAATATGTCATTTAAAAGATTTGATCCCGAAGATTTTGTAATAAGTAGTGATTCAATTACTTCTACATTATGGTCAACTGGTGCTCCTTCATTAACACAATTTTTTACTTCTTCTGTCCAAGAAGCAGGCTCATCAGGAGACTATTATTTAACTATTTACCAAACATCTTCCCTTTTAACAAGTGCTACCCCCCAATTTGAAATTGCTTATGCTGATGTTATGGGAAGTGGTAGTGTTGATTTTAATTCTGCAGTTATTGGTAAATCCCCTTCATTGTCTACTTATGGGCAATATAGAACTTTAATATTAGAAGATGAAAATTCAACATTTACTTTTGGTTCTAGTACTAATATTTTAACTGCTACTCACTATTGGGTAATAAATATTGATAGAGCACAATATAAAGAAAGTCTTTTTCCTGGATCTTTAAATTTAAAATTATCAGGTTCAAATGGTATAATTAATTTAACAGATGATTCTACAGATAATCCTGTTAATAGATTTTTAGGTTCTTCAAGAGTTTTTCAATTAGTTTCTGGATCAAATGGTACAGCAGGATCATTAGCAAATAGTGGATATGTAGAAAGTTCGGGATCTTATGGTTTAGTATTCCCAGACTTGGGAACAATTTTAATTAATCCCGATGCTGTTTCTCAATCAATCCATGTTGATACTTTAAGAAATCCAAGTACAAATGATAATAATCCAAGAACATTACTTAATGCTATAGAATTAGGTGCTGAATTTAAATTAAATTCTCAAGAAACTATTTCTTCTGATTATATATTTGTTAGAGCAAGAAACAGTGAATTTAATTACTCTGAAAACCCATCATTTATATCAGGGTCAACTGGAGAAGTAATATATGATGAATTTATTAATCATCCTCAAGTATATGCTACTACTGTAGGAATGTATAATGATAGTAATGAATTACTAGCTGTAGCTAAACTATCAAGACCTTTATTAAAAGATTTTACTAAAGAATCTTTAGTTAGAGTTAAGTTAGATTTTTAAGATGAATGAGTGTTTATTTAAAACCCTTTACTACTTCTGATGTTATTATCTCACCGTTTGAGGTAAACAAATCTTTTGTTTGCCATGATGAAACCCCAGAACTTAAACTTGAAATACTTGCTACAGGACCTCAATCAATTATTGATGATTATGGTTTTAATAATCAATCTAGTTATGTTACAAACCCTACCAACTTTTCCCAAATCCCACAACAAGCTGGTGTATTTATCCCGGATGTTTCTAATTTAGCTATTAATATTAATTATAATGAATCTGAAAAAGTTTTTTCCCTCCCTTCTAATATATCTCAAGCAACTGTAGATATTAATTTATCTATATTTGCTGCTGGTATTACTAATAACCCACAAACAATGATTGGGTATATAGGAAAAAACACTACCCTTATTAATGATGCTATTTCAGTTATTACATCATCTGCCTCATCATCAGACCCACGGTTTACATTTTTATTTCCTTCTGTAACTTTAGAATCTGGGAATGAGTATTTATTTGGTCTTCAAACTTCAACAGGAAGTGATGGAGGAAGAATAATGGAATACACAGCATCCTTCCAACAAACCCCAGGAACTATTCAAGATTTTAAAGTTGATAGATATATTGGTCAAAATATTACTTCATCTATATTTGTTCCCAATTCAAATTTAACAGGTGTAACAGATCTTAAGAATAAAAAACTAATTTATGAATCTATTAAACAGTTATATTATTCTAATTATATAAAGAGTGATAATGGTTCTCCTGTTAGCACTGCATCATTTAATAATGATGGAACAGTAACAGGTCCTAGATATACTCCTAACTATTATAACTATTTAACTACAACTTTATTAGCTGATAGGTTTTTTCCAACTGGATCAAACCAAATAATTGGTGTAGTTTCAATCCCTTCAAATTTATTTGGTGAACATGTTAAATTAAATTCTGTAACATTGTCTACTCCTAATTATACTTTATTTGATGATGGAAATGGGAATATGCTTTCTGGTTCGCAAAAAGTAGGAGATATAATATATGAACATGGAATTATAGTCTTAACAAATGATGGTATTGAACCTATTGGTGGAGATGATGGATATGGATTTATAACATATGGCACAGGATTATATGGAGTCACAGATCAAACATTTATAAATGATTTTATGGCTAATTCAAATTTTACCTGTTCATTTGAAAGTACAACCACAATATACGAATCACAATATAAATGCACATTACGCCAAAATGAATTTAATTTTACTCAAAATCCTACAATAGTATCAGGTAGTTCTTTAGATAGTACTTTATATGATTTTGCTACAGGTTCATATTTTACCCCATATGTAACCACAGTAGGAATGTATAATAATGCTAAAGAGTTAATTGCGGTAGCAAAATTAGCACAACCCCTCCCAATTTCCCAAGTTACAGATACATCAATTCTTGTTAACTTAGACTTATAAAATCATGAACTGGACATACAATAAAAAAGAAGTTGAGGATCTTTCTCACTTTCCTGAAAAAACATTTGGGTTTATTTATAAAATAACCCACATATCTACTAATAAATCTTATATTGGTAAAAAAGTACTATTCCATAATCGTAAAATTAAATTAACTAAAAAAGATTTAGCTTTATATGAAGGTGTAGTAGGTAGAAAACCTGCTTATAAGATTGCTACTAAAGAATCTGATTGGAAAACATATTGGGGATCTAATAAACCACTAAATGAATTACTAAAATCAGAACCAAAAGAAAATTTCACTAAAGAAATTTTAAAATTTGCCCCTACAAAAAAACTGTTAACTTACTATGAAACACAAGTTTTATTTGTATATAGAGTATTAGAAGAACCTGAAATGTACTATAATGATAATATTTTAGGTAAGTTTTTTAGAAAAGACTTTGAATAGTTAAGTTTATTTCATATACTATTTAATATGGTAAATGAACTACTGGTTAATCTAGTAAACAAAGTTTTAGGTCGAGGAAAACGTACTGCAAGAGGTAATCAAGCTTATACTTGTCCTTTTTGCCACCATCATAAACCCAAATTAGAAGTTAATTTTACCGAAAGTAAAAAAGGAGTTAACTTATGGCAGTGTTGGGTGTGTGGTAAAAAAGGTAAAACTATAAAAAGTTTATTTAAACAGTTAAAAGTATCATCTGATTATTATCAACAACTAGGTAAATTAGTAAAAAATGTATCTGATGAAAATTTTACCTCTATTAAGGTTGAACAATTAAAATTACCAAAAGAATATAAATCATTTTCCAATAATAAAAATGATATTACTGCAAAACATGCTTATTCTTATTTAAGAAAAAGAAATATAACAACACAAGATATTTTAAAATATAACATAGGATATTGTGATTATGGACGATATTCAAATATGGTTATTATACCTTCATATGATGAATATGGTAAATTAAATTATTTTACCGCAAGATCATTTGAAAAAGACCCTTACATAAAATACCGCAACCCAGATGCTTCACGCGATATTATACCGTTTGAATTGTTTATTAATTGGGATTTACCTATTATATTGTGTGAGGGACCCTTTGATGCTATGGCTATTAAACGTAATGCTATACCATTATTTGGTAAAAATATACAATCTAGTTTAATGAAAAAATTAGTTAAGTCTAAAGTAGAAAAAATATACATTGCTTTAGATAATGATGCAATAAAACAAGCTTTAAAATTTTGTGAACAGCTTTTAAATGTAGGAAAAGAAGTTTATCTTGTAGAGCTACAAGGGAAAGACCCAAGTGAGTTAGGTTTTAAAAACTTTACTAAATTAATACAAACAGTTATTCCATTAACTGAATATAGTTTTATGGAAAAAAAATTATCTCTCATATGAAAAAGAGAAATGTTAAAAAATCTTATAATCGCATACTAGAAATATCAGAGGATGCTAAACAAATAACTTTACCTGATTCTAGATATTATCGTAGAAATGGTAAATATTATCCTTCTATAACTTATGTTTTAAGTTATTATCCAAAAGGTAAATTTTTTCAAGATTGGTTAAAAAAAGTAGGGTATTCTGCAGATTGGATTGTTAAAAAAGCATCTGAAGAAGGTACCCAAGTTCATGAAATGTGTGAAGACTATCTTAATGGTAAAGAACTTAATTTTTTAGATAAAAATGGTTACCCACAACATAATCCTGATGTATGGCAAATGTTTTTACGTTTTGTTGATTTTTGGGAAGAATATAATCCTACATTAATTGAAACTGAAGTCCATTTATTTTCAGATGAATTAAAAGTAGCAGGTACTTGTGATATGGTATGTGAAATTGAAATTGATGGTAAAACAGAATTATGGATTATAGATTTTAAAACTTCTAATCATCTTCAAACAACTTATGATTTGCAAACAGCTATATATGGTAAATGTTATAATGAATGTTTTGGTAAAAAAGCTGATCGTTATGGTATATTATGGTTAAAATCATCTAAACGTAAACCTGCAAAAGATAAAATTCAAGGTAAAGGATGGGAAATGTATGAATCAAAACGCACTCAAGAAGAAAACTTAGATATTTTTAAAACAGTTAAAAAACTATTTGATTTAGAAAATCCTAAACACTCTCCAATATTTACTGAATTTAAAACGGTTGCTAAAAGAAAACTCTAATATGTATAAGTATGGTAAGTTTAGTAGAGTTATTAAAAGAAATTAAAAATGGCCCTAAAGCTGTTTTTTTAGCTGGTCCTGCAGGTAGTGGAAAATCAACTTTCATTAAAAGTAACATTCCTAATTTAAAAGTAATTAATGTAGATGACACATATGAAGAATTACTTAAACAAGCAGGATTAGATAAACCACAATCAACCTTTACTTCAGATGAATTATCTCAATCATCTAAATTAATGAGTAGAGCGCGTAAAGAAACAACAGCTAAACTTCAATCTGCTCAAAAAGAAGGAGAAAGTATTATAATTGATGGTACTGGTGGTGCATCTAATCCTATATTAAAGAAAAAAACACAATTAGAAGATTTAGGATATGATACTATGATGGTAATGATATATGTTTCACCACTTGTATCTTTAGAACGTAATAGATCTAGAGGGGAAGCGGGTGGTAGATCACTTCGTCCTTCAATTATAGTTCGTACTTGGGAAAAAGTAAATAAAAACATTGATACTTTTCAAAATATGTTTGGGGATAATTTTATTTTAGTAAATAATGACCCTGAAGGAGCAGATAAAACTTATAATGAAAGAGAAGTAAAGAATTATTTTGATCAAGTAACTGCTGCTCGTGAATATAGTGATGAAGAAATAGCTAAAAAAGAAGCTGAACAAGAAGAATTAGAATCTTCTATTAAACAATTACTTTCGGATTTACCTGAATTCACACCACAAAGCCAAATTAAAAGTAAAATAAATGGATTCCTTAACTAAATTACTTATTAAAGACCTTTTACCTGAAAGTATAGATGGTAAAGAAGTTACTGCCGTTTTTGGTGGTGGGTTTAAACCACCTACTGCAGGTCATTTAGCTGTAATTCAAAATGCTTTAAAAAATAATCCTGAAATAGATAATATTATAATTTATGTTGGTAGTAAAGTAAGGGATGGAATTACACAAGATCAATCATTTAAAATTTGGGATGAACACTATAAATCTTTAATTGATAAACCAGTTAGAGTAGAAAAATCAGTTTCCCCAATTGGAGATATTTACAGATATGCTAAAGATAATCCTGAAGATTCTATATATTGGATTATAGGAGCAAGAAAAGGTAGAGAAGATGATTTACAAGATATATCATCAAGATCTGTATCTATAGACAAATACCCAAATTTAAATTTAAAAGTTACTTCTACCCCAGATGGTGGAATGAGTGGTACTAATGCTAGACAAGCATTAATAAATAATGATAAAGAAAATTTTAATTTTTTTATTCCAAGTAATACTAATCAAGATGAAATTTGGAACATTTTAACCTCTCAACCTTTAAATGAATCTGTTAAAATAGATATGAGTAAAGTTAATAAAGCTTTATTAAAGGGAATAGGAAAAGAAGACGAAACTGATGAAAATATATTAGCTCTTATTGATTCCCACCCACCAGGAAAAGTCTCACATAAAGTTTTTTTAAATTTTTATGCTAAATTTGATAAGTATTTTGGTGAAAAAGATGATGATAGAATTTTAGATGAAATTGGTTTAGAATATCTCCTTACCCGTGTACTAAATTTATCTCCTAAGGAAATAAGAACAGTTATGAATGATTATCAAAAAGGAAATCGTGATTTAGAAGATATAAATTGGTTTGAAAAATATGATACTGTACATCAAAAAGATGAAGAATGGAATCCTGTTAAAGGGGAAAAATTTGATGATACTCAAGATAATGAAGCTACTGTAAATCAATATTTATCTAAAAATAAAAGACTACATGAAGCTGATCCTAAAAAGGGTACAGGTAAAAAACCTAAGGGATCAAAAAGACGTTTATACACAGATGAAAATCCAAAAGATACTGTTAAAGTTAAATTTTCTACAAGACAAGATATAATAGATACTTTAAATAAAACTTCGTTTAAATCCAAATCTCATGCTCGTCAATCTCAAGTAATTAATTTAATACACCAAAGAGTAAGAGCTGCTTTAAGTAGAACAAAAGATCCTCAAAAGAAAGCTAAATTACGTTCTGCTTTTGAATATATTAAAAAACGTAAAGAAGCATCTAAGAAAAAAACCCAACGTTTAAAAAAACAAAAAACTAATGAAGCTATAGATACTAATTTTGATAAAGTTAAATTTTATTATGATTATTATACTAATGTTTCCCCATCAACATTTGGAGTTACTATGGAAGAAAATAACATAAAAATTAGTAACATTACAGAACCATATCCTCCTAATTTTGGCCCTAAAAATGTAAGGCAAATCCCCGTAAATCAAAATCTAGAAGAAAGTTTAAATGAAGATATTTTAGAAAAAACATCTTTAGTTTTACCAAGAGGTAAAAAAATATATCTTCAAGCTGAAAGTGAAGATTATGATAGAGGATTAATAGTTGAATTAACTAAAGAAGGTGGATATAAAATGAATTATTGGTATGGAGATGATGCTAAAGTATATCCTGTTGAAGTATTAGTAGATAGTGAATCAATTAAACCCGATGCTATTGAAGTATATATGAAATTTCACCCTGAATTAAAAAAAGAAAATATAGCCCCTAAAGCTCAGGCTAAACATAAAGGTAAAGCTGCACCATTTGGATCAGCATATAAAAAAGTTAATGAAACAGGCCTTGAAATAGCTAAAAAGAATATGGATGATTATAAAAAATCAAACACACTAAACGAAAATGCTACATATTCTAATCATATAGACTATAAACAAGAAATTGTAGACTTAACAAAACATATGTTAAAAAAAGGTATGAATATTAAACCTTTACCTAAAGTAATATTTAAACATAATAATGAAGAAAATGCTAAAGATTTTTTAGGTAAAACAGCTTATTATAATCCAAATAGTAAAGTAGTAGTATTGTATACTGAAGGTAGACATCCTAAGGATGTAGTAAGATCATATGCTCATGAAATGATTCATCATATTCAAAATTTAGAAGGTAGATTAAAAGATATTAGTACTACTAATACAATGGAAGATGATTATTTAAATGATATAGAAAGAGAAGCATATACAAGAGGTAATATGGTCTTTAGAAACTATACAGATGGAAAAGATGGAGAAGAAGTTACTAGTTTAAATGAAAAAGAAAAACCTTATAAGCATAAATATGGGTTTGATAAAAATTTAGGTAAAGATCCTTTTGGTTTAAATCAATTTGCTAGAGAATTAGCTACTTTAGAAGAAGGTCGTTATGATACTTTATCAAACCAAATTTCAAGAGATATTTTTAATTTTTGGAAAGAAGATTTTGATGAAGGTGAAAAAGATTCAACATATGAAGATAATTATGATTTTCCTCCAAGAGGTATTCAAGTTTATGCCCAAATAATTTATAAACCCAAATTTGGTAAACTTAAAGTAGATGGTGGAAGTGATTATGCTTATATAAATAAAAAAACAGGTAAAAAATATCCTGGTTTTATAAAAGTTACCTTTATAGTTGATCCTAAGATGTTACCTGAATTTTGGGAAGAAATTTCTATGAATCTTAAAGATGTTGTAAGACATGAAATTGAACATATTACCCAATCAGGTGATTCAAAAACTAAAAAAGAAGATTTTGATGAAGATTTTGATATTGCAATACGAGCTTTAGTAAAAGCTGATATAATCCCACAAGCTGAATATTTTAAATTACCAAAAGAAGTAGATGCTAATTTACAAGGAATGTATTTTAGAGCTAAAAAAGAAAGAAGACCACTTATAGATGTAATAAATACTTACTTAGATGCTCAAGATATCACACCTAAAGATAAACAGGTAATATTAAATCTTTGGAGAAGCAGAAGAAAAGCATTAAGTTTACCTAAATTTTAACTATGTCTAATTTATTTGACCTATATAGATTAATTAAAGAAAATGATGTATCTGCATATACTATCTATTTAGATATGGATGGTGTAATAGCTGATTTTGATCAGAGATTTATTGATTTATCAGGTATGACCCCAGATGAATATAGAGATAAGTATGGTATGAGTCAATTTTGGGATTTTATAGATGAAGAAAATAAAGTAAGATTTTGGGCAGGTATACCTGTAATGCCTGGAGCTAAAAAATTAGTAGATTATGTTTCACAATATGATTATGAGATACTAACTGCTCCTTCTATTAAAAAACAATCTAGATTAGGAAAAATGGTATGGTTACGTAAAATTCATTCTGATTTGTTTCCATCACCTCCAAAAGTAAATTTTAAACCCGCAAAACAAAAACATCAAATAAAATCAAATTTAACTAAAACAGATATTCTTATAGACGATAAAGCAAGTACTATAGACACCTGGAATTCTTCAGGTGGAACAGGAATATTATATACATCAGCAGACGATGCTATTCAACAACTAAAACAATTAGGATTATAATGTCAGATTCAGTATTAAAAAAACAATTTAAAAAACATGATGTAGAACGTCTTAGAAACCTAATAAAAGGTAAGTCAGGCAATAAAACTACTACAGGTATAGGTTATAGTGGTGAAGAATCTATTAGCTATAAAGAAGGTGATATTTGGGAAGAAAATGGAAAAAAATGGACTATACGTGATGGTATAAAAGAAAATATTACTAAATTAGATAAATTTAAAAAGGTTTCTGTTCCTATTTTTTGCCCTAAGTGTAAGAAAAATATGGATGGACAATTAGATCCTCATTATTATAAAGCTTATGGTGAATGTGTTGATTGTAGAGCAGTTACCGAAACTAAATTAAAAATTGAAGGTAAATGGGAAGAATATGTTAATAGTACATTTAATAAAGAAATAGACATTAATATAGAAGAATACAAAAGTTTTATGGAAAATCTACTTTCTCAAAGTAATAATAATTACATTACTGAAGCTGGTGATATACAAAAATGGGTTGGAGGAATTAATAAAGAACGAGCTGAAAAAGCAATGAAAAGTAGTATAGAATATTTAAAAAACTTAAAAAAATAATATTACTTTCCTGTAATGTGTATTAGTCCTATATATTTATAATAAAATATTTTAAAATGAAAGATAACTTTGATTTAAAGAAATTTTTAACGGAAAATAAAACCATTGAAAATTCAAATCCTTTTTTAAGAGAAGCAAAAGAAAAAGAAGAAAAATTTAGCAAAAGTAAATTAGAAAAATCCATTAAAGCTATACTTAAAAAAGAAGGTGGAGCTGCTGGTTTAAAACCGTTAGTAGCTGCTGCTAAAGATTTAGGAGCAGATAAAAAAGACTTAATGGGTGTTCTTAAAAAAATGACATCTGTTGAAAAACATAGACATGGTGATTACATTTTAAAAGAATCTGAAGCAGGTGAATTGAATGTTTATGGTTACCAAACTCAACATTTTGACATATGCCCTGCTGCTACTTCTTTATTTAAAAGAATTTTAGATGGCGAACTTGGAGATTTAAGCGAAATAGCTATAAAAAATATGGCTAAAATAAATGACCAACTTTTCCTTTTAGAAAAAAAAGTAATTGAAAAAGGACAAGCTAGTGAACAACAAGTAATCATAGCTAAAATGGCTCAACAAGCACTTATAAATTTAGCTTTACAAATGGGTATTCCTGAAGAAGAATTTGATTATGTTCAAGCTCATGTTGATAAAATTAAAAGTTTTTCAAATTTAGAAGAAGAATCAAAAGACATTAAATCAAAAATTCGTGAAATGATTATTAACGAATTAAGTGAAGAAATGGATCCTGAAGATGAAATGGATGCAGATGAAGCATTAGCACAACAAATGGATGCCGATGAAGAAGCAGAATATGCTGCTGCTTTTGGTAGTATGCCATTTGAAGAATCTTTAGACGAAGCTAAAGAAGATGAAGAAGAAATAGAAACTGATGAATCTGAAGATACAGAAGAAATAGAAGATGAAGCACCTGAAGAAGAAACAGAAGAAGAACCTGAAACTGGAGGTGGAATTGAAGATATAGCTGCTGACATGAAAGGTGATGAAGGTGACCTAATGGACCACTTAATATCAGCTTTAAAAGTATCTAAAGCAATGGACAATGATAAACTTACTACTCAAATAGGAAACACCTTAAAATTCTTTGTAGGTGAATATATTGGAGGAGAAGAATAAATAATAAAATCTATAAAAATAAAAATTATGCAATTAAATGAAATTATTGAAGCAGTTAAAGAACAATTAGTTACTTTAGAAACTGAAAACGAAAAAACAACCAAAGTAGCTCGTACACGTGCACGTAGAGCAGCTAATGAAATTAAAAAATTAGCAGCGGAGTTTAAAAGAACTTCAACTGCTGAAGATAAAGCTTAATAAATGAAACTAACCGAAGCGTTCTCTCCTGAGGAATCTAAAAAAATATATGACAATTTTTTGTCTATAATTGGAACTCGGAGAGACAAATTGGTTAAAAGATATGGATCTGAAGCTGAAAAAGTAGCATACGCTAAAGCAGTTAAACAAGTTAAAAAACAAGCAGAAGAAAAACCTGAAGAAGAAACTATGGATAAAACAGAAAAACTTAAAGAAATGGTTAAAGATGCTTTAAAAAATCCTAAAAAAGCTGATTTAAATAAAGATGGTAAACTTTCTGATTATGAAAAAAAACGTGGGGCTGCTATTGAAAAAACAATGCAAAAAGAACTTGAAACACCATCCGAAGAAATTGCAGATGAACCCATATCAGAAGATATTGATTTAGGACATCAAGATGATGAACCAGGTATGTTAAAAGCGGATGTGTATCGTATTGGAAAATATGCTATGGAGCTTTATAAAATGCTTGACAAATTTGATAAGATGGATAATGAAGTTGATTTTCCACATTGGTGGCAATCTAAAATTACTAAAGCAAAAAGTATGATTGTTTCTGCTAAACATTATCTTGATTTTGAAATGAAAGAACCTCAAATTGATGCAATGGTAGATGTTGCAAGTAAAGAAGGAGTAATTGATGAATCTTTACGTAAAAAATTAGCTGAAACTTTTTTACAAAAATTACACGAAGACCCAGATACTACTAAAGCTGTAAAAAGATTAGAACCTATTTTACTTGATATACTTAATGGGATTAATGATGTAGATAAAAGTCAAGATGATACTGAAAAAGATGTTGAAGAATTAGATACAAGCATAGATTATCTTGCATCTGTATTAACAGATAAATCTCCTATTGATGTAGCTATAGATCAACAATCATTTCAAAAATATACTACTAAGTAAAAATGACAAAAGAAGCACTACAAAGCAAGTTAAAAATTTTAATTAAACAGGTATATTCTAATAGAACTATTACACCTGAGGAAGCGGTTCAATATGATGAATTAACTAAATTTCCTGAATTAAAAGCTGTTATTGTAGATCTTTTAACACCTGAGTATGATAATTTTGTAGCTTCAATTGATTGGGTTTCACCTCGTCCTACCACATTTAGAATTAATTTAAAAAACGATCAACTATTTTATTTAATTTATGGTAAAAGAAGCTTTATAGCCCAAGTTGAAGGTAAAAAATATTATTTGCTAAATCTTCCTGAAGAACAACATGCTGCAGAAGCTATTGCTCGTATTTTAAGATTTGGAGTTAAACCTGTAGAAGGAGAAGAAGGTGGAGATATGGGAGGAGATATAGGAGCTGAATCTCCACCCGAAGAATCACCAACTGAAGAACCTGCGGATGAAGAGTTACCTGGGGAAGCGTAAAAATAAAAATATGAAACTTAAACAACTAATTAGAGAAGAAATAGTTAAATTTATAAAAGAAGAAGAAAAAACTTCAGATTCAGGTATTGATTCAACAACATCTTTAACTCCTTTAATTAAACAATTAGGTGATATCGATGTTGTTAAATTTAATATGACTTTTAATCTTTTAAAACAAAACAAAACTTTAAACAATGCAGCAAATAAAGTTTTAGCTGATACTTTTATTTCTTTGATGAAAAATGCTGATGACACTTTAATGAATAAATTGAAACAGGCTTTTAAAAAAATAAACTAATGGATAGTTTAGATAAATTTTTACATGGTATAGCATACAAATTCCCTAAAGGGTATCCTGACATGAATGATCCTAAAGATAAAGATATGTTATTTAAAATGATTCATGAAGTAACAGAAGAAAAATCTTTATTAAATGAACAACAAGAAGAATATGATAGTATTATTAAAAAAGCTTTAAATGTTGATACAATTCCTACTTGTAAAACTCCTTTAGAATTAGGAAAAGATTTTAATTTAAGTGGAGAAGATCAAAAAATATTTTCTGAGTTATTTGATGAAAAACCTGCATCTGCTTCTGGTAAAAAATCAGCAGGTTCAGGAAATGGTGAAATCTCTTCATATTGGGCTTTTCAGTATAACATAAAAAATAAATTTGATGTTAAAGATGGACGTGGAGGTGATGACCCAGATTTAATTATAAATGAAATAGGAGTTGAAGTAAAAGATTACCCTGGTAAAAAAATTAAATTAGGAAAATTTTCTTCAGACTACTCATCAGTAGGTCTTTTAGGTGATTTATTTGCTTTTAAAAGTTTATTTTCAGCTTTAGAAGGAAAAGGTATTGATTCATCTACATCTAACCCAGGTAAATTTAAACCTTCTGATTTAATAGAAGCTGCAGAATTAATGGTTAAATTTAAAAATCAAGAAGAATTAAAAAAAGTTTCTCAAGAATTTAATTTTGACATTATATTACAAATATTTAAAAAAATTAATAAAGTATATAGTAATTTAAATTTAAAAGAAAATGCTACAAAAGAAGATATTGCTGCTTCTGCTTTAATCCAAATGGCTAAAACAAAACTAAAGAAAAAACCAATGTTAAATAAAAATATAGGTTATATGTTAAATGTTAAACCTACAGGACAAGGAGTATTTTATGAAGTTACAGACGAAAAAATTAATAACCTTTCTCCTTCTGAAGTTTTAAACCACGTAGGAGTTTCATCATCCGAAATTATAATGAATTTTGATGCTTTATTTAAATAATATTTATTAACATGTCACGATTAACAAATTTAATAAAAGAAGTATTATCTACTCAACCTAAGAAAAAAGATTGTAACTGCGGTTGTAATACTTGTGATAATGTAGGTAATGAAGGTGTGTTACTAAATGAAAGTGTAGCACCTAAACAGATATTATCGGAAAATCTGCAATATCACGTGCATAATAAGCTACCACTAACCGAAAACACATTCCGTTATGGCTCACAATCTTTTATTAATTTATGGGCAGAAGCTCGTTCTTTATATTTGCGTGAAATTATTCATGTAAATGATGATGATAAAGAAATTTTAACAGAAACTGACTTAGGTAATTATGGAATGTATGAAGGTAAAAAAGTACCTTTAGGTTTACCTATGGAAAACCTAGTTAATGAATCAGAAGATTTAGATTGGGAAGATGATTGGGAAGATGATGATAACATATATACCGGACCTACTAGTTATGGTATAGATAGAAGAACATGGGATAAGGATTGGAGATTACCTAAAGATAATTTATTTAACGCTAGTAAAACTATAAAAGCTACTAATAACAGAATGGATGCTATTAGAAAAATGTTAGAAAGATTCCCTAAAGAATTAGCTAAATTTGAAAATGATCCTGATTACCCAGCATTTGATATGAATTATGATGAGTTAGTAAAATGGTATAAATCAGTATCAAATTTTGATCTTAGTGAAGCAGCTAAAAAGAAAAAGAAAAAAGATCCACCCATAGGAAAACCAAAACGTGGTGGCTCTAAAGCATATTATGTTTATGTTAGGGATCCTAGAACTAAAAAAGTAAAAAAAGTTTCATTTGGTTCTGGTGGATTAAAAGCAAAAATTAATAACCCTAAAGCTAGAAAAGCATTTGCAGCTAGACATAAATGTGCACAAAAGAAAGATAGAACAAAAGCAGGATATTGGTCTTGTAGACTACCTCGCTATGCTAAATTGTTAGGTTTAAAATCATCCTTTAGTGGATTTTGGTAAAATGAATAGATTAGAAAAAATAATTAAAGAAGTTCTTACTGAAAAGAAAAAAAAACGAGACAGATGTTTGCGTATTGCTGATCGTAAATTTGATAAACCTTCAGCTTATAAATCGGGTGCTGTAGTTAGATGTAGAAAAGGGTCTATTTGGAAAGGCTTAAAAGAAGAACAAATACGTGATGTAATTAAAGAATCTTTACGTGACTGGTTTAAAAAAGAAAAATGGGTCCGTATTAATACATCAGGTAATATAACAGGAGCTTGTGGTACAATGAAAAAAGGTAAAGCTACAACCCGTTGTTTACCTAAAGCTAAAGCACAATCTTTAACTAAAGCTGAAAGAAAATCTACTGTAGCTAAAAAAGTTAAAGGAGGTAAAAAAGGTAAACAATTTGTAAAAAATACTAAAAAAGCTCAATATAAAAAGAAATCATAAATAGTAATGCTACTTAAAGAAGAAAAAATACAAATTATTAAAATGATATTAGAGTCTTATAAAGGGGTAACTATTACTGAAGTAAAATCTAATAATGATATTAAAAGGGAAATTGAATCAAATTTTAAATACTATGAAGTTTTAAAAGAAATTTTTAATATACCTAATGGGTTAATAAAAGAAAGTATATTAAGTATTTTTGGTAACATTAAAGATTTTCTAACTGGTTCTGAAATAGTTAAAAATATAGTATCATGGATTCAAGAAAAAATAACTAAAATAATTCAATATTTTTCTTCTAAATTCGGCCCCTACATCCCAGAACCAGTAAAAAAAGGAGGAAAATGGATAGGTAATGCTGCTAAAACAGTATCAGAATGGGTTAAATGGTTACTTTCAGCTTTTACTTATAAAGGATTAGCAAAGTTATTTGCTATGATAAAATTTCGAACATTTAAACCTACAGATGAGCAAAAAAACTGTATGGTAATATTAGCTAAAAAAGTATATGTAGCTATTATAATAGGCTTAGTAATTGCATACCTTATAAAAATAGGCCCTGTAGTTGTAAGTTATTTAGCTACAAAAGGAGGAGCAGCTATTAGTGCAAATTCTTTAAATCCTATTATAGCACCTATAACAAGTTTGTTTAAAAGTGCAGGTATAGAAGGAGCAGCTGCAAAAATGGCTGGTCCTGCTTTTGGTGCTTTTAGTGCAATATTAAAAACTAAATCAGCAGTTAAAAAATCTAAGGAAATAAATAAAAAAGAAGAAACATATGAAATAGATTCTCAAGGTAAAAACATGTTAGAAAAAATTAAAGGTGAATTTAAAGAGTATTATATAGGTTGGAAAGAAGCTTGGAATAAATGTGATAATAAAGGAATTAAAGAATCTTACTACAAGTATAGGCTAATATAATGACTCCATACACTGATATAGAAGTTACGGATTCTTATATTATTCGTGAATTTTCTGAAAACATAGATCCAATAGAATTGTTATGGCATCGTGATGATGAAGATAGAACAATAGAAATACTTGGAGAAACAAATTGGGGTATACAACTTGATAATGAGTTACCAACTTCATTAAATAAACCTATATTTATACCAAAACACCATTGGCATCGTGTTATAAAAGGAAATAATAGTCTTAAATTAAAGATATATAAAAATGAACAATTTAAAACAAATAATTAAAGAAGAAATTATACGTATCTTAAGTAAAGATATTGAAGAATCATACCAACTATACAACATAAACCCTATAAAACCTGAAATAGATCCAGATAGGGAAGAAAGGAATCCACAAGATAATTATATTTACTTAAAACCAAGTACTGAAAAATTACTTAAAAGAAATCAACATATAAGAGTTTTAAGAAAACCCGAAACACCTGATGTAATTTCTGGGATTGCTATCCGTTCTACTCTATTAGAACCCCAAAACATGAAAAGACTCCCTTATGATATTAATCCAATGTTTAAAGGATTTTTAAGTACTGCTAATAATATTGGGGGGAAAATAACTTTACCTACAAGAGATACAGGTCCTGAGGATTATACAATTCTTAATAATGTTAATATTGGCAGAGAAGGAAGACTTTCATTTTTTGTTCCAAATCCCAAAAAGAAATCTATTGATGAAAATTCGGATTATGGAAAAAACTCTTTAATCAGAGGTATGATGAATATGTTAAAAGACCCTAAAATAAAAAATGCTTCATTTAGTGATTTAACTGATTTAAATATTGCAATGCAACAACTGATGCCTAGTATTAAAAGACCTGATTATGGTTCACCTGAAAATAAAGCTGCTATTAAAGCAATGATTGATATGGAAAAAGAAAAAGGTAGAAGACCTAATTTAGACTAATATATAGACTGATTCATAGCCAGTCGAATTTAAACATAAAAAACTTTTAGAGCTGTGGCCTAATCTTTGGATTAGGTCACTTTTTTTATTATATTTAATACATAAAATTTATAGATGAATAAAATAGTAATTGTAGGAGCGGGTGTAGCAGGTATTAATGCTGCAACTAAATTAGTAGATAACGGATATCCTGGTGATAAAATCACTATAATTGATATGGGTAAAGATCCATATAATAGATTACCTGAAGAAGTAATGACAGGAATGTTAGGTGCAGGTGGTTGGAGTGATGGTAAATTAACTTATCATACCTCAATTGGGGGTCACTTATCAAAATATTGTGGTGAAGATAAAGCAATGGAATTATTTGATCAAGTTATAGCTAACTTTAAACGATTCCATCCTAAACCAGAGGAAGTACAATGCTCTGATCCTCAATCAGAACCAGATTTTATTAAACCATATTTTGGGTTACGTTTATTTCCAGTATGGCACGTTGGTACAGATTATTTACATGAAATAGGTAAAAATTGGTATGATTATTTAGTTAGTAAAGGTGTTAATTTTATTTGGGAAACTAAAGTTACTCGAATTGATTTTAATACTCAAGAAGTATTTACTGATAAAAGATCTTATGGAGATTTTAATAACAAATATGATAAACTCATTTTTGGTGTAGGTAAATCAGGAATTGATTTTGGAAAACAATTAGCTGAAGATTATAAATTAGCAACTGAACCTAAACCAGTTCAAATAGGTGTTCGATTTGAGGCACCACAAAAACATTTCCAAAAATTAATAGATATTAGTTATGATTTTAAATTATATAGAAAATTTGAAGATAAAGGTGTATCACTACGTTCATTTTGTACAAACAATAACGCCGCTTATGTTGCTGCGGAACACACTTATGGCGATGTAAGTTATAATGGACATGCTAAAAAAGATGAAGCATATCGAAATGATATGACTAATTTTGGTATATTAATGGAAATACAAGGTATAGATAAACCATTTGATTGGGCAAGAGAAGCAGTTAAAAAATTGCAAATTGATGGTGTAGGTACATATTATTCACCAAGTAATAGAATACCATCTAAAACATCAGAAGGTGATTCTGTTAAATGTGTTACAGTAAATAATACAGAACCCTTATTTGATGCATTAGGAGAAAATGGAAATTATATAGTTGATTTTATTGAAGATATGACAAAAGTATTCCCTACACTTGGAGATGATTGGGGTATTTATATGCCTGAGGTAAAATATTTGTCACCTGAACCATTAGTTGATTATCAAGATCTTAGTCTAAATGATTATCCTAACGTATATTTTGTAGGAGATGCTTTAAGTGCAAGAGGTATAACAGTTTCAGGAGCACAGGGTACTTATGTTGCTGAATCAATTTTAAAATAAAAATATGAAAATAGGGTTTTGTGGTACAATGAGTGTAGGTAAAACAACGTTAGTTAATGCGTTAAAAGAATTACCTGAATTTAAAGATTATAAATTTGCTACTGAGCGTAGTGAATATTTAAGGGATTTAGGTATTCCTTTAAATACTGATTCTACAATTAAGGGTCAATTAATATTTTTAGCAGAACGATCTTCTGAATTATTACAAGAAAAAATTATAACAGATAGAACTATAGTAGATGTTATAGCATTTACTAAATCAGCTAAATCAATTTCCTGGACTCAAGGGAAGCAATTTGAAACTTTAGCTAAAAATTTAATTAATGATTATGATTATTTATTTTATGTTTCTCCTAAAGGTGTAGAGTTAGAGGATAATGGGGTTAGAACAATAGACAAAGAATATCGAAAAGAAATTGATAAATCAATTAAAAGCATAATTGGAGATAAGTTAGGTAAACATCCTAAATACACAGAAATATCGGGCTCTACCGAGGAAAGAATAAAGAAAATCAAACAAACAATATTTCATTAATATTTATAAGTAAATAAAAATATACTACAATGAAAAAAACTCGTTTACTTGAGATTATACGTGAAGAAATATCTGGAGCTTTAGGTGAAATGCCTGATGTCCATAAAGATTCTGATTTATTAAAAGAAATTGAGCAATTAGCTGAAATGGCTAGTATGAAACAATTAAAAGATCAATTAGAAAAACAAAACATGGATAGTGAACTTAAAGCTGTTAAAGCAGCTGAAAAAGCTACTATTGATAAACTTAAAAAAGATCCAGTATTTTCAGGTGAAGGAAATAATCAACGATTAAAAGGGTATGTTAAAAATCTTAAAAAAGAACTTAAAGATACTCATGATATTAATTTACAAAATTTACTTTCTGATGTTGCTGCAGGTGCAGAAGAAGCAGGAGATAAATTTAACGATGATATAGCAACAAACACTATTGAAAAAAATGCTGCTAATACAGTATTAGGTAAAGAACCTGGTAAACGAGGTAGAAAAGCTGACCCAAACAAACCTAAAAAAACAACAACAACCGGATCAGGTAAAAAAGGTCGCCCTGCAGGAGCTACTAAAACAGCTACTCGTACAAAAGATGATGATGGGTTTGATAAAGTAGAATATTCTGACACAAGTGATGAAGCACCATCCGGAGATACTGGAATGGAAAAAGCAGCTAGAGGTAGAGATGCTTTAGTTAAACAATATCAAGATGTTATGGATACATATAAAGAGAAAAAATCTAAAGAGGGTGATAAAGAAGCTTTAGCATATTTAAAAACTAAACAAGATATTGTTAAAAAATATAAAAAAGCTAAAGCAGTATAAACTTTAGTATGAATAAAAAGATTAAATTAAAGTTATGGCATGTTATGATATTCATAACAGTTTTTGTACTTTTATTATTTTCTGTTATTATTACAGCAATATCACCAGTTGAAGTAGGTGATTATACTAAACAAGAACAAAAAATAGATAGTTTAAATAATGTCATATTAGGATTAGAAGATAAACAATTAGAGTTAAATAGGTCTATCGTATACCAACAAAATGAAATTGTTATTTTAAATAAACAAATTGACAGTACAAACATAGAAATAGTAAAAGTAAAAGAATATTATGGTAAAAAAATTAAAAATATTACTACCTATACTCCTACTCAACTCGATAAGTTTTTCACAGAAAGATATCAATAAAATATGTTTTGACTATGACATTGCTAAAAAAATAGCAGTTGACTTAGTTAAAGGTGATTCTGCAATAGCTGAACTTGATCAAACAAACCAATTAATTTTAGAATTAAATGAAAAATCTATAAGACAAGATAGTGTTATAACAGATTTTGAAGTTAAAGATCATAACTATATTCTTCAAATTAACAATTATGTTGAAATAGATGAACAAAGATCTTTAATTGTTGATGGTTTAAAAAAAGATGTTAGTAAATTACAAAAAGCAAATAATAGACTAAAAAAAGGTCTTAAGTGGTTAGGTGGAGGATTTTTGGCTACTTTAACTCCCTTAATTATATTAATAGCACTTAAATAAAATGAGCCAAGATCTTAAAAAGAAAATACGAGAAGAATATGTAAAATGTGCTGCATCACCTGCATATTTTATGCGTAAGTATTGTTATATACAACACCCAAAACGAGGTCGAATTCAATTTAATTTATATCCATTTCAAGATAAAGTATTAACTTTATTTCAAGAAAATCCATATTCAATTGTTTTAAAATCTAGACAGTTAGGTATATCTACTTTAACAGCAGGGTATTCATTATGGATGATGTTATTTAATCAAGATAAAAACATACTTTGTATAGCAACAAAACAGGAAACAGCTAAAAATATGGTAACAAAGGTTAAGTTTATGTATGATAACTTACCTTCATGGCTTAAAGAAAAACAAAAACCAACCGAAGATAATAAATTAACACTTCGATTAAATAATGGTTCCCAAATTAAAGCAACATCAGCAAGTTCCGATGCTGGTCGATCAGAAGCAGTTTCTTTGTTGATAATTGATGAAGCTGCCTTTATTAATAATATAGGTGAAATATGGGCCTCAGCACAACAAACATTAGCTACGGGTGGTGGATGTATTTCATTATCTACACCTTATGGTACTGGAAATTGGTTTCATAAAACATGGGTTGCTGCTGAAATGGGTGATAATAGTTTTTTACCCATACGTTTACCTTGGGAAGTACATCCTGAACGAGATCAAAATTGGAGAGATCAACAAGATGCAGACTTAGGAGCTAGAATGGCAGCACAAGAATGTGATTGTGATTTTTCAACTTCTGGTGATACTGTTTTTTATCCTGAAAACATAGATTATTATGAAAAGGAAAATATTAGAGAACCATTAGAAAAAAGAGGATTAGATAAAAATTTATGGATATGGGAACCAGCAGATTATTCAAGAGACTATTTAGTTGTAGCTGATGTTGCTCGTGGAGATGGAAAAGATAGTTCTACACTTCATGTATTTGATGTTGAAACTTTTACTCAAGTTGCTGAATATAAAGGACAAATGGGTACAAAAGATTTCGGTAATTTATTAGTTGGTATAGCAACTGAATATAATAATGCTTTACTTGCACCTGAAAATTCAAGTATAGGATGGTCAACTATTCAAACTATCCTTGATAGGGGTTATCAAAATTTGTATCATTCACCTAAAGGCAATACCATGTCTGTAGATAATTATTTTGATCCTTATATGGATTATAGCAAAATGACACCTGGTTTTACAATGGCTTCAAATACTAGACCAATAGCAATTGGTAAATTTCAAGAAGCTGTACGAGATAAAGGAGTTATATTTCGATCTGTGCGACTATTAGAAGAAATGAAAGTATTTATATGGAGAAATGGTAGAGCTGAAGCCCAAACAGGATATAATGATGATTTAGTTATGGCATTTTCAATAGGCTGTTATTTAAGAGAAACAGCATTTAAATTAAGACAAAAAGGAATGGACATGACTAAAAGCATGTTAAATAATGTTAGTAACAATACCTCTCCATATGCTGGAGGGTATTCAAATAATGAAACATTTAAAAACCCCTATAAAATAGACAACCCTTATTCAAACGGCGAAGAAGATATTTCTTGGCTATTATAAAAAACAAAAAATGGCAGATACTGGATTATTTGGAAGATTAAAAAGACTATTTTCAACTGATGTAATTATTAGAAATGATGGAGATAATCAATTAAAAGTAATTGATATAAATAAAGTTCAAGTTGGAGGAGAACTTGAAACCAATGCGGTAGTAGATAGATTTAATAGAATTTATACTAATTCTCATACTTCAATTTATGGGTACCAATCTAGTTTTAACTATGCAATGTTGCGCCCTCAACTTTATAATGAATATGATTCTATGGATACCGATGCTATTATAGCCTCAGCTTTAGATATAATTTCTGATGAGTGTACTTTAAAAAATGATATGGGAGAAGTACTTTCAATTAAAAGCTCTGATGAAGATGTTCAAAAAATCCTTTATAATTTATTTTATGATGTATTAAATATAGAATTTAATTTATGGCCCTGGATTAGAAATATGTGTAAATATGGGGATTTTTTCTTAAAATTAGAAATTTCTGAAAAATTTGGAGTTTATAATGTTATACCTTATAATGCATTTCATATAGAAAGACAAGATGGATATGATACTGAAAGACCAAATGATGTAAGATATAGATTTGACCCCGATGGTATTAACCAATCATCAGGACAATATCCTGTTCCTAGTACTAATTATCAAAATGAAAATGATAGAGCTATTTATTTTGATAACTATGAAATTGCTCATTTTAGATTACTTTCTGATACAAACTTTTTACCTTATGGTAGATCGTATTTAGAACCTGGCCGTAAGCTATTTAAACAATATACAATGATGGAAGATGCTATGTTAATTCATAGAATTGTTCGTGCTCCTGAAAAACGTATATTTTATATCAATGTTGGTAATATTGCACCTGCTGAAGTAGAAAACTTTATGCAGAAAACAATATCAAAAATGAAACGTACCCCTTATATTGATCAAGAATCTGGCGATTATAATTTAAAATATAATATGCAGAATTTATTAGAAGATTTTTATATTCCTGTAAGAGGTAATGATCAAGCAACTAAAATAGATAATTTAGGTGGATTACAATATGATGGAATTCAAGATGTAGAATATTTAAGAGATAAATTATTTGCTGCTCTTAAAGTACCTAAAGCATTTATGGGTTATGAAAAAGATTTAACTGGTAAAGCTACATTAGCAGCTGAAGATATTAGATTTGCTCGTACAATTGAACGCATACAAAGAATTATAATTTCAGAACTTACAAAAATTGCATTAGTTCATTTATATTCACAAGGTTATAAAGATGATGCTTTAGTAAATTTTGAACTTTCATTAACTAATCCTTCAGTAATTTATGATCAAGAAAGAGTAACATTAATGAAAGAAAAAGTTGATTTAGCTAATCAAATCTTAGATAATAAATTAATGCCTACTGACTTTGTATATGAACATATATTCCACTTAAGTGAAGATGATTATAGTGAATATAGAGATTTAATTGCTCAAGATGCTAAACGTAAATTTAGAATCAATCAGATAGAAAATGAAGGTAATGATCCGCTTGAAACTGGTAAGTCATATGGTACACCGCATGATTTAGCTTCATTATACGGTAGAAATAGATATGATAATGGAGAAGTACCTGAAGGATATGATGAAGATAAAGAATCAATAGGTAGACCAAAAGAAAAAGTATCTAATAGAAATACACAAGATAATGCTCTTGGTAAAGATAGAATAGGAGCAGTTGGAATGAAAACTGATAATGATGCGTCTGATTCAATAAAACCTAATTATAAAGGTGGTTCTCCTTTAGCTCTTGAGGTAAAATCTAAACGAAATAAAAATAAAAAAGCGTTTAATGATATTAAAAATCAGAAAAAACAAATGATTTTTGAAAAAGAAATTAAAGGAAGTTCATTATTAGATGAAGATCAAATAAAATAGTGATAAATTTTTATATATTTATAAATAAACAAACTTATTAAGAATGCAAGTTAAACATTCAAAGTACAAGAATACTGGTATACTATTTGAATTATTAGTACGCCAAATCACTACTGATACTTTAGAGAATAAAACCTCACCTGCTAAAGATATATTACAAAAATATTTTATAAAGTCTGAATTAGGAAGAGAGTATAAATTATATGAATCTCTTTTAAAAAGAACTTCATTAACTGAAGCTAAAGCTTCTATTACAATTTCTACTTTAACTGAATCATCAAAATCTTTAAATAGGGGAGCTATTAAAAGACAAAAGTATAATCTTATTAATGAAATTAAAAAACATTATGATTTAACACATTTTTTTAATCATAAACTCCCTAATTATAAGCCTTTTGCTGCATTTTATACTTTATTAGAACTAAATAATTCTACCACCTCCAACCCAGAACAACTAATCCAAAATAAAATTACTATTTTAGAACATTTAACTGTTGCTTCTATTAAAGAAAGTAAAGTTAGAGATGAGGTAATGGAAGAAGTAAATAAATCTGATAAAGATACTAAACTTCTTACTTATAAAATTTTAATGGAAAAATTTAATGGTAAATATGATGATTTAGCATCAAAACAAAAACTAATTCTTAAGGAATATATTAATTCAATTGATAATGCCCCTCGTTTAAAAAAGTTTTATATAAATAAAATAAATGAAATTAAAACAGAATTAGCAGATTTAAATAAGAATACTAAAAATAAAGTTACTAAAATTAAAATTAATGAAGTTGTTTCTTTAATTAAAGTTCCATCTAAAAATTATAAACTAAAAGATAAAGATTTAGTTGATTTACTACAATATTGTGATTTAGTAGATGAACTAGAAACAGCTAATGGATAGAATTAAAGAAATAGTAAGAAAAAAATTAAAAGAGCTATCTGCTACTAACCAAGGTGGCGCTTCTTTTACCCCAGGACAAGGGGCTAACTATGCTACCCCAACTGTTTTTAATAAAAATAAAAATGCTAAAGGAGCTAAGAATATTTATTATTATAAATTAGGATTCAAAAATGTTCCTAAAATAAAACCAAAATCTTACGATATTAAAAAATTGTGGGAAGAAGAAAAACTAAACGAAATGAATGATTTTCAAAAAACACGTTTAGCTGGGTTAGATGAAATTGAGAAATTAATGAACGAAATAACACCATTAGTTTCTAATGCAAAAAATGATACAATTGAACTATATGGTGGAAACGCTGGTTCATATGATATCACACAACCAATAGAAATAGTTAAAAACTATTTAAAAGAGATAAAAGAACTACTAACAGAAAAATAAATGAAAAAGACATTACAAGACCAGTATTTGTTAATTAAAGAAGGTAAAGGCCATAAAGACGTCTTTATTAAGGAAGCTAAACGACAGTTTCCTGGTTTAATTCGTAACTCTGCTACATACACAGAAGTAGCAAATGTACTTAAATCTAAAAACCATATTAACGAAAATGTTATTGGTTTAGAACCAATTAATCAATTACAACCTTCTAAAAAAGAATCTTATGAAATAGCTTTTGAAAATTTTATAGCTGAAGCTAAAAAGAAAAAAATAGAAGATGAAAAAGCTGAACTTAAAAAACCTTCAAAACAAGTAGAGGAAGATGCTGAAAAGAACTTTGATTATGAGGATAAGAAAAATCCTGATAATTTAATTTTTGATCAAATGATGAAAGGATACTATACTGAAATGAAGGATCCTAAAAATGAAGATAAAACAATGGAACAATTAAAAGCCATTGTAATTAAAAATCTTGAAAAAAATCCTATATATTACACTGAAAAAGGTCAATTTGGTGTAAAAGATTTAGGATATACGATGGACGCACCTGGTTTAGGTGAGCCAAAAGAACCTAAAGGTAAATATAAATCTTCTGGATATGGTAATTTAAATGAAAATAAATTATTAAAAGAGGCTTTAAATAAGGATTTAAAAGATTTTGGAAGTGATGTAAAAAAGTTTTTAGAAAGTAAAGGATTAAAGGTTAAATTAGGACAAGGAGAGGCTCGTCGTGCATTATATGATCCAATTGAAAAAAATGATGAATTAGCAGCATTACAACTCCAAAATCCAGATTTACATATAATTGTTAATGATAGTAAAATAGATGTATTAGAAGATATTATTAAAAGATATAATTTAAAAACTTTACAATCTTTAAGACAAACAGGAGGTTGGGATGATGATCCTAAGAAAAAAGCACAAGCTAAAGGAGAAATTTACTTAACCAAAGAGTTAGAACGGGGAAGAAAAGGAAAAGCTTTTGAATTAGTAATAAGTAGATTTGATCCATCTTCAATTTTTGTTCCTTCAAATAACAAAGAATCAATTAATGAAGAAGATCAAATCCGTAAAGTAGTTCGTTCTATAATCAATGAAGAATTAGAAGAAGGATATGATGATGTATTTGAAGATAAAAAAGATGATGGGTTTGATGAAGTTTGGGAAAAATTTAAAAAAGACCTTAGAAAAAGAATGGGTCAACCTGAATCACCTAAAAATGAATCATTAAACGAATCTAAAATTCGAAAAGTAATTAAAGAAAGTGTAGAAAAAGAACTACAAGAAATTAATAAGTTAGCTGAATATGAAGTATTTGAGTCTAAGCTTGAAAAAATTGCTGAATTAATTGAAAAGAAAAGTGCACGTCTTAATAGAATTGATGAAGACGAAGATTTAAAAGCTTTAACTGATAAAAAGAAAGTTAAAGAACTTCAAAAAGATATTAAAAAATTAGAAAAAGCTAAAGCAAAAATCGAAAGAGCACTTGCTAAAAAAGCTAAATCAACCCCAAAGAAAAAAGAAGTGATTGATGAGGATGAACCAATTTCTGAAGTAGCAAGTGAAGATGCAGAAGCAACTTCTACCGCAGCAGGTGAAGCAGCTGATGAATTAGAGAGAGCTGCTGATGCAGCAAAAGAACTAGATGATGCACTTGAAGAAGATATAGAAGCACCTGCTGATTATTTAGCTGCTAAAGAAGATGCTGAATTAAGATATGAAGCTGGAGAAGAATTAAACTCAATATTATCAGATTACCCAAAACATAGAAACACACTTGAAAGAGATATTTTAGGTAAGTTTGATGGAATGGATTATTAATATACAACCATGAATAAAGAACTCTTAATAGAAACTAGACAATTTAAACCAAGTCCTGTTCGACTTGTAGAAGGATTAAACAGAGGTGGAAATATTTTTGTTGAAGGTATTTTAGCTACTGTTGAGGTTAAAAATGGTAATGGTAGATATTATAAAAAAGAGTTATGGGAGCGTGAATTATTAAATTTCCAAAAAAAAATAGATCAAAAATCAACTGAAACGTGTGGTGAATTAGACCATCCTGATTCACAAGTAATTAACCTAAAAAATGCCTCACACGCTATTAGAGAAATACGATGGGATGGAGATGAAATAATAGGCAAAGTAGAAATATTTTGTGATGAAGGTCCACTTGGGACTGAATCTGGTCGTATAGCAGGAGCTTTAGTTAGAAATGGTTTAATTATAGGTATTTCTTCACGTGGAATGGGTTCACTAAAACAAATGGGAGAAGTAATGGAAGTACAAGATGACTTTGAATTACTTACTTGGGATTTAGTATCTAATCCTTCAAATCCAGATTCTTGGATGAAAAATGGTGCTCTTAATGAATCAAGAACAACATTCTTAAATAAGTACGCTCGTATAAATTCAATTATTACCGAAATACTTTGCGCTAAGGGTACATGCCCTGTAATGTAGTGCGACTTTACTTCCTCCTCATATATGTATATGAGAATATGCCACGATTCTATGTGGCATCATAATTAATTATTCTATTACGTTTTTTAAATAAACGTACTTTCCCAACAAAATAAAAATTTAGGAAAAATGGCAACAAACAGAGATTTGCTTAAAGAAGCAATCGCAGATGCTAAAGCCGTTAAAGAAATGGCAATAGCAAACGCTAAGACAGCTCTAGAAGAAGCTTTCACACCTCGTTTAAAAGAAATGATGTCTGCAAAAATCCAAGAAATGGATAAAGAAGATAACATGGAAGAAGAAATGAAGTACGAAGAAGACATGGACGAAATGATGTATGATGAGGACATGGACGAAGAAATGAAATCTAAAAAAGAGGACATGGATGAAGAAATGAAGTACGAAGAAGACATGGACGAAGAAATGAAGTACGAAGAAGACATGGACGAAGAAATGAATCTAGAAGAACTACTAGCTGAATTAGAAGAAGAAGAAAAAGGTAAAGAAAAAGTGGATGAAGAAATGAAAATGTCTGATGAAGATGACGTCAAAGAAGGCATGTACATGGAAGACGATGATGACATGGACGATATGGACATGGATGGAGAAGGAGAACCACTTGATCTTGAAGACATGACTGATGAAGACCTTAAAAAAATGATCGAAGACATAATCGCTGATATGGTCGCTTCTGGCGAACTAGAAGGTGGAGATGTTGAAGATGAAGAAGAAGGTGAAGAAATGGAAATGTCTGATGAAGAAGAAGTCGATTTAACAGAATTGTTAAAAGAGATTGAAGAAGAAATGGAAGGTGAACTTGAAGAAGATCTTGATCCTAGTCTTTCTAATGAGGAAGAGCAAGAAGTTGCTTCTGACATAATGAAAGATGCTGGTATAAATCTTTCCGAAAACAAAAACCCAGATTTATCTGTAGACCAATATGATAAAATTGGTAAAATTGCTGCTAAAAAAGGTGAACTTAAAAAAGCTAAAAAGATAGCATTAGGTGGTTTAGGAGCAGTAGCTGCTGGAATTTTAACCGCAGCAGCGGCAGCAGGATTTCATGAGGAAGCTGATATGGTTGTAAAAATGTTTGACACAGTACCAATGACCCCTGCAGAACTTGCTGGAATGGTAACCGCAGCTGGTGGTTTAATTCCTTTAATAAAAGGATTAGCTAGATATGATAAAGCTTATAAAACTAAAGTAAAAGAAAGTGATGAAGTATCTGAACTTAAATCTGAACTTGATGAAGCTAAAGCTGAAATTAAATCTTTAAAATCTGACTTAAACGAAGCTGTTAAGGAAACTAATGCAACTAATTTATTAAATGCAAAACTTCTTTACACAAACAAAATTTTCAAGGCTAAAAACTTGAACGAAAGTCAAAAAGTAAAAGTATTGAGCTCGTTTGACAAAGCAAATACAACTAAGGAAGCTAAATTAGTATACGAAACTTTAAGCGAAGGTTTAAAGACTAAAAAGTCTACTATTAAAGAAAACTTAGGTAGAGCTTCTAAAGCGACAACAATACCAACAACTAAAAAACCAATTGTTGAATCTAACGACGTGTTTGCTAGAATGCAAAAATTGGCAGGTATTATTAAATAAATTTAAAAACTTAAAAACGACAACAAATTATGTCAACAATTAATTCATTACTCGAAAACTCTGCAAAAGGTTACAAAAACCTACAGAGTGATGCCGCTAAAATGGCATCAAAATGGGGTAAAACCGGATTGTTAGAAGGTCTCTCAGGAGAGATTGATAAAAACAATATGGCGATGATCCTCGAAAACCAAGCTAAACAGCTTGTAACTGAAGCGTCTGCTACCAACCAAGGTGGTGGTACATTTTCAGTTGGACAAGGTGAGCAATGGGCTGGAGTAGCGCTTCCATTGGTAAGAAAAGTATTTGGATCTTTATCAACTAAAGAATTCATGTCTGTTCAACCAATGAACCTACCTTCAGGTCTTGTATTCTTCCTTGATTTCCAATATGGACAAGAAAAAGAATTGAACTTTGGTCCTACAGATACAGCTTATGCTAACACATCTTCACTATATGGTAACACTGACCCAGGTGCGGCACTTGACCCATCAGGTGGTCTTTATGGTGCAGGTAGATTTGGTTACTCAATCAACCAACGCTCAGCTTCAGGATATGTAACTGTAGCTACAGCTTCATGGTCAGATCTAGATTATGATTCAGAAAAATCAGCATCTGTTGCTGCTGGTGGATTTACTAAAGTAACAATTTCTGGTAGTCAGTTAGAACGTCCTGATTTTAAAGGTGTTAGAGCTTTTGTTCTAGCCTCAGGATCTATCAATTCATTCTACAACACTTCAGCAAACTTAATGTTGCCACAGTATACTACTACAGATGGAACAAACATTGATTTTATATTTACTGGAGCTGTAGGTGCTGCAAATATACCAAAACAACATGAACAAGCTGCTCATGGAGGAAATGTATTTTTGTTTAACCAACAACCAACTGATAACAATAGAGGTGATTTTGAAGATACTAGTGGAGGTGGATTCCCTAACGCTGAATCAACATCTGCTGATCAGTTAGCAATCCCTCAAATTGATATCAAAATGAAATCTGAAGCTATTGTTGCTAAAACTCGTAAGTTGAAAGCACAATGGACACCAGAATTTGCTCAAGATTTGAACGCTTACCAATCTTTGGATGCTGAAGCGGAATTAACTTCAATCATGAGTGAGTATATTTCATTAGAAATTGATTTAGAAAACTTGGATATGTTAATTCAAGATGCTTCTGCTGCTGATGAGTACTGGTATGCACAAAATAACAGAGTATTAAACTCTGATAAAACTGGGTATGACAATGCTAATTTCTTTAATACACAAGGACAATGGTTCCAAACTTTAGGAACTAAATTCCAAAAAGTGTCTAATAAGATTCACCAAAAGACTCTTAGAGGTGGTGCTAATTTCTTAGTATGTTCTCCAACAGTTGCTACAGTTTTAGAATCAATCCCAGGATTTGCTTCAACATCTGATGGTGATGCTACTAAAATGTCTTATGCATTTGGTATTCAAAAATCAGGTAACTTAAACAACCGTTTTACGGTTTACAAGAACCCATACATGACTGAAAATGTAATTTTGATGGGATATAGAGGTTCACAATTTTTGGAAACAGGAGCAGTATTTGCCCCATATGTTCCATTAATTATGACTCCACTAGTGTATGACCCAGATACATTTACACCACGTAAAGGTCTCTTGACTCGTTACGCGAAGAAAATGATTCGACCAGAATTTTATGGACGTGTCTTCGTAAATGATTTAAATCAAATATAAGATTTAAATTATAAAAATTAAATTAGCCTGGCGAAAGCCAGGCTTTTTTTGTATATGTATAAACAAATGTTATAACATGGCTACACAAAATACTGATAAAAAACCACCTAAAGGTCCAGTTAAATTTTCAATTACACTTTCTGAAGAACAAAAAGCAGCTAAAACTGCAATGCTACATCACCCTTATAATTTTATAGTAGGTAAAGCAGGTAGTGGTAAAACAATGTTAGCATGTCAAGTTGCACTTGATATGTTTTTTAAAAGGATGATAAATAAAATAATTATAACTCGTCCTACTGTTTCTACTGAAGATAATGGTTTTTTACCTGGTGATGAAAAAGAAAAAATGGAACCATGGTTAGTACCTATCCGTTCAAATATGCGAAAAGTATATAACAAACCACAAATTTTGGAAAAAATGGAAACTGATGAATCTGTTGAGTTAGTTTCTTTAGCTCATTTTAGAGGTAGAACATTTGAAAATTCTGTTATAATAGTAGATGAATTTCAAAATTTAACTCGCTCACAATTAGGAATGGCTTTAGGTAGATTAGGTAAAAACTCTACAATGATATTTTGTGGAGATAACCAACAAATTGACTTAAAAGATAAAAACTACTCAGCAATCCATGACATGGCAAAAATTGTAGAATCCGAATATGTGTATAAAAGGATACTACATGATAACCATAGACACCCAGCTATTGATGAAGTTTTTGAAATGTTGAGTGGAATGTAAGTTTTCTAATGTTTTTTTATATTTATAATAAAATATAATGGCTGCAGGAAGATACTCTTTTGTAATAGAACAAGGTGCTACTACAGATTTTGAAATTCAATATAAAGATTCAGACGATAACCCTATAGACTTAACCTATTATTCAGGTAGATTACAAATTAGATCAACCTATGCTCAAGATAGTGGTGAGTTATTTTTAACTTTATCTTCTTCTCTTAACCCTGATGGAACAGGATTAAATTTTAGTGGATCAAATAACTCTACTTCTCCTGTATCAGGATCAATAGGGATATTTATTTCTTCTCCTACTAGTTCCACTTTAACATTTGATGAAGCTTTATACGATTTAGAAATATATTCGGGAAGCAATGATTCACCATTTACTGTTAGGTTATTAGAAGGAAGAGTTAAATTAAGTAAACAAGTAACTACATAATATGAGCAATAAAGTTAATATAACACAATCCTCAACTAAAATAGTTAAAATAGCTTCAATAGGCCCACAAGGTCCTGTAGGAGCACAAGGTATATCTGGTTCTCAAGGACCTGCAGGTTCCTCTGTAGATACTGGTTCACTAGGTGACACAACAATATCGGGTAGTTTAACTGTTTCTGGTAGTAGTACTTTAACAAATATAGGACCATTTTCTCAAACTGGTGTTTCAACATTTGATGGTAATATAACACTATCAGGATCTTTAACAGTTTCTGGATCTGGTAGTGTCATAACAAGTGGCGATACTGGTTCATTTGTAACCAATTCTCAAACAGGATCATTTGTAACTAACTCTCAAACAGGATCCTTTTTAACAGGAAATGATACTGGTTCATTTGTAATCAATTCTCAAACGGGATCCTTTTTAACAGGAAACGATACTGGTTCATTTGTAACTAATTCACAAACAGGTTCATTTGTAATCAATTCTCAAACGGGATCATTTATAACTAATTCACAAACCTCCTCGATGACAGTATTGTCATCAAGTTTTGCTACTACATCATCATTTATATCTTCTACATTTATATCATCATCTGCTGCAGCTAGTGGATTTGGATCAGGTGGAGGTGGTGGTTCTACAATAGATACAGGTTCACTAGGCAGCACAACTATAACAGGATCATTAACAATATCAGGAAGTGGAATAAATATTACATCTGGTTCTATAACAGGAGATGGTTCTGGATTAACAAACATAAGTTCTACATCTTTAAATAGTATAAGTTTAGGTAATAGTACAATAGTTGGAGATGGAGCATCATCTGCAGCATCATATGGAACTGTATTCGGTAAATCAGCAACATCAACCGGAGGAAGTAATGTAGCAATAGGGGGATTTGCAACTGTAAGAACTTTTGGTATTTCAATTGGTCATTCTACAAATGGAGGAGCAAGAACTGTTGCTATAGGCTATGATGCCGGAAATGGAAATGGAGAATACAATGTTTTAATAGGACAACAATCTGGTAATAGTACTAGTGGTAATTATAACATTTCATTAGGATATCTTGCAGGATATGATCAAACTACTGGAACTGGTAATATAACAATTGGATCTGGTAGTAGAGGGCTTGCAGGAGAATCAAATCAATTAAGAATAGGGCATGGTATACATGGAGCAACAATATCTGCTTCATTAGAAACAGGAAATATTATATTACAAGGAGATGTATCCTCAAGTGCAGCCTCAACAGCATCATTCGGAACATATTTAGGTGACGGTTCACAATTAACAGGTATAAGCGCAGGTTCTTCAATAGATACAGGCTCATTAGGTAGTACAACAATAACAGGTAGTTTAACTGTATCTGGATCAGGGGGAGCAACAATTCAATCCTCAGGTTCAACTGTATTTAGTGTAATAGGATCAGAAGGTGATTTATTTACAGTAACAGATAATTTAACTACAGGATCATTATTTTCAGTAAAAGATATTTCAGGAATTCCATTATTAGATGTTACTGCAAATTTAACAATACCCGATGTAGTAACAATAGGACAATCAAATCTAGTAATTGATTCAGGATCATTAGAGGTAGTAGGTAATACTACTTTAACTGGAAATATATCAAGTAGTGCAGTATCAACTGCTTCATTTGGAACATATATTGGGGATGGTTCTCAACTTTCGGGTATAAGTACCGGTTCTTCTTTTCCATTTACAGGAGATGCTCAAATAACAGGATCATTAACTATATCTGGGTCATTTAATGCGTTTAGAGTAAATTCTTCAAATTTAGTATTAGGAGATGGTGCAGGCTTTAGCAATACTGGACCTAGAAACGTATTTTTAGGACAAAATGCTGGATATACAAATACAAGTGGAGATGATAATGTTTGTATTGGTTATGCAGCCGGATATGCTTTAAGTACAAATGCTTCAGATTTTAATGTTTTTATAGGTAGATTAGCAGGAGCGGGTGGAACAAGCCCTGCAGCTAGAATGAGTGATGCTAATTATAATATTGGCATAGGCCAAGAAGCATTATTATATCTTACAAGTGGAGATAGCAATATAGGTTTCGGATTCCGCACCCTTCGAAACATATCATCGGGTGAATATAATTTAGGATTTGGTGATGCTGCATTATCTAGTACTGATACAGGACAAAATAATATTGGTATAGGAAGAAGTGCAGGAAATCTTCAAACATCTGGAACTGGTAATATAACAATTGGATCAGGAAGTCAAGGTGTAGCAGGAGAATCAAATCAACTTAGAATTGGTAATGGTAATACTTTAACTACAATATCTGCTTCATTAGAAACTGGAGATATAATTCTTAAAAACACAACAGTAACTAATTTAACAGCATCAGGTAATATAAGTAGTAGTGGTAACATAACAGCTTTAGATTTAAATTTATTTGGTGGTGATATTGATTTAAAAAATGCAGGTGCACAATCAAACATTAAATTTTATTGTGAATCAGCAAATGCTCATTATACTAAACTACAAGCAGCTCCTCATTCAGCATATAGTGGTAATCCAACAGTTACATTACCTGCTTATGCTTTTGATTTTGCAGCACCAAGCTTCCAATCTGATATAACTGCTTCAGGTAATGTATCCTCAAGTGCAGTATCAACTGCTTCATTTGGAACATATTTAGGAGATGGTTCACAATTAACAGGTATAAGTAGTGGAGGTGGAACTCCTATAATGATTGCTTCAGGTTCAACATCTGCTTCAGCTGATCCAGGAACAGGTATAGTTGTAAACCATAGTGGTTCAACTGCATTTAGTGTTATAGGTGATGTAGGAACTTTATTCTCAGTAGACGATTCATTAACAGGAACATTATTTTCAGCCAATGATATATCAGGATTCCCAGTATTACAAGCAGATTCAACAGGTGAAGTTTATTTAGGAAAAACACCTCAATCATTATATACTACAGCAGTTGTAAGTAGTACAACAGCAGCAACAACTCATTCATTAGTTAGTTTAAGTACAAGTTCTTATGATGGAGCATTTTTTGAATATACAGCAATATCTTCCTCTAACGCAAGAGCAGGTAGTATAATGTCTGTTTGGAATGGTGCTAATATAGTTTCAACTGAAACAACAAGTTCACAAATTGGAAGTACAACTGATTTAACAGCCGAAGTTATTATTTCTCAAAGCCAAGCCCAATTAGTTGTATATGGCGCAAATGCAAGCTATAAAGTAAAAACTATAATAAAAGCTATATAATATGGGTATTAGAAGAGGTTCTATATCAACCCCAATAATAGTTGATGGATTGGTATTCCATGTAGATGCTGCTAATAGAGCATCATATCCTAAAACTGGTGTTAACTGGAATGATACTGTCAATGGAAATAATACTACGTTAACTAATGACCCAATATTTAATTCTGGTGATATTGATTTTTTTCATCTTGATGGATCTGATGATAAAATAATAGGAACAAACTCAACATTATTAAGTTTTGGTAATGGATCAACAGATAGTCCATTCAGTGCGTTTACTTGGGCTAATGTTGATAATACTTCTTCATCTCATCCATTAATTGGTAAATATCGTAGTTACTCTCCATTTAGAGGAGAATATAATATAAGTGTTACTACTGGAGGCCAAGTAGCAGCTCAGCTTCTTGATGGAGCTACAACAATCAGATGCAGAAACACTACCACTAGTGCTATATCTGCTGGTCAATGGTACAATTTAGGATTCACTTATAATGCCAATGGTACAGATGAAGGACTTAAAATGTATATAAATGGAGCTAGAGCTGCATCATCAGGTTTTGGGCAAGATGGATCTTATGTTGCAATGCAACGAGCTAGTGACCCATCAGAGCTTAGTATAGGAGTTACATTAGATGAGGGCAATACACAATATCAAAGTAATTTAGATGGTAAAATAGCAAACGCCCAAATTTATGCTAAAGAATTGTCAGCAAACGAAGTACTACATAACTACAACGCATTAAAATCTAGATTTGGATTATGAAATTTGGCCCTAACATAATAACAGATGGTTTAAACTTTTCATTAGATTCTGCTAACCTAAGTAGCTATGTAAGTGGTAGTACTATATGGAAAGATCAAACCCCTAATGGGTTAGATAATACAATTGCTAATGATCCAACATATGAAACAGCAAATGGAGGAGGTCTTATTTTTGATGGATCAGACAATTATGCACAACGTCTTAATGATACAACTTTTAATGCTATAAATGAATTCACATTTAATTTTTGGGTTAAATATGCTAGTGGGGTTGATCTTACAAGTCTAATAGGAAAACCAAGAGGAGGATACGCAGATGCATTGAGAATATATTACCAAGCATCTACTACATCACTTGTTTATAAACTCCAAGGAACAATTAGATGTTCAAATACATCTATTACTTTATCAACAACTGAGTTTACAAACATATGTTTTGTACAAAACCCCTCTGAAGCATCAAACCCAGATAAAACTAAATTTTATATTAATGGGCAAGTTTTATCAAATGACTCTGGAGGATATGCGCTAACGTCAGTTGATGCTCCTACATTCCCTCTTATTATAGGAGGATGGAGACAAGGTGCAAGTGCTAATCCTACTAATACATGGAAAGGTAATATGAATATAGCACAAATGTATAGTAGAGCCTTATCCTCAACAGAAGTACTACACAACTATAACGCATTAAAATCTAGATTTGAATAATGGGAATAAGTAGAGGAAATATAACAACAAATATAATTAAAAGTGGATTAGTATTTAATATGGATGCTGCTAATAGAGCATCATATCCTCGAACTGGTACTACTGCTACTGATACCATTGGTAGTATAAATGGTACAATTAATGGTGCTAGTTTTGAAACAATAAATAATGGGGTATTTGGTTTTGATGGTAGTGATGATTATATTGATTGTAACACAACTTTAGAAAGTTGGGTTGAAGATGCAAATAAATCATTTTTTGCGTGGGTTAAAAACGATGGCAATACATCAACAGCAAGAATTTTTGGTGCTGCTTATCAGGATATTAATGCGTTAACAGGATTTGGGCTTGGAATAAAGAAAACTACAAACAATAAACCATTTTATTTTTTTAGAACATCAGCTGGTAGTGCATTGTATGAGGAATTTGGTGATGTATTAAATACTACAGATTGGTACCATTTTGCCTTTTCTATTGATGGTACTACTAATGAGGCGTATATATATCAAAATGGCGTTCTAAAAGTAACTGTTTCAAATGTTGGTAATCCCTCACAAACAAGTGTTCAAACTGCAAAAATTGGAAAGCATTGGGATTCAACAATAAATCAGTATTTTGATGGTAATATAGCAAATATACATTTATACAACCGAGCCTTATCCTCAACAGAAGTACTACATAACTACAACGCATTAAAAGGGAGATTTGAATAATGGATTTTGGTAATACAACAACAAATATAATTAAAAGTGGATTAGTATTCAATATGGATGCTGCTAATAGAGCATCATATCCTCGAACTGGTACTACCTGGTTTGATACTATAGGAACTAATAATGGAACACTAACTAATAATCCTTTATTTAACATAGACAATAACGGTAGCATAGATTTTGATGGAACTGATGATTATGTGAATATAGGAACAACACTAGGAAATTCATTTACTAGTATAACAGTATCAGCATGGATAAACCCAGAACAACTAACACAAACTAGTGGACAACGTTACTATATAATACATGGAGACGATAATAGCTCCGGTGGGGTATCTAGTGTATTCAATTTATTCTTTGGGTATCTACAAAATGCAACATATTACTCAAATGATTTTGATGGTCAATATATTATATTCGGAGTACGAAGTACTACTCAATCGTTAAGCACTAGACCAATTGTAATTGCAGACAATGTAAATGCAACTTCATACATTAATGGATGTGCATTTGGACAAAATAACACACTTATACAAGAAGGTGTTTGGGTAAATGTTACAGGAACATATAATGGTAGCGAATCAAAAGTATATATTAACGGAATATTAAGTGGAACAAGTAACTCACAACCTGATTCAACTAATAGATCAGTTTCTGGTACTATGAAAAGTTCAACAGTTCCTAGAAGAATAAGTGATAGTGGTGCTAATACAGATTTTAATGGTAAAATATCAAATACTCAAGTATACAACCGTGCCTTATCTACAACAGAAGTACTACATAACTATAATGCATTAAAATCAAGATTCGGACTATGAGTGGAAGAGTAGGCAGCATAACAACCCCTATAATAACAGATGGATTAGTATTCAATATGGATGCTGCTAATAGGGCAAGTTATCCTAGAAGCGGAACTACTGCTACAGATACAGTTAGTAATGTTAATGGTACATTAACTAATGGTACTACTTTTAGTAATAGCAATAAAGGAATATTTGATTTTGATGGAACTAACGATTATATAGATTGCGGCTCTATATCTGCAATAAATTCCTCTTCAACGGTTTCTGTTTCTTATTGGGGTAAAAAAACTGCTTCAAATAAATATTCATTAATAGGTTCACAAATGAGTTCTACTAATGGTTTTTGGCTTACTTGGTGGCATGATGGTAATGTATATTGCTCCTTTCGAAACGGTAATATTAGTTATGCTGGTTACGCTCTTTCATTCGATACAAACTGGCATCATTTTGTTGGTGTATACAATGGTTCAAGTATTAAGATTTATATTGATAGTATTTTACAAGCAACAAGCACAACAAGTATTCCAACCTCTCTTTCATCTACAGGTGGAAACGATTTTAATATAGGTTATTTACAATCACAATACACAGATGGTAATATAGGCCCAGTTCAAATCTACAACCGAGCCTTATCATCAACAGAAGTACTACATAACTATAACGCATTAAAGGGTAGATTTGGTCTTTCTTAACATATTTATAATAAAATACTAATATGGCAAATATTCCTATATGGCCTGGTTCAAGTAGCTTCTTCCCAGGAGACACACCTTTTGGATTTTATGATGATGATTCCCAATTTCAAACTGACAGTGATAAATTTGCTAAATTTGCATCTCAACGTTTAGGTTATCCTCTTGTAGAAATTGAACTACAAGATTTAAATTTTTATACTGCATTTGAAGAAGCTATAACTACATATGGAAATGAGTTATATGCTTACCAAGTAGCAGATAATTTATTAACTTTTCAAGGTGCTTCTTCCTCAATTAACCCGGCAAATGAAGAATTACCTCAAGAAAATTTTGCAGAAGTAGTAAGATTATCAAATCAATATGGAACAGCTGCAGGAGTAGGTGGTACTGTAACTTTTTATAAGGGCATATTACCTTTAGTTAAAGACCAACAACAATATGATTTAAATGAATGGGCTATAAGTGAATCAATTGAGGGTAGAATTGAAGTTAAAAAAATATATTATGAAAGCACACCAGCAATAACAAGATTTTTTGATCCATATGCTGGTACAGGTGTAGGAATGCAAGGAATGATGGATAGTTTTGGGTTTGGTAGTTCATCACCTGCAATAAACTTTATGTTAATGCCTATGAATTTTGATTTACAAAAAATTCAAGCTATTGAACTTAATGATACAATTAGAAGATCACAATATACTTTTGAATTAAAAAATAATCAACTTAAAATTTTCCCAATTCCAATAGATAGGAATATACAAAAATTATGTTTTGAGTATGTAAAATTAGATGAAGTTAACCAACCTTACTATGATAGAAACGGTCGAGAAATCATAACTAATGCATCTAATGTACCATACCAAAACCCCAATTATACACGTATTAACTCAATTGGTAGACAGTGGATATTTGAATATGGTTTAGCAATTGTAAAAGAAATGTTAGGGTATGTTAGAGGAAAATATTCACAAATACCTATTCCTGGATCTGAAGTAACTTTGAACCAATCAGATTTAATCTCAGCAGCAACAGCAGAAAAAGGAGCATTAATAGAAAGATTAAGAAATTATTTTGAGTCAACATCTCGTAAAACCTTACTTCAAAAGAAAGCAGAAGAAGGTGAAGCACAAAACAAAACATTAGGACAAGCTCCTATGACAATTTTTATAGGATAATATGGCATTATTTGGTACACAACGCGACGTTTCTTTAATAAGAAATATTAACCGAGAGTTAATGGGTGATATAATCACTCAACAATGTGCTGTGTATAAATTAAATTTAGGAGAAACTAGGGTAAATATTTACGGTGAATCCTCTGGTGCTAAATATTATCAAGATCCTGTATTATTAAATGTTTTACTTGAAAGAGGTGACCAAACTTACAATTCAAGTGATATGGGTGTAGATTATTCAAGAGAAGTAGAATTTAGATTTTTTAGAGATGATTTAGTTGATGCTAGTTTAGTAATTGAACCAGGAGATATATTACTATATTATAAAAGTTATTTTGAAGTCGATACTATAAAAGATAACCAATTATTTGTAGGTAAAGACCCAAGATATCCATATAACTCAAACCCATTAAACCCAGGATTAGAGGAATTTGGATCTAATTTATCTATAATATGTAGTACCCACTATACACCAGCAGACAGAGTACAAATTACAAGAGAAAGATTATAATATATGCCCCAATCAAGAAAACCAACACCAAAATCCCAAAAGGAACTTAGCCGTTCTCAACAGGATCCTTATGTTTTTCCTGAAACAGGTAATACTTTAGGTAATCCTAATGAACCTGATAACTTTACACAATTTACTCCTACTGAACAAAATGGTTTAGATCATAATAGATCGAATGAACTTTCTTTTAAAGGTGATACAACAAAACCATTTACAATAGGTTTACAAGATATAGATGAATCTATAATGTATTATTTTCAAAATGTAATACGTCCTTTTGTTATACAAAATGGTAAACGGATAGCTGTACCTATAATTTATGGTGCCCCTGAAAGATGGAAATCTGCTCAAAGAGATGGATATTATAAAGATAAAAGGGGTAAAATTATGGCTCCAATTATTATGTTTAAAAGAGAATCTTTTGAAAAAGATAGATCTGTAGGTAATAAATTAGATGGTAATACTCCAAATTTAGTTACAACATTTAAAAAAGTATACAACTCAAAAAATTCATACTCTAATTTTGATGCTTTAAATAATAGAAAACCAACAGACCAATATATAGTTAATGTAATACCTGACTATGTAAAATTACAATATAGTTGTACTATTCAAACTTATTATATTGACCAATTAAATAAAATTGTAGAAGCTGTAAATTATGCATCTGATTCTTATTGGGGTGATCCTGAACGCTTTAAATTTAAAGCTACTATAGATTCATATGCTACAACAGTAGAATTAAATGATGGACAAGATAGAATAGTAAAATCCACCTTTACACTTAATATGTATGGCCATATTATTCCAGATAATGTACAAAAACAAATTTCATCACTTAAAAAGTTTAATAGTAAATCACAAGTAATTATAGGACTAGAGGTAGAAGGAGCAGGAAATGAATTTTTATCATCTCCTCCAAAAGGTTCAACTCCTTAAAATTTTAAATAATGAAATAACTTTTATAATATTTATAATAAAAATAAATGGCTAAAAATTTCTCTAAATCAGGTATAACTACAGGAAATACTGTTAAAGCAGGGCATGTTACTCAGTCAATAGATGCTTTTACGGGGGTTGAAGCTTATGATCTTACTTTATCTGGATCTTTATTTTTAACTGGTTCTTTTATTATTTCTGGGTCTGGTACTCTTTTAACAAGTGGTGATACCGGATCATTTATAACTAATTCACAAACAGGTTCATTTATAATTAATTCTCAAACAGGATCATTTATAACTAATTCACAAACCTCCTCGATGACAGTATTGTCATCAAGTTTTGCTACTACATCATCATTTATATCTTCTACATTTATATCATCATCTGCTGCAGCTAGTGGATTTGGATCAGGTGGTGGAGGTTCTACAATAGACACAGGCTCACTAGGCAGCACAACAATAACAGGTAGTTTAACTGTTTCTGGTAGTAATACATTTACTAATATAGGTCCATTTTCTCAAACAGGTACATCAACTTTTAGTGGTAGCATACAAACCCTAGACCAGGCTTTTCACTTATCTGCTTCTAATTTATTAATTGCAAATGGATTTATAAGCCAATCAGGCACAAATACATTTGCTGGTATAGGTAAAAACATATTTGGAGCAAACATTGATTTAGATGTTGTTAGAGCTTATCAAATTGGTGGTCAATCCATAGCTCAATGGGCTGGTTCAGGTGCAATTAAAATAGCTGAAACCCATGCTTATCCTATTCAAATAGGTAGGTCTAGTTTATCCCAAATTGAATTAAAAGGTGCTGTAACAGCATCAAGTACTTTTAGTTCAAGTGCAGGATTTATTGCTTCAACATTTACAGGTGATGGTGCTGCATTAACTAATTTACAAAGACCAATTTCAAATTCTGTTTCAACTAACTTCACAGCAAGTAATTTAAATTCAGGATTCTATTTTAGAGCAGGTGGAAACGTAACTTGTTCTATACAATCTGGATCATTAATAACTTGCACCCCAGGAAATGAGTACGAAATTTTTCAAACCTCATCTGCTGGATATGTGTTATTTTTAACAGGAAGTGGTGTAACTTTAAATTCTAAAAGTAATAAAATTAAATTAGCAGGACAATTTTCAGCAGCAACACTTAAAAAAATATCCTCAGACCCAGATATATGGGATTTAATTGGTGATTTAGGTTAATATATTTATAATAAAAAAATGGACTATTCAAATAGAATATATGCGTTTGCAAATACTTCAACTATAGGAAGTGTAGACTTTACTCAAATAATGGAAACATCAGCTAACACAGTTAGAAAGTCAATTGATGAATCTCAATTTATATTAAAATGGTATACAGCAAATGAACCTACCTTTATTACAGATAGTAGTGTAACATTAACTTGGAGTGGATCACATGCTGATTGTTTAACTCAATTAACAAGTTCATTTTGGACTGATACTGGATCATTAGAACCTTAAATAAATAAAATAAATTATGTCAATTGTTACAAATAAAGAAGAAAAAAAGTTTTTAACCGAAGAAGAATTAAAAACCCTAAAAGAAATTCAAACCCAAACTCAAGCATTAATAGTTGAATTAGGAGAAATTGAAATTACAAAACTTCAACTTGAAGAACGAAAAGAAAAAGGTAAAATTTTTCTTCAAACTTTAACTCAACGTGAAAAAGATTTTAGTAAATCCATGTTTGATAAATATGGAGATATAAACATCATCCCGGAATCGGGGGAAATTCAAAAAATGGGGTAATTTAAATTAAATTATGATATATTTATAATAAAATAACCTATTAACAAATGGCAGAAACTATTGTATCACCCGGGGTATTAGCAATTGAAAATGATCAATCATTTATTACAACCACCCCTATTCAAGCAGGTGCAGCTATTATAGGTCCTACAGTTAAAGGACCTGTAGGAATTCCTACAATATGTACAACATATAGTGATTATCAAAATAAGTTTGGTTCTACTTTTGAAAGTGGTAGTAGAACATATTCATATCTTACTTCTATTTCTATATATAATTATTTCCAAAATGGAGGTACTTCTATGTTAGTTACACGTGTAGTAAGTGGATCATTTACACCTGCATCTTCATCACGTATACCTACATCAGTAGTAGATACTCAAGCAACAGCTAATGTTAATTTAACTTTTGTTTCTGCATCTTTAGCTCAATCTATATCTGGTTCAGAATCATATGGTATAAATGGCATTACATTCTTTTATACAGGATCCGATTTTGCTAATACTTCAACACAAATTACTATAAATACTAGTTCATTTAATGCTAGTACACTTGCAGATTATGCATTTTCCTCTTCAGAAGCATTTAATTTTAGTAGTTCGCTAGCTCCTTATAGTGCTTCTTTATTAAATATTTCCTCTTCTGGCACAAGCCCTAATTTAGTACTAACTAATATAGGTCAAAACGGTATCATAGGAAATAATTCTTATTTTACTTCGGGTAGCATTAATTATAGTTTTAGTGGTGGAACTAATACCGAAATGTTAGTGTTAGAAACACTTACTGAAGGTGAAATTATGAATAGTGATGGAACTTTAAATGCTGATGGATCTTTAGTAAATGGAACAGAAGATAATATTAGATGGCAAATTACAAATCAAAATACAACTGAAGGTACATTTGAATTAGTAATTAGAAAAGGTGATGATACAACATTATCTCCATCTAGAATAGAAACTTTTAGTAATCTTTCATTAGACCCTTATTCTTCCAATTATGTTGAAAAAGTAATAGGAAATCAAAAACAAGTAGTTTCAAGTGATAGTGGCGAATTTTTTATAGATGTAGAAGGAGATTTTCCCAACCAATCCAGATATGTTAGAGTAAAAGAAGTAAAAACAACTACTCCAAAATATTTTGATAATAATGGCGACCCAAAACCTCAATTTACAGGATCCTTACCAACTACTTCAAGTGGTGCTTTTGGATCAGCTATAGGTAGTAATATTTCTTCAGATGAAGGTAAATATTATGAAAAAATTACTAATACTAATATCCAAGGCTTACAAGCTTCAGACTATAATGATTCTATTTCATTATTAGCTAATAGAGATGCTTTTAGGTATAATATAATAACTGTTCCTGGACTAATAGCTGATAGTACAAATTTTCCTGCTCATGCTACTGTAGTTTCGAGTTTAATAACTAATATAGAAAATAGAGGAGATGCAATTATTGTAATAGATATTGCTGGATATGGTTCAAATATTTTACCTGTTACTACTAATGCTGCTAATTATAATACTTCATATGCTGCTGCATATTGGCCTTGGACTAAAACTATTGATCCTAATTTAGGTACACAAGTTTGGGTTCCTGCATCTACTATGATACCTAGTGTTTATGCTTTTAATGACCGAATAGCAGAACCATGGTTTGCACCTGCAGGACAAACAAGGGGTTTATTGCCTACTGTAGTAACTACAGAACGTGTTTTAACTCAAGGTAATAGAGACACACTATATGATAATAAAATAAATTCTATAGCAACTTTTCCTAATACTGGAATTGTAGTATTTGGACAAAAAACATTACAAAAAAGAAAAAGTGCTTTAGATCGTGTAAATGTAAGACGTTTACTAATTGAATTAAAAGATTTTATCTCTCAGGTAGCTGATACATTAGTATTTGAACAAAATGATGTTAATACCAGAAATACTTTTTTATCACAAGTTAACCCATATTTAACTGATGTTCAAAATAGACAAGGATTAACTGATTTTAGAGTAATTATGGATGAATCTAATAATCCACCTGATGTTGTTGATAATAATAAATTAGTAGGTCAAATTTATTTAAAACCAACAAGAACAGTAGAGTTTATAGTATTAGACTTTAATGTACTACCAACAGGAGCAACATTCCCTGCTTAATGATAATATTTTAAAAAAAAGATTAATATTTATAATAAAAAATAACAAATGGCTAATTTTACAATCTCTCCTGGAGTAGCATTAAATGAAATCGATAATACATTTTTAGTAGGGCAACCTGTTCAAGCAGGAGCAGCAATTATAGGCCCTTCAGTTAAAGGTCCCATAGAAGTACCTACATTAGTTACTTCATACTCTGATTATGTAAATAGATTTGGAGATACTTTTACAAGTGGTAGTGATACTTATTCTTACCTTACCTCAATTTCAGCATATAGTTTCTTTCAAAATGGAGGAGAGTCTTTACTTGTTACACGTGTAGTAAGTTCCTCAGCAGATTATACTTCTGCTACTTCTTCTATTATTGGAGGTGAAGCTGTAACTGATGTTTTTGTTCTAGAAACAATTTCGGAAGGTGCTATTATGAATAGTACTTCTACAGAAGGTGCTGCGGGGGATTTACCTTCAGGATCAAAAGATAATGTAAGATGGGAAATTGCTACATCTAATACCTCTTCGGGTACATTTACTCTTTTAATTAGACAAGGAGATGATAGAACTAATAAAAAGCAGGTTCTTGAAACATATAATAATGTTAGTCTTGATCCTTATTCTGAAAGATATCTTCTTAAAGTAGTAGGTGATCAAAAACTAACTTATAATTCTACTAATGAACAACTTGAAATAACGGGAAATTATCCTAATGCCTCACGATATGTAAGAATTAAATCAATAAATGCTCAAACACCTTCTTATTTTGATAATAATGGTGTAGCTAAAATTGAATTTACAGGTTCAATCCCTGAAATTGGAACAGGTACATTTGGAACAGCTACAGGTACAATTAAAGGTGGTGAAAATTATTACGATAAAATTAACGGAACAGATACACAAGGTTTAGTAGCTGAAAGTTACACAGATGCTATAACATTACTTAAAAATATGGAAACATATAAATTTAATGTATTATCAGTACCGGGATTAACAAATGAATCATATTCTTCTACAATTTCTACTCTTATTACAAATATTCAAGATAGAGGAGATGCTATTTTAGTATTTGATTTAACTAACTATGACTCGGGAGTTACAGCAGCTGTTGCACAAGCATCAAGTAAAGATACTTCATATGCAGCAACATACTTCCCATGGGTAAGTATTATAGATCCAGGAACAGGAAAATATGTATGGATTCCTGCTTCAACTTTAATTCCAGGGGTATATGCAAATAATGATAAAAAAGCTGCCCCATGGTTTGCACCAGCAGGTATTAATAGAGGTGGTTTATCAAATGTATTACGTACTAAATTTAAATTAACTCAAGGAAATAGAGATACTTTATATGAAGCAAATGTTAACCCGTTAGCAACATTACCTAGAGAAGGAGTTGTAGTATTTGGACAAAAAACACTACAAAAAGAAGCTTCTGCATTAGATAGAGTAAATGTAAGACGATTATTAATCAATCTTAAAAATTATATTCGCCAAATTGCAGACACTATAGTATTTGAACAAAACACAGCAACAACAAGAAATAGCTTTTTAGCTAGAGTAACTCCATTTTTAGAAACGGTACAACAAAAACAAGGTTTATATGCCTTTAAAGTTGTAATGGATGATTCAAATAATAGCCCTGATGTAATAGATAGAAATCAATTAATTGGACAAGTTTACATACAACCAACTAGAACAGCAGAATTTATCTCAGTAGATTTTATATTACTACCAACTGGAGCGGAATTTCCATCATAAAAGTAAAAAATTTAGATATTTATAATAGAACAAAAAATAAAATAAACATAAAATGGCAATTTTAAATCCTAACGAAATTTTTTATACAGCATTCGAACCCAGAATGACTAACAGGTTTATCCTATACATGGACGGAATGCCTTCGTTTTTAGTAAAAGGAATGTCAGCTGTTAATTTAAGTCAAACAGCAGTAGCACTTAACCATATTAACGTTCAACGTTATGTAAAAGGTAAAACAATTTGGGGTACAATTACTTTTACAATGTATGAAGCAATTACACCTGCAGGTTCACAAACAGTAATGGAATGGGTAAGATTACACCATGAATCAGTAACAGGTAGAGATGGTTATTCTGATTTCTATAAGAAAGATATTACATTCAATGGTTTAGGACCAGTTGGTGATGTTGTAAATGAGTGGATTATTAAAGGAGCTATTATTACAAGTGCTAACTTTGGAGATTACAGTTGGGATGATGACGGAACAGCTGTAAACATATCTCTTGAAGTACAACCAGATTACTGTATACTAAATTACTAAAATTAATTTTAAAATATATTTAAAAGCTCTACTTATACGTGGAGCTTTTATTTTTCCTTGGTTATCTAATTAGGTCTTACTATATTTATAACATATATACACAAATGAAATATAATAGTTTACGTGCGTTAGTAAAAGAAGAGCTAAAAAAAGCTATAAACGAAGATTACCAAGATAAATTTAAAATGGTAGGTACTTTAATTACTGACATTAAAGAACGTCCTCAAAAAGAAATATATTCTGATATTAGAGCAATTCCTGGGATTACAGTTATTTCATCTACAGAACCTCTTGCATATTCTGATCAAAATTTAAATAAGTTTAAAGCTGTATTAAGTGTAAAAGTAGATGGTTATCCTTTTATTACAAAAGGTGGATTTAATAGATCAAAAATGATGGAAATTGCTGAAGAAATTAAAAAAGTACCAGCAGTTAAAGCTTTCTTTGTAGGAGAAGATAATATTTCACAAATTTAATATATGTATATCAAACAATAAAGTTATTTTAAATAAAAATTATGAGTGAATTTAAATTACCTACTGAAGTAGTAGAGTTACCTTCAAAAGGATTATTATATTCTGAAGAATCAGGATTAAAAAGCGGTAAAATAGAAATGAAATATATGACCGCAAGAGAAGAAGATATCCTAACTAATCAATCTTATATTTCAAAAGGAACTGTATTAGATAAACTAATGCAATCTTTAATTGTATCTAAAATTGACTATAGTTCATTATTAGTAGGAGATAAAAATGCAATAATGGTTGCTGCTCGTATTTTAGGATATGGTTCAGAATATAAATTTTCATATGGTGGTGAAGATCAAATAGTTGATTTATCATTAATAGAAAATAAAGAAATAGATAAGTCTTTATTTAAAGAAGGTAACAATAAATTTGAATTTACTCTTCCACATTCTAAAAACCACATTACATTTAAATTTTTAACTCATAAAGACGAAAAAGATATTCAACGTGAATTAGATAGTTTAAAAAAGATAAATAAGGATGCTTCCCCTGAATTAACAACTCGTTTAAAGTATATGATTACTTCTGTGGAGGGGAAGACAGAAATAAAAGATATTCGAGATTTTATTGATAACTATCTTTTAGCTAAAGATTCAAGAGCATTAAGAGAACATATTAAAGAGATTCAGCCCGATGTTGATCTAACTTTTTTTCCCGATGGCACTGAAGATAGAGTCAGTATCCCAGTTGGGGTTAACTTTTTTTGGCCTGACGTCTGATACAGTAGCTGAAACTAGAGCTGCGATATTTCAACAAATACATCAAATAGTATTTCACGGTAAAGGTGGGTACGACTGGGAAACAGTGTATACCATGCCTATATGGCTTCGTCGCTTTACATTCAATGAAATTCAAAAATTCTACGATGAAGAGAAAAAAGCATATGAAAACTCTTCAAAATCAAACCAAACAACCGTTATTGGTGCAGATGGTAAAGTAAACGCACCTGAATTTTTAAAAGGCGCACAAAACAAACGACCCTCAACTTACAAATAAAAATTATATCTTTAAATATTTATAATAAAATATCTATAAATGTCTGATAGTAAGAAAAAGATAGAAGAAATTAATAAATCTCTTAAGAATACTCGATTATCTAATGAAGAGGTTATTAAACTTCAAAAAGAACTAAATAAACTCTTACAAGAACAAATAGAAAAACAGCAAGAAAGTTATGATCTATCATCTTCAATGGTAGATTCTTTAAAAGAAACTTTAGGTATTAACATTAGAAGATCCACAGCTGATTCTAATCTTTTAAAAGTTAATAAAAATATCAATCAAGCGATTTTAGATCAAGTAAAAGGTAGTTATGAAATTGATTCAATTCAAAAACAGATTACTAAAAATTCTAAAATTTTAGAAAAATCTAAAATAACTGAGCTTTCATTATCTAAATCTATAACTGGTCCACAAAACAAATTAGCAAAAATAGCAAAGGAAAAATTTGAATTAGCTCAAAAACACTCTAAAGAAGTAGATAGAGAATTAGCTAAAGCTGCTGAAGGTAAAGCAATTGATGAAAAAACATTAAATTTAAAGAAACACCAAGCAGCTCAAGCAGCAGCAGCAGCTGAAAACACAATGAATTTATTGGGTCCTTTAGCAAAACAACTAGTATTTTCCCAATTAAATAGTCAAGAATTAGAAAACCAAAATAAAGCAAGAGAAAGAGATTTAAAAAGAGCTGAAGATTTACAAAAGAAATTAGGGATAACTGGTGCTATATTAAAAGGTATTTCTAAAATACCTATTTTAGGTGATATCTTTGATGCTAATAAAGCAGTAGGTGCAATGGAGGAACACCTAATAGATGGTGGAACAGCTGTAGGTGCTTTAGGAGCAGGATTTAAAAATATAGGATCCCAAATTAAAACGGGAGTTCTTAATCCTGCAAATTTACTCCTTGGTGCAATTACATCACTTGTAAATGCTTTAAGAAGTGTAGATAAAGGCACAGGAGATTTAGCTAAGGGCCTTAATATGTCTTATGAAGAAGCTAATGATGTTCGACAAGAATTAGACTTTATATCTACTCTTTCCTTAGATGCTGCAGTAAATACTAAAGGTTTACAAGAAGCCCTAATGGCTGTCAATCAAGAAATGGGTACTAGTGGTATGATTTCTGAAGAAACTTTAGTTACTATGACTAAGTTAAATAAACAAGCAGGAGTTTCTTTTAAAACCCAAACAGCTTTATTTAAAATAGGAGCAGCCACAGGTAAAGAATTTAAAGATACATTCGAAACATTTCAAGCTACAGCAAAAATAGAATCTTATAGATTAGGTGTAGCAGTTAATACTAAACAGCTAATGGCTGACATGGCAAAAATTTCAAATGCCGCAAAATTATCTATAGAAGGAGGAGTAGAGGGATTAGCTAAACAAATGGTTACAGTTAAAGCTCTTGGGATGGAATTTAGCCAACTTGAAGGAATAGCTGATTCACTATTAAATTTTGAATCTTCTATAGCTGCTGAATTAGAAGCTGAATTACTTACAGGTAAAGATCTTAATCTTGAAAAAGCTCGACAATTAGCTTTAGATAATGATTTGGCGGGAATGGCAAAAGAAATTTCTTCTCAAATAGGATCGGCTAAAGATTTTACTAATATGAATCGTATAGCCCAAGAAGCTTTTGCTAAATCTGTAGGTATGTCTAGAGATCAACTAGCCGGAGTTCTTATAGAACAAGAAGCTTTAGCAGCTATAGGTGGAGAATTAAGTGATAAAGAAAAAGAAGCTTATGAAGCCGCTAAGCAAAAACATGGTGCTGAAAAAGCTGCTCAAATGTTAAAAGATGGACAACTTGATTCAATGGTTAAACAACAAGATATCCAAGAAAGATTTAATCAAGCAGTAGAAAAATTACAAGAAATATTTGTATCTATAGCTGGACCAATTTTAGAAATAGTTTCACCATTTGCTGATTTAGCTTCAAATGTTTTACCTTTACTAAATATAGCTTTATTACCATTTATAGAGGGTATTAAAGTAGTAAGTAGTGTAATTGAGTATGTAATGAATAGTGTAAAATCCTTAATTGGATATTTTACAGGTGCTAATGAGGAGTTAACTGTAATGCAAGGAGTAGTAGGTACTATAGCTAGTATTTATTTAGCTATTAAAGGGTATGCTTTAGCTACAAAAACAATACAAGGAGTAACTTTAGGTATTGAAGCAGCAAGAGAAGGATTTGCAGGAAAAAGAGCATTATTAGAAAGTAAGGGTTTAACAAAAGTTGTAGGACGTGCAATTTTTGGTGCTATATCTTCATTATCAACTATTCCTGTTGTAGGTGTAGCTTTAGGTTTAACAGCAGCTGCAGGAATTGCTTCTATGGCATATAAATACCTAAAAGCAGACGATATGGTTTCTCCTGGAAAAGGAAAAGGAGGATATGGTGATCGTACTTTACTTGGACCTGAAGGAGCAATTCAACTAAACAATAAAGATACTGTTATAGCAGGAACTAATTTATTTGCTGATGATATGATGTCTGCTCCTAAAGGAAAAATTCAAGTAGCAAATTCTACTACTCAACCTAAAGAACCAAAACCAACAGGAAATGGAGATGTTGTAGCAGGAATTTCACAATTAAATAAAAATTTAGAAGGTGCATTTACATTCAATCAAGTTTCTGGAATTGCAATCCAATAATTTTTTTAATTTACTATATTTATAACAAAATAATAACCATGGGAATTTTAAATAAACTACAATCTGAAGGATCTGAATTAAGTGGATTTAATGGAGAAACACCTCCATCTGCTCCTGACCAAGCAGAATCAACACTACATAAAACTTATTCAATTAATGGGAATCCTACAATGCCTGGCCTCCCAACCCCTTCAGAATTAGATTTAGATGGTGTTACTCCTCCAAAGTATTTGGACACTCCACCTGAATAGTAAAAAAACATACATATAAATGGGTCTTTTAATAAAATTAAACAATGGAGACACTTCACTTAAATCACTTAAGTTTGGTAGAGATAGACCTGGAGGAGGTGATAGTAATCAACCATATATTAAAAAACCTATTTCAAATCAACCTTTATCTCTTTTAGATGGTGATGGGTTACTTAGAGGTGGACTTAGAGCTCCTTTAAGAGCACTTGATGATACCGCAAGATTATCAAAATACTTTTTTGACTTTAAAAACCCAAGTGGGTTAATTTTTACAGCAAAACAAAACTTATTATCAAGAATAGGAACTAAAACAGAAGTAGGTCAAGAAGATCCAAACTCTGTTTATTCTCCAAATGCTGCATATGCAAAAGGAGCTATTAATGAAGGAATATATCTTCCTACTTCTACAATTTTACAAGCAGCAAGTAGTTTTGCAGGTGGTCACTTAAATAAACAAGGTATTGACCCAACAGAACTCACAGAAAATCTTTCTATTACAAAATATAGTGAAGTAGCTTACAAATTAAATTTAAAAGAAAATAATAAATTTCCTGAAGATATATCAACTATTAATGGTAAATTTGATAATTTTTCCAATAGACTTTTAAGTTTTTGGGGTAATAAACAAATTAATATTTTAGATACTCCATCTCCATCTATTTTATATTCATATAAAGGAGGAGCAGGTTCAATTTTAGGTATAGGAGAAACTAATATTAAATATGCTACTATGCCTGATGGGATTACCCCTGTAAGAACAGGTACAAAAAATTCTATGTTTACAAATATAGAAACTCAAAATGAATATCTTCAAGGTGGTAATTCTCGAATAAAAACATATACAAATTATGTTGATGGAGTCCCATTCATTCAAGAATATTTAGATTTTGATAAATTTGTCCCTATTAGTTTATATGGATCAAAATCAGGAGAAATTAATTTTAAATCAGATGATAATCTTGGAATTGCTGTAGGTTTAAATGATTACCAATCTTTATTTAATAGAGTTAAAAATATGGAAAAAATGTCTATAGACTATTCCATTAAAACTCCAGGAAAACATCATTCACCTGAAAAAAATGTATACCCGATAAAAGCATCTAATGCATATAATCAAGCAATTCAACCTTTAATTGAAGATACAATAGAAGGTTTTAAAATTGATTATGAAAAAGTTAAAAAAGAAAAGATTAAAGCATTAGAAACAAGAATACAAAATTTAGAAAACACGAAAAAAAATCCTTTTATAGGAAAAAAGATAAAATTAAAAAGTTTTACTCCTTCTCAAAATTATCAATCTACTCTAAATAAATCTTCTCTTAAATTTTCTTCTCAACTTTCTAATATTCAAGTAACAGAATCTGAAGAATACACTGAATTAGAAAAAGCAGCAGCTACAGCTAGAATAGATGTTACTATAAAAAATCTTAAAAAAGAAATAACTGATTTAAAGGCTGCTCAATTTAACCCTGATAATATTGATGGACCACTTCAAATTTTATCCTCAGGTCTAGGAAATTCAAGAAAAGGTTTAACAAGAGGTACAACAAATTTTTATTTTGGAGATGAAAATAGAAGTGTATATAAAAGAGGAGAGGGTAATAAACCTACTTTAGTACCACGAAGTGATTATATTAATAATTTAACTCCAACTTTAAATGAAATTTTAACTAAACGTAAAATTGTATACACAGCTAATACAACAGATGAAAGATTTCCGGATATTGTTTTAGAAAAAAGGGTACATACAGGTGATCCTGGATCAACTAAAGGAAGTAGAACTATAGCTTTAGATAAAATTAATGCAAAAGCACCTTATACTGGTAAAACAGGAAAAGGTGATTATCAATTTTCAAGAAATGCAAATGATTTTGCACATTTTAGAATAGGAGTATTAGATCCTTTTATTCCTCAAAATTCAACATATATGAATTTTAGAGCACTTATAGAAGATGTTAGTGATGATTATACTGCTGAGTGGAGTGGACAAAAATATATGGGTAGAGCTGAAAAACTATATAAATATCAAGGATTTGATCGTAAAATGAGTTTAAGTTTTAAAGTTGTTGTTATGTCTCAAGCTGAAATGCCTTCTATATATTCAAAACTTAATTACCTAGCCTCATCCTTAGCCCCAGCCTATTCAGCTAATGGATATATGGCAGGAAATATTGCTTTACTTACATTAGGTGAATATGTTTATGAACAATATGGAATTATAACTTCATTAAATTATAAAATACCACAGGATTCTTCTTGGGAATTAATTCTTGATCAAGGTAAAGGATTAGATGAATTACCTTTTATGATTGATGTTAATATGAACTTTACTCCAATTCATGACTTTAGACCTGAAGTTGGTAACCATAATAGATATATTACTCATAATATGAAATTACCATATTCAGGTAAAACATTAAAGGATACTAGAGATAAAGATACTAAAATTGAACCAACACCACCACCAGAATTACCCCCTAAAACTCCCCCTCCATCCCCAAAACCAATACCTAAAACCACACCACCACCAGCTCAAGAAGAAGATTCAGGTGGAATATTAGATTCTATTAGTGGCTTTTTTAGTGGTCTTTTTGAAGATGATGATGGTTTTGGAGGTGGTAGCTTTGGTGGCGGAGGAGCTGGTGGAAGTTATTAATTAATATAAAATAAAAAATGTCAAATAGATACCAACCTTTTAAAACTTTTTCTACACCTGAATCCCCTATTAAAAGATATCAGAATGTAAAATATCCCGAAATAGTTCGTGATGTTTTAGATACTTATTTATATACTACTAGAGGTGATAGGTATGATATTTTAGCACAAACTTATTATGGAGATAGTTCTTTATGGTGGATAATATCTATAGCTAATGTTAATAATACTACCCCAGATTCTTTAGTACCTGAAATTGGAGCCCAAATTAGAATCCCATCAAATTCTAGATTACCACAAATACTATCTAGGTTTGCATCTATTAATAGTTATACATCAACCTTAACTATAAATGGAAATGGAGGAGGAAATAGTGGTGGAAGCAGTGGTGGTGGAGGATATTAAAAATATAAAATGTTATACAAATGCCAAAATTAATAGGACAAGAATTACAACAGTATCTAATAAACCAAATAAATGTTAGACAAGCGATCCATGGATCAGGTGTAAATTCTAAACGTTCCCCTGAAGTAATTTCTTATTTAAATTCTAAAACAGCTTGGGCAAAAATGGCTTCAAGTGTAATTGTAGAACCTGATAGAAGAGCAGAAGAAAATATAGATGAAAGATATGATGGTAAAAGATTAGCTAAACAACATGTTTTAAATGCTGGTCTTTCTGCAAAATATGATAATGAAAATAACATTTTAAATCCTCGTGGAGTAAAAGGTAAAAATGGATTTGATAATTTATTTGGAAATGAAAATGGGGTATATAGTGTAAATCCAACAAGTGAAGTTTATGCAAAATTTGGATCTGTTCCTATGCCTGGTATAGAAAGTGTAGATGTAAAATGTTTAAATAGAGGTTCTATTAAAGATATTACAGTAAAAATCTTTGCTTATGGTCCTGAACAATTTAAATTAATAGATTTACTTTACTTAAGATTAGGGTATACTATGTTTATAGAATGGGGATGGTCTCTTTATGTAAATAATGAAGGAAATTTAGTTTCTTCTGGTGTTTCTATAATAGATAGTGATGATGGGTTTTTTAGAGATAATTTTTGGAATACTGAAGGAGTAGGATTTCGTGCACTTTATGACTATATTAATGATTATAGAATAGCAACAAATGGTAATTATGATGCAATTGTAGGAAAAGTAGTAAATTATGATTGGTCTGTAGATGATGCTGGAAAATATACTATAACTGTAAAACTTAAAACTTTTGGAGATATTATAGAATCTTTAAAAGCTAATTTAACTCCTACCTCAACAGTAGGACAATTTATTAATCAAGCTTATACTCTTTTTCAATCTGAAAACATAGAAGGTCAAAATGGAAATGCAGCAGTTGACAGTAGTAAAACCCCACCCCAACCAGTTGATAATTCTATTTCAGCTTTTTTGTTTCTTAATTTATTAGGTTTAAATGAAATACAAGATGAATTAACTAGTAAAAATGATGTGCCCTGTACATTAAATGGTAAAGATTTAGTAGGTTATAATAGTGTTTTTGTTGACAGTGCTCTTAATGTTGGAAAAGATATAGGCATTACAGGATATAAAGAATTTACTTTTGAAAGTGAAATTGAAGAATATGTAGAAAAAAATTATGCAAACGCTAAACAGTTATCTTCTAAAACTGAATTAGAAAATATAAAAGAACCAGGAAGTTATTATTATGTAAGAAGTAATATAGTAACAGATGTTGTAGCAACAACAACAACAATAGGTGTAGGATTAGCTCTTTTTACAGGAGGATTATCTCTTGTAGTTGCAGGAGGTATTGCAACTGCTGCGGCTGCTGTTTCTTATTTTATTCCTAACTATGATGTATACTTTAAAGTTAATTTAGATAGAAGCGCATTAAAAGTTGGACAAGAACTTAAAGATGTATTTTATGTTAATTATAATCTTTTAGATAATGCAGCAGCGGGAGCAAAAACTATTAATCCTAATGGGTTATATGTAAGATTTGGTTTTTTATTAGATTATATAAAAAAGTTTGTTATACCTTATGATATAAATGTAGGTCCTAATGGAGGAAAAATATTAGAAATAGATACTAGTGTTGAAGAAAATAAAATGTATAGAATTCCTCATCAAATTTCTTTAGATCCTAGAGTTTGTGTAGTACGTTGCAGTGAAGATATAGGTTCTAAGGATTTCTTTGATGGACTTAACCCTAAACAATATTTTACTTCACTTCCTGGATGGCAAGTAGGAGGTACTCTTGAAGCACGTACTATGAATATATATTTAAATGCTGAATATATAAATAAAGTTATTGATAGTAACAAAAATGATAAAGGAGATTTAAATTTATTTAAATTAATATCAACTTTTTGTACTGATATGAATAGAGCTTTAGGAGGTGTTAATAATTTAGAGCCTATAATAGATGAAGAAAAAAATACATTAAATATTATTGATGGTAGTTTAAGAAGAGATGATTTTGAAGATGCGTACCAATTTAGAGTATTAGGATACTCAGATGGGATAAATAATTCTAATTTATATGAATCTAATTTTGTTAGAAATTTTAGTGTAAAAACTGAATTAACAAATAATTTAGCTACTACTCTTACTATAGGAGCAACAGCTGGAGGTTATGCAAAAGGAACAGAGGCAACAGCTTTTTCAAAATGGAATCAGGGTTTAATTGATCCGTTTAAAGAAAAGATAGAAGTTGAACAAGAAGAAAAAGATGCTAGAGATGATGAAGGAGAACATTTAGATCCTTTAATAAGTTATAAAAGAGATATATGGAATAGCACATATAAAGGATTTGGCTTTACAGAACCAGAATCAATTACTGAGGGAGTTATTAAGGATGCCGCAGATTGGATTGGTCTTACTTCTGATCCAAAATTGATTACTTTATCTACTGATGCTATAAATTCTAATGTTGCTATAGGAACAGAATTTTATAAATATGTTAATGCTAGATTATTTACAATATCTGATAAAGCATATTCTTCTCCTTCCCAAGGATTTTTACCTATTAGTTTTGGTTTAACAATGGATGGAATATCTGGATTTAAAATCTATAACTCTTTAAATATAGACACTAGATTTCTTCCAAATAATTATACTAATACTATGAAATTTATTTTAAAAAATGTAGACCATAGTATAAAAAATAATGATTGGGAAACTCAATTAGCTACTATAATGGTATCAAGAGAATCTATAATAAGAGAAAATAGGATTCTTAGATATTTTGATACTTATGCAAAAATGAAAACTCAAATTGAAGATATTATTGCTACTGATGTAAGTGAATTTGAAAAAGCAATAAATGAAAAAGCTAAGAAATTTAATAAAAAACAACCTCCTAAATCAAAACCTAGCAACATTAAAAATATTGAAAGAGCATTTGATGAGGATACAGCTCCAATTATTAATCCTACAAGACAAGGAGCAAGATTTTATTCTACTTCACTTCTTACTGCGCAACAAAAAACTAATAAACAGAAAAATGGTTTATTAAAACAAAATAATCCAAAAGTTTTAGTATTTATAGGAGAAACTCAAGGTGCAGCTAAATATTATATTAATCCTGCAACTAAAAGAGCAGAATACATGCTCCACCCTTCAGCAGCTAAAGCTTGGTATAAATGGAGAGATGAAATGAAAACAAAAGGAATACCTTTTAGAGTATCTAGTGCTTATAGGAGTGTTGTTCATCAAAAAGGATTAGGATCTGGAAATACTGTTGCTTCACCAGGATCTTCTCCACATGGTTGGGGAGGTGCTTTAGATTTTGGTAATCTTTATAGAATTATAGGTGGAAGTGGAAACCCTGCTACTAATTTAGAAGGTAGAAAAACACAAGCATATTATGATATAGCTTCTGTTGGTGCTAAATATGGTTGGTATAACCCACATAGATTAGCTGATAATTATGGTTTAGATGAAATCTGGCACTTTGAATATTGGGGACCTGTTTAAAATTAAAAAAATATGCCATACTATCCAAAATCACAAATATCCCCTAATCAAAAAACTAATGGTAAAGAATTAATACTTGCCTCTAGTGGGGAACCGTATAAGGGAGATTATTATAAACTTTCTAATGGAGAAAAATTTACAGGAAAAAACCCAGAGGATGGTCCTAACTTTAAACTAATCCCTATCCCCCCAAATTCTCCACTTTCAGATTATAATACTCCTAGTGATCCTTTTGAATCTGAAGGTATTTCTCCTCTTGTAGCTGAACAAGATAAAAATTTTTATAGAGCAACTATTAATAAAAATTATTTTGATAATGATAATAGTTTTATCCAAAGAAAAGCCCCAGTAAAATCATTTACTCTTCCTACTGAAAAAGATTATAAATTAGGAATTTTTAAAAGATATTTTTGTAAAAAAAATAATGAATTAAAATATTTTGAAGTAAATAAAGAAACTTATAATTTACTTAATTCTAAAAATTCTTCTATAGCTTTTGATTTATATTCTGTTATAGAATTAATGTGGTATTTAAAAGGAGAAAAAAATCAAGTATTTACCTTAAATAAAAGATTATCTGAGTCAATTGAAAAAAAGAAAAAATGGTATGGGTTTTCTCAGCATTTTAAAGAAAAATTTACTCAATACTATCAATTAAATCCTGTCCAAACTAACTTATACACTAGTGGGGGAGAATTTATAACCCCTGATGGAAAAGAATATGTTGGTTATTATCATATCCACCCTGAAAAAGGAGCTATGGTAGGAGCAGTTCATACAAAAAGAAAACATGATTTATTAACTTCAATTAAACCTAGTTCTCCTCAAATTGATCCAACATCTCAACCACAACCAACTCCTCAACAACCAACACCACCCCCTTCAATGGGAGGAGGATATTCTGGTGGTGGAGGAGGATACTAAAATATTTGTTTATTTAAATATTTTTTAGTATCTTAATCTTATGTATTGGCTTATAGAAAATCAAACTAAGATAGATAATCTTTGTAAAATTAAATACAAAGAAGCATATGTTGAGATAATACCAACATCCCCATATTTACACCCTGTAGAAAATAATATATGTGCAATTTACTTTAGACCAATAACAGATACAAAAGGATATATAATTCCAATAAACCATAGTGAAACAATAAATTTTGATATAGAAGAGGGAATAAAAGTATTAAATAGTATAGAAAATATACACATAAGAAATAAAAAAGAATTTCTACATTACATAAAAGAAATACCATTTAACAACTTACTACAACCACCCCCATCCCTTACTACGTATATACCAGAATTAACACCTGCTCACATCCATATTAATCAAAATAGTGGTGGACGTGCGCATACTAACCCATTAACCCCAATAGTTAAACACTATGAGGTATGTGAAGAAAACTATAGAAATTTTACATTCACAAAACCAAATTTATTTTACAATAATAGAGCAGCAATTGTGTTTAACATGATAGAACAATCGGGGATTAAAGTAGATAACACGCTATATCAACATTATTTTGATAAAGGCACCAATGATGGTTATGTATACACACAATATAATTTTAACACAACAACAACGAGACCCTCTAATACATTTGGAGGTGTAAACTACTCGGCATTAAGTAAAGAAAATGGAGAAAGAAAATGTTTTAAACCGCGCAATGACTTATTTATTGAAATGGATATTAGTGCTTACCATCCTACCCTTTTGGCTAGTGAATGTGGTTTTAGTTTCGATGATGTGGATATCCACAAGCTTTTTGCTAAAATGTATGGAGTGGAATATAGTAAAGCGAAAGAGATCACTTTCAAACAAATTTATGGCGGTATTTGGAAAGAGTATGAACATCTTCCCTTCTTCCAAAAAGTAAAAGTATATACAAATGAGTTATGGGATAAGTTTCAAAACGAGGGATATATAGAGTGTCCCATATCTAAATATAGATTTGAGAGAGATAAGCTGGATAATATGAATCCACAAAAACTTTTAAATTATTTACTTCAAAACTTGGAAACCGCAACTAATGTTCTTATACTGTGGGATATTTTTAAACTTTTACGAGGGAAAAAAACTAAACTCGTATTATATGTTTACGATTCGTTTTTATTAGATTATGATAAAAGCGAAACAGAAGTTTTAGAGCAAATACAAGAGATATTTAAAAAGTATCAATTACAAATTAAAACAAAAACAGGTAAAGACTATAGCTTTACAACAACAAATTATGTTTAATACTTTAGAAGAATCACCCAATACGTATAATATATATGACTTTAATAGTGCTGTAGATTTGACGTTGATGAATAATAGATTGTTTTGTACCTTTACTACTTTAGATAAACTAGATACTTTAATTAAAGAATTATCAAGTAAATACATTATAATGTATAACAAAATGTTTGCATTACAAGTTAAAAGTAATAGTGAATATGTTGTAACTTATAACGTTGATCAAGGTAATATTAATGATATCCCTGAAAATACAATTCTTGTACACAGAAAAAAAGAATCTAATACTTTATACACAATAAATGCTCTTAATGAGTTAATAAAAAAACTAAATAATGGAGTAGTTGATACTAAATTTCCTATAAATTGGCAACACTATAGAAATTGTATTTTACTTACCCAACATAACGAAATTAAACAACTAAATACAAAAATTCACAAAATTATTGAATTATAGTTGGATATTTAAATAAAGGTTATTATATTACAGTTATAAATTTTAAATAAGTTATTAATATGAATCTAGATGCAATCAAGAAAAAACTTGACACACTACAAAAATCCTCTAATAACAATGGAGGTAACAAAAGCGATTACATACCGCTAAACAAATTTAAACCCTCAATGGGTAAACAAACAGTAAGAGTTGTACCTTTTAAGTATAATAAAGACTACCCTTTTATGGAAATGCAGTTTTATTATAACATTGGTAAATTTAGAACTCTTGCTTCTCCACTAAACTGGGATGAAAAAGACCCAATTGCTGAATTTGCAAAACAACTTAGAGGTACTAATGATAAAGAAAATTGGCGTTTAGCTAAAAAATTAGATCCTAAAACTCGTATTTTTGCACCTGTAATTGTTAGAGGACAAGAATCAGAAGGTGTTCAAATGTGGGAATTTGGTAAAATGGTCTATGAAGCATTTTTAAATTTAGCTGCTGATGAAGAAGTTGGCGATTTTACAGATATTATGAATGGTAGAGACATTAAATTAGTTACTACTAGTCCTGAACAAAATGGTACTAAGTATCCTAATACTTCTATTTCACCTTCTATGAAACAAACACCACTATCAACTGATAAAGCTCAAGTTGAAGCATGGCTAAATGATCAACAAAATCCTAAGGAAACATTTAAACCACTTCCATTTGATACTCTTAAAGGTGCTCTTCAAGAATGGTTATCACCTGAAGAAGAAGAAGGAGAAATTTCATCTGAACCTGCTGCTGC
>Ga0209337_1000064_pt1 | contig 89749 bp, 80 predicted proteins | sample LinPmetageLP53_FD_184044 | JGI IMG/M metagenome (GOLD analysis project Ga0209337, IMG submission 184044) | Marine viral communities from the Pacific Ocean - LP-53 (SPAdes) (version 2) | ecosystem: Environmental > Aquatic > Marine > Oceanic | place: Pacific Ocean | collected 2010-02-08
TATCCGGCTTTAGCCCAAGAGTTCAAAGCTTTTCTTTGTTCTTGCGTTTTGTTATTATCTGTCTTCATTATTTTTTGTGTTGTTACCATGATCCTCTATCTAAATTTCTATTCATTACTTTAATGACCTTACCTTTACATACTCCTAATTCTTCAGCCATTTTCTGCATAGTTTGATTAGGATTCCTATAAAAATAGTCGATAATCAAAGAGTCTTCTTTATTTACTACAGTATAAATGTGCTTATCTTTCACTTTCTGTGACAAATAGGCAAGTCTTAAGTCTCTTCGATGTGTTTCTCCAATACCTACAGTAGGATCAACTTCGTCTATAGTTTTGGTACTTCGTTTAAAATAATTTTCAAATTCTATTGTATTCCTCTTAAATAATTCTTTCAAGAAATTACGCTGTTTTACTTCAGCTACGAAGTTTCTAATTAAATCTTTATCTGTCATAATATTCGTTTTAATTGGTTAATAAAAATGTAAGCTACTTTTCCCAACAGTTGCTTACGGTTACTTCAGCTTTTAACAAGCCGTTTGTTACAATCTCTAATGCAGCATCTTCCATTAGTTCTTTCATTTTAATTGTCCATGAACCTACATACTCATCTTTACATATAGTATCTATTTGATCATGAACAGTCATTACTAGTTGAACAGGAATATTAAACTCTTTAATGTAATCACGCATTAATATTAAAGCGCGCTTAGTCATATCTGCACTAGCTCCTTGTATTGGTGTATTCTTTGAAGCTCGTTCAATTGTCCCAAGTTCTAACATTGAGGATTTGTTATGCCAAATCTTAGGATACCAGTTACTAAACCATCTCTTTCTGTTATAAGGAGGAAATGTTTTAATGTACCCAAATTTCTTTCCATAATTACCTAGTTTATCTAAAAACCCTTTAATTGCAGGAAACGCTTTGAAGTACTTATCTATTAATGTTGTAGCTTCATCCTTAGATATATCTAAAGTTGCAGCTAATTTATTTGGACCCATACCATAAGCAAGGCCAAAATTAATAGTTTTAACATTTGTTCTCAATTTTTTATGTGAAGGGCAACTGCACTTAGTTTTACGACTAAAGTATGTGCAATTTTCCTCCCCACTATCCATCCACAGTCCACCATATACTAATTCAGCACAAGTTGAATGTAGGTCTTGACCTTCTTCTAAGGCATTCAGCCAAACTGGATCCTTAGATCCGAAAGCAATTACATTTAATTCTTGTGAACTATAGTCAGCACTAACAAAACTCCATCCCTTTGGAGCTGTAAAACAATTACGAAAAGCATTATCTGCTGGTATTTGTTGCATATTAGGCTTGCTACTACTTACTCGTCCTGTATCTAGTATTTGGTGAAAACTGGTATGGATCTTATTATCTACTCTAACATTCTCTAAAAATTTCTCTCCATAAGAAGTCAATAGTTTCATTGCTTCTTTATAGTTTATGTAAGTATCAATTAATTCATTGTTCTTTCTAAAAGTGTATAATTCTTTGCCATTTACATTAGTTAATGTAGGAATAGTAGTTTGAAAGACTTCTAATACTTGCTTTGGACTAGTCCATTTAATATTTACAGTTCTTAAATCTTCAAGTGGTGTAAACATATCTGCTTGTATATATTTATAAAGAAATTCTTTATATTTATCATCTTCTATCACTATATTATCTAAACATATTTCTAATGCTTTAGCTTTTAATCTACTCTTGTCTTCTAATTTTTTCCATTGCTCTTTGTCAATGTGTATTCCGTTATATTCTATGTCTGCAAAGGCTAAAACAGCCTCATTTTCTAATTTTACTGTATTTTCTAATTTATGATGTTTAATGCTATTCTCTTGCGATTTAAACAACTTTGATAGTAATTGAATGTCTTTAGCTCCATATGCTATCTGATCGTCTGTAAATGCTCCTGTGTGATTTATGAATGATTTCTGTGTTTCTTTACTCAGTTCTATTTGTAATCTTCTCTTTACTGTCTCTTTTAAGGATACTGATAATTTCTTACCACATGTTAGAATTCTTTCTGCTAACATTGTATCATATACATTCTCACAATTTATATTAAATTTCTTTATAAAATTAACATCAAACTTTGCGTTATGTAGTATTTTTACTATTTGTTTACTTTCTAATATATCTTTCAATGGTGTTACATCAATTTCTCTCACATCTATGATGTATTGTGTGTCTTGATCTCCAATTTGTAACATTATTATGTTATTATTGGTAAAACTTAGGCCTGTAGTTTCTGTATCTACTCCTATTTGCTGTTTATCCTTACAATACTCCACTACATTAAGTAGTGAAGTATCGGAAGCTTTATTTACTATTTTTATCATTTATTTGATATCTAAAGTGTGTACTCTAATGCCACTATCAGTTTTCTTAGGTGTTCCTTTAGGTGAAGGCCATCCAAATTGCATTTCAAATCCTAAATCCTCTGTTATAATCTTAGGCATTACTATTTTATAATGTGTTCTAGTCTTTCTACCCTCTTTATCTAGGCCATAGACTGGTTTTAAACAAGTTTGTTTTGTCATAAATACTGTTTTTATAAAATGAAAAAGGGAAGATTTCTCTTCCCTTCATCATTTCTGCGACATACCGTAGGTATTGTCATCGTCAATTATTTAGTTGAATTCCAAGGTATTAAGATAAAATTATGCAAGTTTCTTTTATACTTAAATATAACTTGGAGCAAATATAAGTAATTTGTAGATACTATACAAGTATATACTAATTATTTTTATATGCCCATAGTTTGATCAGTTATCTCTCCTGTTTCAACATTAACTTTTTCACTCTCTTTACCTGGAGCAATTGCATCCTGTTCTAATGTTTCGTGTTGAACTATTTCTCCTTCATCAGCTAATACTACTGTTGGATTACTAAAGATGTAAAAGCTTTTATGTGTAATAAATGCTCCTTCTGCACCTTTTCTTTTAGCTGCTTTTTCTACATTCTCTGCTTGCCATTCATTTGGATCAACTGTTTCTTTGATCTGTACTCTGAACATTTTATCTAATTCAGGATGATAAGGATTAAGAATGTTTAAAGGTAAAATATCAACTTCTCTATTTCCTACTTGACCTGTTGTCCAGTTAGGATTTTTATCTGATACGTCAACTCCAAATAATTCCATCATTCTTTTTGGTGATGCAGTAGTCCAAGCTCTTCTTGCTTTTAATTGAAATCTAGGATCATCTGAATTTAATGTTGCTACAGCTGATAATGCTGATCTTGAAACACTGTTTTCAAATGACTCAGCAAATTCTAAGTACATTTTATCTCCTTTACTAGTTGGTCTACAGTTTACTAGTAAACATTGCCCTGTTTTTAGAGTGTCTAAGGCCCCACTGTTGATTTTGTTTTGCATGTTTTTAAATTTAAATGTTATAATTGGTGTTAGTTTTTATTAGGATACTAACATCCTGTCTATTTTCTTCTTAAGCATAGTTATTACAAATTGTCCTACTTTAGGATGAACTGAAGTTGATGTTCGTATACATTTAATAAGTCTAGCTAATTGATCTACTGATTTATTTTTTGTAGATACTCGTCTTCCTTTAATAGTTATGACCATTGATACATCATTAGTAGTGTTATACATAATACTAATGAAATGGATAAACTCCATATTCTAGTTGTGTCTAATTTCTTCTCTAAATACTCAACTTTCATATTTGATACTTTTAACTCTTGTATGTATCTAAGTTCTTGAGTTTTCTTCATAGTTAATTGTCTAGCTAACGATGGTCCTTTCTTTTTAGGTTTAACGGTTTTTTCTGTCATTTTTTGATCTTTAATGGTTAATAGTTTGGTTAATGTTAGATAATACTTCTGTTGTTTTCTTTGTTAATTCTGCATTCTTTCCTATAAGTTCTCTGTTAAGTCTAACTTCAGTTGCTAAAGTCTTAGCTATATTAGATAACTCTAATATTTGCTTGTTTAAGCTGTCGATTAGATCCATGATCTCTTTATTTGTCATTTTTAAATGGTTTAAGTAAAAGTTAGACTTAATAAATAGTTTATCTGTTAGCGTTAAGCTTAGTAAGAATGGATTGTCTTGCCCCTATTTATTAAAGTCTACACTTTATGGTTTCTTATGTATATTAATTATTTTTGTACCTCTTCTATTTAACTCAAGGTAATCACCTATTTGTATTAGTGAATACTCACCAAATGTAGAATAGTATGTTGAGCCATCTTTTAATGCTATTAAATAATAATCATTTTTATCTTTAGCGATGACTTGTCTTGTATCTGTTGTTGTCCATCTAACACCATCTTCATCAATTACAGGTATTGTTCTAACAGTATTACAAGAAGAGCAAGTTATAAGTAACATAATAAATATGATTACTGGAGTTAATAAGATACACCAACTTAATGTTGTCTCAAATATGTTATATCTTTTATCTCTTTTTATTCTATCATAATTAGCTTTCATTACTTTAGGATCTGATTTGTAAGGTTCTTTCATTTCTTACTTGTTAATTTCCAGTCAAAGCCAATTGATAAGCCTAACATAGTTATTGCTAGTCCATCTCTTAATTTGAATCCTATCATTAGTAAATCTGCTTGACTAGAAGCAAATTCAATTTTAAAACAGATATTAAATCTATTCATTAGTGTTATGGAACACCACTCCTTAGCATAATTCTTCATATTTATTTGTTTAGTTAATGTTTAGTTAATGTTTAGTTAATAATAACAGGTAAGCAGCGTTTATTAGCAATATCGCGGGTTATCCCATACTGACTACTTGTTCGACACCAAATCTAGATAGTTATCACTAACCTTTGGGCTTATTGTTACACCTGTTATTAAGTTGTTATTGCAGAAGAAAGCTAATGACTCTTCTTAAATCTCTTTTTATATCTTCATTAGCCTCTACACCATTAGCATCTTTATAATCATTAATTATAGCATGACATGTATTTAATGTGTTGATTACAAATGGTGCTTTCATTCTTTCTTTTAAATCAGCAAGTTGTGACAATAGTATTGTATTGTGATTTAATGCTTTAGTTATCTCTAAGTTTTTGTTTAGAATCTTAGTATCTAATTCAATATTCTTTTCCATGATTTAATGTTTAGTTAAGGTTTAGTTAATGTTTAAAGTGTTACTATGTGTTATACTATACAATACGACTGTAATGTAAGTTATGTGAATGTAGTGTGAAAGCTGCGAATACACAGTCCTTCGTGCACTCACTCGTAACGTAACCCTTAGTTAATACTCAATCCGTTTGACGATGACATAGGTGGATTATTCCTACGGATGTGGTGGTTACTCAACTTCGCCACCTACTAACCATTTGAACTCAACAGTCTTCTCAGGATTATCTTCATCGATAACCGTTGATGTTTCAAACTTAGGATTAGTAATGACAACTGTATCTCCAACATTTAAAGAGAACTCACTACCTTTGTGAACAAAGATAGGCTCTCCCTTAGTGATGAACTGTCCGTTACCGAACTCCATACTACGAGTGAGTAAGATACAAGTGTCATACAACTTAGTAATTATGTATTTCATAGTTAAAAAGTTTGATATAGGGGATACTCCCAAATATCGATTTAACACTGGGGTCGTTGACAAGGAGGTCCGCACGCTCACAAATAAAGGTTAAAAAAATTTTTTTTATTTTTTGTTGTTTATTAAATATTTTTAGTATTTTTGCACCGCAACAATATCATCCCTCGGTAACCAAAAAAGGGATTAGACATCGGATTGGTAGTTCTAAATAAGAATGAGATTTTCTCCGGTAGTTGCAAAAGAGTAATGTATAAAATCTAATTAGGATACATGGCACATAGGTAGGTGCGGTGAATTAACACCAGTTTTAGTATCCTTTGGTCTCCGATGAGGAAAGCACTATTAGAAAGAAATCATAACTTGAAAGAATCAAAAACCTAGGGGGAAAGTTATATACTTTTTAGAAATTTTAAAAAAAAATTTATTTTTTAGTATTTATATAAAAAACTTTTATATTTTTGTCAAGAAATTAAATAATTAAAATATGAAAGTGACTAAACCTAACTTTAAACCCTTAAGGGATTGGATCTTATTACCAGATCCAAGAAAAACAAAAACAGAAAGCGGGATAATATTATCTGAAGAAGCTGCTGATAAAATGACAACTAATATACTAGAGATTCTGGATGTAGGTCCGGATGTTAAATCTGTTAAAGCTGGAGATACTGTAATGGTAGATCCTAGCGTAGCAGGTAAAATTATAGTAGTAGATGATGTATCATTTGTATTAGTAAGTGAATTCCATGTATTAGGAGTACTGTAATGAAAGCTGAAGATCGTAGAAGAATAACTATTAAGGCTGATACTACCTTAAAGTATATCCAAGTATGGAACGGGATATTCAATTTAACTAATAAAGAATTAGAGGTATTAGCATTATTTATAGATATCCATAAGACAGTGGATATTAAGAGTATATGCCATAATAAAATAAAACAAGTAGTTGCAGCTAAATTAGATATTAGAGATGCTAACACATTGAATAACTATATTAAGAAATTAAAAGATAAAGGCGCTTTAAGAAAAAATAAGAATCTTTATGTCTTAACACCTATTCTTAATCCAAATATTAAAAGAGTTGAGGTCAATATCAATAGCAACAAATAATATATTCATTGAGGAATGGTTATTACTAGAAGGAGAATACGTAGTGATAGTTATAATAGGATATGATTATGAAGGAAACTGTATTAAATTAAAAATAGAACATGAGCCAATCAAAGAAAAAACCGTTAACCACTTTATTGAGTAATTTTATTAAAGAAGGAACTAAGTATGTTCAGCATGGTATGCCGCAAGTATCACCTGAAGAGTATACAAAAAGATTAAAAATTTGTTATGAATGTGAACATTTACGAGAAGTGAGTACTTCTTGTGGATTATGTGGCTGTGGTATGGAGATGAAAGCTAAATGGGGAACATCTACGTGTCCAGATAATCCACCTAAATGGGAGGCTACGCATGGTAAAGGATAGAGAAGAGATTATTTATTATCTATCTAATAAATATGAGGTACCAATATATTTAGTTAGAGAGATTGTTAATTATCAATTTAAATTTGTGTCAAAGCAAATAAAAGAGGGAGATTATGATGCGATACGTTTACCATATTTTGGTAACTTTTCTGTAAATAAAAATAGAGTTAAATATATAACAAAATTAAAAAATGAAAAAATTATTAAAGACCTTTAAATTTTTACATTATATAGGGTTTCACAATAAAGATTGTAGAAGAAGGGATTTTACAACAAAAAATAAGTATATTTGTCTTCGAACAGGTAACTTACATAAAAAATTTACATTATGAGTTTAAGATTAGTATTAAAAAAACAAGGAACTGTAAGAGGACGTAGATGGATTATTAAAAGAGATAATAATGATAATATTATAGAGGTTAAGTGTATCTTTAAACCTGAAGAATATGTAAAACAAAAACGAGCTAAACCTATGCTTGGTGATAGACAATTCATCATAGAGTTAGATAAAGAATATGAAAAAGAAAATAAATGACTGAGTTATTAAGTATAGCAGATTATAAAGCGGTACCTTCTCCATACGCTCTTTCTATAGAAGAGTTTAGTGTTATTGCAAGTAGAAAAGTAGGTATGAAAGAATTAGCGTATGTTTATTATATGTGTAATCATAATTCTCCCTTTTATGTTTATGATCACGCAGAAAGACATACACAAGTTAAAGATGCTTTGTTTAAAGATGTAAAGTGGAGTCCAGACCCAAAACTTAAAGGATGTATGGATCTGTATAATAGGTTAACGGAAACCTCAGCAGTTAAGTTACTAAAAGCTGCAAAAACATCAATAGCAAAATTAGAAAAATATTTAAGGGTTATTGATTTAACCTCATTAGATGATAATGGTAAACCTATCTACACAGCAAAAGATCTTATTTATAATTTAGAAAAGATGGGAAAAGTTGTAGAAGGATTATCTAAACTAGAAGAACTAGTTAGAAGAGAAGAAAAAGTAGGCAATAAAAACCGAGGAGGAGTAGAAGTAAATAAATATAGTATGTAATATGGATTTTTTAGAAGATTTAGAACTTTATAACCAAGCTATGGAGAATGCATATTTAGTTATTACTAATAAACTTGATGTAGATGAGATATTAGTAGATCTAAATAATGATGATCTAGAAGAGTTTTCATTACCTTTTAATCCGTTCTTACACGATGATATCTCTAATGAAGAGATTGATGAAGTGATAGAACACTTTACAGGATTAGAAGAGTATGAAAAATGTGCAGAATTGGTAAAATGTAAAGTAGAGTATGTTTAGGGACATCAATCGTATTAGGCCATCAGCTGTAAGATTCTTAGAGCATGGTTATTACACTGAGGCCATTCCTGGAACAAAAGAGTATTTTGACTTTTGGGACGAAGAACGGAAGAGATGTTTATATGGCTATACTATAGATGAACTTCATGTTACGGGATTTCATTATTTTTATTTAAACTATTGTCCTATTGATAGAGCTGTAGACGAAGAGCTTCCAGACGGTTCTGTACAATCTAATCGTGAGCGTACATTTCCTGCTTTTTATGATGGGGATTGGGAATACTTCCAAGAAGTAGATAAAGCTAGGTCAGAGAATAGACATATGATTGTATTGAAAGCTAGACGTAAAGGGTATTCTTATAAAGCAGGCTCTATGATCGCTAGAAATTATTTCTTTGTAAAGAACTCTAAAAACTTTGTATTTGCTGCACAAAAAGAATATTTAATTGGGGATGGTTTACTTTCTAAAGCCTGGGATTTTTTATCTTTTATAGATGATAATACAGCATGGGCACAACCTAGATTAAGAGATAGAGAAATGAGTAAGATGTCTGGATATAAAAAGAAAATAAATGGTATTGAAATAGAGATGGGTATGAAGTCTCAAATAATGGGAGTTTCATTAAAAGATGCACCCGACAAGGTAAGGGGAAAAGCGGGAGAACTAGTTTTCTTTGAGGAAGCAGGTTCTTTCCCTGGCCTCCTGAAAGCGTGGGAGGTGACTATGCCTACCATGCGTCAGGGTAGCAAAACACTGGGACTGATGGTAGCGTTCGGAACGGGCGGTACGGAAGGAGCAGATTTTGAGGCCATGGAGGAGATATTTTATAATCCTGCAGCTTATGATTGTATGGCTTATGATAATATATGGGATGAAGGAGCATTAGGTACTCAGTGTGGATATTTTATTCCTATACAAAAAAACTTAGATGGATTTATAGATGAACAAGGTAATTCTCAAGAAAAAATTGCTATAGAGTATGAGAAAGAAATGAGGGAAAAGAAAAAGGGTGCAGCCGATGCCAAATCACTAGACCAATACATTGCAGAGCACCCTTATTCCCCTCAAGAGGCTACATTACAAGTGACGTCTAATTTATTTGATGTAGCATCTTTACAAGAACAATATAATCTAATAAAAGTTAAAGGATTAAATATTGTAGGTACTCCTGGACGCATGTATCAAGATACAGAGGGTAAACCAAATTTCAAACCTGATTATAGTAAAAAACCGGTTGATAGATACCCACATAGAAAAGAAAATGATAATAGTGGATGTGTTATTATTTACCAATCACCTTATAAGAATGTTGAAGAAGTTACACCTCATAATTTATATATAATTTGTCATGACCCTTACGGACAAAATCAATCTGCAGATTCTACATCATTAGGCGCAGCTTATGTAATAAAAAGACCTAATAATTTATCACAACCAGATGATATGATTGTAGCATCTTATGTAGGTAGACCTGAAACTTCTGACGAGTTTAATCGTAATCTGTATTTATTAGCTGATTATTATAATGCTAAAATAGGATTTGAGAATGATCGAGGTGAAGTTATTGCGTATGGAAAAAGGCACAGAAAACTTCATAGATTACAACAAGAATTCGAGATGTTAGACAAAAAAGAATTGCAGTCTAGGAACGTAAAAAGGCAATATGGCATGCATATGACGGAAGCTAGGAAGCTCCAAGGTGAGATATATATAAGGGATTGGCTTAATTCAGTACGTACTATAGACGAGAATGGAAAAAAATTACTAAATTTGCATAAAATCTATGACTCTGCTTTAATACAAGAGTTGATTAAATTCAATCATAAAGGTAACTTTGATAGAGTTATGGCCTTTATGATTGGTATGTATCATACTCGAGAATTATATAACGCAGAAGTTCAAGATATATACAGCGATCGATCAACGGATGATTGGTTTGATAATAATTATTATTAAATATGGCACAAAACGAAACTACTAGTAGAATACCACAACAAAGATTACCAGCCTCCAAGAAGACAAAGAAATGGAGAGAAGCTTGTGTAGAAGGGTATATAGCATTATCAGATATTCATAGTGTAAATGGAGACTCAGATGTAGAAAGATTTTATAGATATTATAACGGCGATATAGATGACTCTGATTATAAACATGTATTAAAACCTTACGGAAAAACAAGAAAAAATTTCCCTTCTGAAATACGAAATTTTCCTATTATTAAACCTATTATAGATTTATTATTAGGGGAAAAATCTAAGAGACCTTTAAATTATACTGTGACTGTACAAAATGCAGATGCTGTATCTATGAAGGAAGAAGCTAAAATGGAAGCTTTATATACAAACTTACAACAACGTTTTATACAAGATGTAGGAGATGAGGCTATGTCAGAAGGTATACCTCCAGAAGAATTAGAACTGCCTGAGAATTTAATGAAAAAATTTGAAGATAGTTATGTAGATAATAGGGCTATAATGGGAGAGAAGGCAATGAACTATCTATTTCAAAAATGTGAAATGTATGATAATTTTCAAAAAGCTTGGTATCACTTCTTAGTAGCAGGAGAGTGTTATTCTCATAGAGGAGTAAGAAATGGGGAACCATTTTATGAAGTATTAAATCCTATGGATGTTGATTATGATAAAGACCCAGATGTAGAATTTGTAGAAGATGGAGATTGGGCATTAGTTAAAAAAGCAATGCATGTCTCTTCAGTTATAGATCACTTTGGTACTCATTTAACAGATGATCAAATATTAAATCTAGAAGATCCTACAGGAACAAATGTTGATATTGCATTTTCATCTATATCTGATGGTAAAATAAATAAAAACGCATTGATTGAAGTAGTAACTGTTTATTGGAAATCAAGAAAAAGAATTGGATTTATGCAATATGTAGATCCAGCTACAAACTCACTTGAAGAAATGACTGTAGAAGATGGATATCAAGTTACTCCTGAAATGAAAGAACAAGGAGCTAGAATTAAATGGGAATGGATTAATGAAGTATGGGAAGGTACAAGAATAGATGACAAACATTATGTAAATATACATCCCGTAGTAAATCAAAGAACATCAATTGATCATCCTTCAATATGTAAACTTCCAATTAATGGTAGAGTTTATTCAACAAATCCTTCTAGTAATATGTCTATTGTAGGTATAGGTGTGCCATATCAACTTACATATAATATTTATAAGTATAGATTAGAACTTGCAATAGCTAGAAGTAAAGATATTATTGCTCAGTTTGATATTAATATGATCCCTAAAAAATGGGATATGGATAAATTTATGTATTATGTCGAAGGTACAGGTATTGCTTGGGTAGATTATAATAAAGAAGGAATACAATTAAATCCACAACATCAATCTGTTATGGACATGTCTATTAAAACTATTCAACAATATATTACTTTATTAGAAAGTATAGTAATAGAATGGGAAAGAGTATCAGGAGTAAATAGACAACGTCAAGGACAAGTAGGCGCGTATGAAGGAAAGGCTACTTCACAACAAGCTATTATGCAATCGTCACATATAACTGAAGATTTATTTAGACGATTTGCAAGATTTGAACAAAGAGATATGCAAGCTTTATTAGATTATTCAAAAGAGGCTTGGTTAACTGGAAAGAAAACTACATATGTTATGCCCGATGGTACAACAGAATTTTTAAATGTAGATAGTATGAGTCATATGGAATCTGAATATGGTATTTTTGTATCAGACTCTGGAAGAGATCAAGATAAATTAGAGCAAATTAGACAACTTGGATTAAGTATGATCCAAAATGGTATGCCAATGTCAACAGTTGTAGATGTAATGGAATCTGAATCATTTATAGGAATTAAATCTAAAATGAAATCAGCTGAAAAAGCTCAACAAGAATTACAAGAAGCTCAACAACAACAAGCAATGCAAGAGAAACAAATGGCTATTCAAAGTGCTGAACAAATTGCTCAAGCTCAAATTGAGAATGAGAATTTAAATAATGAGAAGGATCGCCAAACTAAAATTGATGTTGCTTTAATTAATGCAGGATCTAGAGCAGATGGAGATGTAGTGAAGCATGCTACTCAAGAAGGGAAAGATAGAAAAGATCAGGAATTAAGAGAAAGAGAGATAGAATTAAAAGAAAGAGGACAGAGAGAATCAGAACGAGCAAATATCTCTAAAGAAAATATAACTAAAGAAAAGAATAAGAACGATGCCAAAAAACAAAACGACAAATAATTTAGACAACCTTTCTTTTAATCAAGCTTTTAGCCAGAGTAGAAATGCTCTTGGTGCTGGTAAAGTTTTTAAATGGAAAGGTAGAAGATTTACAACTAATTATAAAGAGGAAGAAAATAGAGCTAAAACTGTACAAGATGAAGTAGTTAAAGCTTCTAATGAAAAATCTGAAATTGAGAGTCCTGACCAGAGACAAAAAGTTAATACTGCATTAGATTTACAGGAGCAGATTGTTAATACTGACGATAAAACATCTAGTATTACAAGAAGTAATGACATTACTACTCAAGTTAAGGACGCTCAAGATGACCCGCAGACTTCTTTTTTTAAAGGACAAGAAGGTCTTATTCCAGATGAGGTTGAAAATTTCTTTAAAAAAACTACAGGTATCGGTCAAGACTTAATTAATAAAGCTGGAGAATTAATTAATTTTGATAATGATTTAATTAGCCAAACGGTTGAAAGTGGTAAAAAAGGATATAATAAAGCAAAAAATATTTTAACAGAAGTTGCTGATGATTTACACGATGTAGCAGATGATACTATAGAAGCTCAAAAAATTAGAGCAAGAAATATTAAAAATAAAGTAACTGACTTAACAGAAACTGTACAAGAGTCAGCAGAGAGTGAGTTAAATAAATTTAAGAATAAACTTAATGATGGTTTTTTAAATGAAACTTTATTACCATTTATTCAAAAAAATATTCCTTGGGGAGATGTAGATGAGAATACTAGAAAAGTTATTGAAGATCCTAATTCTACAACAGAAACCTTAACTGATAACGATAAGACAAATTTATATGATATATTTACAAATAAAGTGTTGCCTCAAGTTACTAAGATGAGTGATGATGTTCAAAATTATGTAGGTGATATGGTAGAAAACGTTAAAGATAAAATTCCAAATTCCAGCAGAGAATTTTTAAATGACGATCTATATCCATTTGTTAGAGATAAAATGTTTAGAGGTTTACCACGTCCTATTCGTCAAATGCTAGTTCAAAGAGCTAATGTTAGTAATGAAGGTATGACAGATGATGAGAAGTTAGGATTATACATGGCATATAAAGAAGCAGTAAAAAGAGGAGATAATATGGTTAAGTATAAAGATTATGGTAGTGATAGAGATTTATGGGAACAATTTCAAGGAGGGGAAGAATCTATAATAGATGCTGGTAAACATTATTTTGCTTCGTCTGATGTAGATAAAGGTGCTTATAATATGATGATGACTATTGGTGGAGAACATTTTAGAGAAGAAGATGGTAATGTTATATTTGATCAAGGCTATTATGACTTTAATAAACCTGGCGGCCCATATGATCCTGATAAAGAATTAAGTTCTTATGGTAAATTAAGAAATTATATGAGTGAAGTAGGCGTTACAGAAGACGATCCTAACAGAGCTAACATTAATATCTCATTAAATCAACAAGAAATGGAAGATCAATTAGCGCAGCATAATCAATCTAAAGCACAAGCACATGATAATGCTCCTTTTATATATCAAAATATTCCTCAAAATATAATACCTTTGTTAACAAAAGGACGACAATTTATGGGAATGAGAAACGGAGGACCAAGAAGAAAATTTCCAACTAAAAATATATAGTGAGGAATAAAAAATCATATAAACAACCAGTTGTTATTCGTGAACAGGCCACTTTAGATTTGCCAGATTTTACGAATTTAACAAATTCTTATAAATTTAAAAATGGAGGAGTCAAACAATATAATCTTGGAGGGGCTGATGAGAATGAAGGTACTGGAACTGATCCAACATCAATTGATCAGCAGTGGGCTGATTTTCTAGATAACAATCCAGATTACGTTATGGGAGGTGGAGGTAAATTTGTATTAGGTGCTAGTGGACAATGGATAAAGAATCCAACTTTTGTAAGAGATATTCCTATTAGAATAGATCCAGATACTGGTAAGCAGATAGATTATGATATAGATGCTTATATTGCAGAACAAGATGAGACATTACAGAATCAATTAAAAGAAATAAATTCTCATGATGCGTTTTGGAGATCAGAACAAAGAAGAATGCTAGCTGCTTCAAAAGGCCATCCTACAAGTCCAGGGTGGAATCCAGGATTGAGAGTAGGTCCGTATCAGGTTACTCAAGGAATGGAGCAAGACAGATTAAATTCTATGCCTACTTTTCACCCCCAATATGATGCAGGAAAGACTGAAAGTTATAATCAATATTATTCAGATTTATTAGATAAAAAAGACAAGCAACAAGCAATAGGTCGTAAATCTATGGCTGAATCATCTACATTTGCAAGTAATCTAATTAAGAGTATTATAGATCCTTTTTGGAATGCACCAGCAAGACTCGTTACTTATGGACTAAATGAAGCGTTTGGAGATGGTACACAAACAGTTGACTGGAGATCACCAATGTTTAGAAACAACAGTTATGATGAGCATGGAAATATGATAGATAAAAATCCAAGTACAGCTCAAGTTATTCCGGGATACGAAAATAGAAATAGCTTTGCAAACTTTCTATTAAATGCAGCATCAGATCCTTTGTCATTTTTAGGAGGACGTGGGGTTTATAAAAATCTACCGAAAGCATTTCAAACAACTATTAAAAACGCTCCTAGAACTTTAACAACGAAAACGTATAACCTGGGTAAGAATACTCTAAAAAGTAATAAAGATGGGTTTGTTAAAGGCACAAATCAGATATTGAATAGACAGCAAGCGAAAGGATCTTATTTTAATCCTTGGTCTCGTACTGCTGCAGGGCTTGGAAATACAGCGTATTATGGTGCTAAAACATCAGCTGTGCCATCGGCTTTTATATCAACTGCAGATTTTATAAATCGAGGAATGTTCAGTAAAGATGGAGTAACTGGAGATGATGCTTTAAATACTACATTTGATGTACTAGACGCAGGAATGCCATTTAGTAGTAGTATACGAGATATGTGGAAAGGATCTGTAAGAGATTATCAATCAGGTTCATTATTATCATCTGAGGCTACTCCCTATTATATAAGTGGTCTAACAAAACATAGACTTATTAACCCTCTGGCTAAAGGATATAGAACTGTTTCTGGTTATCTAGGAAATCCATTTGCGGATGACGGAAGTATACGATACTATAATGGTTCAGAAGACGAAGAATTCGAGATACCAGCTGATAATACACTTATAAATGGTACGGATGGAGGTGAAATACCTCTATCTAACACACAAATACCTACCCTCTAAGTGTTATATAATAAAGGAAATATAAAAATAGAAACTAAACATAAAACTAACTAAATAATTAATTAAATTTGCAACTATGGAAAACCCAAATGAGAAACTAAATTTAGACGATATCACCTTTGATGATTTTATTGGTGAAGGCGTCAACGTAACTCCTGAAGAACAGGAAATTAAAGAAGAGCCTAAAGATGAACTTCAAGAAGTAGAAAAAGAAGACACTTTAGAAGAGATAATACCAGAATCTAAATTAAAAGATAATGATTTAGATGAGGACGCTAAACTGAAAGAAGATGGGGTAGAAGAATCTACTACAGATGTTATTAATGAAGATACTGAAGTATCAGATGATGGTACAGTTGTTGAAGAAGTTTTATCAAAACTTGGATACGAATTTGATCAAAACTTTGAAGACACACCTGAAGGATTAACAAAAATGACACAAGCTGTATCAGAAAAAATGGCTGAAGATAAAATGAATGAAATGTTTGAATCATTTCCTTTAATTAAACAACATTTAGAATATGTATTAAGTGGAGGAGACTCTCAACAATTTATGACAGCATATTCTCCAACACAAGATTATGGTAAATTAATCTTAAATGAAAAAGATGTTGCAATGCAGAAAGCTGTATTAGTAGAATACTTTAGACAAAAAGGACATGAAGATACTTTTATCTCTGAAATTTTAAGTGATTATAACGACGGTGAAAAACTATATGGTAAAGCTAAACAAGCTAAAGAAGCTTTATCTAAACTACAAAATACGGAACGTAGTCAAATGCTGGAAGAACAAAAGAAAGTTCAAGAAGAACAAATGCAAGAACAAAAACAAATGTGGGATGAGGTTTATACTAAAGTTGATACCGCAGAAAAATTTGCAGGCCTTGATGTTCCAAGCAGAGAAAAGAAAAAATTCTTTAAGTATATATCTAACCCTGTATCAAAGGAAGGATATACACAAAGAGATCTAGATCATATGAATGCAGATATGGATGTTAAATTAGCTATAGACTGGATGATGTATAATGGTTTTGATCTTAGTAAAGTAATAGATAAAAAAGCAAAGACTAAAAGTGTACAAACTTTGAAAAATAGAATTAAAAATCATGAAGATAAAGTTAAATCTACAAGAAGTAGAGCATCTTCAAGTCGAAGCTTCGATATAGACTCTTTGGATCTGAGTCTTTAATAAAGGATCCACTAACTTTTTAAAATAAATAAATTATGCAAGTATTAAAAACGTTTTATAACGATCAGCAAATGACAGACTCGAACAGTCTGGCAAATGCGTTGATGGAAAAGCCAACTGAGCTTTCCCCAGTTATTACGCACTTAGCAGGTAAAGAAGACAGGAGGTTTCCTTTAACTATGCTTACTGAGGGTGTTGGTAACTCAAAATCGATTGACAGATACGAATACGAGTATAGAGTGAAGACTCACGAAGTTAATATCCGTCCAGTTGTTTCGAGTACGGGATTAGGTCTTGGTGGGGCTCCTTTTAAACTTGTATTTCCTGACAAATGGTTTATTTTCCCTTACACATTAATTTCTGAACAAGGTACTCAGGCAAGAATTATGTCTGCTCCTGTACAGAATGGAAGTAATTGGGAATACACTTTACAATTAATTGATCCAGATGCTACAGCTTCTTTAGTTTCTACTGAAACAGCAGCAGGTGCTATGTGGGCTCAATTATATGCTAATGTAGGATTAGACTTCTCTAGAGGTAATGCTTCTAACTGGTCAACTCCAGGATTAGTTCGTAACAAAATTGGTACAATTAGAAAATCTTACCACTTTGCTGGTAATGCTAAAGATTATGTAGCTGAATTCTCTCTTCCAACGAAAGGAGGAAAATCTACTAAACTTTGGATGGATTACGAAGAGTATCAACATATGTTAAGATTTAAAGAAGAATGTGAATTACTTTATTGGTATGGTGAGAAAACTTACGATAACAATGGTGTAACTTCTATGAAAGATGAGAATGGTCAGCCAGTAATTACTGGTCCTGGTATTCTTCAGCAAATCATTAATAAAGATACATATTCAACTATGACTGAAGCAAAGTTGAAAAATGTAATCGGTGATTTATTCTATGGAATGACTGATGCTACTACAAAGCAAATTACGCTTTATACAGGTATTGGTGGTGCTAGAGAATTTGATGAAGCATTGAAAGCACATACAGGAGGTTTTGCACAATCAAACTGGACTGTTAATGCGGACAGTAAATTCATTACTGGATCTGGTAGATCATTAGGTATGAGTGGCTACTTTACTTCTTATGACCATATTGATGGGCATGTAGTAAATGTTGTTAAAGTACCAATGTTTGACCATGGACCAGTTGCACAAGCTAGAGCTAAACACCCTGTTACTGGATACTCTATGGAGTCTTACAGAATGGTGTTTTTAGACCAATCAAATTATGATGGTCAATCTAATGTGCAAATGATTAACAAAAAAGGTCGTGAGTATTTAAGATGGGCAGTTTCAGGATCTGTTGCTCCTAAAGGATTTGATCAATCAGATTCTAGAGCGTCAGATATTGATGGTGCATCTGTACATATGCTTAAGACTGCAGGTATAGTGTTGAGACGTTTCGACACTAGTTTGGATCTAAGTTGCGTTGCAGTTTAGTCTATTATTTAGTTTCCTTGGTATTGGGGTTGGAGCTTTGGCTCCGCCCCTAAATACCTTTTTACACCCGGGGAGTTATTCTTTACACCCACCTAATTTAAACTTTAAAAGAACGATATTATGAAAAAAACAATAACATTAAGAAGAAAAGAACTTATGAATCATTTACCTAAAGAAGTAAGAGTAACAGCTAAATCTCGTTTAGGTAGTGTATACGTAGGTAGACAACCTTTAAAAGGTGTCAAAGGTGATGCAGAAAAAGCATTACTTAATGGAGTATTAGATGTTGAACCAACACATAGTGATTGGCCAAAACATTCTAAAAAATTCTGGTCAGAGATGAATATTAACGTACCCTTTGAAGGGGTTATATTAGATGTGTCGTTAGATGCAGATAATAACCCTGTACAATTAGATGATTATATTAAGTATACATTTATTAAAAATCATCCACACGTAGCTAAGAGTAAAGAAGAAATGACTGCGGCACAGCGTTTTTATATTTTTGATCAAAATAGAGAAACCCTTAAAAAACATTTAAGTATCCAAAAAAGAAAGGATGCGGATAAAGAATTTATTAAGGTTACATCGGATGTATCTAAGTTGAGGAATGTATTAAGAGTACTTAGTCCTAATGATGGTGCTAATCCAGATAAATTAAACAACATACAAGCAGAGAATGCTTTATATGAATTGAAAGAAAAAGATCCTGTTAAATTTATTAAAGTAGCAACGGATAAAAATCTAAATGTAAGAGCAGAAATTGAAGAATTAATATCTGCAGAAGTACTTAGAAAAATTGGAAATCAAATTATATATATAGATGATGTCATTGGTGAAGATATGGCTGACGCTATAGTATATTTGAAAAATAAAAAGAACTCTGGTGTATTAACTACATTAAGAGCTAAACTTAAAGAATTAGTATAATATGACAATTGCAGAAATGCATACAGCAATTAACTTGGGGGTGCAAAAAATTGCATCTTTCCAAGTTGATTTATTTTTATCTACTGAGATAGATCTAGAAATTAATAAAAATATTGATAGATTTACTAAGCAGAGGTATAATTCATTGGGTAATAAATATACTCAAGGGTTTGAAGAATCTCAAAAAAGAATAGATGATTTACGAACTTTAATTATAGAAGAATCAGTAAGCACTACCTTTAAGGGACAAATCGATGATAATATATACATTGATTCAGCAGCTATTCCTGTAGGAACTGAAGCTGCTAAAAAATATATGTTTTTATTAAATGTAAGAGCCTTAGTGTCATATAAGAATTGTCAAACTATTGATTATGCAATTGAACATGAACCAGCTTTTTGTGTGTGTTCAGACCCACAATTTTCAACAGAATTCGATTGTGTAGATAATGCAGAAACTTGGAATTGTGCTTATGTTAGTTTAGGTAACAGAATTGTAGGAAATTATCAAGTAGATGCTAATGGAAGTTTTGTTACAGATGCTAACGGAGAGTTAATTCTATTAGCTGATATACACAAGAACACAAGTTCACAATGTAAATTTGTTCAATTAGACGATGTCTATGCATTACTAGACGATCCATTTAATAAAACAACATATAATAAACCACTTTATACAGTGGTCGACGAGAATTTAGACTTTTATACGGATGACACATTTTTAATAAGTAAAGTTAAAATGACTTATTTGGCTCATCCTACAGAAGTTAGCTTAGCGAATAGCACGGCTTGCGACCTGCCTTTTCATACTCATCAAGAAATTGTAGATATGACGGTAAATAGCATCCTCGAGGGGATTTCAGATCCTCGGTACCAAACTAGTCAAATTGAGGTACACAAATCTGAATAAATTATTAATTGATAAAAAATAAAATTATGTCAAAATTAACATTCATTTCAAACACAGAAGCTCATATTGCATCAGGTGCTATTACGGCAGCAGCGGCAGGAACAACTGGGATTTGGGATCTAGGTGCATCAGACTGGCAAGGTGCAGCAGCTTTATTAGCAACAGATACGGTACAAGTAGTACAAGGAAGAGGAGCAGCCGCTTATCCAATTTTTAGTCAGATATTTACATTGTCAGGTGTAGTTGCTACATACACACCTTACGTTAGAGCGGTAAAACAAATTAACACTGTCACAGTAGTAGCTGTTGGTGGAGCAGGAACTATTCACTCTTTTAAATTAGTTAGACGTGCTACAGATATTGGGTACGACAAAGTGGTTAATGGAGGGTCTAGCGATTTTTCTTATATCGATAAAATTGTAACTGTTGAGTACGTAGAAGTAACTGGTGATACTATTGCTACAGTATGTGATGCTTTAGAGGTAGCTGCAAACAAACTAGGAGCTGCTTATGGGTTTAGTGCTACTTCAACTGCTACAACTGTTATAATTACAGCTGCAGAATTTGGTCACGACTTTGATTGCGTAAACTTTGCAGGAACTACAGCTAATACATTAGCAGTTACTGCTAGAGTAGAAGGATCAGGTAATTATCACCAAGTTCTTGCTGCAGAGAAAGAAACTCAAGCTATGCATGGATATCACGGAAGAGCAGGATCATTCCTAAATACTCCAGACACTTACACGAGCGCTGCTATTGCACCAGTTGCAACTTCAGCTACACTTGGGTATGATGCTATAACTTTAGTAATTCCAAATAGTACTTCTGGAAATGCTGCTGGCGATGCTAGCGCTTCTACATCGTTAACGATTTACTTTGATGGTGTAAATGCAAACATGGACAACTTTAAAGATATGTTTGGTCTTACAGCTGGAACAGCTAAAACAATCATATACTAGATTAACATTGAAAGAAGGGGGTGTAAAATCCCCCTACTTTTTTTAACTTTTAAAAAAATATAAAAAATGGCGTTAGAACTTTCTTTATCATCAGATTGTAAAACCCTTACTATAAGCGGAGGGACTGCAAACTCAGATGTAGAATTACATATAAATAATATATTATGTCCAATGATAGTTCCTCCAGGAACTATTAATCCTGTAACGGGATTAGTCAATTCTTCAGGAGTAAATGAAGATATTGAGATATTGGATGCAACGGGGGGATTAATATTAACTAATATTAATATACCTTGTTCGTCTACAGAACAACTGAATGGAGTAATTAAAGTATTAGTTTCAGAACCTACTGGTAATGAAACACTAGGCGTTATAGGATTATGCGCTTTAGAATGTTGCTTATCAAAAAAAGTAAAAGAACTTTTAGAGTGTAAATGTAAAGATTGTATTGAATGTACATCATTATTAAATGATGTTACTTTAATATATTTATTTATGCAAGGAATGCAAGTAAATATTGCTGGCTGTGTACAAACAACAGCTTTATATACTAAAACCGCAGATGAATACGCTAAAGCTATTGAACTTTGTGGATTAGAAAATTGTAATTGTAATTGTTAATATTTAATATATGCCAACAACTCAACCAAATGGAGGTATAAGCGCTGCTTCTAAACAACATACACCAGAACAGACTGGATATAGTTATACAATTAACTTAGTAAACTGTGTATCAGGGAGGGGATCTGGACCCAATGCAGGCTCTTATAGAATTTTTAACACTAGTTGTGATTTTTTTGAAAGTTATTATGACGCTGCTAATACTATGAATGATCCTAGTTTAATTGGCGATGGAGATGTAAGACCTCAATTTGTTGTTATTTCAATATATAATGATGATAAGAATAGTTGGCTTGAAGGTCAATTAAACTCGGGAAATCTTAGATTTAAATTAAAAACTCAGGGTTCAAATCATCCGTTTAATGTTAATAATATGACCCTCGCATATTCAGAAATAGCTGATGGTATATGTTTACCTATTACTAATAGTTACTTTCAGACGGCAGCATCTAATCCATATAATGATAAGATGTTTGTTGATAATGTAAATTCTACAAATCGTAGTGCAGATGATTTGCTAGCTACTCAAATGCATCCAGGACAAAAATCCAGTTGGAATAGTACTAATAGAACATGGGCAAAGAGACGAACCTTTGTTTCTAAAACTCCTGCACTTGGGGCAGTAGTGGATCCTACAAATGGGACTGGGACCGGGATTGAAGAAGTAAGATATTTACAACTTAAACTTCAATACTACGATGCCTTCCTTACACAGTGGTCAGACTTAGGTCCTTACCAAGAGCATGCAGTTCTTATTAATAATTTTGTTAATAGTACTAAACAACTGGCGTTAGGAGGCGATAATTATGACTCTCCAATTGAGCGAGGAGCTTATCTAGCAAAACATATAGATTCTAATCAAGGATGGTTGCCTGGTGGTAATAATGGTACTTGGGGAGAAACTTTATTTAATAATATATCAAATTTTGAAAATGTACAAGTCTTTGCTTATAATGGTGTAAAGAGTGAAAGTAGTCCTGGCTCATCGGCGCATATAGATGAGATTAGACAGCATACGATGGAGGGATGGAATGCTGGTTATGGCACAAGCTGTTTACAATGGGGTATAGGCGGTAGTGCAATTGGAGGATATTTAGACAAAATGCATGGCTCGCAAGGACAAGCTAGTAATTCAATATATACGGTAACTTCAGGTGATGTATCGGTGGCTTCTAGTATGTTTTCTGCTGAAGGTATTTATAACCAATTTGGTAGTTGTACACAAGGAACAAATTTTAAAAGTAATGAAACTGGAACTAATAAACACAATCTTATATCGCTTGATGATTTTTATATGTGTACAGAGCTTATACTAAATGTAATAGATGATACTCAGTTTGGTGGAGGAGTAGGAGCAGGAAATACTCAGTTTGGTAGTAATCCAATAATTTATAATTCGCCTAAGTGTCCACATCAAAATCAGTGGTCTCAATATGTAGATTTAGCTATAATACCTGCACCAACAAATAATTTTGCTGCCCCAAAATCAGAGCTTTGGTTTATGACAAAAGTTGGTAATCCAGGGGGCTGGGATAAAATGTTTATTTATAATAATGGTAGCGCAACTCCAGCTCTGAGTATGGCAGGTAATGCCTATTTTTATAACGGAAATTTAATGCATGTAGGTACCAATTCAAATTGGGAATTTGTAGAACCAAGAGCTTTATGTGTTCAGCAGATAAAAAACCACAAATCACTTTATGGAGTTGATATAACTCAATGGCAGCTTAATGGAACACATGCAACTTGTAATAGTGATGGTACATTAAAAGTAGAAATAGTTTATAATTATGATCCGAACTGGGCAGCTTTAGGACCTACTACTTGGTCGATTCCTATTGAGTGTGAAATCTGGGATGTCACTAACGCTACGTGGTATACATCAATATTTATAACATTAACAGAGGGTCAAGGCGGTGGACCACAAAGTGCAACTATAACTGGAGTACCTCCAGGAACATATACTTTTGGTGGTGCAAGCGCTGGTCCTGTAACATCTACTGAATATTTTAATGAGACTGGAGATGTGTTTGACGGAGAAGGTCAAATACAAGCTATTCTTACTCCTTCTACTTACTCATTTACAGTAAATAGTGGAGCTACAACTTTTACACCTTCAATAACATCTACGAATGTTACATGTAATGGCGGTCAGGATGGAACAATTACAGTAAATACTAATGGTGCAGGATTTACTAATCCTGTAACAGTAACATGTACTCCGGGATCTCTTGGAGTTGGGTCTACTGTAATAGGACCGTCGAATGGATTTAATTTCTTATTTACTGGACTAAATGCTGGAACTCATGCATTATCTTTTCTTGATGGTGCTGGCTGTACACATACAGATAGTATAACTATAACACAACCTTCATCTTTATGGAGTGTTACAGATGCAGCTACTGCTCCTACAACATGTATAGAATTAAATGGATCAATAACACTTACTCCTAGTAATGGTACAGCTCCTTATTCGGTTACTTGGACTGATCCTCTTGGAGTTGTATATGGGCCTACTTCTTCTCTTACAAAAACGTTTCCATGTAGAGATGGATTATGGACATATACTATAACTGATAGTGGTGGATGCCCAGGTATAACTCAAACTGTTACGGTTCCTGCAGCAGCTACTTCAGGAATAGGAAATGTACTTAGTTGGACAGATCCTACTTCAGTTGGAGGAACAGATGGAACTCTAGATATATTTACTGCTGGTCAGAATCAGGTTATATGTAATATTGGTACAAATAACCCAAGTGTTACTTGGACTACAACATCTGCAGCAGGTAATCAAGGAGCAAGTGATACTAGTTGTAATCCGTGGAGTCCAACAAATACACTATTACAGTATACTGGATTAGCGGCAGGTACAATAACAGTCACTTCTTGTTTTAATGGGTGTTGTGAGACAAGAGATATAGATATAGTAAACCCTATAGCTTTAACATGCACCGCTACTGCATCTATAATTGCTTGTGGTACTACCACAGGTACAGTAACAGCAGATACTCCTACAGGAGGATCTACTGTTAATTTTGATCATTATGAATATTATTTGTGCACAAATTCAGCTATGACAACTGGGTGTATTGGACCTCAAGTAAGTAATGTGTTTAGCGGATTAGCTGCTGGTACGTATTATTTAACTGTTACAGATTGGTTTGGACCTGGTGGAACTATTATAGGACAAACGTCAGCTCCTGCTACTGCTACAATAACAACTCAACAAAGTCCAGCTGCAGTATTCTCAGCGACAAATGCTTTATGTAGCACATTAGACGGTAAAATAACATTAGACAGTGTAGGTGCAGGAACACCTCCATATCAATATTATACTACACCTGCTAGTACAGGATTTCAAAGTGGTCCTATACCATGGATAGTAGGAACTTTTATAAATCTACCTGTAGATTCATATACTATTATAACAGAAGATGCAAATGGATGTATAGATACGGATGTTGTTGCTATTACAGCTCCAGCTACAATAGTTATTGGGACATTAACTCCTACAGATGCAACTTGTGGATTAAATAATAATGGAACACTCGCATTTACTGCAGCATCAGGAGGTACAGGAACATTAACTTATAAAGTAATAAACGCTGGAGGTTCAGCTATAGCTACCCAAACAACTACTACTACAATTACAGGATTAGCTTCAGGTACTTATACATTTGAGGTTTCAGACGCTAGTGGGTGCTCAGAGTCGATTTCATTTATTATCGGAATAACATCATTAACACTTACTACAAGTAAAAGCGATCAGTCTTGTAATCACCCTCCAAGTAATGATGGGTCTATTAATCTTACAGTTGCTGGTGGGGCTCCAACATATACATATGCTTGGACAGGTCCTAGTGGGTATACAGCGTCTACAGAAGATATTACAGGATTAGCGGTTGGAACATATAATGTAACTGTCACGGATTCTAATGGATGTGTAGGAACAACAACTGTAGATATTTTATTAAGTAATGATACATTAGAAAATTTAACTCTAACTGAAATTCTTTCCGCATGCCCAGGAGGATGTGCGGGAGTTGTTGTAGATGTAAATGGAGGAGACTTTCCTTTATATTTAGAAATTTCTGAAAATTCAGGAGCAACATGGACACGAGTTTCAACTGTAGCAAATACAGGGGCAGCACAGTTTAATGAGAATACTCCAGCACCATTTTTTGGAGCAGGTATAACTATCAATAGTGCAAATTATTTTAAAGAAAATACTCCAAATAGATTTTGTTTTACTAATGGTACTACATATCAATTTAGAACTCTTAGTGTAGTTAATGGATGTCCTTCATATGTTTCAAACTTTAGCCCAAGCGCTTCTAATTATATTCCTCAAACATTAACTGAAACTTTAACTCAAGCTACTTGCTGTGCTTGTAATAACTCTTCATGTAATGGAGCTATTAATGTTGTTATTACTAATGGAGTTCCAATTGCTCAAGGAGCTGGAGGTTCTCCAGGAACATTATCATTTGATTGGATACTAAAGAAAGATGGAATTGATATAACGTCAATAGTTACTTATGCAGTTTCTTGTAATGGCGGATGTACTAATACAGAATATAATGAAATAGACTTTACAGATTTATATCCTGGGGATTATGAATTTATATCTACAGATGATTGTGGAGAAGTTATGACAGAGACTTGGACAATGATAGATCCTAGAGTTTATATTACAAATATTGTAAGTTCAGATCAATTATGTGCTAATGGATGTGCAGACGGAACAATAACTATAACTGCTACGGGAGGTACAAGCGGTATACTAGAATATTCTATTGATGATGGAATAACGTGGTCTTCATCTAATGTATTTACTGGTGTTGGACAGGGAGTTTGGAGAGTATGGGCTAGAGATCCTATGTGCGCAACACAAATACTATTTGATCCAACTGATAATGTGTTAACTAACGCTAATGGCTGTTATAGTGATTACATCGCTGGTATATGGCCAGCAGGAACTTCAATAAGTGTATCGTCTGTATCTGCTTTAGATTTACAACATATTTCAACAACTCATAATTCTTTACCAGGTTCAACAGATGGAGAGATAGTAGTAAACATTACAGCAGGTACTGCTCCTTATGAAATTTCTGTAGTTACTGCAGCAACATCTACACCTTTTGATGCTTGTACTGCTCAAACTTCCGGTGTACTTACACCAGGATTATCACAATATATAAATATAAATGGGGGACCTGTAGATGTTAGTGGTATAACTGTTTTGTCTGCGGGTGGAACTGTTACATTAGATAACTTATCTGTTGCTCAAAATTGGAATAGCGCTGCTTTAGAAGCTTGGTATAGAATAACTGTAAAAGATTCAACTGGATGTATTTCTTCTATTGAGTCAATGGTTGATAATGGAACTTTAGGAATCATAGGAATTTATTCAGCTACAGATTGTGATTGTAATTGTCCAGAAGGATACTCTTTAATTACACCTGCACCAACTCCTCCAGCATTACCTTGTGCAGGGTTAATAGATGTAGCTCCGATAGATCATGGACTAATGGACGCTCCGGGAAGTATACAACAATTTGGAGGTGCTAATGGATGGACAGCACAATACGGAAATCCTAACGGAGGAGTTTTATATGTTGATAGTGTATCTAATAACGCTACAACTTTTATATCTACAGCTGATACTTTTTATAAAAGTGTAGGAGCAGGAACGGCTCCATATAATATGCAATTTGCTGGAACTTCTACTGTTTTAATACCAGCACTTGATTCTAACTCAAATGTAGTACAATACGGTTCAATATTTAGCACAAGATTATTTGATATAGGAATTTGGTTAAACCAAGGCCAAACAGTTCCTGCCTTACCTATTAATGAGTGGATAGGAATACCTATAGAAATAAACTTCGCTAGTCAAGCTAAAGTAATTTTAGGAATAGCAGCTCATGGAAACTATAGAGTTAGTTTAGATTGTGCTTTACTTTTTACATCAGAAACGTTAGGAGGAACTCAGTCACCAGCAGTTGATGCTAATAACTACTCAGAGTATTCTATGTTTCCTATAGCTATGTCAGCTGGAAAACATACTCTTTTAATTGAAGTTAAAAACTCTACGGTTAATAATGCAAATTATGCTGGCGGAATAGCGTTTGATTTATTCCAAGGTGAACTATCAAATGGTTTATCTGTAACAAGTGTATTTTCTACTGCTACTGTACAAGCTACTTTAGATCCTTATCTTTTAGCAGATATAAATGGTAACCCAATTACTAGTAGAGATATTAATGGGGCAATGCATCATCCGTTTCAGTTTGGAATTACTGACGGTTATGAATGTGCGAGCGGATGTGCTAGAATAAATGGAGGAATTATTACTTGTCAAAGTGATGATACTGCTACTTGTGATTTACCAATCAATTGTCCAGAGTATTTGATTGACTTAGTAGAATGTGTGGGTACTTTATCAAATGAAGTACACGCAAAAATGATCTCTGGATTATTAGGTAATAATCTATCAGTTAAAGAAGTGTGGCTGGTTATGATTATAAAATATTTAATTAATCATCTAAACCCTTGCATATCTATGCAGGACTTACTATCTTGGACAAAATTTTTAGAAGACATCTGTCCGGACTGTGAATCTAGTACAAACATAACTGAAATACCTGAAGATCAGGGAACTCCGTATGGTGGAGGCAACTTAACAGAATTCGATTTTTAAAATTATAAACAATGGCAAACATAAGAAAATTAACAAGTAAAAAATTATCAGAATTATCCCTATCGAATAATTTTTTATATTTACAGAATACAGCTACAGGGATTGAAAACAAACTCTCACTTAGTGAGCTAGTAAATAAAGCTTTATCGGTAGGAGTTGGAGTACCTGTTTATACCGGACTTTCTGGGAGTACTCTTAATTTTAGAAGTTTATCAGCATCTTTACCATTAACGGTTGAATCTAGCTCAACTAGTAATGAAATAAATATTGAATTTCTTACCTCTAGTTTAGATTTAGGAGTTTGTGATAATACGTCATCTTTATTTTTATCTACTGTTAATTTAACAACAAATGTTGGTGCAACTATTTTACCTGTAGCTAATGGTGGAACAGGGGCTGCAACTTTAACTGATGGAGGTATATTGTTAGGGAGTGGTACAGGCGCTATTACAGCAATGGCAGCTCTTGCAGCTGGGACTATTATACAAGGAGATGGAACTACGGATCCTACAACTTTAGCGATAGGAACGGCTGGGCACGTATTAACTGTTAATTCAGGAGCAACAGCAGTAGAATGGACAGCAGCTGGGGTAGCAGATAATTTAGGGAATCATACAGCTACTACTACCCTAAACATGGCTAGTAATAATATTGACTTAGGAACAGGTGTAATAAACTATACAGGTGCAGATGTTTTAGGGTTATCCTTTGACTCAAATAATAGAGGACATTTTATTCCAACTGGAGCTACAGCTACGGGCGGAACAGGAGCTTTAAACTTATCTGGAAGTATGCATTTAAAAGGAGATGTTGCTAGATCAATATCTATGTTAGCACCAGCTTCTGGTACTGGACAAACTTTAGGTATTTATGGAGCTACCGCAGGAACAACGTCATCTGACGGAGGTGCGATTGTACTTAAAGCAGGAAATACTACAACTGGTACAGGAGGAGATTTGAAATTATATGGAGGAGACTCAACCGAAGGAAGTAATGGAGATGTTACACTATATACTGGGACTACTGCTGATACTACGTTCCCAATATTAAGAGTGACTCCAACTAAGAGAGTTTCTATACAAAATAGCGCAGCAGAAGTTGCTCCTACATCATTATTAGATGTAAGACAATTAGAAGCAGCTGGCGCGATTACAACATTAAGACTGCAACAAGCTGATCAAGATGTGGCATTTGCGCACTTTGAAGGAACATCAGCAGCAGATAGTACAACAAATATTTCTACATCTACAGCTGTAGCGGCTGCTAAGAGTGGAGCTTTAAAAATAACTTTCAATAATGGAGGTGAAGTAGTAGAGGCATGGTTAAGGACCTATGCATCTGCAGTATAAAAGGAAAACTAAATTTTAATTAAATAATAACAAACATGACAACAACAATTTTAGAAACACCAAACACAATGAACAAAACGTCTTATACATACACTGATTTAGCAAACTTGTTAACAGGTTTATCAGAAGTAGAAAATTTAAAAGGAGTTAAATTTGCTTTAAAAGTATCTAAGAATATTAGATTAATTAGAGCTGAGTTAGTTGAATTAGAAGAAGCAGCTAAACCTTCAGCTGAATTCTTAACGTTAGCGGAGAAGGTTCAAGCAATTGAAGCAGACCCTTCAAAATCTGACGAAGTAAAGAAGTTAGATGTAGGAAAATTAGAAAAAGATAATAAAGAATTGGTTACAGAAAGAAAAGATCAAATTGCAGAATTTCAAAAAATGATGCAAGATACAACAGATATATCTTTATTTAAACTTTCAGAAAACCATTTACCTTTAGAAATTACAGCTAAACAATTAAATGATATTAGTTTAATAATAAAAGAATAATAATATGAGTGCAAAAGGAAATAAATTTCCAGATAATTTGGTAAAAAAACCAGATGATATACGAACTAACGAAGAACAGTTATTAAACGCTCCTTATGGACAACAAGGAGCAGTTATTCTTTGTGAAACTTCTAATGTTTGTGATGGGTTGCAGTCTCAAGTAGTAGGAGATTTTTATTGTATTATAGCAATAAAAGATGATGTAATGTTATATGCTTGTCAAACTGAAGTTAATTGGGATCAGAATGAAGATGGAATAGTAATGGGTCAACAACCACAACAGCAACCGAATGGATGGGAGAAAGATTTTATGATGCCTGTAGGATTACCATTTTATGGGAATTTTACAAAGGTAGGATTAAAAACAGTTGTAGGAGAAGTTGCAGGAGATCCAAAATTAATAGCATATTATAAATAATGGGAATAACACAAAATGCATTAGGAATAAGTCTTGTAAGGTTGCGCGCACATGTTGTCGCAGCTTTAGGGACATTTCCTCATTATCCTGATTGCTTTTTTGAGCATACATTATTAGCAGATGAATTAATGCCTCAATTAACAATTGTAGATTTTTGTGATACTTTTGATTTAGATAGTAATGGAGATATAATGCCAGAAGTTAATCCATATCCGTCCGGACATTTTGATACAGATGCTAATGATGATATACAACCAGAACCATATTAAAATAATAAGATATGCCAACAAAAAAATTAGTACCAAGAGATAATAATGAAGGAGGTTTAGGAACTGCCGCTAAAACGTGGGGAGCTTCATGGCTACAAAATCTAGTTATAACTAATCTTCAAACTACTACTTCATTAAGTGTGCTTGTAGAAACGGCAGGTAATGTAGAAAAAAGAAGTGCCGGCAGTTTATGTACTAATGTTACAGATACAGAGAGTGCTACAACTTGGGTAGGGTTATATGAAGCAGCTACTGGGTGTTTAATGCCATTTACAGACGAACAATTTCGTTTTGATGCCTCTACAGGTAAACTATATCTTGGGGGAACAGGAGCTCTTGACTCTTTAATAGTATGGAGTCAGAATATATATTCTCATGCAGACTTTGTAATTGAATCAGGAAATACATCAAGTATTACACTTTCTGCAACTGAGGGTACTACATTCTTTACCGGTATTGGAGGAGCTGCAACAATGAAGATAAACGGTAACGGTTTATTTATTAATAATATCCCAACTGAAGCTACGCCAACACATATGTTAGTAGATAATACTACTACTGCTGGATTAGTAAGTAAAGCAGCAGTTGGTTCTTTAGGGATTAATGTAGCAGACACGGAAGATACAACTTGTTTTGTAGGACTTTGGGAGGCTGCTACAGGTACGTTATTACCTAAAACTGATGAGCAATTTCGTTTTGACGCACAAAAAGGAATTCTTTACATAGGAGGAACGGCACCTGCTGACTCTTTACTGATACAAAAGCAGCTTATAAAAGCGTATGCAGATACAATTATCGAAGCATCTAACGGATCTTCTATAACTATTGATTCTACATTTGGGGAGACGTATTTCTACGGAGGTGTTTTCGGACTACTAGGAAGTATATCAAATACAGGATTATCTATTAGTAACATACCAGTTGAATCTAGCCCAGTTAATATATTAGTAGATAACGTTGCAGCTCCAGGATTAGTTAGTAAAATGCCATTATCGACATTACCTACAACATTAATAAAAGTTTTAGACACAGAAGTTACTACATGTTTTGTAGGACTATGGGAAAGCGCTACTGGAAATTTAGCACCTAAAACTGATGAAGGATTAACATATAATGCTCAGACAGGATCTGAAGTTCTTAGTATTGCAGGAGATATACTAATGGGAGATGGGACACATAATGATCTGGCTACTATCGATGTAAAAGTTGGTAATGCTGGTATTGGTGGTAATCGACTTGTGTTAAATGCAGGAGATTCTGGAGCCGGTACAAACCTAACTTGTGGAAATGTACAACTTACTACTGGTTTAGGTACAGGTACAGGTAATAATCCAATTATTGATTTCGTTGGGACAAAACAAGTAGCTTCTGGAACAGGTCAACAGGCTACTCAAACTATGGCATATTTTCAACATTTTGGAGATGGAGGCGCTTCGTCTTATAATCATTTACGAATTGTTAGTCCTCAAGATGGAAACGATTTATTTGATGTTGCTACTTATGCAGACGGAGCTACTGTAATTAAAACACAGGATAATGCTGCAGCTGCGGCTCATTTAGTTTTAGATTCAGATGGAGATACAAGTTTTAAGAAAACAGGTACTACATTAGCAACAGTTGAATCTTTAAGAACAGAGTCATTCTTATTAGCAGCTTCTGATGAAAGTACACTTTTAGTTGCAGGACTTAGAAAAGTTAGATTTAGAATACCTTATGCATTTACATTAACAAATGTAAGATTAAGTTGTAATGAAGCTCCTACAGGATCGGATATCCTAACAGTAGATATAACTAAGGACGGAGTAAGTATTTTTGATGATGGTACAAATAATGGTGTTAGACCTACAATAGCTGCTTCTGCATTGACTTCTGTTGGAGGTACTGCACATGTTTTTGCAACAGGTGGTGGAGCAGTTACATCTACAGTTGCTATTGCAGACGACTCTATTATAGGAGTAGATCTAGATGTAATAGGAAGCACACTTGCAGGAAGAGGATTAAAAGTTACATTAATAGGACATAAAACAGTATAAATATGATAAATTCTCATCTACCATATTACGCTCCATTTTTAGAAGGTTCTGATTTAGTGCTTTGGTTAAATTTAGATCCTGATTATAGAACTACAGCTACTACTGTAAACGATTGGAAGAATTATAAGAAAGTCTCTGATGTATTTTCTCAATCAAATGCTTCAAGACGTCCTACAGATAACGGTACACATATAACATTTGATGGAGGCGATAATTTAGCATGTAATGTAGATAGAGTTTTAGATGTTAGTGCTACAGGATGGACTGTATGTTCGAGATACACAGAAACTGATTGGACATCAAATTCTACGCTAGCCTCTGATAACGATACTAATAACTCATTTATAAAAAATGTAGGTAATAGTATTTCAGTAAAAGCAACTGGTACTAGTGGAACACAAACAAAGGTTATAAATTTTGATGCTCCTACAAATTTAGTAGATAGTCAAATTTATAATATAGCAGTAACATGTACTACTGCAGGACTGTTAACAGTTTATATAGACGGAGTAGCACAAGCAGATACTGCTACTTTTGGTGATGATACTTATGATATAACAATGTCAGAAGTAGGAGGAAAAAACGGAAATAGCTGGATGATGGTAGGAGATATACAAGAAATAATAGTGTATCATCGGCCTTTGTCTCAAGCAAATATTACAGATCTTAACACATATTTAAATAATAAATTTTAATAACAATAAATAAAAAACAATGGCAAATTTAACAGTAAAAACAGTTTTATCTAGTGCAGACCTTCTGGGAATTCCTTTAGATATACACTCTAAAATATCTCTTTCAGGTAATGGAAAAGGTAAATCGTTTAGTAAATTTACTACACAGACTGCTACGGGCACACCTGTTGCATTACCAGCTAGTGCTTTTTCAAGTACTGATAAAAGAGTATTTATCTATATAAAAAATAGCGGTGTAGATGCTACCCATTATGTTAATCTTTGGGTTAAAAATACATTATCAGCTGCAACATTAAATGCTACTGATTGTACTAGTTGTGGAGATTACACTCAGTATATACAGATAGCAGAAATTCCAGCAGGAGGAGTAATTTTATTACCTTTTGCAGGGCATGATTATATATATATAGATGCAGCTGCAGGAACTCCAGAAGTAGAATACTTAATAATGGAAGAATAATATATGAAGAATTTCTTAATATTTTTATTACTAGTATGTTCAACTAGTTTATATTCTCAAGATGTAGATTTTAAAGAGCTTATTAAAAAGCAATTGAAATTCTCTACGGTTTATGGGGCTGTAAATGGAGGAACTTCTGTATCAGATGTTAATAGATTTTCTGTTTTAGATGGGCTACAAACATCTATTATAGAGACTCCTTATGATTACTCTGTTACTTTTGGATTAAGAAAAATAGCAAGATTTGGTTATGAGAATAAAGCACAAACATTTTATGATGGTACAGAGTCTAATTATAGTGATGCTGCTACAGTAGGAAAAGTAAGAGGATTTGAATATTTATTTGAGATAGATTACGCTAGACAACAAGGGGTAGATTATATAGATCAGCATCATTTTATTAGATATAGCTCTGATGATGATTGTGAGGGTCCTTATTGTATAGATCATTTTGCAGCTAAAGCAGAGTATTTAAAAGACGGATTTGCTGATATAGAATATTTTGAATTATCAGAAAGGTATAGAATAAAAAGAAATAGAGATTTAGCAATTAGTATAGGTGTAACACATAGATTAGCAGAACCATATGGGTACAACCCTTTAGATGAATGGATGTTAAGTAATGGTAATTTACACTATACATATTTAGCTATAGAAGAAGGATATACAATAGATGTACGTGCAAATGAATATAAAGACCCTGATGGGAATGTAGTTGCTAATAGCGCAGAAGTATGGAAGGAAGTAGTAGTTCCACAAATACTATCTGACTATACTGAAAAGAAAAGAAATGAGTTAAAAAATATTATACAACATTCTCTTGTGATAGGATTTGATTATTATAAATATAATAAAAAAACATGGTTACATGCTTGGGGTAATTTAATGCCTTGGCATTATAATGACGGTAACGAATTTTCATACCATAATTATATAACTGACGACCAATGGTATGATTATTCTGCTGGACTTATATATGGTATAAAGCATAGTAAAAACTTAGGGTATTTTATTGAAGGAAAATATAATAAGTATTGGAATAGAGAATGGTATGATTTTAAATTAGGAATTAATTACGTAATATTTTAAAAATAAAAAAAATGAAAAAGAAAATTTGTAAATGGGTTCAAGCTATAACATTTGGATTAATATGTTTTGGTTGGTGTGTATGTGAGTGTGGTAAAGATAATTGTTGTCAAGCGTAATGAAAACTAGTGTGAAAGACGAAATAATATTAATGGAACATAGAATGAATTCAATGGAAGATAAAATGGATAAAATAGATTCTAAGTTGGATATGCTAACTGAAAAATTATTAGACCCAGATTATGGTGTAACAGCTAGAGTAAACAGAAATACTACTCATCGTAAATTAATGAGTAAGGCTTTATGGGTTATCTATGCTGTAGTAATAGGTGTAGTTATTAAATTGGTATGGAATGGCTAAAGAATTAAACGAAAATACAACATTTAATATGAGTGTGAAAACAATGCTAGCTTTAGGGTTTGGCATTGCTACTTTAATAGCTGGGTGGTATTCATTAATGGCTGAGATACAAGAAGCTAAAGAAACTCCAACTCCAATTACTATTGAAGAAATAATTAAGGAGATACCAGAGGCTGAAATAACTAGAATGGAGTTTGATATGAAAGATCAGATGATTAGACAAACTATTATGACAACTCAATCTGATGTCGAAGAAATGAAAAAAACTCTTGAAAAGATAGAGGATAAACTTTATAATAGATGAAAGACAAGATTACATGGAAGATGTTTACTCTGTATATGTTAATTATTGCTTTCATGTTAGTATGTAGCGGAGCGTTTGCTCAAGTTCAAGTAGCATATTTTAATGCTAGTTGGAATAACGCTAATGATGTTAAATGGGTAAATAAGTTAACTGATGTAAAAACTTTTAACTTTATAGATATAAGTAACGATACAGAACTACAGAAGAAGCATAAAATAGCAGTTGTACCTACTATTATAGTATTTAAAGATAATGTAGAAGTTGTTAGGTTTCAAGCTGATTTAAGTTTTAAAATGGTAGCAACAAGAGAAGAAGTACAAGAAGAAATAGATAACCAATTAATGAGTGATTTTTAAATGAGAAAAATATTATTATTATTATTATTACCTATAATAACTTTTGCACAAAAAGAAGTTGTTATACATGTAACAACAGATAATTATCCATCTGAAACAAGGTGGGTATTACATGCTGATAGTTTTCAAGGTCCTATACTAGATGAAGTAGCTTATGGATATTATGATTCTTCTAGTACTACTTATACGGATACAGTTTATATCCCAGATAGTATAACTAATATTTCTTGGGTTATATACGATCAATATGGCGATGGTATGCCAGGAGGGAGTTATTATGTTTCTATATGTGGAGATACTATAGTTAATTATCCTGTACCTACATTTACAAATGGGTTAATACACAATAGAGTAGTTCCTCAATGTATGCCTAATCCACCACCGTGTGTACCAGCTAAGGTTATAATTAACTTAGATCAATATCAAAGTGAGACATCTTGGGACATAAAAGACACAAATGGGATAATTTATGCAGAATCAGTTACATACGCAGGAAATCCTGACTATGCTACTATTATAATACCTGTATGTGTACCTAAAGGAGACTTAATTTTTACTATATATGATAGCTATGGTGATGGGTTAAATGGTTCTTTATGGCAAGGGCAAGACGGTTCTTATTATTTAACACAATGTAATGACACATTAATATATGGTACAGATCCAGCATTTGGTTCTGATACAACGCATGTATTTGCATCTGATTCATGCCCTCCTATATTAGGATGTACTGATCCAGCTTATACAGAGTTTAATCCATTTGCTAATTTAGATGATGGGTCTTGTTCTATATTAAAGATATTTGGATGTATTGATATATCAATGTACAATTTTGATCCTACTGCTAATACAATGGATATGATTGATAGTTGTGATTACACATTAGTATTACACGATTTAATGGGTAATGGATGGGTTGGTTCTTCTTTAAAGATATATGCTGATGACACAACAGAATATTACAATGCTGGTGGATTTGATGATATTTACAGCGTTAGTTTAAGGGCTCCGGAATTAATAAGTATACAATTTTTTATTAGTTCTCAAGCAGCTTTAACAACAATAGAATGTGGTTTTACTTTAATTAATCCAGAAGGTGATACATTAATAAGTGTTCTACCTCCATTCATACAACCTTTATTTGTTTATAATGTAATAACAGATTGTGGTAATACTTGTATCGAAAAGATATATGGGTGTACAATCTTAACAGCAGTAAATTATGATCCACTTGCAAATACAGACGATGTAAGTTGTTATTATGATCCTGGATGTACTAGCCCTGCATTTTTAGAATATTATACTCAAGGGTTTGTAGCTGATTACGACGATGGTTCCTGTGCTACACAAGCTGTTTGGGGTTGTATTGACAGTACAGCATTTAACTACGACCCATTAGCTAATATAAGTAATGGAGGATGTGTACCTGTTATTATAGGGTGCATGCAACCTTTAGCATTTAATTATAATCCTAATGCTAATACTTCTGGGCCTTGTACTCCTATTATATATGGATGTATGAGCCAATTAGCTATTAATTACGACTCATTAGCTAATACAGATGATGGAAGTTGTATAGGAATAGTGTATGGATGTACAGATACTTTAGCTTTTAATTGGGACCCTAATGCTAATGTAGATGATAGCTCATGTGTGCCTGTTATATATGGGTGTATAAATCCAACTATGTTTAACTATTGTGATAGTTGTAATACTAACGATGGAAGTTGTATAGAAATATTATATGGGTGCACTGATAGTACAATGTTTAATTATAATTCTTTAGCTAATGTTGATAACAGTTCTTGCATACCTTATATTTACGGTTGTACTGATCCTAGCATGCTTAACTATGAACCAACTGCTAATACAGAAGACTTTAATTGTATTCCTTTTGTTTATGGGTGTATGGATAATACTGCTATTAACTATGATACGTTAGCTAATACTGACAATGGTTCTTGTATTGAAGCGATTGCAGGATGTAGAGATCCAAATGCGTACAATTATAATCCTCTAGCAAATATATTAGCACATGACTCTTTAGGGTGTTTATATGCCGCGGATTGGTGCATAAATGGATCTGGTAACCCTTTCTTTTTAAACGACGAGTGTTATGCTTGGGTAATATCAGTAGATGATTATTGTTGTGAAAATGAATGGGATAGTATCTGTCAATTAACTTATAATCATTGTGATGATAATTGGACAGGGTCTATACCTTCTAGATTAATGGTTACAAGTAAACGTACTTTAATAACTATTGTAGATGTTTTAGGTAGAGAAATAAAAGAAGAAACTAATCAGCTTCTATTCTATATATATGATGATGGAAGTGTAGATAAAATAATAAAAGAATGAAATATTATAGAGAACAGATTCAAAAAGTAATGTTAGAGAAAGGATACAAATATTTTACAAATGATAACTATGATGTAAATATTATAGGTATTAGGAATTCTGATACCCACGGTAAAGTTACAAATGCATTTGATGATATAATAACTATAACATTTAAAGATGAAGAGGGTAAATGGCATTATAATGAATATGAGTGTACTACAGATCCTGGTACCTCTTATATGGATAATCCAATATTAGAAAATACAGGATGTGCAATATTAAAACCGGGGCAATATAGAGGATCTCATAAATTAAGATTGCATGCAGGTAAATATTTAGCATTAGGTCAAAAGAAAAATGTTACAGTGTATAGAGATAATGATAGAGACGATAAGTATGATCTAAATGAATCTAATACTGACACAGGATTATTTGGCATAAACATACACAGAGCAACTGGCAGATCTGGCAAGACCTCTACTTATGTAAACAAGTGGAGTGCAGGGTGTCAAGTAATAGCAAGTAATGATGATTGGCATGAATTCTTAGATATATGCCAAACAGCTAGAGAAGTGTGGGGAAATAGTTTCTCTTATACATTATTAGAAAGTAAAGACATTATATAAATTAAAAATAAAATTATGAGTATATTAACAAAAATATTTAGTGGTGGTGCAACAGAACTAGTAAAAGGTGTAGGCGGTGTAATAGATAATTTACATACATCTAAAGAAGAGAAGCTTGCTGCTACACAAAAAATACAAGAGCTTGTAGCTAGCTATGAGACTCAGATGGAAAAAGAAATCTCATCAAGGTGGAGCGCAGACATGAAGTCTGACTCTTGGTTGAGTAAGAATGTTAGACCTTTAGTTTTAGTATTCTTAGTTGTATGTACAGTATTAATGATATTTATTGATGCTGGATCTATTAAATTTGTAGTAGAGCCTAAATGGACTGACCTATTACAATTAGTATTAATAACTGTGATCGGTGCCTATTTTGGAGGTAGATCGCTAGAGAAGACAAAAAAATAAAAAACTATGGGATTAACAGGGACAATAACACCAGAAATGGGTATAGCTATTGATGGCGCATTCGTACAATTACGAGATATATATGTAAACAAAGCACTAACGGCTTCTTGTACAGCAGATATTTTTAAAGATTCTGAAACGGCAGCAACTCCATCGAGATTAATAGAAACAATAAAATTTTCTTTTACATATAATAAAGCAGGAGAAACTAATTTAATTGCACAAGCACAAACTGCTTTAAAAGCGTTGACTTCAGTAACACTAGTAGATGGTACTGTAAGAAGTTATAATCTTACTGGATTTGAAGAGAGTGCAGCTTAACTATTAAAATATTAAACTATGACACTTAATGAAATAGCGTATAACTTACTAAATTTAATCCGAGGGGGTAAATCTCATCATCATGAGGATATCTCTTTAGAACAAATAAAATTTAATATACGTTATTATAGAGCTATGTTAATCAGAAGAGATTATGCTAAAAATGGAAATATTACTAGGCATTTAGAACAAGATCTTGGATGTCTTAATTTAGAGATAGTTAACGGGTCTAAATGTTGTGGGTTAGAGATTGATTGTGAAGTAGCTAGAACGGTTCTAACAATACCAAAAACAGTTAGGTTCAATTTTGAAGACGCAATTACTTTTGTAGGAGCAGGAGATGGATTAACTAGAATTCCTTTAATCAGTCCTCAAATAGCTAAATTTGCTCAATATGAAAAGTATACATCACAAAATCAGAAAGCATATATGATCGAGGATTATTTATATATTATGAATCCAAAAGGTCTTGAGTTTGTAAATGTGCGAGGGGTCTTTGAAAATCCTGAAGATGTTGCTAAATACGAGTGCCCGTCTGGAATATGTTATGATTCAAATTCAGAATATCCTATCCCTATGGATATGGTAGAAGCTTTAACAAAAGGTGTATTAGGCGGAGAGTTACAATTGCTAGTACAAACAATTAATGATTCAGAGAACAATGCAGTGCAAGACGAACAAGCAGCTCCAAGACAGTCAAGAGAATAATGGAATATACGATAACAAATATATATAACGACTATATAAATAATCATGAGAATATTGATAAGAAACTATTTATTGATATTTGCTCTGATTTTAATATACTAGTTGTAGAACATTTACTTGAAGGTAGAAAACTTAAATTAGGAAATAACTTATCCTATATACAAATTGTACGAATGGACAGAGATCCTAGATCCCCTAGAGTAGATTGGGTAGAAAGTAACAATTATAAAAAAGAACTTATAGATAAATCTATTAAGTTATATGATAAAGAAACAGGAGAGGGCCAGAAATGGCAAATTTATTATACAGATGAGTATTATTTTAAATATTATTGGAACAAAGGAAGTTGTAGAGTACCTAATAAATCTGTATATAAATTTACAGCTACTAGGGGATTAAAAGGGAATAAAGAAAAGTTAACTAATCTTTTGAAGTCTGATGATTTAGCATATTTAAAATTTAAAAAATTATAGAAATATGGCAATATATAAACACGTATCAAGTAAAACAATAATAAGAAAAATCTTTAGAGATTTAAATGTATCTGGTGATAATTGGATAGAGGATTCTATTGAATGGATGGGAGAAGCTTTAGAACATATTGGAGCTAGTCCTCAGTTATGTCAGAAAGGTACTACAATATCTATAGCAGATTATACTGGAGCATTGCCATCTGACTTATACTATATAAACCAAGTGGCTGTAAATAATACTGTAGGGTCTGCTACGAAGTCTGAACTAACAGATGTATTAGCTAAGATTAAAGTTATAGAAAATAAACTATCGGCAGATCCTAATCAAAATTTTTCTACAGATTTAAGAAAATTAAATGAAAGAATGTTAGTACTGCAAAATATTTATCTAACTGGCAGTCAAGGAAGTTTAGTACCTATGGCTTATTCAACAGATACATTTCCTACAGCATTACATTGTGACGATTGTGTAAATGAAAAAGCTATAAGTGATGATACATATTTTATTAACTCTGGGCATATAAAAACGTCTTTTGAAAAAGGAACAGTTTGTTTAAGTTATACAGCTTTTCCAATAGATGATGATTGCTATCCTATGGTTCCAGATGACATTAGTTTTAAAGAAGCTTTATTTTGGTATATAGTTAAAAAATTAGTATTGAGAGGTACGAGACTACCAACCCAATTAGGGTATGAAATGGCAGAAGGGCAGTGGAAGTATTACTGTTCTCAAGCAAGGAATGCAGCTAACTATCCAGATATAGATAGAATGGAATCATTTATGAATCAATGGGTTAGATTAATCCCAGAAATTAGTCGTGCAGATAATGGATTTAAACATTTAAATGTACGAGAAAGTTTAGATAGAAGCTAATGAAATATCTTAAGGGAATAAATAGAGACGTAGGACCTACAGCCCAACCAGAGGGAACTTATAGATTTGCTAATAATGCAGTTCTTAAAAAAGATTATGGCGCTATAGCTAATGAAAGTGGTACAAATGAATTTCCTTCGACAGTTTATATTATTGGAGAATGTAGTTTAGATAATGGAGATTTTATATTATTTGAAGCAGACCAAGATCCTACTGGAGATCATTATATAAATAGATATGATAAAAATGGAGTTTTTTTAAATACAGTACTGCATAGGAATGATTTAAACTTTTCTACTCTGTTTCCTATTAAAGCTGTTTCTAAAAGAGTTGCAGATGAGTATATTGTTTATTGGACAGATAATAATAATAAACCTGCAGTTTTAAATATAGCTAGGCAAGAGACTGCAAATACTACAGTTCCTTTTAATGATTCATTAATATACGGAAGTATTATTAAGGATATTAATAATTTATCTTTAATGAGCTATTCAGGTTCGGTTCCAGTTATTACAAGCGCAACTGTGGAAGAAGGAGGTAATTTACAAACAGGTACATATTATTTAGCATTAGCTTATATGGGATTAGACCGGGTTACTACAAATTATGTAACTATTTCTAATGCTGTATATGTACCAGGATCAAAAGATACTTATGCATGGACAAATATAGTAGGATCCCCAAGTGGTATTCCTTCTAACAAACAGATAGTTTTTCATGTGGGTAATTTAAATACAACCTTTGAGTTTCTACAACCGGTCATATTAAGACGAGCAGGGGGTGGATATGATGCGTTTAAACTAACAGTACAAACAATTGAGGCAGCCGTAGATATAGTTACTTTTTCAGGATCTGAAAATTACTCTACAGCATCTCCAGCAGAAGTCATTATAGATTATCCAGTATATGATAAAGCAAAAGCGTTAGAGATTGTTGACAGTGTTTTATATCTAGGAAATTTAGAAGGCTCTTTAGACGTTGGGTATCAACCATATGCAAACGCAATTGAATTAGAAGCTACAACTAAGATTATTCACAATTACGAGGACATAGATTTTGTTGAATCTACCTTAGAAGATAATGTAGTTAAACCTTTAAATAAAAATTCTTATCGTCACGCTCATATGAGTTATATGTATAAAGGTTATACTAGAGAGGAGGTATATGCTTTTTATATTGTATGGGTTTTAAAAGACGGAAGAGAGACCTATGGGTATCATATACCTGGTAGAACATCATCAAATAATGATAATGAGTTAGACTTAGTAACCAACCCTACAACTGTATTAGAAAAACAAGTTCCTAATGTTTTTAATTTCCATATGAATTCTTGGATAGATAATAGTAATTATGTTAATAATATGGGATATTGGGAAAATCAAGATGAACGGTATCCTATTTCTGATAATTATGAAACTTTGGATGTAAGTGTTGTTGGTAATCCAATTGCTTCATCTAAACCAGATTTAGCAGGAGAGGCAGTTAGACATCATCATTTTCCAAGTAATAATACGTGTGACGATAATACAAATGATTTAAATCCTATTATATCTAATAGTGTTTCTAGTTCATTCACAACAGGTGTAGATATTGTAGATGAAGTAGCGCCTGTAAATTGGAATTATGCAGCAGACCCAACAAATATAGACGTAAGAGATTCATTTGGACAAACTCCTCCAATGGGTAATAGAATAGAAATATCTACACTTGATGGATTAATATTTTTTGAGCCCAGAAATATTGCAGACGATGCTACAGGAGCAACGCCTTATTATAGCGGTCCACAACTTCCTCCAGGATCTTCAACTGATTGGGGTACCAGATTAGCTGGACAAGATTGGATAGAATTTTTTGATTGGCAAACGGGTAATGCAAGTCCTACAGCAGATGAAACAAATTTTTTGAATGCAATGAATGCAGTTGGCCCTTTTCATTACGGAGGATTAAGTGGGAGCACTCCTCCTGGAAGTGGTCCTTTGCAATGTAATTCTTTTGTACATGGGTGGACTGATCCTTATGGATTTATGTATTCAGCACCAGGTACAACACCAGCTCAAATTGTAGCTAATCCACAGCCTCACCACTGGGCATTGAATGCATTGGGATCTGCTTCTTGGTGTGCTCCTGGTGCTTGGGGTGTTCATACTCAAGGGTTTGCGTATAAACCAGGAGTAAATGATCATAATACTTGTAGTTGGGGAGGTGGAACTATGAATGGCCTTTGGCCCTATGGTGTCCCTAGTTGCCCAGTTGTTTCAGCTCCGCCGTGTGCTTGTGGGTCTCCTACTAGTGGTACTCCATACCATGGAAGAAAAGAAAAAGCAATATATTATAAACAGTGGTATAATGGACCAATGCCTAATTATCTACAATATGATATTTCATTTAAAATTAGATGGGTAGGGTCTGGGGTAGCGCAAACATCTACTACTTACACTAGTCCTGGACCAGCTCCTTCGGATTTAAATATCTTAGGATTTCATTTGAATAACGTTAAAGTGCCTTCAGATATTGCAGATACTGTTCAAGGGTTTAGAGTTTATAGAGCAGAAAGAGATTGGAAAAACAAACGAGTATGGGGACAAAGCCCTGCTATTTCGATGAGAGCAGTAGGAGGGTATGACCCTAATCAAGGTGGTGGTAGTAATGTAGGAGTAGTATCACCCTGGCCAAAAGATGAAACGCAGACAGATTTCATTCCTAGCGCTGCTGGAGGAAATACGATGTTGCCATATAAGACTTCAGGTTCACCGCCTAAAGGAGCCGAGTATGGAGATATGAGAACAGTTTGGGTTAGAACAGCTAATCCTGAAAGTCTTGAACAAACGTATCAATCAGATAAAGGGAATCCTACATTCTTTGGTGACCCTGCACAGTATGATATAAAATATCCTAACGCTGGATTTGCATTATATGATTTTACATTATTAAGACAATTAAAAAATATTAGACCTGTAAGTTATTTAAGTCTTGTACATTATACCAGGAACCAAGTATTTTCTACTATGCATAATTTAGGGGTTGTACATAATACTGCCCACTGTGCTATGGAATTTATTCCATCTGAAGAAAATAGAATGATTAGAAATAGGGCTATTACTTATCAGGGAGCCGCTGATTTAATAGGAGCTAAAGGACTAGGATTTACACAAGAAGATATTATAGGTAGTGGATTTGATAATGAAGCTATGGGTAAAACAAATGCTGGTTATACTTCTATAACTTGTCAAATTTCTCCGAATGGTACAGAAAATTCTGGGTCCGAAATTTATTTTACACATCCTTCTACGGGCCAGTGTAAAGGTTGGGAAGAACATCCAAGTTATAATCAGGATTGGTTAGCTTACAATACATGGAGTTTTGATCCTTATACTAGAAATTATCCAATGATGTTTTCACAAACGCTTCAAGCAAATGGTGCTGAATCTATGACTCCAATAGTTAATCTATCTAGTTTAAAATATAATGTTTATTCAAGATGGAATACGCAAAAATTAATTCAGACTGGATATTATTGCCCTATAGATAATTTTGATCCTAGAAATCCTACAGCTACATTTAGTACGAAAGATATTTATCCAGACGGTATATTTGGAGGAGACACATTTATATGTAGAGTTGGGTATAGAGCAGGACATATGGATAATTATGGAGAGGCATACGCAAGAACTACCGGTTCTAATGTTATTAGAACTAACATCTACTCTTCTTTTTCTGCTTCACATAAGAGAGATAATCCACCTCCTTTACAATATAAGGCATTATACTGTACTATGGCTGAAAGTACGGATAATATCAATTTTAGATATGAGCATTATGATAACTCTAATAACTTATATAAAGCTTGGCCTGCAAGTTCTGCCCAAGCGGTAGTGAATCAGCCTTTAACTTTTGATTTAAATAATCAAGTAGGACATGCTTATGATGAAGTTTATTCAGCAGATAATGATGTAAGGTATGCGATAGCGTTTCCATTTATAGATGATACAATGGATAAGTTCCCAAACAGAATTATCAAATCAAATGTTGATGCTCAAACTAAAATAGACGCTAATAGAGTATTCTTAGCGAATGATTATAAAGATATTAGTACTAGTAAAGGTCCTATTAATGAGCTTTTAAATTTATCTAATTTGTTATATATACATTGTGATAGAAGTTTATTTGCAACTAAAGGTAAACAGACGGTTCAGCTTACTGATACTTCAGAAGCATTTATTGGAAGTGGTGATATTTTTCAACAAGAGCCTCAAGAAGTAATATCTGTTGATCATGGATATGGAGGAAGACAATCTATTTTTGGAGGAGTCTCTACACGTTATGGATATTTCTTTATGGATAAAGAAGCTGGAAAAGTATTTCAGTTTGATGGAGAGTTAAATGAGATTAGTAAATTAGGATTAGAAAAAACATTTAAGGAATTAGCAGGAAGTCCTTTATCTGTTTATGGAGTTCCAGCAGATAGTCCTCTTAGGGGCTTTGGAGTTTCTTTAGGATGGGATCCTAAATATGATAGACTTTTAGTTACTATAAATACCGTGTCTCCTACTGCAACATTTCTTACTGGCATATCATATAATGGACCTCTTGGTCCTAATAATGGAGACGGCGCTATAGCCTATTATCCTCCCACTGGGTACTTTCGTGTATTTAGGAATGATGGTGGAGTTCCTAATTGGATTACTTTAGAATATTCTAATACTGGATATTTTAATCAAGATCATATAACAATCTCTTATTATCCAGAATTTAAAATGTGGGGATCTTTTCATGATTACCATCCTTTTATGTATTTTAATAACTACACAAAATTCTTTAGTCATCCTGGAGTATCTGGATCGTTCTTTGATCATTTAGCTGATACTATCCCTGGAAACTTTTATGCAGGACAAACACCTGCTGTTCAAGGAATATTTGAGTTTGAATATGTAGTTAATCCACAACCAGAACAGAGTAAATTATTTTATAATGTGCATTATGATGTACAAGTAAAAAATTCAGCAAATAATCCTGAACATGATTCTGGATTTGACAGTTATTATGTTTATAATTCTAAACAAATCTGTCAGGAGACACAAATTTTACACTTAGTAAATGCTAGAGTTGTAGACACTTCTGTTATATTAAATCAGTTGAGAGATGATACTGATTTTACTACTGGAAATCTACCAAATTTTACCATGTTTACTAATAATTTAACTGGAGCTATAAACAATTCTTATATAGATGCAGCCAAAACAGATCTTAATCGTAGTCGTTTTGTAGATAAATATTTAATTATACGATTAAAATATAGTAATTCTACAAATAATTTATTAAATTTGTACTCTGCAAATGCAGGGTATCGTCAAAATCACAGATAATATGAAAACAAAAAACTTTAAATATGAAAAAGGAGGCGCAGGTGCAAGCATGTCTAGATATAAGAAACCTAAAAAATATCAGACTGCTGGAGTATATGGCCAATCTCAACTAAATCTAAACCCTAATAACGCTGGTACTCAACAGTTTAGGTATACTTCTCAAGATCCCAATGCTATGGCTCTTGCACAACAAGGAGCCGATCAAGCAGGTCAAGACTATGATCAAGGTATCCAAGAGCATGATATGCAAATGGAGCTAGACGCAAAGAAATCTCAGATGGCTAATACAGCTGTTGGTACTGGATTAACCTTGGCAAATAAAGGAAATATGACAGCTAATTTTGCTGCTCAGAAGGCTTTTAAACAGCAAGTTTCTGATCAAATGGCTACAGGAATGTCAAAAAAGATGGCAACTGACGCTGTACTACAAAGCGGTGCAACAAAACCAATGGCTCAAGGACTATTAGGTACAGGAACAGCTACAGTAGGTATGTCTAATGCTATTAATGTAGGTTCTTTAATTGGATCTGTAGGAGGAAACTACTTAGAAGGAGCTTGGTCAGATGATGATGCTACTACTTATACTACAAAAGAAGGTATAGCAGGAGCTATAAAGACTGGATCTACTTGGGCTGGATACGGTAATATGATATTACCAGGAGTAGGAGGACTAGTTGGAGGTGTAGCAGGAGTTGTGTCTAGTATCTTTACTGGTAAAAGTAAAGCAAGAAAAGCTAAAAAAGAGCGTAAAAGACTAGAACGAGAGTTTAAAGATAGACAAGGGCAATTTACGCAGAGGATAGGACAACTTAGATCTCAGGGTCAGCAGCAAGTTGGAGCTATGATGGGTAATAAATTAGGAGGTCCTAGACAATACGCTCATGGAGGACGTAGATTATATGGAAATGGAGGACCACCAATGGTATATGGAAAGGGAGGAATGCAAATGGTATATGGAGATGGAGGACCCCCAATTGATCCACCACCAATGGAGCAAGATACCACTCGTGTTGAATTAACAGCACAGCAAGAATATCAGCGATGGTTAGAAATGCAAAGACAGTTAGAGATGCAAAAATATATGGAATCAACAATGAGGCAGACTGCTGATAACGAAAGGCTAATGCCAATGCCAATGCCTCCTCCTGCTGCCGCAGATAATACTTATGTACCACCATCAGCTGAGGAGTTAATGGAGCTGCAAAAGTTGTATCAGATGCAAAAGACGACGGGTCAGTCAGGTAAGATGCAACTTGGAGGAATTCAAGCTATACCTGAAGAACAAATGGTTACAATGCAGCAATATCAACAACCTATGCAAGGTATGCAACCAATGAATACTATGCCTTTTCTTAGAGGAGGATTTAAAAGATATTAATATGAATACTAAAGCATTACTAAAAATACTAGAGAAAAGACTTAAAGAGAAAGAAGTTACTAAACTTCCTGGAGGAGAAATGAAAACGATTCCTGGTTCAGACGCTGTAGAGTTTAAAGGACAATCACATGAGCAGGGGGGTATTAAATTAGACAAACTTACTGAAGTAGAAGGAGGAGAAACTATGGATAAAGTAGTTTTAAAAGATGGTGTTCCTAATGACTATTTCTTTTCAAAACATTTAAAACATAACGGTAAGAGCTTTGCTCAATTACATAAAGAGATTTTAAAGTTTGGAGGTGCAAAATCACAGCAAAAGATTCAAAATTTAGCTAGGCTTCAAGAGCAGAGAGCGGGCCGAGATGTGAATATAGTTTTAGGTGATAAAGTTATGTATGGTAATGATGCAGGAAAGTATATGAGTAATTATGTAGCACGAAAAGGAGGAGTAAGAAAATACCATATGGGAGGTAAAAAAGAACATGGGGTGAATACACCTATGCCTCTACTTCAACACACGCATACAAGTTATAATAAGAATCAGACAGACACAGAATGGGAAGAAGGGTCATCTCTTTATAATGGAGAATCAGCAACAGAATCTATTATTCTTTCTAGACCGGTATCTATAGATGATTTACAAAAGTTTTCAGAGGCAGAACTAAATGAATTTATAGAAAAGGAAGGTAAGTGGGTTCCAAAAAGATTTGAAGCAAAGTACCCAGAACTTACTCAAAAAATATTAGACGGAAAAAGAAAAGCTCGACAGGATGCAATAGACTATAATTTTAATCAGGATATGCAAAGAACTCAAGCAATGAGTGTAGCGCAAACAGATAATACTACAGTGGTTAATAATCAACTTTATCCGGATGGTCAGGGTGGTTATACTAGCATGAATGACGACTATGAGGAGCCGTCTTATAATCATATAGAAATTCCTCATCAAAATGTAGATCTAGATTACAATCCACTGCAAAATGCTACTCTTGTACTAAAGAATGCTCAAATTAGAAATAATAATATTAATAATAAGAATAATACTACAAAAAAGAAAAATTCTGGAAGTGGAAGTGGGAGCGGAAGTGGAAGTGGAAGTGGAAGTAATAATAACTCTACTAAGAAACAGGATTATAAATATACAGGATTTGAGAATAGAGCTGATGGTAATAGATTTAGAAACTGGTTAAATTTAAATTATCCAGAATTTGCTTCAGAAATTGATTTAGATAAAAAAGGAAGTCATACTAATAAGTATATTAAAAAGGGTTTAGAAAAATATGGAGATGAGTATACTGCATATTTATCTAACGAAGATAATTATGGAGGAGATACTTTTGATGTAGATGAAAATAGAGACGGAGATGATCTTAAGGTTAATCAGTTTGGATATACTCAAGACGAGTGGTATAACTTACCTATGGCAGAAAAAAATGCATACTTCGCTGGAATAGATAATGAAAGGGTTGCAGAAGATGAAAACTATATAGAAGATGCTAATAAAGCTTACCACTTAGATAAGTTTGATCAACAATCTAATTTATCTAATGATTGGGTAGACGTTGTAATGAAAGACGGTAGAAAAGTTAGAGTCCCTCGAGATAAGAAAGATGCTTATGTAGGTAATGATAATTATGATGAGGCTGCTTCACATTGGACTGATAACTTATCACAAAGAGAATCGGTCACTGGATTAGGTGAAGGGAGTTACACAGATGACGAAGGAAACTTGTGGGAGAAAGACAAAGCAGGTAGATGGAGAGTGAAGTATTCAAAACCAGGTACTGAGTTTGGAGACGATGAAAAAGTTTTAGATGATGACTGGACAACACTGGAAGCTAGAAATTATCCAGGAGAAATGAATTTAACTCCTATGGGAGATCAAACTGATGGTACAAATGATAAAAAGGGTAAAAATAGTATGTGGCAAAAAACTAAAAACTTTGTTGGTAATACAGATATAAAAGGTTTATTAGTTGATTTAGCACAATTCTTACCAGTACATATGGCAATGAAAGATAAGCCAGGGCATATGAAACAATATGCTCCAATGCCTGAAGTAAGACTAAATAGAGTTAAATTTAATGAAGCTAGATCTAAGAACTCTGCAGATTTTAATGCATTAAATTTAGGTATAGATAATGCAGGACATGATCCTAGTTCTTTTGCTAAAAAGATGGCCTTATATGGTAAATCACAACAAGCTGATTTAGCTATTGATGGGACAGAAGCTAGAGAGAATGCAAAAATAGACGCAGCTGAAGCAGGAACAAACGTCGGTATTAGATCAGAAAATCTTAAAAATAGATTATATGTAGACGAGTTTAACTTGGCTTCTGACTCTGCTACATTTGATAGAAAGTTAAATGCTATGAGCTCAGCAGTTCAGAATTTAGGATTGCTAAGAGAAAGAGCGTTACAATATAAAGGACAAAAATTAATGGCGGATGCTGTTGGTAGAGACGGTATTAATACAAGACAAAACTTACGTGGAGACATGTTAACTAAATATTCACATAGAACTATTAATGGTATGAAATTCTCTGAGATGAATGACGCTGATCAAAGTTCTTTTATTGCTAATGTAACTAACAATAATCTGAATGTAATGGATTTGTTCGATTGATAAAATAATTAAATATGGCAACTAAATATAGTAAAATAGGTATAGTAAAACCTTATGTTCCTCGATTTGTAGATGACGGGTCTGTAAAGATAAACACGTTATTATCAGAAAGATATGACAATGCAATTGCAAATGAAAGTCTTTTAGAAGACGCTTATAATCAAATGCAAGTGGCAGACTTTGAGGGCGATCAAGAACTAGCAGGAGAACTAAGAACTAGAGTAGATAAAGAATTAAATTCATATAAAAGCCGAGGTGATTATGAAAATTTAGGTAGAGCAGTAAACAGGTCTGTTCAAAATTTTAAAACAGATTATAAACCTTTAATGGATAATTATAGTGCTTGGTCTGGATATAAACAAGAGTTACAAGGAAGAGAAGATTTAACTCCAGCTCAGAAAAGTAAACGAGTACAAGCTGCTAAAGACGTGTATAGTAAAACTGATGGTTTAAAAAAAGATAAAGACACTGGTTTATGGGAAGGATTCTTTAGTGGTAGACAATGGGCTAAAGGGTTAGAGCTTACAGAAATGGCTGGTGATATTGCTAAAGATTTAAAAACAGAGTTAGTAGCTAGCGAAGGTTTTACAGAAGACCCTGCTACAGGCATTCTTATGAAAGTAGGTACTAGTAATGAATACTTAACTCCTCAGATGATTTATGATAGAGCTATGATTATGTTATCTGGTAGAGAAGATGTTAAAGCATTCTTACAAGATGAAGCATATATAACTTCTTCAGAATATACTCCAGATATGAAAGATGCTTTTGAAGGAGAGTCTTTAACAGACTTTAATAGCACAGTAGCACAATTAATGGAGAATGGAACATTTGAAGATCAGACTGAAGCAGAGGCAGCTGTATACGGACAATTAGCTTCACAAGGAATGTTAGACACAGCACTAAGAGCTGCAGGTGAGGTATACCAAGTTAAGAAGTTTAAACAAAGTATAGACGCACTTCCAGAATATATGCAATATGCTCATAATAGTAAATACGCTCAAAGTAGAAATGTTATCTCAGCTACTACAATATCTCAAGATGAATTTGTAGATTTAGGATTAATACAAGCTGCTAATAGTGAGTCTATGGATTTAGCGGAGAATACAGGAAATATTTTAAATTTAGCATTAGAGGAGTTTGGAAAAGATACAGGCTTAGATGCAGGTACTGCTAGATTAGTTTTAGAGAATTATAATCAACTAATGATGAGTAATCCTGAGTATACTACAGCGCCTCCAGAGGAGATAGCTGGAGTTATAGGAGTTACACCTCAACAAGTGTATCGTATACAAGAGTATGCTCCAGACATAAATAGATTGATTAATGATCACGCAACGTATCAAAAAAATGCATCTCAAGGTAGTAACTATCAAAATGAGTTATTTACTTTAGCTAAAGAGAATGGATTTGATATAGACGGTTACATACAAGAAATGTGGGACAGTACACCATCTACTTGGACATCAAATGTGTTTGGAGAATCGAACAGTAGTGGTTTTGATATGCGTAAAGCAGAAGGAGCTGATATAGGGTGGTTAGGTACATCTATGCCTTGGAACTGGGACGAGTTAGAAAAGATGGAGTATGAAGATTTTAGAGAAATAGTTCTAACTGGAAAGTTACAAGATGGTCATGATTTAGGAGATGGAGGGTGGAATGAAGGAGACTTAGGTATGCTTAATCAGAAACTAACTACAGGTGAGGGAGTTGCTAGAGATATTAGATATAGATTAATGAATAAAGTTAATGAGATAGTACAAGCTAATCCAGACGCTTTATCAGGATCTGTGATTACTAATGCAGATAAGAAATCTCCTCTTAATAAACTTAATGTAGATATAACTACAGCTTTTAATGCTAATAAAAATGGATATACAGTTAAAGATATATACGGTAAAGATATTACTTTTGCAGATCACTTAGTAGAGAATGGAGTATTAAACGATTATGGAGATATTAATAAGTGGGATATGGAAGAAGCATGGCCTGCTACTGGAGGATTTGTAAGTGATAATCCTTTAATGATGGTAAAGCTGAAAAATAATGAGAATGGAGAAACCATGACTACTACTATGCCTATGCAGCAATTACAAACTGAAACTTATAAAAGTGCAATGATTACAGCATTAGATCATGAGAGTAATCCTGTAAGCAGACAACGTATGTTACAATCTTATGGACATAACATGGTTAATGTAGGAGGACAAAATGATTTTAATAATAGTAATAAATTAAATATTAGTACTTTCTTTAATAGCGCTTTTCAACCAGATGTAGGAATTCAAAATGAAGTGGGCGTAACTTCTGAGCGAGCTTTAAAAATTGATTTACCTATATTTAATGGTGGAGCAAGTTTAAGAGTAGGTAAAAGGAAAATGCAATCAGGTCAGATGTATTATGATATTAAGGTAGCAGATCATAATACGGGAGAGTTTTATGATCTAGGAGATCAAAGTGCTTTAGGCCCGGAAATAGTACAGTCATTACAGATGTTAGATAATAGACTATTAAGTAAGTCGTATAACAATGAAGCAATGTTATATGAGTTAGTTGGAGCATTAAATTATATTTCTGATAAAGGAATAATTAGATAATAGATATGAGTAAAATAGATTTACTAGGAAATGTAGATAATACTGCTGAGTTAGTATCATCTGCTACTAAGAATAATTCAACAACCCCTAAAGGACCTAAGATGGACTTATTTGGGGGCGTTAAATCTGCATCTAAAGCAGCTGAGTTAGGAGAGCTTCCTACTTGGGATGCTTCTGGAGATTTATTTAAACGATATAATAATTTAGATTTAGATAATTACAAAAAATATTTTACAGTTGATGGGCAAGTAGAAATTCCTGCAGTTAATTTAGACGCTTTAAATGAAGGACGAGCTCGACATCAAAGTACGTTGGCTCAAATTGGTAATGGTCTAGGTAAAGCAGGGGTTACTTTTGTATCTGCTGTAGGAGAAAATACAGTAGGATTAGTTAATGGTACTTTATCAGCTCTGTATAACTGGGATATAAGTAAACTTTATGATAATAATGTAAGTAATGTATTTCAGGGTATGCAAGACTGGGCTCAAGAATCAATGCCTAATTATAATACTCGAGAAATGGAACATGCTAATTTCTTTGAGCAGATGTATAATCCAGGTAAAGGAGTTGCTAACTTTTGGGCAGATAAGTTTGCTAATGGATTTGCCTATACATTAGCTTCTGTAGCTACTATTATAGCTACTGGAGGATATGGGTCTATAGGAGTTGCAGGAAGTTTAGGTAGAATGGGATTACAAGCAGCAGCTCAAGGAGGTAAAAAATTATTATTTCAAGCCGCTAAAGATGCTACTAAGAAGACTGTTAAAAAAGGTATAAGAACTATGTTTAAAGAAGGTATGAAACGTAGTGGATCTAGTATTAATAGTGTTAGGCAGGGAGTACAAAATATAGCTAAAGGTAATGTAAATGCACAAGCTTTAAAAACTTTAGACGCTGGAATGTCAATGGCTTGGGCAGAATCTTCGATTGAGGCTAGAGATACTTATGACACAGCTTACGGTTCATTAGTTCAGCAGTATATGGATGAGAATGGATTTGTTGATGAAAGGCAAGTACCAGAACAAATTAAAGAAAAACTTAGCGGAGAAGCTCAGGCAGCTTCGAATGTAAATTTTGCTGCGAATTTAGCTATTGTAGGTACTACTGATGTTTTAATGTTTGGTAGAATGATTAATGGTTATAAACCTAAAATTAAATTCAATCCTCTTTCTGGGACAGGTAAAGCTGCTGTAGATGCTACTCTAATAGAAGGTAGTAAATTATCTAAAATGAGAAGGATATGGAGAAATACTAAAGCTTATTCAGCAGCTGCGGGTACTGAAATGACCCAAGAGGGTCTGCAATATGTATCTAATAACTTTGTAACAGATTATTATTTAGATAAGAATTCTGATTCTGGACAAGCTGATATGGTAAATTCATTAGGAAATGCTTTCACTGATTTATTTGGCACTAAAGAGGGTAAGGAATCTATGTTACTTGGATTTTTAACAGGAGGAGTATCTACTATTAAAGGTACGAGTAAAGCATTGGCAGAGCAAGATGCTAATACTGAAAGTTTAATAAACAGAGTTCATACAGGATTTTTAAGTGAAACAAGAGCAAAATTGGAGAAGAAAGAAGCTAGTGGTAGATATACATATTTAATGCAGCAAGCAGAACAAGAAGGAGATTTAGAAGCTTTTGAAGAAGCTCATCAGGCTTTAATACAAAATGAAGTAATGGCTTCAATTCAAGAAGGTACTCTAGAGGAGTTTAAAGAAAGAGTCGCAGACGCAGCAGAAATGTCAGATGAAGAATTTTCTGAAACGTTTGGAATTGATTTAGATGCTGTAAAAATAGATAAATCTAGCTATATAACTAAGCTTCTTAAAAAGGCTGAAAGAATAGAAGCTGTATATCAAGAAGCTTCCCAAGCATTTCAAGTTCAAGAACGTAAAGGTTTATATAGATGGGCAACTGAGAAAATGGCACCTGAAGAGTTAAAGACGATGGAGGTAAGAAATGAGAATATGAATATTTTCAGATCTCAGTATTTTAACTCTGTTATGCAAATGGATAATCTTGATGCTAAAGAAAAAGAGAATGCAGATTTATTGTCAGACTTAACTAATGGAGAAGTTAACTATACAGGTATGAGAGACCTTATAGAAACTACTGAACAAGAAGAAGCACTTGATGATCGTCAAATGGACCTTAAGAGACGTATAAACGAAAATTTAGATGATACTGGACAACCTAAAGATCCAGCATTACATGGACAGCTTGTAATGGAATCAGAGCAGTTAAACATACAACGTGCAAACTTACTAGATAAATTGTCTGAGCAGCATGAAAAAACATTAAAAGGAGAATTTGATAAACAATTCTCAGCGTGGTCAACTAAAGTTCAAAAACAAAAAGGTAGAGTAGATCTTATCGACAAAGCTTCTAAAGCTAAGATAGAACTTGATTATGCTAGGGGCCTTAGAAACCAAGCTGTTCAAGCATTTAATGCGTTAAAAACAGAAGATGGAAGAACGGCACTACTTGAAGATATAGGTAGAATAGAAAAGCTTAGAAGAAACGATAGGCATAGTGGTGTTCTTATGAGAGAGGCACAAGAGATGGGTATGTCAGAATATACTTATGCAAAGCTTTATGCAATGTCTCAAATGCCAGGGTTAAACGACAAAGCACGTAAAGCTATACGTAAGAAACAAGCTGATTTAATGAAGATGGAAAAGAGATATAGAACTATGTTCCGTAATATGTCTGATGAACAATTAGCAGAAGCATTAATAAAATATAATAATAATTTTATTGTAGGGCTTGTAGGGGAGGAGCTTCTGACCAGATCTGAACAAAAAAGAGTGGATCTAGATGAGGAACGTCAACGTATAGAAGAAGAGCAAGAGAAACAAAAAGAACAGGATGAGAAAGTTAAAAGGGACGAAGAGGAAAGGCAAAATGATATATTAGATAAAGAGAAACAGTTAAGGGATAAGCCTGAAACTGAAGAGAATATAGATGATATACAAGTTATAAACCACACTGACTCTAAGTTAATAAAGATTGACCAGAAGATAGCAGAATTAGAAAGGGAAATTGCAGCTCAAAAACTAATTGTAACTCCTGAAGTTGATAGAATAACAGCTTTAGATAAAACTCTAGATGAGTCAGGTAGGGCTTTTGTAGATCTCATGAGAGAGAAAGGCAAGGATCAGGGTATGATTGACGCTAAGATAAAAACTGAAGCTAGAAAAACTGCAGCAGGGAATCAATTACTAACAAAATATAAAGCTGAAGATACATTACAAAATCCAGAAGGAAAGAAATTAGCTAAACTAGTTGCTGCATATAGTTTATTATACACAGATAGATATATACCAGAAACTACAGTTAATAATACTTTATATTCATCTCCTGATTTAAGAACTCAAAATTTAGGCAATACTGCTTCAAATTACGGAGTTCAACAAGCTCTCCTTGGTTATGAGGCGTGGGCGGAAAGAGGTGAGACTCTCTCTAATCTTAAAGGGCAAAGAATAGGAATCATAGCTCAAAACAAAAGTAAGACAGAGGCTGTACCTAAGAATCCTAGTAATGAAACAGGTAGGAAACAAGGACAAGTTATTAGTAGAAATGGACAATATATAAACGAAGATCCTCAAGATAGGTCTCCAAAGTTTGATGAAAATTTTAATCCAACTAACCATAGATCTAGTGTTACTGTTAACGGGCAAGAGATTAAAATACATAGAGAGCTGTTAACTGATCCTGATCTAGCTTCAATGGATACAGAGGTTACGTTAAGAGTGTTACCTACAGATGAGTGGGTTAAATTAGCAGCTGATCCTGGAGCTCCAGAAAAAAAATACCCAGACTATTCAACTATTCCAGTAGGAATATTTTTGGAGATAGAGAATTATGACGTTCTTGTAGGAACTTTAGGATATCATCAAGGTAATGCAGAATTTACTGTTGAAAGACAACGTATCTATAATAATTGGAAGAAGGGAAAAGATACTAGAGCTGTTATTAAAAGATATGAAACTGATAATATAGGAATTGATTCTGCTCCAGGATACAGCAGTAGTAAACTTACTAGTAATGGAGATATTCAAAATTATAGAGATAAGGACGGACTAGGAGTACAGAAATCTGTTTCAGAGATTTTTGCGTTATCGGAACAAGGCTATGGGCAGCCCGTTATTGCGGTAGTTGCAGGTAGTCAATTTTCTCCGGAAGGTCTTAATATTACTCTTGGATTAAATGCTCCTGAATTAGACTTAGATAATATACCTGTTCCAAAGTCTCAGATAGCAGGGTCAGTAGGTATGATTGTTCAGGACCCAAATGGTTATGATTTGTTCATACCTTTACAAACTAGATTCTTAGGAGAGAACGCTATTAATACAATAATAACGAATGCTGTAGCTAATAACGTAAAAGATATTGAACAGACTACTTATGCTGATTATTCGTTACAGGATTTAGAAGATTGGGGATATAGAGGAAGTAGTGTACCTGTAGATTCTAGCTCAGGGTTAGCAAATAATTTTTATAAAATTTTAGCTAAAAAAGATTCAGAGGATAACTTCTTAGACAGTACACATCTTTTTTACACTCCTTATAAAGATAGTATGGTTCTAGTAGGAGCATCTAACAAGGCTCTTAAAAATCAAGGACCAGTTAAAATGTATGAAATAACTGAACAGGGTCTGAAAGTTGTACCGCAAGATAAACAACCGTCTGGATTACCAGATGCTGAGACAGCGATGAGAGACATGCTATCTAGAAAAAGATATCAAGTAGATGCTAGTAAATTTAATAATACTAATCTTCAATATAAAAGTCCTGTAACTGGTATAACGCACCGTAATTACCAAGAATATTTGATGTCTGAGCAAGAGGCTAAGACTGAAGGAGGGGAGGTTCAAGAAAGACGTAATGGTGCTCCAGGAAGTAGCTCTGCTATTATCGCTTCAGATGTATATGTAAGAAGAATGGAGAGACCTCTCGCGGGCCCTCATCGTAGTATACATGCGAATGTAAATATTGCTATGAGAATTCCTGAGTTAGATAATTTTAAAGGTCAGGAGTCTAACACAGATTTAGCTGATCCTATTACTCATAGCGAGGTAATTATAGAGCAACAAGAAAAATTATTAGAACAACAGGTTGCAGATATGTTAAATATTCCTAACTTTGACCCCTCTCAAATAGACTTCACTGGCGGAGTGATCCCAGGTGCTAGTGATTTAAATAAAATTGAGGAAGATATAGTTAATAAAGAGGCTAAAAGATTTAAGAATGAACAAGAAAATAAGGAGGTAGATCCTATAAAAACTAATGAAACAAAGTCTGAAACTTCCACAGAGGAATTATTAGATAATAGTGACGAGGATATTCCTGATACAGATGCAGAAGATGATGGTATTGTTGGTAACGAAAAAGAATGTTAAATGGCGAATTGTATAAATAGTATAGATAGTTTAGTTGAAAGAAGGGTACAAATGTTATCCTATATTCAAAACAGATTTGGTAAAGATGTTTCTGTTACTATCAATAATTATGTTAAAAGGGTGGGTAATGAGAATGTACATGGTATGTTTAAAAACATGGCATTTACTTTATCTACTTTAGGTGAACCAGGTGTAGAGTATCATGAAGCTTTTCATGGATTCTTTACTATGTATTTAACAGATGGACAGCGCGCGTCTTTATTAAAACAGGCAGCACAAAGATATGGAGAGCCTAGCCAAGTAGAGCTAGACGCTGTAAATGGAGTAAGAGAATTAGCTCTAGAAGAAAAAATGTCAAATGCATTTCAAGAGTATTCATTAACTGAAGACCCTAAAGGTATACCTGCTAAGATAGCTAAGTTTTTTAAAGACTTATGGAATTTAATTAAGAGTATGATTTCTGATTCTATAGGAATTAATCAAGCATTTTCTATATTAGAATCAAATAATATTCCTATGAAGTTCAAACGGAATATGCACATGTTTAGAGGAGGGAAGCCTGCTATGTACTTAAAGAAACGTGTGGATTATACAACACAAGAAACTAAGGATACAACTTTATTTATTAGATCTAGATTTATGAATTTCTGGAGGTCATACCAACAACAGGCTAAGCAGGATCCATTTAAGGTAGCTATTAATAGACAAATGGATAAAGTTAGAACAGCATTTCCTGCTATGACTAGATCAGAATCTTTAGTTAAAGTTTTAACGTCTCATACTAAGAATACGTTTTTAAGAAACGCTTGGTCATATACTGAGAAAGCTGAAGGAAAAGATGCTGGAACTAAAATTGATTTAAAGCAAGCAAGAGAATTACACGGACTAAGAAGAGAAGGAAAGACGGATGAGTATATGAATAAACTTTCAGAATATGGAATTCAAGAGCGTGCAGCATTTGGGTGGTCTCCTAACCCAGGTAATAGAGTTAGAATGGATAAGACTACTACTAATTTTCAACACTTTATTGATATATATGAAAATTGGGGAGATACTATTCAGACCGCTGAAATTACAGATGATAACGGAAAGAAGAAAGAAGTTAAGATTAATACTATAGACCAAGGATGGTGGACTGGGGTAGAAGAACTCTTACCAGATGTAGGATTAAAGATTAGACATAGAGAAGTAACTGAGGGATTAGAAGAACTACCATTGGACCCAACTGAGACAGACTCTCCTAGTCCTGAAGGAGGAGAAAGGATTTATGAATTAAGCCATTATGAACAAGATAGTTGGAAAGGTATGTCAAAAGAGTTACGTATGTACTTTGAAGATATATTAGATTACTCATCAGAGATTCCAAACCATTTACAAGTACATAGACCTCATGGAGGTAAACATGTATATGAAGTATTAAAATTAGCTTTATCAAATACTACAAGTTTTACACAAATGAAAGACGTGCTAAAAGAGAAAGCTACATTACATGGTCCTAATAGTATTTATGGTATAATGTTTTCTCGTGTTACTGGCATAGGATTAGAAGGACGAGTAGAGAATATTACTATGCAGCTTCCTGCTACATTAGTATCAGATTTTCATGGATTATTTAGAAATACTACTAAAGAATTTAAATCGGTAAAGGTAAATAGAAGTAAGCGTAAAGACGCGCAAGGCATGTTGCCTGCACCTGAAGTAGTAGTTTATAACCCAGATCAGAATTCAATTATTAATAATTTAGTTAATAATCAATATAGAAAAAATATTATTGATGTAACTGGAGTTAAAACTGAAAGAGCTTTATACAATAAGGCTGTTACTGTAGAGCCTGGAACCAAAGATCAGAGTATAGAATATATACCTATTAGAGAGAATCTACAAGACTTTCAAGCCCACGTTAAAGATTTAAATTCTTTAACTTCAATGCGAGGAGAGCTTAATGAGTCCGAGCTGGTTGAGGCTACAAGAGCCTTTAGAAAAATAGTAACTTATTTAGGAGTTGATTTACCAGGTATATCTCCACAAGACCAAGATACTGTTCTTTACGATATAGTAAATCAAGGGGTATCTATACCAAATAGATTTGGTAAGTATACTACATATCAAGGCAAAAACTTTTTTAGATATTTTTTAAAAGGAAGCAAGACAAAATCAAAATCTAATTTATTAACTGTAAGTGCGCAGATTATAGATCAAAAAGGCGAACCTAAGAAGCCTACGTTTGAGCCATTTTCTAAAGGAGCCTCAAGAGGACTCTTAATGAATTTAGCAGCTTTTCAAAAAGCTTTAGGTATAAATGGAGAACCTAATTATGTTAATGAGTTTGGTAAATCTATTTATAAAATTAACATGCCTACTGCTTTTGATAATACTGTGAATAGAATTAAGAGTGGTAAAATATTTGATGCAGACCCTAACAATATAGAATATGGTAATTTAGACAAAGATCCTTTGTTCGTACCAGTGCAAAAACCGGTTGACGGTACAAGCTCTTGGGCTAATTATGTAAGCCCTTTATATATGTCTATGATTAATAACACTGACGGTTTAAGAGAGAAGTTAAGTCTAGAAAATATTAGTGCTTTTACTTTAGATTCAAATAGAGGATATAGTGATTTTGGCCAGATGAGTGAGAGCGATGAATATTTATTACGTTTATTTCTATTTCAAAAAGGTACTCATTCGGATAACTTAACTAATATGATGATCGATACTCAAGGGGATAGAGGAGTATCTAGTACTATGGGATTACCTAGAGTAATATTAGAAGGGGAAGGGACTAGAAGCCTTGATAATTCTATGTACGGCTCTAATGGATTTAAAACTCTAACAGATTTTAGTAATGCTTATATTATTCAGGATATCGTTAAGATGCAACAAGCTGACTCGCATGTAGAACTTGCGGAAGATGGCGAATCTTTATTTGATACTTATCATTATACTAACCCTAGTGATAAAAAAGCTAAAGATGGTAAAGCATTTAAATTTACGCAATTGCCTTTTGCACAAGACATGCTAGAGCGTGGGGACTTAGACTTATCTCCAGGTATAAACTTAACACAAATTAATGTAGAAGATTTTGTTAACGGTGAACAGAGTATTAGAACTAATAACTATATAGAAACTGAACAAGAAACTGTTAGCAGAGATAAAGTTATAGCATTGCTAGATAAAATATCAATGGAGTTTGGAAAAAACATAGATAGGTATACAGATCAATGGGTGTCTGATATGAAAAAGATGAAAGTCTGGGATAATAATATATGGGTAGATACTGATTTTCTAAAAAAGATACACGGAGGAAATGCAGCGATCAATGACATAACAAAGAAATATCTAATTAAAAATTATATCGTTAATGATGTAATTAATAGATTAGAAATGAAAAAGATATTACGTATTACAGATGATTTCACAAACAATACGGAGATAGCAGCTAAGAGATTTGGACTTGGATCTACTCCAGGACTACAATTATTAATGAAAGGTCAAAATTTAGCGGACCCTTCTTGGGGAATGACTCCTACATTTAGTGAATTAATAATTGAAGATTTATATAATATACAAGCAGATAGTGGAAGACATGAAAGGTTTGCAGAATCTCTTAATACGTTAGGGGTACCTTTAAAGTTAATTAATCAATTTGCTTCTCAATATAGACCAGGACAATCTAATAAGACAGACGCTTCTGGATGGATGTCAGTACATGCTTGGCGTAACAGATTACAAGGCCAACCTAATGGATGGACTAATGCACATGAGAAAGCATATAACAATTATAAGCAGTCTGGCGTATGGGGATTTTATAAAAATATTTATAATTTTAAAGAAGGTAAAACAGAACAAATTCTAGTACGTCCTCCTGTATTACCTATTAAAGAGTATTATGAATCACATGAATTGTATCAAGGTAATACTTTAGCAGTTAATAATACTAAGAACTCTTATTTACCTTTATTAAAAGAGACAACAGACATAGCTGGTCAAGGCCTAGAGCTTATTAGATTAAGATTAGAAGGGAAGGAATTAAACGCTGCGGATAAAGCGGCAGGGAAAACTCAATTTGCTACACATACTCCTATAGATGTAGCTAATACAGTAAGCGCTAAAAAACTTGCTAGACTTAACGTTATAAAATTTCAAAATAATGATGGTACTTTTAATATATCAGGATTAGTTACTGCTAAACCTGTTGTTTTAAATTCTAATGGAATAAAGATTCCACAAATTAAACCTTCTACAGCAACTAAGAAATTTACTATTTGGGGCACACAAGTGAAGAGAAATGCAATTGCTAATGTACAAGATGATACTCAATATACTCTTCCTCAAGGTAATAAATTATCTGGAAGTATGGTAAAATCTTTATATCATAAAGCTGCTCAAGCGAATATGGATACTAGTATTGAGAAGTTAGAGAAAGCTTTTGGATTTTCAAGATTGAAAGGTTTAAAACTTGGAGACAACGGTTATGATAACGCCAAACTTCAGCATTTAAAATACATTAGAGATTTAATTCAAAGAGAAGTTATAGAAAGAGGGTTACCACAAAGTTATATAGATTCTTTAGAAATAGTTAAAGATACAAAACAAGGATGGAAGTTTCAAATACCTTTAGATTTTCCAGTGTACCAGAGAAGATTTCAAAATATATTATATTCATCTTTTAGAAAAACAGCTTTAAGACAAAAGATAAACGGCCTACAGGTTGTACAGATGGCTGATGTAGGAGGAAGAGATACTCAAACTTTAACATCTACAGATCTTAAATTTATTGATATAAATAACGGAAAAATAACTAAAGCAGAGATTTTAATATCTGAAGATATAGCAGCTAGATTTGGATTAAAGAAAGGAGAGTCATTAGAGATGGCTGATCCTGAATTATTAGATATGATAGGATATAGAATTCCTAATCAAGGTAAAAACTCTATATTAGCTTTAACAGTAAAAGGTATACTACCGGGACATGAAGCAACAGTAGTTGTGCCAGGAGAGATTACCACTCAGATGGGATCTGACTTTGATATTGATGCTTTATTTTTAATGATTAAAAATGGACAACGTAATAGCCAAGAAGCAATTGATAGAGGTGAACCTGTTGTTAATAAAGTTAGCTATCCTTTAGAAGAGATGACAGGAAAAGCAGTAGCTAATAAAAGTTTAACTGCTTATTCTAAACCGCAATTAGATAATTTAATTATTGATTTAACACAAGCTATTGTTACAAACGTAAATCATTTACAAGAAACTATTACTCCATTAGATCCTGCTGAATTTAATATGGGAGATCCAAATTCTTTTATTAATAAAGTTATTAATATAATGGGTACTGCAGAACAGTTAGATAAGTTAAATCCTAAGAGTCAAATTGAGTTATTAATGCGTAATAAAAACGGGGCTACAGGTATTGGAGTATATGCAAATACTTTATCTGTACGAAATGTATTATCTGCTCTTGACTTACCAGTAGCTAAAAAATATCAAATTAAACTAATTATAGATAAGTTAGGAGAAAATTTAGATCGTCAAGGTAATCCAGAGGTAGTTCAAGAAGAAGTAATTTTAAACAATTTTAATGTTATAAAAGATGCTTATGGAGAAGAGACTGTTGATGTGCATGCCTCTAAACATGTATCATTAGCTGTGGATAATGCTAAAGATCCTAGAATGTATTATTTAAATGATAATCCTTTAACTTGGACTGCAACTTCTTACATGTTAAGTATGGGGATGACGGCTAGAGACGCAGCTGTATTAAGATTACAACCTATGGTATGGGAAGTGGTTCAAGAAACATTAAGAACAGGTGGGTCTGTATTTGACTTAAAAACTGCGGCTGTTGAGAAAGCTAAATCGTATGCTTTAAAAAACGGTATTGATATATTAAGTGCGACGGATGAAAAGATGATTGGATTTAGAGATTCTTTCTTTAATAATTTAGGGTCAAGAGTAGTGAAGTTTCAAGTTGAATTAGCAGCATCTCAAATAGGCTCTACTTTAGAAAATCAAAATAATCCTAACAAAGCTTATGGGTATTTATTAGGCCAAATGGTAGCTATCAACAATCTTCTAGCTATGAACAATGCTGGTCGAGATTTACAGACGTTAGCTAGAATAGTAGTTCCAGACAGTAAAGCAGAATTAAGTACAGCTGAATCAGCTAATGAATTTTTTGATGCTAAATATTTTTTAGAACAAAATGATTTAGACACATTCTCTGTTAATGCTCCAGACTTTGTTGCATTATTAGATGGTTCTAAATATCAAATGGTAAAAGGTATGCACGATGTTCTTACATCAACCGTAAATAATATGTCTACTTTATTCAGACAGGGTAGTCCGTTATTATCACCTATGAGAGTTGCATCTGCTAATATGGATTTTGGACGACAATTCTTTGATAAACAAGGACAACAAGCATTATCAGCATTCTTGTTATATAATGCTATGACTTCTCCTGGTAGTCCTATTAGAAATCTCGTTACTGAAGAAAATATAGAACGTTTATTAGTATCTAAAGAAACAAATTTTGCGAAAACATTAGAAGAAACTAAACTAACTAATCAAGAAGTTGCTACTAATTTATTTTTTAGTAGATTATCTACATCAGAAAGAATTTCTAAATTAGATAAGCAAATATTTTTATTGGATTTTAATCAAAATTTTATAGAAGGTAAAATTTCTAAAGACGCTGTAATTCAGGCTTTAGAGTCTGCATTAAACAGTGTAAATCCTAGTATTAGAGCTCTTGCTAAAGATGCTATTACTGTACAATTATTATCTAGTGGAATGGATAGTATAGGATTTAATAATTTTATTGAATTTGTTCCTCCATCTTTTTGGACAGGATTAAAGTTTACTGAGAATTATGGTACTCAACAACAAGTAGAAACAGATGTAGAATCTTTTATTGCGTCTAGATTACAAGAGCTTACAACTAGTGGGCTATCAGCGATACCTTCAGGAGGTATGGATAATTTTGTTAGGATTTATGGGCCTAGAGTTAAGAGTTTACTTAAACATATACCTTTAAAAACATTACCTAAGAAAAAAGGAATACGAGCTGGTATGCAACCGTCATATGAAATTGGAGTATTAGATGATGCTGCAGGTAGAGTTGTTTTTAACAAGATTCCAATTACATATTTTAAAACCACAAATAAGAGTGGGGAATTAGAAATGTATAAATTCAATATGGGTAAATCTAATGAAACTGTGTTGTTTTATGAGAAGCTTAATATGACTGATGATTTTAAATTTTTATACTTACATAATGTTTTAGACTCTAATGGAAGGCAAGTAGAGGAATCTGTATTACCTGATAGAAGCGCTCCAGGCCCTATGAGCCCGTTTACTCAAGCTAGTCCAGAGCAGTTACAAGCACAGTACGATCAAATGACTGAGAGTACGTTAAACCAATACGATAGACAAGCTCAGTCTTTTATGAATATGTTAACTAATGAGTCTGATTCAATTGATAGTACACCTATTATTGGAAAATCAGTTTCAAAACCTCTCAAAAAAGGTCTACCAGGAGTTTTTAATGAAGAACTACAACAAATAGGAACAGAAGACCAATACTCTGAGTATTTAGATACTGTATTTCCTAATAGTAAAGTAAAAGAGATTGTTTATAGAGGAGTAGCAAAAACTAGACAACAAAAAGCCGCTGCTAATTTAGGTAAAGGTGTTTATTTTGCAATGGAAAAAGAGAAAGCTGAAAGATACGGAGACGTTACTGCTTCAATTGTTAATGTTCAAGATCCTTTAATAGTTAATATAACTAAGAATGATAACAGGGGGTTTGATCCAGGAAATGTAAGTGTTAAGAAAGCAACAACTAATGCTGAAAACCCAAGCGGTAAAGACGCAATGGTAAATTATGAATACTTAGCTAAAAATGATTATCAAGAGTATAATCAATATACTGGTTATTATGTAGGACCTTTAAATGTAGATGGGTCGCCTGCACAAAATGAATTTAAACAGACTCCTTATGCTACAGAATTAGCTGTTCAGTCAGACGCTCAAGTACTTGAATTAGGATCTAAAAAAGATATAGAAGGATTTAAGAAGTTTGTATCTAAACCAACATCTACTGTTACTGTTGGATCTGAACAAGCGCCTCCAAGTAATGCTATTCCTAAAGGAGCTATAAACTTTGGAGAGAGTGTATTTGGTAAAACAGATGAGAATTTAGATTTATTACCTAAAGAAGATTTAATAGAGATTCTTAAAGGATTAACAAATAATATGGCCGAAGTTAATAAAGAAGCTATCATGGCTGAGGCTGAAGGTATGAGTCAAAAAGATCTAGCTAAAATGGTCGAAGACATGAAAAAGGATGAAGATATTACTGAAGATGATTGTAATAGTCCACTATAATTAATATATTTGCAATATGGCATGTAGAATAAATAGAGACGCAAGTGATAATATACTAGAGGTACTAACTTCTAGAGGAGTTCCTTCGCAATTATATGAAGATATAGTAAAAGATCTTACAGTTAATCAGAATAAGAGGTTAGCTGCTTTGAAAGACCCGTTTGTAGCATCAAGATTATCTAAAGGTAATGTAAGGAATACAACAGCTGAAGAAGTAGCATTTGGTATTTATGCTAAAGTATCAACTTCTGAATTTCAAAATCAAGTACAAAAAAATTCATATAGAGATTTAAATAATGAGATTTCTGTTACAGATCCTTCAATTCAAAAGTTATATCAAGTTCCTACATCTAATACTGTAGAAGGTAACATGGATATACGAAACCAACAAACAGCAAATATTTTAAGTGCCTCATTTGCTAAAGCTGGTATTAAAACTCATATAAAGATTAATAATAATTTATCAGATGCTGCACGATTAATGCCACAAGCTGCTGATGGGACTTTTGTTATTCAGATTAATCCAAATAAACTTCCAGGTGATGCTGTTTTTCATGAATTTGGCCATATCTATATAGACTTATTAGGATTAGAACACCCTGTTATTAAACAAGCTGTAGAAGCTTTTAAATATTCTAGGTTATGGAAATTTATAGAAAGAGAGTATCCAGGGTTAACATATGAACAATTACAAAAAGAAGTTTTAGCAACAGCTATAGGATTTGAAGGTGAAAGAATAATCAAAACAGAAGAAAGCTCTACTGTATTAGAACGAGTTATTAGAAATATCTTAGATGCAATTGGAAAATTATTCTCTATTACATTTGTAGGTAAAAATTATAGAAATTCAGCTAGAATGTTAGCTCAAGAATTATATACAGGTAATGTTAGAACTGATATCAATTCAGTTAGTGCTGTAGATTATATACAACGACGAAAAGATTATAATGAATTAGATGCTTTAGTACAAAATACAGAAATTGCACTTAAAGAAAATATAAACTCATTACGTAGTAAAGGGTTCGAAGTTAAAGCAGAAATACTAGAAGATAACTTAAAGAAATTAAGAAAAGCTAAAACAAGAGCTAATACAATAAGACAATTAATTAAATATGCTCAGGTTGTATCTTCTCAAACACAAAATATGATTAATTCTATTAATCAGTTAGAAGTGCTGCATGAGAATAATGATCCTACTATAAGTAAATACTCTAAAAATATTGCTAGTATTTATCAATATATACATTCTCATGACCATTTAGAACAAATACAAGACTTTTTAAATAAAGAAAATTTATCTCCAGAAGAAGCAAAATTACTAAGCACTCATAATATTCCTCAAGTTGTACAAGATTTACGAGATGCTTCTAGTAAATTTAGAGAGATAGAAAGAAAGTATAATTATATAGCTCCTTATATCTTAGCAGACCAATTATTAGATTATCATAATCAGGACATTGACTCAGAGCTAGAGAAACATTTAGCTACAATGGCAAAGAATAAAGAGGATGGTAGATTTTTTACTATACAATTAGATAAAAAAGATCCAGATTATGTTACTTTAAAACAACAAGAGACGGACGGTATATTAACTCCGGAAGCTTTTAATGAGAAAGTAATGCAATTAAATATAGAGCAGTTAAAAAATAAATTTACTGTAGGTAGAACTCAATTAGTGGAGACTTTAAGAAAGAGTATACGTGATAAAAGTGGAATTTCTATGTGGTTAGATCCTTTTGTACACTCAACTGATGTTAGTTTTCAACTATTTGCTAAAAAAGTTAAACATGCTTTTGATAGAGCGGATGTAGTTAGTACTCATAGTAGAAACTTTTTAGGAAATGAATTGGGTAGATACTTAAAAGCAACTGGTCAAAGTTCTTTTAGACCTGAAAAATTAAATGCGCCTTTTGTTGAAGTTATAGATATGTTACAATATAATCCTAATACTGGTGCATATGAATTAAGAAAACATAAAGCTTTTGTACAAGAGTATGATGTAAGTAAATTCTATGAAAAGAAAAAGAAATTTATTGATGAATTATATGAACGGTTAGAATATCCTAAGAACGGTACTGAACAAGACATAGCGAACTGGATGGATACACATACTAAGCAAGTTACTCAAGAACTTAAAAAATGGGATACTGAAAATACTGTACCTATTGAAGGCGCTGATCAAACTATTAAATCTAAATTAGCAGAATTAAATAAAGCTTATAAACTTCGTAAAGAAGCTGAAAAAAGTAAAAGGTTAGATTTAGCGGCTGCAGCAGAGCATGAAGAAAAAAGAGTTAGAATGTGGTTAAATAAAAATACTAGATATGCTGATGGTAAGTATACTGCTATTGGATTGTTAGCTAGGCCTACTGATAACTATAAAAATCCTAAATATAATAAGATACAAGCTGATTCTGCAAAGAAAAGATATTATAACGCTCTTCGAAAAGTACATGAGGCTTCTCAAGATAAAATTGGAGAGTTTAAATTAAGAAGAAAAAGAAATTCTTGGAATAACCATAGTTATATTTTACCTTCTGTAAGAAAACAAAAAAGAGACATGCTGTTTGAAAACGGTATGCTTAAAGTAATAAAAGAAGCAAGTCAAAGTCTAAATGTACAAAAAGGGGATGATATTTATAATTCTAGTATTGTTCATACAGAGGATGAAACGAAAAAGATTCCTATTTATTATACAGAAGACATGGTACCTGAAGATGTGAGTGTTGACTTAGCTAATTCTTTACTAAGTTTTGATCATATGGCTAACTTGTTTCAAAGTAAATCTGAAATTCAAGATACAGTTCTTATGATGGAAGCTCAAATTTCAAATAGAGATCAAGTATCTACTGCACCAGACGGACAGCCTTTAATGAAAAGGTTAGCTAAAACTTTAGGATATAATGTACATTCTACTAAGAAAGCAGCAAATAATAATAATTTAAAAGCTTTACGTAACTTCATTGATATGAATTTTTATGGAGAACAAAATGTAAAATCACAAGTTGTTGTTCCTCTATTAAATAAACAAATAGAAATGAATAAGGTAAGTAGTACTCTTATTGCATATACCGCAATGAACGCTTTATCTTTTAACTTGCTACAAGCTACAAATCAAGTTGTTCTTGATGATCTTATGAATTATGGAGAAGCTATGGGTGGAAAATATTATAATAGAAAACAATACTTTGCAGCTAAGAAAGAATATACTAAATATGGTATGTCTATGAAAGATTTAGCAGCTGGACGAGCTGTTACTAAATTAGGAGCTGCAATTGAGATGTTTGATCCTCTACAAGGAGAAATGAGTAGTAAATTAACCGGGAGATCTTTAGGTAGTAAAAGTAAACGAATGATGACTTCAGATTTTACCACGTTCTTACAACACGGCGCTGAACATGAAGTTGCTGTAACAAGAATGATAGCTCGTTTAATGAATATAAAACCTAAGAACGATAAGGGTAAATATATTAATAGACAAGGTAAAGAAACTGATATAAAGTCTCAAGGTGCTAGTTTGTGGAATATGATCCAACAAGGAGATGTTAGACAAGAAAATGGTAATTTAGTACTTAAGAATGGTATTACTATTACTGATATAGAAATTAATAATATTAAAAATCAATTACATGGTTTAACTAAATTATTAAATGGTGTTTATAATCAATTTGATAAAGCTGAGCTTAAAAGGCATTGGTGGGGAAAACCTTTCTTATTATTTAGAAGTTGGATGATGCCTGGTGTACGTAAAAGATATGGCCGAGAAGCTGGTTTAGGTATGCATATTGATGAAGAGTTAGGTACGTTAGGTGAAGGGTCTTATGTATCCTTTGTTAGAGCCTTAAGGAATATGGTAATGGAAGCTAAAACAGGAGACTATTCTGAAGCTATGAAGATATTAGCAGGTAAAAGTGATACTTTAACCGATATGGAAAAATTAAATGTTTCTAGAACATTAAATGAAGTAATATCTATTGGGGTAACAATGATCTTATTTGCAGGATTAATGTCTATGATAGATGATGATGACGATGAAATAGGATATGGTATGAATTTTACATTATATCAAGCTAAAAGATTACAAACAGAATTAAGAGCTTTTGTTCCGCTTCCTATGCTTGGTATGACAGAGTTTTTACGTTTATTAGAATCTCCTACAGCTACATATAGCTCACTTGATAAGTTTGATGGCCTTTTAAAAGAGCTATTAACGCTTGGAGGTGATATGTTAGATGGAGAGTTAGAGGAGGGTAGAAGGTATAAGAGAAAAACTAGCGGCTATGAGAAAGGTACTCTTAAACTTAAAAAGAAATTTTGGGATGTAGTACCTATTATAAGAGGTCTTGAAAAAACTAAGACTCCTGAAGACGCTCTTAAGTGGTTTCTTCTTTAAAATGTCTATCATAAAAAGAATCTTTAGTCCATTCAAAAGTTATATCTACACCGTTCTCTCTAAGCCTTTTAAATTGACCTAAAAGCCATTCACTAGCTATAAGTAGAAGTTTATATGCATTATTACCTAGAGAAATATGTTTATGACCAATAAGATCCATACCATATACTTTAATATATGTTGCACCTAATCTAAACGCAAAAACAATTCCTACAAAAGTAGATGTCTTAGAGGTTGGAAAAATATTAGCATTGTCTATTGTATTTGATTGGATATCTGATTTAATTGCATAAGGCAAAAGCATTTCAGTAGGATTTTGCAATTTAATAGGATTAAACTCATCATAATAACTAGTATTAAAAGTTACTAAGTTTTTTCTAGGTTTAGAATTTTTAATAGTAGATAGTCTATCTTTTGTAAAATTTTCAGGGGGATCCAGTACTAGTAAGTAATCGACTGTAATATTATATTTTTCAATATCATTTACACCTATTACTACATCGTAATTAGAAGATTCTTTATAATCTTTAAGAGAAGGGCCTAATCCTAAGACTGCAACTCGCATAAGTTATATAAACTATATTTTAAAGTTAATTCTTTTCCTTCTTCTATTTTTTTAATAGTTTTTAATCGTTTATATTCATCGTTTTCGTCTTCAATTAATTCACAATTAGGAGTATCGTTATGATTTATAAAGCCTCCTAAAGGAGTTCTAATCCAATCATGTTGAAAGTTTGGGTCATAGACATGACTTATACCAATGATAACACCTTGCGGTACATCTTCATTTGCAAAGATGCCCGCTCCGTGTATATCAGATGGTCCTATTGATAAATAGTCAGGTAATGGTTTATAAGGTTTTTTATTTATCATTTTCTAATTCTTTTTGTAAATTAGCCAATGCTCTCCAAGCAACCTTAGCAGAATGTCTTATACCATCAGTATCTAACGTTCCTGCATCAATCAAATGTCTAGATAAGGAGTCTAATTCATCAGTAGACTTATTACGGTCCCAATGTAGAGGCTTTTCTGGATGATGTTGATTATTTCCTGCTAGAGACACTTTTGATACTTCTTTTATAGCATCAGGAAAGTATTGTAAAACCCCACTAAAAACAGGAGTCTTTTTTCTGTCTTCTGCTTCTTTAAAAGGATCTCTATTTCTCTCAGTGTCCCAATAAAGGGCATTATGAGTGCTACTCATAGTATAAGGAGTATCAAATTCTATACCTTCTGGTACAGACATTTTTACTTCTTTTTTCTTTTTTATAGCCATGCGTAAAAGTAAGTAATTACTTTAATAAATAAGGCCAGAAAGAAGGCTGTTGATAAAAAAGCAAATGCTGCCCAGACAAATATTAGACCTGAGCCTGCTAAATTGTCTTTGATAAGTTGAATCATAGTTTTCATAGTTTAAATTTTAGTTAAAAATAATGTTTAGTATTTAGTGTTTCTTCTTCTAAGGTGGGTACACTAAGAACCTCTGAATCCTCTGGTAATTCTGCTCCTAATTTCGCTTCTAATATATTTCTACGCACTGACGATTTAAATAATACTTGCCCTACAAATCCTTTTAGGGACTGTTTATGGAAAGCTAATATTCTAGATTTATAAAAATCTGTTAATTTAGAATATTGTCCTTTTAAAAAGAGGTTTAACATGTCTTTAAATTTTATAGGAATTTTAAATATAAATACTATATGAGAATCTGTAGGTTTATAAGACTCTACATAAGTAGGTAAATTTGCTAATATTCCTTTAAATTTTTTAAAGTCTGCTGTGCTCATATCATGATATAATAAAGTAATATAATAATTACTTTTATGAGGCACTTTTATAAATACATTTAATAATAAAGTATCGTAAAAGAATGTCTTTTTAGTTTTACCTAACATAGGCAATATAAATATAGACGCTTTAGTCTTTCTCGCAGTTTGTAGATCATAATATGTATAAGTATTTTTACTTACTGCTTTAATACTATTTATCTTAAAATTGAGAGAATTTACAATTACTGTATCTCCTAACTTAATAAGAGTTTTGTCTCCCAAAGTAAGGCCGGTAATTACACCAGAAATTTGATGAGTTTTTTTAACATTTAAAGCTCTAACTGTTAAAGAGTCTATAGGGACTAGATGCATATATTGTTTTTCTATGACCATAATTCATCGGTTTTATCTTCTAAATTTATCTCATGAACTGCTAGTTCTGGCAATACTACACCAGTCTCTAATAATGCTTCTTCTTTAGTTTTTAGAATATAAACTAATTTAAAAGTCTCTGCAAATCTATGAATTCCTTCGTGAATACCAAACTTTTCTATGTATTTATTTAATACCATGGCAGGCATATCATCAAATTGAACGTTATTCATAAGCTTTATTGCAGTTTTAGGTCCTAATTTAGGTATTCCTTGAATTCCATCAGTAGGATCTCCCATTAACATTTGTTTCCATAAAAATAATCCTGCTTCTGTAGGTGTTGTATGTATCATCTCTGCAGTTCTATAATTAAAATGTTCTCCCTCTACTTGATGTAAAACATCTTTATCAGGACTACAAATCATAGTATTTCCATTTAAACCTTCACCGTAAATACTTACTAAATCATCTGCTTCTAATTCTGTTATATATGTAAAATTCCAGTTCTGCTTTAAATATTCTTTTATTGCAGGGAATATAATTGGTTTATTTCCGTGTTTTCTATTTCCTTTATATTTTTTTGTAGTTGCTCTGTTATATCTAAAACATTTTCCTACTGTTAAAAATCCAGCATATTTATTCGTCTCGGCTTTCTCTAACATTGTCTGTATTCTATCATCTATTCCTAGTAAAGCTTCTTCTAAAGTGGGTTTGCCCATTTCAAAATAAATTAGGCTGTCCCCATCTATTAAGACTGTTGTTTTTTTCATATTTTTAAATTTTTAAATTAATATAAGGGGGCGCTAACCCCCTTATAATACCAATTAAACACTAGCTACAGCGCATTCAGCTCTGCAACTTGCCTGTCGCATTCAGCTTTCTTTTCAGATTTTTCTTGAACCGCTATAGCTCTCATTTCGTCCCACTCTGCATCTGTTTTAGCTGCATAAGTAGAACTGTGGTAAATAGACCCATTCACACCAGCTAAGGATGAATGAACAAAATATTGCTTACATCTAATAGCACCATCTTCATCACAAGGTACTGCACCTATATGCATAGGATCTACAAATACATTATGAATCTCACCACTATAATAAGCAATGTACTTAAGACCACCAAGATGTAGACCTTTAACACATGATACAGTATCATTAACGTTAACTTGATCCCATTTTTCTAGTCTATGAGTACATCCAACTTTGATAAAATGTCCTGGATTATTAAAACCATTAGGCCCTTCGCAAAAGAAAGCATCGCCGCTTCCACCCATTATAGCTGGCTCAAACAATCTGTCTTCTACATGCTCTGGTAATCCATCGCCTTCTATCTCACCAGTGTCAGGATTGAAAGTACGTTTGTACCTATCAACTTTTTCACCGGTTTCTTGGTCAAACTTATGAAGCACTTCACTAGAGACTTTGTAACCATTTAGTAATCCCTCATGGGTGATTTTCATTTGGTACATCATTGCTCTTTTGGAAGCTGCTTCATCAGTAAGACCTTGTTCTACAAGCTCTTCTTTAAACTTTGGATGCTCATACTGCAAGTTCACAAAGTTAAAGAATCTCTCACAGAAATCGTTTCCGTAACCTTGCTTCATTTTTCTCCACAAAATTGGGTTACGCAACCATCTAGTCCACATTTTAACTAAAGGCATAAAGTCTATCTCTTTATCAATAGATTCAAAGATTCTGTCTACTAACGCTTGAGGCATAGGTATCGTAGATACTACACCTTCGTGTTTAAGAAAGAATTCTCCGGTTCCTTTATTAACGTGAATGTATTCACATTGTGTTTCAATAGTTTTAGTATAATCTACAACACATAAAGGAGCAAATTCTTCCATTACTTCGTTGTATTCTTCTACTGTAGTTACACCTTGAGCCTTATGGTCAAGTTGTTTCATTCTTTCGTATAGTTCTTTACTATACTCAACTGTAAAAGCGTTGTCTCCATAGCTTCCACAGATTTTGTCATCAATGACATTGATTGTAATCATAATTAAATATTTAATTGGTTAAAAAATATACCGTATTTTATTCCACGGTATTTTGGAATTGTGTAAATTTATAAATCTTTTAATAAACTCAGACTTATGTCCTAGTTTATATCTAATATTCTCTCCCCCATATTGCGAAGTTTTTGTTTCCTGTATTGCAGGCATCCAAAGATCTTCTTCAGTTTCCGGGTGGGCATTCATATTATCTGTGTGTTTTTTAAAATTGTGCGTTAAAAATATACATTCTGAAAACACTGTCTCTTGGTTTCTTACATAAACATTTAGCAATTCAAATAAGTGATTGTAATCATCTAGCCATCCATCATATACAATAATAGGACTAAAATTTACATGTACATCGTATCCTGCTTCTACAAATCTATCAATAGCTTGTACTCTCTCTAATATAAGAGAAGTATTAGGTTCGTGTAGATTTGCTTTATTTTGAGGCATTAGACTAAATCTAATTCTTATTTTACCGTTAGGGTTAAATTTAAGTAGATTTTTATTTACATATTTAGTTGCAAAAGAACCCATAGCTATTGGGTGATCTCTAAAGAATTCAAATATTCTTTCCCAATCATGATGTTTAGCGTGTAATGCAAAATCTTCATTACAGCTTATATCATATGTTGTGAATTCAGGATGTGTTTGATTAGGCTTTTCCACTGGTGTGAAATACGCATGATTATTAACCGCAGTTAATATATCACCCGTATTCACAGCAATAGATAATCCCTGATCTTTATGGCGTTTCATATAACAATAAGAGCAATTATATAAACAACCAAATCCAAAGCTTGGACTTATAAAATCTGTGGACCTACCAGAAGGACGTATTTTAAACGTCTTTCTAGTGTCCTTAGTTATGAGTCCCAAACTTCACGGGCTTTAGCTCGTAGGTAGATTCTGAGTTCTTTTTCTAAGTTAGGTGGCATATCGCACTCTCTTTTGTTAAGACACTCTAGCTCATCCAGGAGCGGTTTTACTTCTTCTGCAAATTCAACTATATTCTCATATTTAGCTAATATATCTAAGTCTGCAGCTCTCGCATTACTAATATCAGACAAGACAAACATTTCTTTCGACTTTTCTTGCATTAGTTCTGCATCATCACATTCATTACAAAACTTTTGGAACTCATATAGTTTATCCATGTGTTCAGTTATAGCTGGTGCTACATCTCTCACACGTCTATACTCATACTCAGAATAAAAATCATTCCTCATATCTTGTAGCTCACAATAATCTTTTTGTAATTGATCATGTATACATCCTAAACCTTGCATAAATTTAAATTGATTTATTTTTTCTAATTTATGTGCGGTATAGTAATTTACTAGTGTTTCATCCATATTATATTCATTATTATTGTTAGTTTGTAAAAAGAAATCATCAATGTGTTTGACATTAGGGTTTTGTTTAATAAACTTAACCTTATTTTCACTCACACGTATAAATTGAGGCGCGTCCCACCCTTGAACAGGAGTAGCCCAGCTTTCATACTCTTCTCCACTATATTTCATATAACGAACAGGAGGATTATCAAACCAGAAAACAGGCCAGTTATATTCTTTATCCCAGTTATTCATAGGCCCATTTGTATATACTTTTTTGTATGAAGGTTGAATATTCTTAAGAAGAAGAGCAGCTTTTTTCATCTTACCTTCATCTTCCTTAGTACAATAATAAGTACGATACTTACTATTCATAAGATCAATTGTTTTAGGTTCAATCTTATCCATAGTAAAGGAATCATCTTTTTTATCATCATATCTAATAGTGTAGGCAACTATTCTCTTTTCTATCTCTCTCCGTTCAGAAGGAGATAAATCAGTAAATTTAGATTTCTCTTCTTCAATAGCTATCTCTTCTTTATGTCGAGTCAACCATTCTTCAGGAACTTCAAGCTCATCATAAGATTGGTACCATTCAGATGTTTCAATCAGTTTAACAATAGCATTACGTTTAGCTGTAACTCTAGTTTTTTGTTTCATGATTTTCTGAATAGCATCAGCATTACCTGAAGCTTTTTTAAGAGCATTATCAAACTTCTCATTTAAATCTTCAATAGTATAAGTAGCAACATGATTTTTATGATAAGAGTCTTCTTGGCCTTTATCCATAAGATATATATCTTTGTACTTAGACCATTTACCTTCTCTTTCATAGAAATGCTTAGCATCAAAACCGTTCCAATCTTTAATTGGTTCTCTTTTAATACCATCATGGCGATCTTCATAAGGCTTCATAATAGTCAAACCTTCAAATAATTTATTAGCTGGACCATACTTAATTCTAGGGTCAGGTTTAAATTTAGGTTTCATATCGTCAGTATTTATAATACGTGATAATTTATTAAGAATTCTGTTCTCACTACTGTTACCAGTAATAATAGATCTACAAGCATCAACCCACTTAAGAAAGTCAGTTTCTTGTAATTCTTCTTCTATAATGTCACTAGCTTCTTGAGCAGCTGACATGATTACACTTTTAATGTATTTCTTAGTAGCCTCATTCCATATAACTTTCTCACGAGATGGAGTAACATCTACACCGTCTTGTAATACAACTTCTCTACCTTCATTATCCATAACAACTTGTCTTGCAGGGCATTTGAATGCAATAGAACCATACATCTGCTCCATTTCTAGCTCACGAAAGTCAATATAACCATAGTTAATACCTGTAGTAGCATTTTCATCTTTAACAAGTACAATGTGCGGCTTGTTAAAATAGTAAGAATCAGATATTATAAGGTTTTTAGAGTTGTAAATAACTTCAGCTTGAAACTCAACTTTTCTTTCTTTCTCATACTCATCTTCAGGATCTAGAATTGTAAAGTTAACATTATCAAAGTACATTAACTGCTCTTCAATAGCTTCTTCAAACTTACTACGATTGTGCTTCTTAACGCCAAATGATACAGTAGTTTGATTAGTAGCCTCAGTAGGAACATAATATACTTTAGACCCATCACTAAATGTAACAAAAGGATTCTGTTGTCCAGTCTCTACATTAAATGCAGGTATAATAAAATCAGTCTTGTAGTTAAAACAGTTACATTTAAACCTCATACCATTGTAAACAGTTTCTATAGTATAAAAGTCTACACCTGTTGATAGCGCAGCTTTTGCACCAAGACCAAAGGCACCGAAATTTTCACTAGTATTTCTTTTCGTAGAATAACCTAGTTCCAATATACCTTCTAAACGTCTTGCTCCAATACCTACTCCAAAATCAGTAACTGCAAATGTATCACAATAACCTACACCCTCATTTTTAGTATACATCAACTCTATCTCAGATGCAACATCTAAATGATCCCTATTATAATAACTTATATCAAAGTTACTATCTTCATATTGAGCACCGTGGCGTTCAATATAATAGTCTTCAACTTTCTTTGTCCCCATTAATATTTCTATAGCTATTTCTTTCTCACGTTGAGAGTCACATGCATTTGTAACTAACTCTCTAACTGTAGATTGAACAGGCATAGAATACTGTGTGGATTGAAGAATGTCAAATACCATTTTCTCAGCGCCTTTGTTAATTTTCTTAGCTATGCCGGCGCTGCCCTGCATAGGTTTATCAATTGTTTTAATACTCATATCCTTTTATAGTGTTAATTAGTTTTATAAATTTAATTTGGTTTTTTGTTAAAAATTTTTTTGGAAATGTAAAATATCGTTCTTCTGCATTTGCATTAATTACATTTACGTCAAAATGTCTAGATTTAGCTCCATGTTTTTTTAACTCCCCCATTGTTGTCTTCCATTGCTCATCAGACGCTGCTTGAGGATCATCTTCTTGCCTATGCCAGTAATGATTTTTATTCCAATCAGGAATATATAAATGTTGTGATCTGTATCCGTTGCTAGAACTGTCCCCATTCCATGAAAGAAATATTACAGGACAGCTGTGTTGGCCATTTAAGTATAATACAAGATCCCCTTCTTTTAGAGACTGTACCCAGTCTTGATAGTTAGGACTATTCATCGGTCCAATCTTTCTTCGTCCATTTTATCTTCAAGATATGCATCTCTACTTTTTTGGTCGTATTCATAATCTTCCATAGGTTCACAATGTTCTTTGCAGTCATAACAAAGACCTTGGTCTTCATCCATTCTTGCTCCGCAACAATCGCTTACTACAGTGTATCCATATCCATCATCAATAGGATTGGATAACTTCCAGTTATCATAATTCATAATTTTTTGTTTAATTGGTTAATAAAAAAGGAAAGAAAGGAGGAATTGTAATAGTTTCACAAAGTATAACCGCTGAGTTATATTGGGCAATAGCGCCCTTTAAATTACTAACCTCCTTTCTAACCTATGATTGTTAAATTACAAGAAAGAGAATTCTTATAATTGTTTGATAAGTTCAACAACTTCATCTACTTGCTTTTTATTTCTTGGCATAAAAAGCACATATTGTTGTTTTGTATCTTTAAGATGTTTTTTAAACAACTTCCACCTTAAAGGGAAAGACTCATTTGCATAGCCTTTAGTTTCTATAATAAATTTACCTTTAGGATCTACAAAATCAGGCGTATAAGTAATTGGTCTTATCTTACTGCCTTTATTGTATAATTTTCTAACGGTTCCTTCATAACATGCTTGAGGATACACTAAACCATCAAAAATAGTATATGTATCTTCTTCATATTTAATATCTATTTCAGCTTTTTCAAGTTCTTTATAACAATAAAGTTCTAATCTAGATTGAAATGTAATACCTTTATATGTAGATTTTTTAGCATTCTTAACTTTCTGAGATCTTTTCTTATATTTTGTCATAATTCATAATATTAGTTTGTAAATAACCTTCTAATCCTCTGTTCTTGTTCCAAATATAAGCTTGTCCACATCGTAATGTGCCAACATAACCTTGGGTTTTATGCCAAGCATCGTTTGCACATATACTAGGTATAAATCTAACTTTAGTTCCCATATACTCGTTAAGCATTTCTTTATGTTTATGTCCACAATGTACTTCCCTAACTCTACATCTACTCCACATTTCTGGTTGTTCTGTAGCAATTAGCAAAGGTAGCTCTTGAGGTTTTTCTTTATCCCCGTGTGTAAACATAATCATATTAGTTCCATACTCGTAATATTTTCTAGAGTCTAAACTATTATCTATATGCACATTTTTATTCTTATGGTATAAAGCATCTAAAACTTCGCCTACATAAAACATTCTTTCAAAGTCATGATTACCTTGTATTACTACAACATCTACTGGTGCAAACCCTGATAAATAATCTATAGCTTTAGTAACTAAATGCCAATAACCTCTAAAAGATTGACGCCAACGCATACTATCTTGTTGAGGTGTGCCTTTAGTTGTAGCTCTACTCATACCTTCTGAATTAAGCCCGTCATTACCTACAGGTAAAAGAAACCTTTCAATTTCTAATCCATCAGCTTTTCTATGTAAATCTTGAATAGCTTTTATATAGTTTATTTCTAAAGTTTTTGAAGGCTCATCAGTTATTTTACCGTAATGTATATCTGGTAAAGATATTTCATAGCAAATAGGGTCTTTTGGTTTTTTGTATTTAATTTTTGGAACTTTAATAGATCTAGCTTTTATATAATTTAATAACTCATCTTTAACTTGAGGCTGTTCGTGCCATTGGTTATGTGTTACTATACTATATCTTTGCTCACCCATCATGTTTTGCCAAAATTTAACTGACTTAACATCTGCCATAGTTAATCCATTGTCGAGTAAATGCTTAGAAAATGCCTGACTTTGACTTAAGTCGTGACCATTGTCATTGTTCATTCTTTCTTGTACCCACTCTTCAGAAGTTACAAGTTTCTTACAATCTCTAATAATTGCTATGTCTACGTCCCATTTATCTGCTAACCATTCTGCTCCTTTTTTTAAAAATCCTTTCTTTGTTCTTAGTTTCTCAATAATTTCGTCTCTGTTCATTTAATATGTTTTTAAGTTCATTAAAATTGCCTTCTCTGCTAATTAAATCTGATGGATCTTTAGATTCTAGTTCGCTAGGGATGCAAATGTTATTAAACCCATATAAGTCACATAGTTGAGTAGCTACTCGTTGTCCAGGATTATCTGCTTTATGAAAATCGTTGTCATATAAAACATCTATTGTATTAAATCTGTTTTTTAGCTCACTTATTAAAGCCTCATGTGGTATTTGCATTTCGCTTTGCATTGCAATAGCATTGTAACCTGCTGCATATAAACACATGACATCTTTAAGTGAAGAAGTAATGATAAGTTTCTCACCTTTTTTCGGGAGTTGGTTGTACCCTTGTACATCCGTTTTCTTTGTATTACTTAACCATTTATTTTCTTCTTCGTAAGGAGAATAGATTTTATATCGACTATTAAATTTAAAAGCGTATGTTACTGAATTACACGTAAATCTACTATTATTCACCCAAAAATGACTTATTGGTTCGACGGCAAACATACTAAGTATTTTTTTACTAACCAAATATTTAGACCAAAACTTCGCATCGTCTTTATTCCAAAGTCGCTTTTTCTTTTGTATTAATACTGGGGGTTTTGTAAATTTAGGAGTTTTTTGAGTATGTCCCATATAACCCATAGTAAAGTTAATAACGTCTTGTTTCACTGAATGTAATCCTAATTTAAAATCACAATCTATAATTCGCAAACAATCAAAAAAAGAACAATTGTATTTAAACCGAACATAATTAAAACAGTCAAACGTATGTTCAGTATTTCCAAAATCTTTATATAATAATTTACCGTTATAAGGTATTATAGAAACTGTAGGACTTTTATCTTGTCGAATATCACTTTTGAATTTCTTTCCTAATTCATTAAAACTATTACAATAATACATAAAAATGTCATACTCAGTAATTTTACTAAGTATGACATCTGTATGTAAGTGATCTTCACTTTTCCTACTTTGAATTGCCATTAGAAAGGCGCTTCAACAGTTTCTTTAACTCCATTTTGAGGTTTATCAGGCATTGTCCAATCTTCATCTTCGTTAATAGTATCTGGAGATACTAAAGAAGCTGTTGATACATGAGAACCCCATTTTAAATCTACATTGAAGTCTGCATTAAATGATCCATACTCGTCGTTAAGAGAAGTAACAAAATGATCATCTCTTTGTGGTTTAACTCTACCAAAGTGTTTTACATAAGTTGTTTGATATTTACTATCTTTAACACCTACTAATAACCTAACTTCATTATTAGCTAATGCATGAACTAAAGCTTTAATTTCTGCTACAGCTCCAGTAACAATAGCAGGCATAGTATCATAAGATACTTCATCTCCTCCTGCTACATTAGCCCAAGATTTTGTAAAATTAATTAATGTTTCTTCACCTACAAATGCAGGACGTTGATTTTCTGGTTTCCACCAATCATATGTTGGAGCTGCTTCAGACCAGGTAGTTTGACCAACAGAGTTTATCCATTGTAATTTACCTGATTGAGATTTTCTTTCATGAGGCTGCATTAAAATCTCTACTTTAACTGTAGTGTCTTCATTCTTTACCCAAAATATAATTTTGTTATATTCTTGATCAGAAAAGGATACTCTATAATTAGGTTCTGTTTTTACAGGAATACCTAAATCATGTAGTTCTGTCATAGTAGGATTAACTGCTATAACTTTAAAATTGGAAATACCAGAGTAAAGTTTTACTCCACCTGCTACTTCTTGTGTGCTGTCATTGCTTTTTATTGCCATGTTTTATTTAGTTTTTAATTATTAATATTCGAATTCATTAGTATCATTACCAACTACTTCTGACGTTGTCATATCATAGTCATCTTCATTTTCATCTTCAAAAGAGTCAACATGATTTTCTGTTAATTCTTCTTCTACAGGGATACTAGTTTGGTTAGGATCTACCGCATTTTCAGTGTCATCTACAAATTCAAAAGATAATTTTCTAACTTTCTTAGCTTTCTTACCTTTTAATGTAGGATGTTGAAATATTTGAGTTACTTCCCAAGTTTCTAATCCATATTTAGTTTTAATTCCGTCTCTGTTGATTCCATTCTCTAAATCTGTTATAATTTGTGTAGTAGTAATCTTTGCAGGCGTTGCTTGTTTTACAACTGTACCTTCAGTTGGTTCTTTTGCTTCAATCATTTTTAATCTGTTTAATTAGTTAATCAATAAATATATCTGACCAATTCATAGGCATGGTCTTTCCTTTCAAATGCTCACATCTAGATCCTGCAACTATATCATCCATAGAATTAAATGAAACCATAGTTTCTTCTCCTTCTCTGTATATATAACCAACAGCATCAGCGTTAGCACATGTAATCTGCTTAATTTTACCAGTTAAATCAAGGTCCTTAACTGCAACCTCTTTACCTTTCTTTTCAAGCATTTTATCCTTTAAGTGTCCAACTAAGATAATATGATCCGCTAGTTTGTTCAAGTTATCTATCCATTTTTTGTAGGCCATTCTTAAATATAAGTAGCCAGCGCCATTAGGCAGTGATAGTATCGACATACCAGGATTCTTAGTTTCAAAGTTTTTACCCATAGGAGTCTTCATATAAATTTTCTTACCTTCTTCTTCACACCATTCTTCTAATTTAGAAATAGTGTCAATAGCAATATATTTATATGGTTTTTCTTGTTTGAATATTTCTCTACCAACATCAGCAAGTTCTTTAAGATTAGATACTTTAATTTTTAAAGCATCAATCATATCTGAACCGTCTTCTAAGTCAATAATTAAACAATCTTCAAGCTGTGATAATATAGTGGTTTTTCCAATTTTAGGAGCTCCATATATTATCATGTTCTTAGGCGATTTACGGCTAGCCTTAACCTTTGTTTTTGGTAACTCCATAATTTAATCATTTTCATACCACACACCATAAACTTTTACATTATGAGGCGCAGTACACATTAATACTTTTTTTTTAATTTTTGGCCCTTCTTTTTGTTGTTTTGACCAGTACTTTGGATTCTTGCTGTTTAGCTTTCTTTTTTTCATCTAATTTTCTTATATTTTCTATTAATTTATTGTTTTGTTTTCCCATATTCTTTAAGTTGTTTATTTTTACAATCAAGCTCAAGTAATAAGTTTTGTTCTGAATTATACATTAGTATAAACATAAGATATGCTCCACAAAATAATCCCATTGATAAAGTAACAGTTATTGCTGTTAAGTTAGTTAGTATTTCCATTTAATTGATATTTAGTTATTAATTCAGTTCTTTTTTTCTTTAAATCATAAATTTTTGCTCGTGGAGGTCTAGCAATAGAACATTCACTTTCAACTGTATTAATTCTATTTGCTTTTTCCATCTTTTTAATAGTAGCGTTAAGATTCATAATGATCTCTTTTGCTTTATCTTCACCCATTATTCTGCTCTTCTCCAATTACCAACTCCTCCACCTAATCTATCTTCAGGTCTTAGATCTTCTTCTTCTCCAAGTAAATGTCTTATGTAAGAATTAGCCATTTCTAATTTATCAATTCTTAATTCTAAGTTTTTTACTTCACCTGCAGCTCCTGCTGGACCAGCGTCACCTTTTTCTCCTTTATGTCCATCAGCACCTTTTTCTCCTGTAGCGCCTTTAGGACCTCTAGGACCTGTTTCACCGGTTGCTCCATCAAGACCGTCTGTACCATCTTTACCTGCTTTAGCTACAATACCGTCTTTACCATCTAGACCATCTTTACCGTTAAGTCCATTTTCTCCGTCTTTACCGTCGTCGCCATTTCTACCAGGTAAGCCAGTATCGCCTATAGTACCTTTCTCTCCTTGAGGGCCTTGGTCCCCTTTTTTAAGTTTAAAGTTACTATTTGCTATTTTTGTTACAATTCTACTCTCAATTTGTGACGCAATGTACATACCTGCAGCTATGCCTACGCCTAGCACAGTACATAAAATTATTATTTCCATAATTATTATTTTTTTAGTTATTATTTTTTGTTTCTTTCATTAATAGTAAATGTTGACATTTCTGCCTCGAAAGGAATTATCCCTAACATACCATCCCTATTCTTTTCTATATGTATGGCTAGTAATCCCATAGGATCTTCACCGCAATAAGTATCTGTAATACCATATAAATCATGTGGTCTTTGCAACATCATAACAACATGTGCATCCTGACCAATACTATCACCACCAAATAAATCTGTTAGTAATGGTTGGTACTGATTTTTAGCACGATGCTCTTGTTCTATGTTACGATTCAATTGAGATATTAAAATATTAATAGTCCCCATTTTAGCTTGTAGCCACATACAACCTTTAGATACTTCATTTAGTTTTTGTAATTCATTTTCTTTATCACTTAATATGAGTCTAGAATGATCAAATACATTAACTATAGTGTAATCTGGTCGTTTATTGGTTATATCTACATTAGCCTCTTTAATAAATTCCATATTTCTAGGTATATTATTAAAATAAATAGGATAATGTGCGTATTTAAGAACTTCAGCTTTGAATGCCTCATAAGCATCTTTTTCTAACTTTCGTTCTACAGATAATAGTTCAGCAACTTCTTTATTAGTTCCTTTAGCTCCTGCACGCATGATCTGCTGATGTCCTGGCATCTCAAAACTCCAGTATAAAACTAATAGTTTTTTACCTTTATTATTATCTAGTAAATCAAATATAAGTTGATTACTAAATGCTGATTTACCTACACCTGGTCGTCCTGCAATTACATACATTTTACCTGGTTGTAATCCTCCGAGTAAATTTCTATTTAATCTTGCCCATTTACTAGGATATACAAGACGTTGTCCTTTAATACCGCTTTCTACTTGATACAAAGAAGCGCTAATAGATTTGTTGATACTTTTAAACCCTCTGTCTTTAAAGGGATCTAGTGATTCTTTTCTGATCGGTTGTTGTTTCATCATTTGTTATGTTTTCATATTTTTCCCAAGTATAATTATTTAACCATGTTTCTAAATTTTGCATGTATGATATGTCATCTCCTAGAATCTTTAATTGTTCATTTAGACATTCTATGATATAAGTATGTATAGATGTTCGACCTTTAGTGACTGCAAAGTATCTCTTTTTAGCTTTCTTATTTGAGTTAGCTTTTGGATCTTTTGCTCTTAACACTCTGACTCCTTGTGCTGTTCTTACTTTCCAAGGATACAATTCACATAGTTCTGTGAACATAGCATCAAAGTCTGTTAAGAAAAAGCCTGGAAACTTTTGTGTTATAAAATCATCTGTCATTAAAAATCCTTTAGTAGTCAATGAATATTTATTGGGTGAAAGAGATAATATATCTCTTAACTCAAGTTCTTGTTTAAATGTTAAATAAAGCCAAGTATAATCGTCAAGGCTTAATTCGTATTCTCTTAATATGTCTGTATCTATAGGTATTTCCATAATTGTATTAATCTGTAGTGTGTATCTATTCTATAACCGTCCTCATCTAATATACTAGTTTTCCAACTGAGTACCATATAGAGTCCCGTTTTGTCGTTTGTAAATTTTATATAATCTTGTGAAATTAAGATATAAAAAAGGATTACAAATATAATCATATCAATCATTAGTTCCAAATTTTTTAGGGGTTATTATAAAGTCTGATGTAACATTTTCTATTACTTCCTGTACATCTTCAGGAGTGCAACTACAATCGAATGAGTTGCTAATTCTTTGTGAATATTCTTGGTAACTATCTGGAGCATGCTTGTCTGTAACTAGTTGAACAGCTACAGAAAGCAACGCTCTAGACAATTTCTTTGGTTCACATTTTATTGGGTTAGCCATTTTATATTTTTTAAGGTTTTTACTGAGCTTTTCAGCCATTTCTCTTCTTGAGAATCCTTAACATATATAATATAAACCTTACCAACCTTGCCTTCTTCATATCTAATTAATCTTCCTACTCTTTGTATCATTGAAAGAGATTTAGAAGTTAACCCACATATGATACCGATGCTGGCACCTGGAGCATCAAAGCCTTGGTTTAAAGATTTAGTAGAACATAATACGTTAATTTTTCCGTCTGTAAATCTTTTTAAGGCTTCCTTTCTTTTCTTAGGTGTGACTCCACTGTGATATGCAGCAGCATATGGGTTGACACTTTCAGCAAGTTGACTAGTAAAAGAATTTTTACCTCCAAAAGATATGATCTTCTTATTTAAATTGGTATAAACTATGTCTTTAAATTTTTCTATCTTATTATCTGCGGTATCTACTATGCTTTTTCTGTCTCTTATTGCTTTATAAAATCCTGCAGCATGCATCCTATCTAATGGATGTGCACTGTTATTTCCTATACATGCCTTTGCTATATTAAAGGCATCAGGTCCTAAATGAATTTTATGTCTTACAAAATCTTGATTAATTGTATTGTAATTTACTCTTTCCTGTTCTGTTAGTTCTATTGGTATACAATATATTTCATACGGTGCTACTAGTCCCATGTCTACGCACTGATCTAAAGTGATCGAGTAAACTGTTGGAGCTAGTGACTGTAATTTCAAATTGTATTCTACCTCTTCAGGTAAAGTTGCTGTCATACATAACAATCTTTCATAGATATTCTGTTCAAAGAATTTTCTGTACTCTGGACTTAATCCTAAATGTATTTCATCACATACTACTATAGTATATTGCTCATGCAATAATTTATAGGCACTGTGATAACACATAATTTCTACTCTATCTAAAACAGATTCAAAGTTCCATTTATAAAACTCTTCTATAAATTGATCTTTTAATTGTGTTGTAGGTACTAAGAGAAGTCCGGTTGCTTGTAAGTCATTGCTAAGAGTATGATGTATAGCAGCTACGCCACATCTACTCTTACCAAATCCTGTCCCTGCAATAATACTACCAACGTATCCGGCTTTAGCCCAAGAGTTCAAAGCTTTTCTTTGTTCTTGCGTTTTGTTATTATCTGTCTTCATTATTTTTTGTGTTGTTACCATGATCCTCTATCTAAATTTCTATTCATTACTTTAATGACTTTAGCTTTATTTACTCCTAATTCTTCAGCCATTTTCTCCATAGTTTGATTAGGATTCCTATAAAAATAATCGATAATCAAAGAGTCTTCTTTATTTACTACAGTATAAATGTGCTTATCTTTCACTTTCTGTGACAAATAGGCAAGTCTTAAGTCTCTTCGATGTGCTTCTCCAATACCCACAGTAGGATCAACATCGTCTATAGTTTTGGTACTTCGTTTAAAATAATTTTCAAATTCTATTGTATTCCTCTTAAATAGTTCTTTCAAGAAATTACGCTGTTTTACTTCAGCTACGAAGTTTCTAATTAAATCTTTATCT
>Ga0209337_1000065_pt1 | contig 89422 bp, 62 predicted proteins | sample LinPmetageLP53_FD_184044 | JGI IMG/M metagenome (GOLD analysis project Ga0209337, IMG submission 184044) | Marine viral communities from the Pacific Ocean - LP-53 (SPAdes) (version 2) | ecosystem: Environmental > Aquatic > Marine > Oceanic | place: Pacific Ocean | collected 2010-02-08
TCCAAACAATATTGCAGTAGGCGGCTGGCACAAAGATTTGGACTATAACCATCCGGACGGCGAATTAAACTTTGTTGTTTGCTTAACTGATGCAATAGACACTAGCAGCATATGGGCTGAAAGCTCTCCCGGTAAAGAGGATTATCAACCACTTAACATGATACCCGGAGAAATGATACAATTTGATGGTAATCATTGCACACACGGAAACAAAGTTAATGAAACAGGAAAATCAAGAGTAAGCTTTGATTTTAGGATCTTACCACACAATAAATACAATCCGGATACATCTAAGAAATCTGTAGCAATCGGTAGAAGCTTTACACTAGGCGACTATTACAAACTTTATGAAAAAAATGAAAATTGATATTATTATACCATCTTATAAATCCAAAGAGATAACTACTTTGGCAATCAAATCTTTTGAAAAGAACAAAGGTGACTTCGACTTCAGATATATAGTGATCGAGAACGCCGGCGACGAATCATATAAAGAAGACATTGTATCTTTAAATAAGAACGTTCATTGGATAACTAATAAATGTGAACATCGGTATTTGAGTTCGTTTACAAATGGTGAAGCGGTACAGAAGGGCCTTGAGGTTGTTGAATCTGAATATGTTTTTGTATGCCATAACGATGTCGTAGCTACAAGTCCAGACTGGATGAGCTTTTTGTATTCAAAAATTGAAGAGGGTTGCGTCATCGCCGGCACAGTGTTAGATAATGTTCGAATAAAGGCAGTTCATATTAGTGGAATGCTGATTAAATCAGAAATTGCCAAGAGTGTGGAGTTTGACCCAATTAACGATGACTATGGTAATCAAATTATGGATGTTGGAGATAATTGGACGCAATATTGTAAAGATAATGATTTAAAATATTACTGCTGTAATAATACTCACAATGAAAACGTTGGAGAAATTCCAGAACCATATACAAACTTTCATTCGGATAGAGCCGTTGATGATGACGGAAATGTTATTTTCCTGCATTTAGGAAGAGGAACGAGAAAAACATTAGGTGAATACAGTCAACCCGGCAAGACGCTCCATGTAGACTGGGTTGAGTTTGTTGAAAGAGAAATACTGGAGGTTTCAAATGGCTAGATGTTTAGTCACAGGTCACATGGGCTACATTGGTACCCATGTATATAACAAGTTAATTGAACTTGGACATGAGGTTATGGGAATCGACCTTAAAGAAGGTGAAGATATTCTTTTAGATTTAAATGACCTACAGTATGAAGAGTTCAAGCCAGAGTATATATTCCATTTAGCCGCGATACCTCGTGTTGCCTACAGTATGGAGTATCCTCACGAAGTTTTGTATAATAATGTAGTAACCTCCTTAAACGTACTAGACTTCGCTAGAATCCACGGAGTAAAAAGAGTGATATATTCAAGCTCTAGCTCTGTTCGAGGCAATGGAGACGGTCCTACGAGCCCCTATGGTGCTTCTAAGTTGATACCGGAGACTTTGTGCAAAAATTACTCTAAAGCTTTTGGAATCGACACGGTATGTCTTCGATATTTCAACGTTTATTCAGAAGATCAGAAGGCTGAAGGGCCGTATGCAACTGCCGTTTCGAATTGGATGCAATACTTACGTGACGGAAGAGATCCTTTTATTACTGGCGATGGCGAACAAAGAAGGGACATGTTGTATGTTCACGATGCTGTTGCAGCTAACATTTTTTGCATGAATTACGAAGGCACGTTCAATGGTCAAAATTTTGACACCGGTACCGGAAATAACATATCTTTGAATGAATTGAAACAAATAGTATTAGAACACCACCCAGATACAGCATTTTTATATGTTGACGACAGAGCAGGTGACGTAAGGCTAACTAAGGCTGAAACTAAGCCTCTGTCTGATTTAGGTTGGACGACAAAAATGGATATCAAGACTGGAGTATCGAATTGTTTTAAAGGGGCCAAAAATGAAATATAGTATTGGTATCGTCGGAAACGGCTTCGTTGGTGCAGCTATTGCAGCAGGCTTCTCCCCTACTTGTAAGGTGAGAATCCACGATAAGAACGAATTAAGATCGCTTAATACTTTAGAGGACACAGTTAACTTATCTGATGTTGTGTTCGTCAGTGTTCCAACACCGATGAACGAAGACGGTTCGATAAACTTAAAAATTGTGGAATCAGTATTTGAAGAAATAACAAGAGTTAAAAATAATCCTGACTGCACAATCGTGTTGAAATCTACAGTTGTCCCCGGAACAACAAAAAGATTAGCTAAAAAATACCCAAATTTGAATATTGTATACAATCCAGAGTTTCTGACAGAGCGAAAAGCTCATTTTGATTTCAATAACCAATCTAGAATTGTATTGGGCGGAGAGTTAAAACATTTAGATTTGATTACAGAAGTATACAAAAAAAGATTTATGCACTGCAACTTTGTTAAAACAGATACAACAACTGCAGAATTCATAAAATATTTTGGAAATCTGTTTTTTGCTGTGAAGGTCTCATTCGCAAATGAAATGAAGTTAATGGCCAGCGATCTCGGCGTTAATTGGCAGGAGGCTTTATATGGTTTCGTTGCTGATGGTCGAGTTGGTGATTCACACTTACATGTACCCGGACCAGATGGTAAACTGGGCTTTGGAGGGTCTTGTTTTCCGAAAGACCTTAACGCTTTTATAAATTTAGCGGATAATAAGGGTATAAATGTCAATGTTTTAAAAGCAGCATGGCAAACTAATTTAGAAGTTCGTCCTGAAAAAGACTGGGAACAGCTTAAAGGTCGAGCAGTAACATTAAAAAATAAAGGAGATTAATGTAATGGATATGAAGTTTAAAGGTGATAAGTCGCCACAAGGTCAAACTGTAAAGGAACTACAATTGTCTGATCAAGCTTTAGGAGCTTTGATGATGGCTCTTCAAAAGAGCTTGCTGGAACAAACTGACATTGTGCCGACACTTAAGGCATTTAAGTTGACAGAAGATGCATCAGGAGAATTAGTGGTTTTAAATCCACCAGTTTTTAAAGTTGGAGATTCTGATCTAGAAACTCTTGCAAACCCAGCCGGCACTGAAGAGTAAGAAATGCCTCGATATGCTTATAGATGTAAGCAATGTGATTATTCTTTCGAGATAGTTCATTCTATGAGCGAAAAAAAGAAAGATTGCCCTTCTTGCAACGCAGACGAATCTCTTGTGAGGATACCCAATTTGGTTACTAAAAAGGTAACTCAGAAAACAAAAGTTGGGGACGTCGTGAAAGAATTTATCAAAGACGCAAAGCAAGAAGTAAAAGAGGAAAAAGAAAGAATTAGAAAAGAGGAGTATAAACCATGATAACAGCAATATTAATAATGTCTTCGGCATTAAACATTTTATTGGTGTGGTATGCGAGAAAATTGCTACAAAAACTAGCATATTTCTCCGAAGATATCGAAGATATGAACAATAACATAGAAGGCTTTGCTGTGCATCTAGAAAAGTTGCATAGCTTAGAGACTTACTATGGCGATCAAGATTTACAGAACTTAATTGCACATGCCAAAAGCACTGCGCAAGAAATGAGACAATTTAAAGATTTGTATTTAATAGGGGAAACTGAAGAAGGAATTTTAGAGGATGCCGAGGAAGAAGAGCAAAAAGTCGAATAGATATTATTTTACCAAAGATCACGAAGACGCGATTGTAAAATATGCGTCGACAAAAGACCGGGAAGTAAGAACCAAGCTTTATATAGAATGGATTCAGCCAGCTTTCAGCGAAATGGTGGACAAGATAGTTTATACCTATAAGTTTTCGAACCTGCCAAACATTGATCTTTTGAGAGATGATTGCAAAATATGGTTAACTACAATTTTAGACAAGTATGATCCAAACAAAGGATCAAAAGCTTTTTCATATTTTAGTGTCATTACAAAGAACTGGTTTATTCACAAAGTAAAGAAGAATACTCAACAAAACAGAAGAGAGTTAGATTATGATAACTTGTCCAAGAATGTTGAACAGAATTATTTATCGACAGATATTCAATATAATGAAGAACGAGAATATGATGAGTTCTGGGAACACCTGTGGTCAGAGATTGAATCTTGGGATACCGGAAAATTAAAGGAAAACGAAAAGAAAGTTTTAGAAGCAGTTAAGATAATTTTGAAGAATTCTGACAATATTGAGATTTTTAATAAGAAGGCTGTATATCTTTACCTTCGAGAATTGACTGGCTTAAATACAAAGCAAGTTGTTAACTGCTTAAACAAGATGAGAGATAGATATAAAAAATTTAAGGTAGATTGGAACGAAGGAAAATATTAACCAATCTAATTACTATAGAAATGACTGATTTAGAAAAATATATACAAGAAGCTATTGAGAACATTCACAATGATCGCAAGGTCACCAATGACCTCCTTAAAGACGTTATGCGTTTGTTAGCTGTCGATGGTACTGCATATGAAAAAGTAGGCGCAATCGCTGCAAAATATGTTGAAACACTGCAAAGATCTAACGAACAGTTAGTAAAGATTGCAGCTTTGACACAGAAAGCAACAACTAAGTCCGAGGGCCTTTCAACTGCCGACAAAGACGATTTATATGATTTAATCCAAGGCGATAAGGAATGAACAAGTGGCCGATGAAGAAGAAACTAGCGAATCTGGCACGGCATCAGGAACACAACTTCCTCCCGAGATAGCTCCACTTGGAACTTCTGAAGATCAAGTAGCAAAAGATGTTCTTGAATCTGAGGATTTCACAAAGAGCATTTTTGAAAAATACGCTTACGGAGATCTGAATCCATGGGTACGATCCGAGACCGGAGAGTTTCTTGATAAAAGTCATTCTACTTTTCTAGGTTCTCTTGGGATAGGCACCTTAAGCTCAACTAACCAAAATATTTTTGGAAATCAATATATTTTTAAGGCAGAAGTTTTATACGCTTGGAAAGTGCCGGGGCCAAGTCCACACGGTTTTCTTTCTCTATTTCCAGATATAACAAACGCTGTGCATGTTAAAGCTAGAATCCCAGAGTTGCATCAATTACCCCTACCAGCCAACCTGCCGATTGAAAACAATCCTACAGACGTCAAAGCAGATTGGTCAATTATTAATCAATATCCAACTTATGTTGCGAAAGATACTCTTGTTTCAGAGTATGGTTTGCCGCAACCGGGCCAAATTATTTATGTAGGTTACGAATGCATCAACCCTTTCCGTGGCGGTTTGTATTTAGGTCCAATCAATAAGACGCAGGTTTTCATCCCGAACCCCAATACCCCTGCCGAGCCAATGCCGTTTGGAACGCCATCTGGTAGAGTTGGAGGAGTTCCAATTAACCCAAAACCTCTTGGCTCCAACGAACTTCCAAAATCCTTACAACAGGGAAGATATATTATATTTGGAGACAGTCAGGCTCGCGGACAGTTAGGAAAAGCGGTTGAAGAACGTCTGCGAGAATATGGAGTGTCTCCACCAAATGGTTATGTGCGAAAAAATACATCAAGAGTAGGCGCTCAGATTAGAGAATTTGCACCAATGGGCTCAAAGCGCCTCCGCAAACTGGGAAAGCTAAGATCAACAGGTGTGTATAATGGAGGTCCAGATAATGGAATATCAGGACCAAATACAATACAAAGATTTTTAGATGACAAAGTTGAGAATATAATTTGGATCGGTGGAGGTAACTCAGCCGGCAACAACAGTTCTACCTACACCGGCGCAATGAGAGAGATCATCGAGAACATAAAAAGGACTGCTGGTCCAAATACAAAGATAATTTTAATCGGCCCGCCTAGGCACTTTAGAAGGGATGCCGAAGGCAATCAAAAAAGAGCAAATGTCGCGAACTCTTTTGATTCTTTTGCAGCAGCCGACCCACAAATTACATCTTATAACCCATTTGTTCTGTGGTCTGATCAAACCACCGCATCCACTGGCGACGGTGTACACCTTTCCCGCAAAGGCGCTCAGACTCTAGTAGATCGGATTATGCCTCCAAGAGCAGAAGAACGAGTCCCAGCCGGCGCAGGAGCTACTGACCTACCAGCAGATCTCCTTGAGGAAACTTCTGAATCCACCGCTCAATAAAACTGATAAAAAACTAATTATTTACTGTGTCCACATTTCATAAAAAACCCGGAGAACTAAACCCAACAACAAAGGCGTCAACAAAAACCTTTGTCGATCCGCAGCACACCACCTTTTTCGGCCTTGCAAAGCAACAATCAATTGATGCCACAAGAGAAAATGTGTTTGAGGGGATGACTAGATTCAAAGCAGTTGTATTATACGCTTGGAAAGAAACTCCTTCAGAAGAAGCCAATGCATCAACTCATATGGGTGGTTTAGGCGAATATGAGACGGTATACGTTAAAGCAGCAATCCCAGAGATTGATAAAATGCCCTTTCCTTCAAAGCTCCCCATCGCAAACAACAGCCAAGCTGACGCAGATTGGACAATGATTAATCAATATAAAACATACGCAGCTATGGATACATCAATTTCTAATTTAGGTGTTCCTGCTCCCGGAACAATAGTATATGTTACATTTGAACAAATAAGCGCAGATCATATTGCCGGAGGAATATATATGGGTCCAGTGAATATCGATGATATGCCAAACCCCGAGGGACTTTTAGAAACACCCGATGTCAAATGGACTCAAGGAACTACCACTTTGCAAAACTTCGATCTTGATTTAGGAGATATGGACCTTCCGGAAGTTATAACCTCACCAGAACAGGATATAGCGAGAGCGTTATGGGTGCAACATCAAACCAAACTTATCTTCCCGGGCACAATAGGATTCCCTGCAAGAATGCTTTTTTCAATACAAGCTTGTGAAAGCGGTGGAAATCCCAATGTAATAAGATTTGAGCCTCATGTTTTTTATGGTTACACGAAAAGTGGTCCAAATTCTTATCAAAAAGCAAATCGGACTAGGAATGGAAACAAGATACCCTACCCAATGCCCGTGCCATATCAAGGCGGAGGAAATGTTGCGGGTTTTCAACAGAAAGGTTACGGATGGGCAGTCCGTCGAGGCAAACTAAAACAAACTAGAGTCTCTTTCAGGGGTGAAGAGACCAATTCAGCCGCATTTCAAAGAGCTTTCGCTCAAGATCCAGTCGGAGCTTTGTTTTCAACGAGTTTCGGAGCTTATCAATTTTTAGGAATGTTCTTATTAGCAGGAGCAAACCCAGAAGTAAGAGGGAGTATATACAATCACTCAACATGGACAGCGGAGCACGCACAAAAAGCACTTGCACTTTATAAAGAAAACCCAATTAAAGCTAGTGATTATGGTGTGGTGGCTATAATCAAGGCAAAAGGTCGTGATTTTGTACAAAGAGCGGCCTCTGCGGCCTATGTTCCCGGCGCATTACCTGATTTTGCGTATGTAGCACGTCGATTTAATGGAGACACAAGTGCATATTCTAATTTTAGACAAGACAAATCTAAACCATATTCTTCAAAAAGAAAGAAGTGTCCGGATTTAAGAGAGTACGCCGGCCAGAATTTAAAGAATTTTAGAAATACTTGCGGTGGATACGCCGGCAAGCTTTTTTATAATTGGTTGAAATATCGAGAACTTGAAGGATTGTATGAGAAACAATTAGCTGCACAACTTGTAAGTTCTACTTATCCGGATTTGGTTTGAGGTTAAAAGATGGCGAAACAAGACGAATTTGACGAAAGACAACCTGCTCCTCCCGATAACGCTCGTGTTGGTGATGATGTTTCACCTCTTGACCCGGCACAGAGTCAAAGCGAGAGCAGTACACAAGAATATAGCGAAGAAGAGACTTTTCAAACAGAACTTGATCGAGACCCAGCCTTGAAAAACCCTAGGGGCGAGACTGTTGATGTAAATCTTGTCACCAAGCTTGCCAAAGGCGATTACGTTGATGGGACATTAAACCCCATACCTACAAGATCTATAACGCCTTTTACTATCGATCAACACCATACATCTTTTTTAGGAATGGCGAAAAATTTTAGCATGAAACAATATGAAAATAGTGTTATTAAGAATGCTGGATTTATAAAGGCTATCGTATTATATGCTTGGGAAGAAGAGCAAGGAGACGTTTATAGAGAGGGTCCAACGGGTTTAGAACCCACAATCAAGACAATTTTGAAAGTAAAAGCGAGAATACCAGAACTTCACGTAACTTTACCCACACCTAGTAGCTTGCCTTTAGCAAATAATCCAAATTTTGCAGCAGACTGGACAGCTATTAATGCACATCCGACCTTTTTAGCCGCAGATACAAGTATAGCAAAGCTATCAGATGGCGTGCCGCAGCCCGGAGATGTCATATATGTTGATTTTGAACACAGATTAACGCAAACTGGGCCAATTTATCTTGGTCCTTTAAGTGTCAACTTTGCATTCAACCTGCCTTCACCACCAGAATTGATTAAAGAAATACCCACTGAGCTAGATAAACCTTTAGTTCTCGATCCTATCGCGGGTCTAGAGTTTAATATAATTCAAGGCCGACCATTTAGTGGTGGAAAAATGCCTAGGACCAAAGAAATAGATACGATTGTGATTCATGAAAGCGTAGTAGGAGAGGGTACGGGCGCTGGAAAGGTCGATGGCGGGCGAGATAGAACTTACGGTGTATTAGAAAAGAGACAGCTTTCAATTCACTTTACTGTAGGAAAGGATGGCTCAGTGCACCAACACGAAGATCCCGCTAAAGTGGTTACTTTCCATGGAGGCGGTGGAACAGAAGGTGGAGGAATGAACGGAAGGTCTATTGGCATAGAAATATTGAATAGATGGAAGGCCAGTTCTTCTGAAACAGTCGACGGTCGAAAGATAATCCGTGAACCCAGATTTGGTCAAGGTCAAGGAAACTATGTTAATCCTCCACAAGCGCAGCATGAAGCCTGCTACAGATTAATAGCATCAATGGTTAAGAAGTTTCCAAAACTAAACATGCAGTTTTTTGGTTCTCGACAGGGAAGCTTCTTTTTTACCAAGTCTCCCGGTCGTGCAACGGGTATAACTGCACATGGAAACTATGTGGCTAGAAAGTCTGATGGATTCCCCACTGCAATGTATTGCGCGTGCAGAGCTAGAGGATATAGTGAGCAGGAATCTTACGAATATTTAATACAAGCTCTCAATTCAAACTCAAAGACATCAAACTCCGAAGGCACAGTGTCTTATCGACTGCCTCCAATTAAACAGGGAGTCTTTTCTTTACCGGACAGTACAGAACCCACTGTATAGAAAGGAACTTAAACAAATTTAACAATTCATGATACTTATAACAGAGAGGAATAATTATGGGTGATAAGAGAAAAGCGGTCAATTTAAGTGGCTTAAGCGCTCAACAAAATAAAGCATTAAGCAAAATACCCGCTAATAAAAGGGGTGTCGCTAATGAGGGTACTTTTGGAGAGCCCCGTCCCGAAGCAGTTCCTCACTTTATTCAAACAGAGTCTGAGCATGTTATTTCTAACAAAAACAATTCTTGGATTGTTCTCGGTCGCGACCGTCCTCGTGGAGTCGCTTCCGGTTACGGCGGCAAGGGCGACACCGGCGCAGCTTGTATTGATCTTTGTGTCGGAAGAATGTCAGCAAACCCTATTACCGACGCATATGTTGATCCAAATTTTCGAACCGATGCAGCCCGAATTTATATAAGTCAAAAAACAGATATTGATGAGAACTTTAATTTGACAGAAGGTTCTCTTGGAATGTCAGAAACAAAGTCTGCAGTCGGAATCAAAGCTGATGGTGTACGCATTGTCGCAAGAGAAGGTATTAAACTAGTTACAACCACAGATTCCTTAAACTCTCAAGGAGGCCGTGTTAAAAGTATAGGCAACATCGATTTGATCGCTGGAAACAATACAGAATTTTTAGAACCGGCAGTAAAAGGAAAACAGCTAACAAACATGCTTAGAAAAATGCTTCAACAGATATCTGATTTAACTGAAAACTTAAATGGTTTCCTAGCTTCTCAGATGGCATTTAATTCAGCAATGGGTACGCATTCGCACCCAGTTGTTATTACCCCATTTACCCCACCGGTAGCCCTTACTTCTCCCAGCGCAGCCTTAGCTGCGACAACAGCGACAGTTACTCAAGCTTCTAGAACTGTTCCATCTCTTTTAGTTGCAAAAGCAAACAAAGTTGGACTTGAGTTCAATTGTCTAAATGAACTGGGTGAGGATTATATTTTAAGCAGGAACGTCAATTTAACGTAATTTAAACAATGTCTTGGATAAACGAGAAAATAAACATCCCTTATATCGATGGTGAATATTACAGCGTTACTGTTGAAGTTGGTCACAAGAACAAGTATCCCGGTGATGGAGGTCGAGCCGCAGCTTTAAGAGCCGGCCTTCTTGCCATTGGTGAATATTATGGGAAAGACGTTTCTCGCCTCGTCGGGCCGGATCCAATGATAAACTCTTTGACCACGGGAATTATCACCCAAGAAGATCTTCATAAAAGAACCAATAAAACAGAACTCTCACGTCGAGGTGTTTTACTGGTTGGTCCAAAGATCGACCCCCGCCCCCGCCCTAGGACATCTAAGTACAAAGTTGGAGTCTTGAAGGGATTTATAGATCTTCAGTATGATATTTGGCCTGTCCTTCCATGGTTAGGTTCCGGACAAGATGGACCCTTAGACTTTAGTTTGTTCGAAGGTACATGGGATGAGTATCTTGCATCTGGCATGCCTGAAAAGGCCCGCGAGAGAATTTCAGAATTAAGGACGACTTTTGTACGCGCCCGGTCACTTCCATCTGATAATAATATTTTTGCAAGTTTTTATTCTGGGAAATACATCGACTTTGATACACCAATTCAAGAAGGACTGTATTATCCCGGAAAAGAGTCAGACCACGCTCCTATTATGGTTACAAGACCACCACGCCCGTTTTATGATAAAGACTACGGCCCGTTATCTGCCGATATGCTTGGGGAAAGAAACACATACAATTATACCGAGCTTAATTATAAAAACTTTGATGAGTTCCACAGGCGCATCGAGACTCTTAGATTAGTTCTAATCGACTATCAGAATGAGCACGAAGCCCTGACTCAGTATCGTATGGTTTATGCGGGGACAAACATACCTTTTGATCTTAATATCGTCGGCGAAGCTTTAGTTGCTCTCCGAGAAGAAATAAAAGATTTTATAAAATTAAACAAAGTTGACCAGACCAAACCATTTACAATCGCACTTAGATCTGAAGTTGAATATGACAATCCAGCAAAGACATCGGCAGTTAAAGATTTAATTTCTACTAGAGGTCACATAGCTTACATAAGACTTGGCGACAAACCTTTGAGAAACGAAGGGAATCCAGAAAAGTGGAATTTTCTTTGGAAAGGGTTTAGAAGAGTCAAAAACGCAGAACAGAATTATAATAGTAACATCGCAAGTATCTTAAGCAATTCGAATATGATATTAAACCAGCCCGGGACAGATTATAATTCTGTGTTAAGCAGGGTGTGTTCCGGAACTCCCCCAAAAGCCCCTACTTCAGGCGAAACAAAACAAAGAATGGGTGTCTTGGCCTTTGTAGAGTTATATTTTCAAGATCAACCGCAAAGAAGAAAGATAAAAATAAAATCTACAAAACAAGCTTTTGATTTATTTAAGCGCCTAGGTTATGGAGAACCAAAACCAAAGTCAGCAAGAGAAGTTCGTGCCGAAAAAGAATTAACAAAGGACGAGTTTCTCAAAAGACAGATCGCCAACAGAAATAGAGAGTTTAGCCATCAGGTCGGAGATGTAGTTTTTGCGCAACTACCAGCAAATGTCGATAAGATAAAGAGTTGGGATGATATTTGGGGGTATGTGCTAAATCGTGTTAATTTAACAACTTTAGCAACTGAAATTTTAGAATGTGTTGGACTGGGATTGTCAATTGACGATATAGTTGATAGCCTGTGCGACGGATTTCTTAAACAGATAGGTCAGAATCCTGATCAGATTGATGAAGCTTTCAGAGTTATTGAGAGTACTACTTTCTCTCCCGGGGGCATATCGGTCGTTTCAGGTGTTCAGATTTCTATTTCTATTCGCGAAAAGATGGCAAATTACATTAATCAAGGTGTAGAAGATCCTTTTTATCAAGCAGTGATAGAAGAGACTACAATGAACGCTAGCGGAAAGAGATTAGTATGTGAAGCTATCATGACCGGAATCTTCTCACTTGGAGATATACTTTACAAAGCAGCCTCTTCAGTACCAGATTTAAGTGAAAAAGACCCCCGCCCGGTCATATCAAACTGCCCTCCAACGTTTAGAATACCTGATTCTATCCCTTCTTGGGAAACTTTTTTGGTTTATATCGCTCAACAGATTGAAGATTATTTATATACAAAAGCAGATTCACTAATATGGATACCTATTAATAGATCGCTACAAGCTATAGTCGAGGCGTGCGACAACGAAGGGGACTTTGGCAACGTAACTGTCGCAGATGTATTGGCAGAACCAAGAAGCATGGAAGAGAAGTTTAAGGGTACCGGTGTAGATTCACGAAACTTCTTGCAAGCTGTTTTGGGCATATTAAGTACAAAAGAGCTTTGCACACTTTTCGACGGAGAACCTTCCCCAACCTTGATGATGACAATTCGTCGATTCACAGAAACTGAATTTCCAGAATTCTCAAAGATATTTTCTACGAACGATAAGTTAAAAACATTTTTCCAAAGGATTGGCGAAGATTTAGATCTTTCGGTCTGTGATAGCATCGCAGCTAACCGCCCTCTCCAAGATCTCTGCCGCGACGGAGAGACTAATCGTCAAGCGGCTTTAAGAGAATCTTTATTAGCGAAAGGTTTATCCGAAGAAGAAGTCAACGAACAACTTGAGCTTGATAAAGATATTAAGAGAGAGCAAATTGCAGATTTAACTTCTTTATTATCATTCGATAGAGATTCAAATAGAAAGATTGGCGCAGCAGCATTGGGTCTAGGCGAAATATTTGCAAGCTCTGCTATGGCATCAAAACAAACCGGCTATGCAGTCGACGCTGCCTTTCAGGGAGTTGAAAGTTTGTTTTCGTACGATGTAGCCCAGCTTGTCCCTACGATCTTACAGCAAATTCAAAAATACAGAGATCAAGGTTTAGAAGTTGATAGGTTGCCAATTGCTGATATTTTAGAGTCTGCCACATCTAACTTTATTACAGTCGGCGGCGGAGGAAAGCATTCATTCTCACTTTGGTCACCGACATTGGGTTTCCAACCCGGAACACTAGATATCGACCCGTCGAGTGATACATTTAATGAATATATTGTAGGTTCGGCAGAAATATCTTATTTAGGACAGCGAGGAAATGAAGCCCAGCCCGGAGCTACAACAATTAATTATAAACTACTTCCAACACAGAAGATTGAGACCGGCAAAAAAGACAAATATACATTAGCGATAAAGGCTACCACGCCCACAACGGTGATTGATGCTGTTTATCACGATCCATATTTTGGTGAACAAACCAAAACAAGTGTGAAATATGATCATAATGAGATATTCTTATCTGAAATCGGCCCCGAAGGTAACAATCCTGAAATATTAGAGAAATATAACCCTTTCGTCGAACAATATCAAAAAAGCACAGGTCCACAAAAGCCTTATCAAATGTTTGTATTTGAATCTTTATTTGATTTGGCACTGAAAAGCGAAATAGCGTCCGAAGGCGACACACAGGCTTCACAAGAATTCAACGAAAGCTTGCAACCTGTCCTTTCTGAGCGTCCATGGACAAACGGACGTAATTTTTCTGTTCTTGATTTTGTGTACGACAAGATATTTGAGCAGTATTTGGAGCAGATTTCACAAATTATAGCTTCATCCGAATATTATAACTTAGAAAAACTTCAAGAAATAGATTTTGGGTCTGAGTTCGGATCTAAACTTTTAGGAATGTCCCAAGTGAAGAATAGTGTTAGCCGCACTTCGCAAGCAAACATGATGAACATAGACTTAGAGGCTTTAGAACCGGGCGAAGCTCCCGACCATCTTGGCAATGCACTGTTCGAGGGATCAATTCAGACATTTATAAAATTATATATCGCAGAGCTTACGGTAAAATGCTTATTTGTATTTTCCAAATTTAGATCTGAAGATGTTTTTTCAGATCCAATAATGGCAGAATTTATTTATAAGCGGGTTGTGGACATATCCTTACCAGATGGAACCAGCCTTTACGATAACTATGTTAGTTTCTTAAACAAAATGGAATCAAAACTTAGACTTCGAATGTCAGATTCGACAGACGAGGATATTAATGCAAAAATAAAAGAAGAGATATATGATGGAAATGAAACACCAAAAGATCTTCTCATCTCAGTTGTAAAAAATATCTTTAAGTCCGGCGGGAAAAATGAAGAAACAAGAGAAGCTTTAGAGAATCTCCTCGATATATCTCTTCCGAAGATTGAATCTGATATTATCGAAGAAATGAAAAATGAAGGCGAAGATACAGAAACAGCCCCAAAAGAAATCCCAGTGCCATCGGTCGAAACCATTACAACTGAATATTCTGATATGAACTTCGACCAAGCTTGGGCAGCCAATCAAAAGAGATTCGAGTATAAAGGGGCATCTAAATTAACTCCTTTAGACACAATCCCGCCTCTTCCTAGATATCAAAAGTTTTCTCACACTTCAGAGGGTGTTTCGTATTACGATTATAAGGATATTCCAATTTATGATTACGGTCAAGAAACAGAATCTGGATGGCACCTAAGTGAAGAAGATAAAACAAACTGGAATATTATCACCGGCCCCGGTAAGAGCACGTTGTTAAGAGAACACATCCCATTCGGATTCCCCGGACAATATGCAGATCTTAGACCTATTGAAATTCCAGCCGGCGTAACCTTGCCTCCCGGTACCGCGTGGGATCCCGGAGATACACAACTCGTTGATCTGTCATCTCCTGTTGTACAAGACGTTGCTTTTGTTGGAACGTGGGACGTGGAGATCGTAATGGACAAAGCAAAAGTTCAAGCAGATCTACAGGTTAAAGCAAATGCCACTGGTGGAGGATTCGACAACCCTTATTATTCAGCCAAAAACAACGAGGCCACACTCAGGGCCTATTTCAGCCGTTTAGTCGATGGCGAAAAAGCATGGGGTCCAGATTCAACAGGGTTACTCCCAGAGATCTGTAATATTCACAAATCAGTTACCGTCGAACAAGAGATTGTTGGAATGGGTGATACAGAATACGCCCAAAAAGTATACGCAGATCCGTCTGAAAACGTTGGCCTTTGGACATTACAGGGATCGGGATTAGAGATTGAGAGTGCACAATTTAGTGTTGCTTCAAAAAATTGGAGAAATTTATGGGGAAGCTCAATTAAAACGCTCTTCTTGAAAGATGCCGGATATTTTCATGCTGAAAAGTATTTTGAACAAAATTCAGCTTTGTCAAAAGATATTTACAAGCCCTTTGTTGAGGATCGATTAAAATATGTAGATGTAGAAGACCCTTCAACGTGGTTGGCCAGCAACGGTCTTCCTGAAGAATATGAATTGGTTGATGGTGTCGCCATAGTTCCTGTTAGATTCGAGATCACTTCTTGGACAGGCGAAGGTGGCGCTCAAGGATCTGGTGTCCCAAATGGAAAACCAAAGTACAACATTATCTACGAAGAGCGCCCCGGTAAGATACTAAGGCGAACTCTCAAAAAAGGTCTTATACACAACGCGCTTAGCACGACAGTTCACGGCCCAGTTACAAAAGAAGCTTGGGAGCTTCAAGAGGTTTCCGATTCAAACGACGCTAGCAATTATCCTCTTATCCAGATCCGCCCACCTGTATATTGGTATTGGGAAGGAGACTCCGGCGGCTGGTTTGAAACATCTTTTGGCGCAGAGAGAACAGTACCAAAAGTTACATATTTCAGGTTTACAGTTAATGGTTCAAACTTTCAGCCCAATACTAAAGTTGCTTTAGCTCCTGTTAACGGTGTGGGTCCACAATATCCATTCGAGGTCGAGTATCTATCTGATACGGCTTTGCAGGTCACAATGCCAATTAGCATTAACAGTGGGAATCAAAGTTATCCGGACAAAGCTGGAGATTATGAATATACACCAAATGCCGGCACAATCGCAGCTAAAGAAGATGGAAAAGACCTTGTTGATCAAAAAGGCGGCCCGACAGGTCAAATATATAAAATGAATAATATCAAAGTTTTCAATTCATTGTTAGCTTTAGTGGTAGAAAATCCGGGCCAAGGCTCTCGTGGTGTCGCACCAATGTATTTTCACACGTACAATAGACCAGAACGCATGTGGAATGAACTTTTTCTCTCGCCATCAGATTGGGTGAAACAAGGAGAGTCAAACTATAATCCCGACTCCCCACCAGAAGCCCCTCCTCAACAGATATCGTTTGATGAAGATCCTATTGGTGAGAAATTCCAAGCATATGCCCTTCCTGTGTATGGTAGTTTAGACAAAGCTTGGGAAGTTGTCGATGTTGCTGATATCTGGGGAAGAGAAATTGAGCAAAAACGTATTGTGAATAATAATACAGATGTTAACATCGCCGAGTTGCTCGAATCAGGAAATAGCCCTCCAAACTTTGGCCTCTCGAATCAATCCTCTGCTAAACGAACTATAAATTGGTGCGAGCCAAGATTGTTTGAAACAGAAGCTCTCAGAAGCAAATATTCAACAGGTGGTTTTATATTAGAGAAATATATCAAGATAACAGAGAAAAGCAGCCATGTTTGGCCCAAAGGCCCCTCAAGAAGCGCAATCACAGACCAAGAATATTCTTCATATTCTTATCAGTTCGACAAAAACTCGAAGAGTGTCATCGGTAACTTTGTTAAGTATGACGATCAGAACTCTCTTGGAGAGGGTGCGATTGCCACATCCCCCGGTAAAGAACACACGCTTTCATATGCTGCTTTTATTCGACTTTTGATAGAACAAACTCAAGGTTCCACAAATATTTTAGAAGAGGTGCTCGGTATACAATATGATATTTTATCATATGGTTCCGGAACTTCCATCGTCGATATTGCACAAGCTGCCCCGGAAGGAAGAATCATTGTTTCTGAAGACGAAGACGATTTAGAAACCTTAGATGAAATAAAAGGCGACACACACTTATACGCAAATCACAAAACGGTTTGGTCAAGTCTCCAAGAATTTATAGATTATGATAAACAGTTTAATCCGGAAGCCGAATATGATGTTCGACCATATAAAGAAATTAAGACCGTCTCTTCCGGACTTGGAGTGCCCAAACAGGTTGGATTCGTAGGATTCAAAGTAGTCAGGTTGACAGAAGACCTCTCTTATCTCGCAGAGTTCGCAACTGAAATAAAAGAAAACCAGAACGTACGAAATTTATTATTTGGTTCTTGGAACGACGTTATTGAAGACGTAAAATATGGATTAAGATTATCATATGTGTTCCCAGAGGACGTATATGAAAAATATGGGAAGACTTCTTTCCCCGGAGGAGTCAAGGCAGCCCTCAATACAAGTTTAAATCCATATTCGTCGATGGACATAAACGAAACCGTAGGGCTATACTCTAATCAAATCGCTGCTTTAAATAAGCAAATTGGCGATCTCGAAAAAGATTATGTTGCATATCTAGGAGATGAAGATAATCCAATTAGCCAAGCTAAAGCCGAAGCAATTGCACCCGCTCTTGCAGAATTAAAAAAACAACGGGCTGATGTCACTTCCGCAGCACAGGGTATTATGGAAATACAAAACCCCGGAAATTTCTCAGATGAAAGTAGACCGGTAATATTATATCCCGAGAACTTTTTAACGAACCTTGTTTCCTCGAATACTGCAAATGTTATTCAAAGCAAGTCTTTTTTAAATAAAACGCTCCAACTTAAAGAAGCAAATAGCGATGATGGCACAGCGAACATAGCTCCAGAATCTTTATACGTGGTGCCAATGGTCACAGTTGAAATCGGACCAAATGACCCCGGCTTCCCAGAACAACTTAAACAGGGAAGCTTTACAGATTTAAGATCTGCATATCCCACAGTAAAGCCCGATGGCAAAGTACCTTATGGTAAGGGAGTATATGACGCCCTGTACAAGAAACTTAAGAAAAGCAATGATTTCAGACTTCTTTTTGAATATGTTTTTCCATCAAAAAGACTGCTAGGGTTGAATACATTATATAATATTTTGAATTTTGATTCGTTCTTTAGCGACAAATCTGCCTTCGACGGCATATTTAGCAATACAGAGGATCAAGCTTATAGCATCTTGAAAACAAGTAGAGACGCCCCCGGCGGAAGCTATGACTCCGAAGACGAAGAAGAAGGATAGAACAGATGTCAGGAATTTCACCAAAATTACCCTTAGTAGCAAATTCAGAAGATGGTCACTACGGCCTAACTAAAACTTTTTTAGAAGCAACAAAACAAAACTTCAAACACCTTCTTTTGACCATCCCGGGCGAGAAAGTATTTGATGTTAACTTTGGCGTCGGATTAAATCAGTTTCTTTTTGAGCAAGATCCATATTTTGTCAAGGGAGAAATATCAGCGAAGATCCAAGAACAACTTGATCTTTATTTGCCACATGTGTTGTTGCTCGATTTGCAATTTCAAAATCAAGAAAACTTCGACGCAATAAGCGGCAACTTGTTGAGCCTAAGGTTGATATACAAGCTTCAACCATTTAATCAACAGGATTTCCTTGATATAACTATTGAATAATACTAATTAAGCATAGAGGTTTAGCCGATGGTAAAAAAGTTTCCAACAATAAGTTACACTAGTAGAGATTTCAACAGCATAAGAAATGATCTCATCGAGTATGCAAAAAGGTATTATCCAGATACCTTTAAAGACTTCAATGAGTCCAGCTTCGGCGCTTTGATGATCGACCAAGTAGCTTACATCGGAGACATAATGTCCTTTTACTTGGACTATCAGGCTAATGAATCTTTTTTCACAACAGCAAACGAGTATGACAACGTTGTGAAACTCGCACGACAGGTTGGATATAAAATGTCAGCCCGAGGAGCGTCATCCGGCGTTGTAACTATGTTTGTGTTAGCACCCGCCAACTCAAACGGAATAGGCCCTGACACAAAGTATCTACCAGTTCTTCTGGCCGGCTCACAGTTTGCTTCAACATCCGGAGCAACATTCTCTTTAAATCGATCTGTAGATTTTTCAAATCCAGACAACGATGTTGTTGTAGCACAAGTTGACTCAGATAATACACCAACTTTTTATGCAGTTAAGGCAGAAGGAACAGTTACTTCCGGAGAGTTTGTACAAGAGGACGTGACAGTTGGTCAATTTGAAAAATTCCTTTCAACAGAATTAACAACAAAGAACATCACAGAAGTTGTATCGATAACAGACTCCGAAGGACACGCTTACTTTGAGGTCGACAACTTATCACAAAACACAATTTACATCCCAGTTGCAAACCAGAACGATGATCGTTCTAGTGTAGCTTCTGTAATGGTACCTGTTATTGTTCCTCGCCGTTTCGTGGTTGAAAGAGAAAGAGACAGAACATTCTTACAGTTTGGATATGGATCAGACTCGGAGGTTACGACAGATTCAGTTGCTGACCCAACAGATGTATTAATGGACTTGCATGGCAGAACTCATGTTTTAGAAAAATCTTTTGATCCAACAAAGCTCTTATCGACAGACAAATTTGGCATCGCCCCCGAAAACACAGTTTTAAGTGTGGTTACGCGAAGAAATACCGCAACTACAGTTAATGCACCCACAAACACTTTAGTTTCATTAGTAAGTCCCAAGTTCCAATTCAGAAATAGGAACTTGTTAGATGAGGATAAAGTAGCCACAGTTATTGGAAGTCTCGAAATTACGAACGAAGCACCGATCATTGGCGATTCTTCTTTACCAGAGCCCGATGAACTGAAAGCAAGAGTCAAAGCTCACTTCGCTTCTCAGAACCGCGCAGTTACTCAACAAGATTATCAAAGTTTGATCTATAATTTACCACCACAATTTGGTAAAATAAAGAGGTGCGCTATCTTTCAAGACCCTGACTCGTATAGAAGAAACCTTAATGTCTATGTTTTATCTGAGAATACAGACGGAACATTAACTCAAACTCCGGAAACAACAAAGGAGAATTTGAAAGCATGGCTGGCTAGATATAAGATGATTAACGATACTATAGATATTTTAGACGGCAGAGTGGTTAATTTAGGAGTCACTTTCGAAATTATAGCAGACGAAACAGTCGGCAAGTACGAAGTTTTGCAAAGCTGCTATGCTGCATTAAGAAGTTTGGTGACAAACAGAGTATTAAACATGGGCGAATCTTTTTCGATATCTAGAATATATAAGATATTAAACAGCGTCTCTGGCGTTATCGATACGGTCGACGTTAGTTTGGTTAACAAGACCGGCGGAGTATACTCAACAACACCATTTGATATCAATTCAAATTTATCTTCCGATGGCCGCATGTTATATATACCAGACGATCATATCTTAGAAATTAAAAGACCAAGCTCGGACATCCAAGGAGTTGTGAAATAGTGGGAATCAAAAGATACATAGCTAATAAAGACAACACAATAACAAATGCTTTTAAGGCAGACCTTAGAACGAGAGGGACTGGTTCAAATATGGGCGAGTCTGATATTTTAGAAGTATTTTCTATTTCTGCTCAAGAGCACTCAGCATCTTGTGAGTTGGCGAGAACTTTAGTTGAGTTTCCTGTTGATACAATTATCACAGATAGAAACGCTGGCGACCTCCCGGCTTCCGGAAGCGTCAACTTTTATCTTAGAATGTATAACGCAAAACATTCTGTAACTTTACCAAAGAACTTTACGCTCGTAGCTGCAGCAATATCTCAATCTTGGGAAGAAGGCACCGGCCTTGATATGGAAGAGTACTCTGACCTGACTTACGACGGGATTGGATCAAATTGGATCACGAGATCTAGCGGATCCTCTTGGGGGACTATCGGAGGAAAGTATCATGCAAGTCCTCAGTTTCAACAAACGTTCACTCGCGGCCACGAAGACTTGGAGATGGACATAACCCACTTAGTAGAACAATGGGTCACTGGAGAAAACTTTGGTGAAGGTGGTCCAAATAGAAAAATGAACAATGGTATAGGAGTTTACCTGACATCTAGTCAAGAGGCCGAGGCCAAGATTGGAGTCGCCAACGCAGTTCTACAAAACCTTACAGGTTCAAAGCAGTCATATTATACAAAGAAATTTTTCGCACGAGGTTCTGAATTCTTTTTCAAAAGACCTTGTATCGAGGCACGTTGGGATTCAACAGTTAAAGACGAATCATCGAACTTTAAGTTCTGGAGCCCTCTAGCAACAAACGCCGATAATCTAAACACAATTTATTTTTATAATATCGTCAATGGTCAATTAAAAGATATTTCAACAGATTATCTCACAAATAATAAGATCTTAGTTAGTCTTTATTCTGGCTCGCACGATGGAAGCCGCCCACAGGGCAGCCCCTTACTATTAACGTCATCATCTTATTCAGCTTTAGGGCATACTCCTATTGCGGCTACAAACAACACTAATGCGACGGGAGGCTTAACTACAACTACTGGTATATATTCTTGTTCTTTGGCGATTACAGGGGCAAGTGTGTCCGGTACATTGACCAATATGTTCGCAGTTTGGCACAATATAGGATTTGGTGGCTCAACTGGTAGATATCAGTTCCACACATCCTCCGTTTTTGTATCCCCTCGTAAAGCTTCGGTGGTCAATGATCAGCCTAGTTATGTAACCGCTGTTACAAACTTGAGGCCATCCTATCATAAGAATGAGAGTGCAAGATTTAGATTCTATGTTCGCGAAAAGAATTGGAATCCAAACATCTTTGTGAAGGCCACATCAGAACCAGAAGCTTCTGTAATTGAAGATGCATACTTTAGAATTTCTAGAGTCGCAGACGACCACACAGTAATCGATTATGGCACAGGAAGTACAAACAATGAGTATTCTAGATTGTCATATGATGTTTCTGGAAATTATTTTGATTTAGACATGAGCTTATTACAACCGGACTACGCTTATGGTATAAATCTTGTTTATTATATTAATGGTGCATATGTAGAACAAACTGAAAAGTTTAAATTCCGAGTTGAAGAGTCATGAGCGCGAAAGACGTATTTGAAAAGAAAAGTAAGAAAGTATTAAAATTAAGCAGCGTGGACACCCTAGGTGACCAAGCTGAGTCGAAAAGATATGTCGAAGCAAAGACGAAAGATAAGAACCGCTTTATACCTCAGATTGACTTTGAAGTCCCTGAGAATTTCGCTAAGTTTGGTTCTGCGGAAAAATACTATATTGATTCTATCGAAAGGGTATATAAAACATACCCATATGATGGTTCTTTGTATGAAAAATCAGCATGGCTGAACTCTTCGTCGTATTTGGACGTTCATCTCTTTGAAAATAAGTACCCTAGAACAAATGGTTATGCTCTCTTCTCACCAGCCGGTTGGAGCACGTTTAACGGCTATAAATCGCAAAATATCCACAATATTTCGTCATCTTATGGTATTCCGACCACAAATGAGTACATTTCGCTCCGTGGAGGGCCAAATAAGGACACAAATAACTCCGATAAAAAGGACATTTTCCCCTCTATAGAGTCGAATGTGACCGGTTCAAGAGGCGCAAATGTCTTTGATTTGTCTAAAAATAGAGAATCTAACTTAAAAATTGGAGGTATTGACGGTAACACAATCGAGTTTTGGCTTAAAAAAGACGCTTGGACATACAATGCGGTCGATGCAGGTTGCCAAAATGAGGTTATTTTTGACTTATACAACACAGACACACCAACAAACATGCCATCTTCGAGTCATGCGAACGCTAGATTCAGAGTTGAGCTAGATGGAGCCCCTTCTGTTAACTCTCCAATTAGAATTACATACATGTCTGGTACAAATGGTTGCTTTAGTGTCCCAATTGGTCACGGTTCTGGCTCTGTTTCGGGCTCAAGCTACGTTACAAAAGCCTCTATCGCTGATGGAAGCTGGCATCATTATGCAATTGTTATTGAAAACAGCGGAAGTTCTTTGCTCGGCGCACGAAAAACAGCAGCTTTAAGTGCAAATTCGACACCACTTGAGGCCCAAGAGAACTTTCAGGCACTAAGACTGAAGCTTTATATAGATGGTCAACATAATGATACAGTGTTTACTGGCTCATCTGTAGACTATTGTAGTGCCTCCTTGCATGCAAACATCGGTGCACTGGCCACAGCACCTTCTTCTTCTACTCAAACATACGATGGAGCCTCGATGCTTGGAGCAGGAAAGCTGTCTGCATCAGTTGATGAGTTTAGATTTTGGAAAAAAAGCAGAAATGCTAGGGAAATCGGCCTGAATTGGAATGGCCAAGTCGGCGGCGGTACAAATGTAGACGACGCAAACACCGATTTAGGTGTCTATTATAAGTTTAATGAGGGTATCACTCAAACTTCCAGCGTCGATCAGAACGTTTTAGACTACTCAGGCCGCCTGACGAACGGATATTGGGAAGGATATTCAACGAACTCGCGCTCAACAGAGTCCGCTATTGTACAAGCCGGCGCAGCAACTAAAGAATTTAAAGATCCAATCGTATATCACTTCCATCCGGATGTGCAAGATCTGAGAAATGATAAGCAATTAGAAGGTATTAACCATGATACTTCAAATTCAGGACTTATATTCAGTGCTCTTCCAGAGTGGATTCAATCAGATGATTCAAAAAACAGCGGAGAGCTTAGAAACTTAACACAAATTATTGCAAGTTATTTTGATACTTTGGCACTTCAAATCAAAGAGCTTCCAAGATTAAAGGACGTGACTTATCCTAGTGCCAGTTACAAGCCACATCCTTTCGTAGAACATATGTTGGACTCAGCAGGCTTTACAACATCAGAGATGTTTGCCGATGCTGAGATCGTTGAGCACTTTCTAGCTAAAGATGAAGATGTCGTTTATGAAGACGACCTGCATAACATAAAAAATAGAATTTACCAAAACATCTATAACAACTTAGATTACATTTATAAATCTAAAGGTACAGAAAAGGGATTCAGAAACCTGATTAGATGCTTTGGCGTTGATGACGAGATCCTAAAAGTCAATATGTATGCAAACAATGCAGTTTATGCAATCGAAGAGAACACTTACGAGACAGTTGAAAAAACAAAATGTGTAGACTTCTTCCATTCGGCCAGTCATCAGGCTGTTGTATACCAGATGACAGGATCTGAAACAAATGAACAGGTTAGATCTTACATCTCTGGAACAATCAACGCTTTAGACACAGCAGCCACGGCAAATCAAGCCGGTATGGGCATGACTTACGAAGGTGAGATTGTCTTCCCAAAACCTCTTCCACCCGGAAGCAAAGCAGCAAATATTTTTTCAGAAGCCACTTCTTCACTTTTTGGAATGCACACTCCTAAAATACAAGATGAAGGGGTTACAACAGACGAACAAACATTTCAGACCACATTTGCAGCAGCAGACACCGCGAACTTTCAAGTTCTGTTTGCTAAGGAAAGGGCCGCATCGCCACATGGCCGATTTATATTAACGTCTTCTGCCGGCACGCTACAATCTCTTGTTAACCCAGCCCTCAATGGCCATGGCCTCACAAGTAGTATGTTCCATAATGTATATGAGGATAGGAGATGGAACTTCGCAGTTAGAATTCGCCCTCGTGCTTCAGGCTCTGCTGCCTTGGATGAAGTTGCATGGGGTAACGTTGTGTCAGGAGCTTATAACAACATACACGGAACGGAGACTCTGCCATATCAACTTGATTTCTACGGCGTGTCTATGATATCAGGAAGAAAAGCTGATTCTTTCCATCTCTCTGCAAGTATTTCAAAAGCTGACGGAGACGCATTCCTTATGAATCCAAAAAGAATGTTTGTCGGCGCACATAGAACAAACTTTACAGGAGCCGTATTACAGTCTTCAGATGTTAAAGCTTCTTCTTTGAGAGTGTGGTTGGACCACCTTTCCAATGATGAGATCGATGCACATGCTAGAGATGCTGGAAACTACGGTAGACTGCACCCATATCAGAATGCATATCTGTTTGAAAATAGTGGTTCAAGACCGATCCCACAGACTGTGACTCGAATTTTGAATTGGGACTTTAAGAATGTAACTGGCTCAGATTCAGCCGGATCTTTTTATGTACAGGATATATCTTCTGGCTCCGCAGCTAGCAACCATATAGATCTTGATGAAGGAGATTACGGTTGGGCTAACAATTTGGTTAACACTCACCACCCCGGCGTTGGTTATGGATTCCCAACTAGCAATACTAAAGCTGTTGATGTGGTTTACATTAGTTCCGCAAGACAACAACTCCCTGAAGTTAACAATAGTAGTGATATGGTAAAAGTATTGGCTGAGGATGACAAGAGATTTATGCAAGACTCTCGACCATCCGCGTTTTACTTTGCAATAGAAAAGAGTCCGTATCAATCAATCTCAAAAGAGATGTTGAAATTGTTTGCAACAATCAAAGACTTCAACAACCTTATTGGAGAACCAGTTAACAAATACAGACAGACTTATAAGAGAATGGAAAAGCTGAGAGCTTTATTCTTTAAGAAAGTTAGAAATACAATCGACGTCGAAAGATATGTTCAGTTTTATCGATGGATCGATTCTTCAATTAGCGATATGATACTACAGATGTTCCCAGCATCGGCGACACACTCAAGAGAGGTTCGAACAATTATCGAAAGCCATGTTTTGGAAAGAAATAAGTATCAGCATAAGTATCCTCACGTTGGCCAGAAATACGGTACACAGGGTAATTCACTAGTTGAAGGTAGCATCGGGACTCAATATAACAATCTAAGCGCCCAGCTTAATAACTTATTGACTTCAGATGTCACAACATCCCCAATTGCACCGTTAAACGAAGACGGCACTTTTAATGAAGACGAAAACCAAGGTTATTGGGAAAATTATAATGACGGTTATACAAATTTAGATGAAGAAACAAATACAGCAAGAAAAGACTTATCTAGATCACTACAAAAAGGATATGGCAACGAACACAACTTCAGCGGCGATTTCGGTCGTGCCGGCTCAAGAGGTCTTGTTGTTCTAAATCAAGGAAGCAACTCGGATACACCAAGAGCCCAAGGTTTGATTACTGGTGGAGACGAGAACGCCGCCGAAGAAAATCATATTGAACTTGTTGCTGGTTCAATAGGTATTTTGGAAGAAGCAGCAAAAAAAGTTAAAGAAGCCACTCCTTTAACAAAACTAAAGAAACATCCCGATGGAATATTAAAGGGAGCGACCGACAAGACTAACCAAAGTGCTGGTAAAGGATACTTTGCTTCCATTGGTTCCGTATATGAAGATATCGATGGATTCAGGTTTACAAATATTCATCACGATGCTTGGACAGTTAGTTCGAGACTAGAAGGGTCTCTGCAATCTCCGTTCACCGCGAAACACGTTGGAGGGCAAGTACATAGAAGAACCGCTCTTAATACAGGCTCCTATGATAATTTGACCGAAGCTCGCTCCGGAGCAGTAACAGGTGACTTCCATGGAGCTTATGGACGTCCAGAAGCCTTCAGAATTTCATTGCCGGCTAGTGAGCTAGTTACCAAAGCTACCGCCACTGCAGTAGATGCAATTGACACAACTGGCTATATAGCCGGCAGCGCGGACGCTTCGTTTACAATAGCGATCCCAACGTCTGCTGGTGGCCTAGGTGGCGATGCTGTTACAATTTTACTTGATGAAGACAAAGACGACGTTACCACAGCAACGGCTGCAGCTAACACAATTACAATCGGGACTAAAGACGGTACCGATGCGTTAGTGGCATCATTTCTTATCAATGCTATTAATGGAGTAACCGCTGGTCGCTTTGTATATGCATCATCGGGGAATGGTCAAGCCGGCGACGACTTGGGTGTTACTGCGACACAAGGTTCAAGCGATACCCAAATTACGCTTACGATGGATACCATTGGCAGCCCGGGCAATGTTGTTGATGCTCTAGCTACCGCCTCTGGTGTTAATGTAGTTGACGTGACGGATTTCACCGGTGGGGCCGGCGCAGATATTAAAATATATGCACCAGATCGAGGACTTGACGGCACAAAGGATCTTCAGCTTCAAAAGTCAACGTTCCACAGAGGCCCCAGACGCCCTGTATCGACCAGAAACATTCTTACTATGACAGGCTCGGAAGATGGCAAAACAGTCGAACAGAGACTGTATAACGCCTCTCCAGTCGGTAACTATCAAAAGAATTACCAAGTAATTCAATTGTCTGGCCGCAGAGACAACTCAACTTGGTTTGCACAAAATGCGCAAGCACAGAAGTTCGACAATCAGAATACAGAAGCTTCACTTCAATTCTCACCAGAGGTGCCGGTACTTCACATTTCGGGATCCACCGAATCCATGGAAGACTTATATAAGGTTGACTTTGAACTTCTTGAGAGAACTCCAAATAAATCTGTTTTTGTTGAGAGATTCTCTGCTCCCGGTGGTTTTGAGGTTATGTCCAGAGGATACCTTGATCGCCGAGGTGAAGAAGTTAGTGCATACAACTCACTTAACTATAGAAATCTTTTTGGAAGATATAGCTCAGGCTCTATGCGCGGAGATGATAACTCGCCTACTAACACTTTTTCGAATAGAACTCGCTTCTCAGGAACCGTTAGTATCGAGGGTGGCACAAAGCATGACGGCTTATATGCACTGTTGTATCGACGTGCTGGTAAGTTTGGACAAGATTCGGTTTATGGCTCAATGCCAGACGATGGCACCCGCGCTGGTCTGTTGGGAACACCCGCAACAGCTTCTTATCACAAAACTCACGCTAACGTAGGAAGAAGAATTGGTTTTGTAACAACATCTTCATATCATACACACAGAGGTGCAGGAGCAAGAGCTAGCAACTTCCATACTTCAAGTCATTATGATAATTTCTTTGTGACTCACGCGATTCCAAGAAGCGATCTACAATATTCTTGGATTACGGCAAGTGCGGTTGTAGATCAAGCTGGTCTCAACGGCGCAGCCTCAACGAGAACTAGGGTCAAACAAGGATCTGATTTCTTGAGTCTCTCTCCTACTGTGGCCGGTTATGAAGGTAGATTATCTAGCTCTATTGGTTTTCAACCCCCGATTACATTCTTAAGTCAAAGCGAATTGTTCACCGCCCAGCCGGCGGGATTTAACCGTCGAATCTCTGCTTGGATCAATCCTAATGCAGGCGATCACGCATCCGGCGAAAACGTTCCGGAAGATATTCAAGCTCAACCTTTCATACCTTTAAACTATGCCCTTTACGAACCAGTGACTGCTTCTGTTGCGAATGTTGATGTAACCTCTAGTCTTAATACTCTTGGGTTTGTAAGGCAATATAATCCAGAACAGTGGGTAACAACAGCAATAACCGATTACCGCCATCCGCTTAAATCTGCAACTGCTGGACAAGCAATAGAAGGGGGCACAAATTATCTGAATCAAAATATTATATTCGCTGCTTTAGGTAGTTTCGCCACTGGAGACGTAAGTCAGAAAGCAAATGCCATGACACTGAATCCTCTCCTGCTCCGCCGCAACGGCCCATACCAACATCCAACTTGGAAACAGATTAGAACAGGTGAACATCCCGTTGCAAGGCAGCTTAGAAGAGACAATCAGTTATCTATTCTTCACCAAATTCCAGTTCAAAGAGAAAGTGACCTACATCAATCAGATGCATCTTCTACGTCGAGAGTTGTCTCAAATTATAGAAATCCATTTGCGATTATGCGAACTTCGCCCTCTCACCCACCCGGAACCAAATTCGATGTCTCTGCTCCGATTGGACCAATAACTTTAGGTATTGGAGGTCTTTCGGCTGAAAAACAATCCGAGCGAGAATATGCAACACAGCTTTATAAGAATGAGATCAGAAATTATCTTATGTCTCCGTTGACATCCAAGTATTCTCCTATTATACAAACTGTTGCGGATGATGAAGGAAATGAGATTACCCTTAAACACGCTTATGGAAACAACATTGAATATATGCCTCTCGACAAACTAGACGCTATATTGAATACAAAAGAGAACACACCACAACAATTGCACGACACTTTAGTAGATCAGATTGTGGATGACAATTCATTAGAATTTAAAGAACTTGTTTACAAAGAAACTGTCTTCCCTAGAGAGCAGAATCAATACTTGGCACGAACAAGAGGTCGTGTTGATTATAGTCTGACAAGGCACGATTTGAGAAACACTCGTCATGGGCAACAAAGAACATTTTGGCGTAATTCCATGGAAGACCGAATTTTAACAAGAGTGGAGCAACCTCTTACCGGCTCCGGACATAACACGTCTGGTTCTGGAGACTTCTGCCTTAATTCAATGGGATTCCAACAATTTCACAATGTTGGTACAGCTAGCGCAGAAACTATTGAATCCCTTAATATTGAAGCAGTATATAGCTCTGCGTGGTTTAACATTGTTCCAGCGAATAGCGTATGGCCCCTAGACGGATATCAAGTATCAGGTTCGAGGCACATCAGCAAAAGAATCAGAAACTTTAATGCTAATGGCTTCCCGTCGCAGACTCACCCAACTGGTTCGATGGTTAATGGAGAACTTATGAATCCGACAGGCTATACATCGATGATGGCTTCTCTTGCGGGCTTTAATCCGATTGGTAAAGGGACCATTCGACAAGGTGAAAGGACCGGCGCATCCGTGGAGATCCCACATTGGTACGCCCCTTGCACAGCATCACAAATTTTTGTATATCCTCAAAATTGCCCAATATTTGGATATGGGGCACGCACGCAACCTGCCGGCATGCAACCAGAAAACGGCGGTTCAGAAACTATTGTATTAAACCGTCATGGTCACTATTTTTATACACATGACTTCTGGAAGACAGCTAGACTTTCCGGAAAGAACCCTTGGTTTGATTCTTATTCCGACTACGCAGAAGATATTAGACCTATGGCACAAGGTTACTCAGTTGTTCCAGAATTTAGAATTTCAGAGCATATGGACCATTATGTTTCAAATAAATTCTCATTCAACAACAGATTCTTAACTCTTGAAGGGGCATCGATTGAATCAGGTAGTGCAGACACTCCAACAGATGCATACAATCAAGATTTCTTTGAAGTTTATTCACATTCAGACTTTATGAAACACTTTGGTCAAATCAGAGATGATTACAAAGATGTAGCTGACCCAACCGAAATGACACTTCGTTGCAGCGGAATCAAAAAACTTCTTCCATATCAGGGATTCTATCCTGTTTTAAGATGTACTCAATTAGGAACATTGTTTTCTTCTTCTTACGCTCCGTTTATCAGCGGATCAAATACAAGCCATGTGACAGCATCGGTACAAACAGATGCTTATAAAGCCGTCGCCGGCAACCCAAATATCTGGAGCACTTTACAATCAGCTTCCGCTCCAGTTAAGAGTGATGCAGCGATTAGAACAATGGCTCTGTTACAGCCATTCTATGCACCCGGAATCATGTACAACACAATCAAAGCCGGCTGCGCAGTTGATTATCCGATTGTAACGGGCTCGCTTCCTAGCACAACGACCTTGAGCGCTTATGATTTTAAAAATTTCTTATCCGGAGGAACAGTTAGTAATAGCAAAAAGAATCCAGAGTTATTTAACTTTAGAATGCCGTTTGAAGCGATCATTGAACCGCACACCTATATTCCCGTTTCCTCTTCGATTGCAGATGGCGACACAAATTTAGGAAAAAACAGAATATCTTTTATTAATATGTTCTCCGCTTCCAACGAGACTCACAATCTTTACTTCGATTGGAAAGGGGATTATGATAATAAATATTCAATGGCTGCAAATAACTTCTTTGGAGAGATTCCAAGATTCTTCCTAAAAGAAGGAAATTTAAGAACCTTTACATCAAAACCAGAAAATCAATTTAAACCAATGAAGTCGGGTTCAGTTTACTACATGGATGTCGATATGTATATGACTCCAGATATGGTACAGAGTGAAGGCCCCTCGCACATCCAACAAATGCCCGGATCACCCGCTTTAACTGCTACAAAGATGAACTTCTTCTCAGCTTCCGCTGGTTATAATCGATTAGAGAGAACATCTAGAGTCCACGTTGACTACAGAGGTGGATTGTATGGACCTCCCTGCCAGTGGTCACTTACTGGAGCGTCCACCACAGATGATCTCAATAGACAGGTTGCAGATCCAGCTTTCGCGCCATTTACTCCTCCATATTTTTACGGTCGCTCGACAGCGAGAATCAGGTTCAGTCCACATGAAGCCGTAGCACTCCTTGAAAACGAATCTCACACGTTTACACTAGATGACATTTTAGCACAAGCCAGAATTGAAACAGTATATACAGGTTCAAATCCATCGCTTCACTCTTCTTCTCATGTTGCAGGAGAAAACTACATAAAAACACCCGCCGTGTTATCTCAAATGAGAGTTTCATCTTCCTTAGCTCTCTTTGGCAAAGCCAGAGGTAAAGAGATTGAGTATAACGTTGAGCAGTTAGCCGGCCAAGATAAATTTAAAGCTAGAGCAGCAAAGGACACATCCGACTCCGGTCTGGATCGTTGGGTTATTTCAACAAAATTCGAATGCCCTATATTGAATTTCTCTGGAAATATGAAAGGGCTGGAGAAAGTCTACGATGAAGACAGTACTGAATTTGCAGAATTCGGTGCCACGCCCGAAGGGTTAACTCCTAGAAGGTTGACTGTTGGTGATACATTTATGATGTATTTACCAAACAAACCCACAAATCACGAGACACATACATATCCAGCTAGCACAGGATCGAACGGTACATTAGGATCGACAGTGACTCTTTTTGATAAAGGTGGCTTCTCTACAGGTTCGGTAATCCTAGCAATGTCTCAGTCAATACCAACACGCGGTATGTGGAGTGGATATGGTTCGGTGCCATCCGGGTCAACAGGAATATTCCTACGCCTTCGCGAATCCTTCCCAGAAGAGACATATAGTTCTGCCGGGGCTTACTCTTCGACAGGCTCTTTGATTGATACTTGTGGCTTCCAAGCAGGTAACGAGAGAATGGGTGAGTTAGCTAGCGATGGAGAGAAGGTTATCTCAGAGGCAATCGTGGCTATTCCGTTTATTTTGAACAATGGCAAAAGAGATTTCTTCCCAGTTCGCAGAGAACATATCGACTTGCTTACCGGCAAGAGAGATAGTCTCCCGCCGAAAACACCTGAACCCGGATCTTCAATTATACAAATGGTTGATGCTATGCAGAAGTTTGTTATGCCTCCGCATCTCGACTTCCTTAAGAATCAAAAAATAACACCATTTGTTACATATATATTCGAGTTTAACCATTCTCTTAAACAAGATGAGCTTCGTGACATTTGGCAGAACGTTATGCCTGAGATCGCACTTAAGGCAGAAAAACAAGACGTTTCATTCTCGCACGATCTGGGCGAGGGAGAGTTCTTCGATGGAAACGAAATACCAGCAGAAACTCAATGGATGGTCTTTAAAATTAAACAAAGAGCAGAGATGAGCTACTATGCAGTAACTGCAGATTCAACAGACGACAGTCGTTTCGCATTCCAGTTTAAAGCTGGAGGTGAAAAAAAGGTTCCAGAATATAGTTATAACTGGCCTTACGACTACTTCTCATTAGTTGAGTTAGCGAAGATCGACACTGAGGTCACATTTAAACCAAAGGCAGAGCCAATTGTGAAGACTGGAATGAAAGAAGACACGCCTTCGAGCACCCCCATAACGGAGCGACCAACGCCCGTTCCTTCGTCTCCATCAGTTCCTCCAGTTCTTGGAGGCCCAAACATGGGCACCACTAGCAACAATGATGGAGGCCAATATTAATGAGGTTCTTCGACTCAAAAGAAGAGGTCTTGGATATCCAACTTACTCAACACGGTAAAAAACTTTTATCTGAGGGAGCCCTGAAACCTGCTTTCTATGCTTTCTTTGATAACGACATCATCTATGATGGGTCTTACTCTGACCGAGAGGAGGTTCAAAACACAATTGATGGCAGAATTAGAAATGAAACACCTAGGCTTAAAGCACAATATATTTTTAGAGGAACAGATACAACCTCCACTTTAGATAGAAATCTGCAAATAAGCCCCGAAAAACATTATAGCTTGGGCCTTCCTTTAGGTAATTCCAGTTTAGGATCAGATAAAGCACCAGCATGGGACGTCAACTTCCTGTATAACGAATTAACTTCATCAATCGATCATCTTTCAGGTTCAGGACTGTCTTACGTCAGAATACCTCAGCTAGAAACAGAAGTAGACTTTGAAATCTATGTGACGCAGAGAAAAGAAGACGGTTCGGTGACAACCAATTATATTCCAGATAGGTTGGTAGATGTTGCGTTTAATATGTTTGAAGATACACCCGGGGTACACGGACCAGTGGACGACGAAGAAGAATATCTTTTAGCAAAAGACGGAACAATGATCCAAATAAAGCCCGACTTTGTATTATTAGAAGTTGAAGAAGATAACACAGATACTATGACAGACAACTTTGAAATAGAAGTTTTTGAAATAGAGAATGTCGTTGATGAAAACGGCAACCAACAAAAGATTGAAAAACCTTTAGAGTTCTTTAACCAATCTATAGATCAAGAGATAGGCCCTCAGCATGTTGAATATTATTTTAATATAGAATCTGATTTAGAAGTCCCACAAGAGTTCTTCTGTGCATCGACGGTCGTTAAAGAAAGAAACAGATCTAGACTGGTTGATGATACTCTACCCTATCCATTGAATTGTCCTGAATATAAAGACGGAAAGAACCTTTATATAGATAACGTTACAAAGACAGAGGAGCCTTGTTAATGAGTAATGCAGTACCACACGTATATGTGAAGCGAATTGTAGTCGAATCGTTAACTCGAAGTGCCTTGGACAACAGTTCTGAGCTTACTTTTGATTTGAACTTCTGTTTAAAGTTCCCATCAACTGCCAATCCTCTTGTAGCCGATGGCTTCTTCTCTCAACATGAGTTGATAAATATTTTTAAAGTGCTAGTTTTGGAAATCACCGATGCTGGCAACGACAATTTTCTTAAAGGTCTGGACCCTCAAAAGGCAGCAATGAAAGCTTGGGAGTTCAAAGACACTGATTTCTTTAATTCATCTAGAGTTTTTACTGTTATAAACCCTAGGATTGCTTATGATAGCGATGCCAACACTTATGAAGTAATATTTGAGACAGAAGAGAAGTTTAAAGTACAATCATCTAACCCACATTTGAGTTATATGTTTATACCTTATTTTGAATCGTGCCCAAAGCCAATTTTTGGAACTCCAACAGTGGAAAGAGTATTAGATCGCGGCAGAATTGTTGAAACAGCCTTCAAATTCTCTACAGCAGCCGGCAAAACATACTCCGGACCAGTGCACAAACACGGAAAAAAGTGGATGGCAGGCCCAAAACACACTTCTGCACCTCACGCAACCTTGATAGCTAAGGAAGTTCTTAACACCACAATCCAAGATTTAAGGATTTTAAACAGTCTGAACGGTATTTCGCTTGATACTTCTTATGAAAAAGCTGACAAAACAGCTTATTTTAGCGATCTTCACCTATCAACAGCCACAACTGGCGAGGCAAGATACCTTTTTAGCATCGATTTCGACAAAATGGTTAAACATGCAGGTAAATACCCATGGCTACAGAAGCACGGTGCACTAACATCAAAGGCAAAAATCGATTCAATTCAGGTTTTGAGAAGAAGAAAGCCAAAACAAAAGGCAGAAACTAAGTTTGGAGCACCAAAATCAGCCCAAGATCAAGTTTATGCGTTCGATGAGAACAACTCTCAGTACGAAACAATCGCAGTATCCGCAGATACTTCCCCAAACAATCTAGCTAAAGGGTCATATGTCATTGAAACACACGAAGGTGAACCACAAGAGATAGGAAATATTAGAGAAATTGCTTTAAATTCCACAATTTCTGGCATAAGAACGTTTTCAGGAGTCGACTTCTCTATTTTAGAGGCTACATCCGGAAAATATGAGTATGGTGTCAAAATCGGAGTATCTGATCCAAGCACTGACCATTTACAAGAGAAAGTTACCTCGTTAAATAATGCAATTGCAGTATTGGAAGACTATTATGCAGAGGCTATCGGACACTTTGGAAAAGAAGTAAGTCAGAATTTCAACTATTTGACAGGAAGATTTAGCCAATCGTTTATTCAAGACACCGATTCCCAAGCAATTCAGACAGCAATTCAAAATTATTTGCAAGTACTCACATCGATGGTAGACTTGGATATAAATGTTCAAACATATGGGCTAAAAATATATTCTATAATCAGTCCTATGACGGGTACCCCTGAGAATATTCAAAGAGCGTTGGCACCTATGAAGATTTTTCAAACGAAACTTCAAAACTTGTTCGACGACCAGACTAAATCTGCTCAAAAAGGCGGCGAAGCTGGAACTAAAAACAGAAACACCGCAAAAGTCGGCACATCAACTTATGTTAGATGGTTCGACGAGGAGTATGACGCTTCAACTAGAGAAATAGGGTATGAATTTTATCAGCCAACCTCTAGAGAACTAACAGGGCCGGCAATTGTTAAATGGGCAGACTTTGAAAACACTGCTATAGCCCAAACATTATCTTTGTTTAAGAAGAGTGCACCATTTAAAATCACAAATGAGTTAAATCTAAATCCAGAATCTGCACAATATTCTTATTTAAAACCCCAAACTGTGTACTTAGGAGCTTCTAATCGTATTGAATTAGCTCCCGATCTGCCCTCTAGTACACATAATTACATTTATACGTCTATCCTTAAATCCAACAAGGGCTTGGATCTCCCCGGCGATTCATCAGAATATAATTCAAATAAGAAAAGCAAGTTTTCACCAAATAAAGAAAAATTAAGAAACTCACTTATACAGTTGTACGCGAAACAGGGCGTGACAGTTGAGTTGGACGGATTCAAAACCAAAAATGAAAAAGATTTAGAAAAAATGTTAATGGCCGGCGTTGTTGATGAACGACCTGCAAAATCCAACGGAAAGGTCAAATTAAAAGATAAGAACAAAGAAACCAAACAAAAATTATCAGAGACTAAAAGTTTGGAAAACGATAATACTAATCCAAATAACATTTTAATTAATTTGGTTCAAAATCAAGATTCCAAACCAGAACAGAAAAAAATTGATGTTTCCAAATACATGTTGCAGAATTCAAAATTAAAAATCACCCAAGATGCTTTTAATAGCTTACCAAATCAAATTAAAGCTTTGTTAACATATTATACTTCAGATTTTAAAAACTTTGAAAAAAGATCCTCTACCACTTTGGACTCTTTCTCGGTACTTGATAGCAACCCGAATAAACATGTGGGACTTATGTATCACAGTTTCTTTCATATTATGGAGGTTCAGGTTTTAAAAGGGTATGAAAATAGTCTTAATACTCCAATATTTGAAACACTAACTAAAAACAACTTAGTTTCAGGCAAAATGCTTTGCCGAATTCAACCTTCTACAAAGTTCAGAGAGCTTGTACCAAGTTATGATTTAAACTTTCCTGTGATTAATGATATATTCATTTTGGACGCAACTGGAGTTTCAATGCCTGAGCAAGTTACAGAGAGACCGATTAGCAACAAACAAAATGAAGAAGTAGCTAGCCAAAGCACGTCTTCCAGAGCTAGCTTTGACTTAGAATTAAATGCACCGGCAGATGTCGCAACAGGCTATGAATACGCCGAGTCTAAAATTTCAAATACTAAGAAGAAAGTTCCAAGCTTCGACAAGGTTCAATTTGATAATCCGGTAAATACTGGCCCAATGCCACAAACCGGCGGCCCGGGCACGCTCGGAGGAGGATACTAAAATGGTTAACAACAAGTTTGGCCCACCCGGCCCACCAAATCAACCGCCACCGCCTCAAGGTGGCACAAGTAATATCGAGACAGATCCTGATGCGCAGGGAGTCCCACAAATGGGCCAACCCGGAGGAACTGAAAACGACCCCTCTAATACAAACCCGAATGCTTCTGCCGCAGGGAGCACAGACGAGACTGGTGGAAAAGCTGCTGGAAAAACAACAGGGCTTACTTTCCCCCCCGGAAACGGCTCAACGTATACTAATGACAATATATCGAATGCCGAATCCCCTTTACAGAAGCACTCTGATAAAATCCCCGGTGGATTTAAAGAGTCTGCAAAAGAGATGGTCGCGAAAGAACTCCAACAAATGCAAGAAGTGGAGCTTAAATGGGCCGAATTACAATCAGTAAATCTAGGTGAGATTCAACCACAAAATTATAAAGCATGCGGTGGTTATATAGGCAAAGAGGTCTTTTATGGCTTCCCACCAAGAGCTTTCTTGGGAAAAGCTGTCCCGGGATTAGGGATGCAGGAGATGTGGGCAGAGTTAACTACTCAAAAAACAGACCCCAACTCAGACGTGATCAGAGAATCTTTGGGAAAAATATGGACACCATTCGCCCCAATCGATGCAGTAGAAGAAGAGGTGTCCAATTTGGAAGATCGAATTGTCTATGCACAGCATCCAAAAGGTAAAGCTGCAGAATTTATAACTGCCGCCAATTCGGATGAAATATTTAACTACTCTTTTCCAAAAGAAATCATTGAAGGTGGAATTCCTTATGGAGATGCAACACAGACCACCTATTTTGTACCTCAAAAGAACAATTTAGATAGTGCAAAGAACTTTTCTTTTATTGATAAAACAGGTAGATTGGTTAATAAAGAAACAATTGTATTGTGGACAACAAAAAATCCATCTCAAGTTGATCGCACACAGCTTGGACTTGATGCTTTCTCAAATTTCGAGTTCAAACCGATGGTTGAAAAGATTATGACTGATCAATCCACCGGATGGAGAGCCAGAAAGAAACAAGATCACTTCTTCTTATATACGAAACCGTACGAGACAGGAGATCCCAAGGCACCAAATATCAACAACCACTTGCACGTCAATCAGAAATCTAATTACAATTTTTATTTAAAAGGTTTTGAAGAAGCAATTCAGTCAGAAGCTGTAGCTGAATCTATTTTGCCTAGCCTTCTTGTGACCGGCATTGAAGAAGCCATGCCTTCAACCGAAGATATTCTTGTACAAGGGCAGTTCGGAAATTTAGTTAACTATAATCACGATCTGGTATCCGATACTCACGATTTTGTAACTATGGGCGGCCTAGTAGAGGACGTGTTTATCGATGTTTTGGACAAAGACGAATCCAAAAAAGCTTATTCCAACGTCAGCAACAGTAAGACAGAGTTGGATAGGGGACAATATTTTGTTAAATGGACTGACGCATTGAAGCTTAAAAGTGGCAATTCTAAAAGAACCGAATTAAGTAACAAATACAGTACACAAATAATCCTGCAAGGCGGGAACTATTTTATGAATGATTTCGTAACTCGAAAAACTCAGTTCCCAATGAACAACACTCTAAGTATTGCATGCCCTCAGTCTCCAGCAAACTTGGCATCCCCTTGTCCAGACGGCGCATTCACCAAATTAGTTGACCTGCTTGACTTCTACGATCTGAGATATCCCGTTTTTAAGACAATCTCTCAGGTCGCAAATGGAGGACAGCCACCGATTGAAGATGCTACAATTGGCAACTTCGTTGAATCGAGCCGCTTTGATATGTACAATTACACCGCTAAGCAGAGACTGACAGGCCCCGAAGTCGGCGGCTTGACACAACCTTTTGTAACATATCCAGCAATTAATTTTTATAGTAGTTATGTTCCGTCAGGCGTCAAAGATTTTGCAGGCGAGATTTATCCACATGACTGGATCGATATGTTCGCGCAAAAAGGCTCTAGTCTCTTTAATTCAACAGAGGGCTTGGTAGCTTCCCCAACAAATTCAGATATTACATTTGGATATAGTTTTACCAAAGACAACTATGCTCCAACATCAGTTAATCGAATTGCGAGAGTTACAAAAGTTAAAGAAGCTTTGAACGATATGCTAGCCGAGAAAACCAGAAGCTATAGAGAAATTTTAGAAGGTAAAGTAGCTTGCACAGAATATGTTGGTTTCCGAGTAGAAAAAATTGGAATTACAGAGAACGCCGAAGGAGAGGAAGCGGAAACTGTATTGCAGAATTACTTGTTACCTTATCCAAAAGAGACAGTATTAGAATTTGTTGATACACAAGTAAAATACAACAAAGGTTACAAATATAAAATATATGCTTATTTAGCTATCTTTGGCACAGAGTATGAGTATCATTTCCCTCAAGCAGCCGCCGTTCCTTTCGAAGGATTAGACGAAGAAGATAAGCTTGATTACTGGTCTGATAAAATCTCTCACGAGCCAAGTCCAGATGAATATGAAGACGAAGAGGTTGACAACGCTGAGTTTGAAGGTCTTTCAGAAGCATATGGCGGTGGAGATTTCACTCCGGGTGCCATCGGCGCTAAGGTGATGGGAGCGATGAACAACTTAAATGACGCTATGCAGGAAATGCAAAACGCGGCTAACAATGTAGATAAGTTAGAACAAACTCAAAATCAAGCAGCCCCACCATTGCCAATGAGTTCCAAAGGATTAACGCAAATTAAGCAGCCTGTAAGAATGAATCAAGGCGGCGATAATGTTTATGCTCTTTTCCTTGATGTGATTTCTAGACCGTCACTGAAGATTGTTGAGATTCCATATTATGATACACCAGTCCTCAGAGTTATGGATCGTCCGCCAATCGCACCAAACGTGGAGATCATTCCATACAGAGGAAAGAACGACAACTATTTGATCAACTTAGAACAAGGAATAGGTAAGCAGTTAGCTGTGCCACAGCCTATCTTCCCAGAAGATGCCGGCCTGTTCTATAAACAGTATGAGGCACAATACCCATCTTTGACCGATTCTCCGGCAGCAGTATATCTAGCTGGCGGATTGGCAGCATTGTCCGGCCAACAGGTGCCATCTGATGTTAGTGTTATCGAAACGATTCGCGACATCTTTACAGAGAAGCCAATAGAATATAGTAACGACGATCCTCCAGCCACTTATCAAATTTTTAGATTGGAGTCTGCGCCCACTTCTTATTTAGATTTCGCAAACGGCGATTATTTAGAAATTGAGTCTAATGGAGTAACATCTGTCTCATTCAGGCCCGGAGAGATGGGAAGAATCCGTCCAAATAAGAAATATTACTACACTTTTAGAACATTAGATATTCATGGCCAAATTTCAAACCCAACTCAGATCTATGAAGTTCTGTTAGTAGATGACTCCGGAGCCGTTTATTTAGATGTAAGAGGTTATGAATTTCCGAAAGCTGAAAGAAACTATAAAAAAGGCTTGAAGAGATTCTTGAGCGTTGCGCCAACTATGGAGCAGACTGCTTGGACTCCAAAAACAAATTCAGACGGAGAAATTGAAAGATACCAAAGCAAAGATGTAAAGATTGGTAGAGAAGAGGGTTCCTTATTCGACAGCGGAAAGAAATATAAAATAAGAGTGACGTCAAAGAAAACTGGCCGAAAGATAGATTTCAACTTAAAGTTCATAACATCAAGCAAGATGACACCAGAAGAAATCGAAGCGTTCTGGAAACAACCTCTTTCAGGAATTGAAGCAGCTAAACAAGCTTTGGAAGACTCGGTAGAAAATGTACAGGCGGCAACTGAAGGGATTCAAAATGTAATATCAAATGCAGCCGCCTCATTGGGCCTTCCTCCTCTTGGCGGAAGCTCTGGAAACGGTGGTGGAGGTTCCACCGGTGGAAATTATTAATATGAATGTGAATAAAAAGCATATTCCATTACAGCAAACTACTTATTTTGTGTTAAAGTAAGGAAATTATAGCACTATTTAGATAAACGGAGATTTAACTATGGGATTTTTGGATAACAGCGGCGATATTATTTTAGATGCCGTGTTAACTGACACAGGAAGAATGAGATTGGCAAGAGGCGATGGCTCTTTTAAAATTGTCAAGTTCGCTCTTAGCGATGATGAAATCAACTACGAACTTTATAGAAACAGTAACCATGCAAATGGTGCTCACCCTAGCGGTTCTGCTTACTACGACTTGGATATTTTGCAAACTCCTGTTTTAGAAGCTTTCACGAACAATACATCGTTAATGAAGTCCAAGCTCGTTTCAATCCCCAGAACAAATCTTTTGTATCTTCCGATCCTAAAGCTTAATGAAACTCGCGGTGACCTCACTAGAAATGCTACTGCTGCACAAGCAAACGGATTTTTTGTGATCGCAGTAGACTCAGATACAACCCGAGCCCACGACGCTAGCACAAACGCTGGTCTTTTTGAGACCACAAACGGTACCATCAACGGTATCACCGGCGACGGTGCGATTATTAGAGTTGATCAAGGTTTGGACACTGCAGATATTTCTCCACGTCGCGATCTAGATGCAGACTTAGTTGAGACACAATTTATTATTGAGATGGATAACAGACTAGGTTCTCTTGTTCCTTCTTCAGCAACATCTCGACGAGCCGCAGCGCCCGCAACACCAGCATTTATCGATGACGATAACATTGCTGCATATAATCTTTCTCTTAGAACCGATACTGCTTTCGTGACTAGAAACACAAGCAAGGAAACAAAAGGCTCTGGAACACCAGAGACTCTAGAGGGTCCAAGAGGAACAACTTTCCAATTCAAAATCAAATCTTCAGTACAACTGCAAGATGGAAACAAACTGTTCGAGAAAATTGGTGTAATGAATGCGTCTTGGACGCCTACCGGCGTAGCAGCTATGACTGTTCACTACATTGATACAATAGTACGTGTATCCGGCGGAACAACAGGATATAGAATCGACATTCCAGTTAGATTTATTAAAAAGGCATAATAGGTAAAAAACATGGCAACACAATTTAAAGCAATTGGCAATAATGATGTAACTAAGACGAAAACGCTTATTCATGAAGCGATTCCTCTTACAGGAACATTAGTTTCGGGAACTTATGGCAAAGCGCCATATGCAGGCTTAGGTAGCGAAAGAAACATTAAGAACTTTTCCCATGGAATGTTCCAATCTGTTTTTGACTATCCACACCTTAGCTCTTCCGCTAATCATCTTTTCGACGTTACATTTGGTTACAACACTAATTCACCAATGTCGGGAACATCGGCGAGAGTTCAACAAGAGAAAAAGATTAACATCTACAATCAGATGGCTCAGGTTCTCATGGGACACGACATTACTGGTGGGATTAAAAACTTTACTTGGGGGCCAAATGGTAAAGAAATGAACTCTTGTTTCTTTGTCAACTTCTCCCGCTTGTTAACAAAAGACGAGATTAAAAAAGGTTCCTTCGAAATGCTTATTGGTACAGGTTCTGCTGCTGAGCCGTTTGGTGATACCACCACTGGTGCCGGCGGCCTAGGCTTCACTGTTGTTAAGCGACCAGCTTCTGCAGCAGGTATTGACAGCTTTTACACAGATTCTCCAGCCGGAGAGTATGCGTTACTGTCTTCATCAAAAAACCAAAATGCTGGATTACTTTTTTATCAAGCAGGGATCGCAGTTCTTACATCTTCTCTTTTGATCGCTCAATCGGGAAATGCAAACTTCACCCCAGCCGCAGCAGGAATCCTTCAGCTTTCCGGTGCAGCTTGGAACACCACCGTAGGCGGTGCTGAAATGATTCAGGCAATTATGACCGGATCTTCGATTACAGCTTCCTGTAATGAGTTCCGACACCGTTTGAAGAATGTTAAGTTCAACAACACAACCGAACTGCACTCTACAATATACTATATCCGTGCTCACCACAACGAGTTCAACTATAGTGGAAATCCAACATACCTTTCTGGATCTAAGATTCGTGTGAAAACTTCAACGACAGAAGAACCAGTATCGTATATCACAACTGTTGGTATGTATTCTGCAGATAATGAGCTTATGGCTGTTGCAAAACTTTCTGAGCCGATTAAGAAGACACCAAACACGGATCTAACGTTACGTGTTAGACTGGACTATTAGAGGCATACTCCTCTAAGGGAGATAATATGCCTTATTATAGATTTAAAGAAACAGACATTTTCCACAACGTACTTAAGACACATCCAAAAACTGTGTTTTCGATATACGGAGGAAGAGTCTTTTACAATAACTCTTATGTCGAATCGGGCTCTTTCACAGGTTCAGTTGCTGCTCCAACTGGAACGGTTAGTTTGTTTGAGCAGAACGTTGATAGAACAAAGGTTAACACTTCTGCACCAGATTTTCCGGGGACAGTCAATTATCGTAGACTGAATGGCCAAGGTGCCGGCCCAGATTACATTTTTCCGTTTGTTTCAAAAACAGGCGAGATGACAACATTCAAGACGATTAGCACAGGTTCGTTTAATGAAGCTCTGTATGGAGATCGACTTTATGGCCCAGCTATGCTAACAGCTAGCATTTCTAGAGAATACTTCTCACAAGACACAAGATGGGGACATGGTGCGCTTTATTCCGAGACTATACACTCAGAAGCTTCAGGATCTGCTCCAAATCGTTTTACTATTGAAAATGTGTCGCCAGATAACTACCCAAAAGTTAAAAACAAGACTGTCGATATCTCAGTATCTTCGTCACATTTGGATGCTTTAAGAAATACATTTGATTATTATACTTATCTTAGTCCACACTTTGCTTATTCTGCCTCACATGCAGCTTGGAATTTTGGAACTTATGACAAGGGTCATCAAGAATTAAACCTGATTAGTGTTCCTTCTATCTTTTTTGGATCATCAATTAAAAAGGGAAGCGTGCATTTAAAGTGGTACGTCAGTGGAACGCTGATGGCAGAGTGTCATGACCGTGAACAAAACGGAGAGCTTATTCAAGTCAGTGGCTCAGGCTCCCCAGCAGGCTACGATTCGGCAACTGGAAGTGTTGCAGGAGTTGTGTTATATAATGAGGGTTTCATGGCTCTAACGGGCACATGGTCGCTTAATGACGACTATACAGACAAGTTTCGTCACGCTGCTGGAACACCAAAGTCAGCAGAGTCTCCAAGATGGACTTATTTTGGTGTCGGAGCTAACGATAACTCCGGCTCTGTTGTTCATTCAGTATCCCACAATGTATCTTCGAGTTTCGTAATTGAGTTTGAAGGAACTCAAAATGTACCAGTGATGACTCTTATGGCTCACGCACCAAAACGTGATTTAAATCATTCAAACAATCCAACTTTTATTAGTGGAAACTTAAATGCAAATAGAAAATTATCTAAAGGCTCTGCACTTCCTTTCTTAACAAGCTCGATACAATATAAAGAAGACGACTTAACTCAAATTAGAAACGTGGTTAGTAGTTCATTTAAAGATCACACCGGAAGTTTTGACAAAACTACGTATATTTCTCAGGTAGGAATATATGATGAAAGCCGAAACTTAATTGGTATCGCAAAACTGGCCAATCCAATCAAAAAAACTGAACAAAGAGAATATACATTTAAACTTAAGCTCGATATCTGATATAATAGTATATATGATTTTAGGTTTAGATGTATCCACTTCGATCACAGGCGCTACCGTTTTAGATGATAACGGAGAGATTATTTATTGTGAAGCATGGGACTTCCGCAATAAGAGAAAGTATCCAACACTTTTTCAAAAAGCTCAACAATTTCAAAGAGAACTTGAAAACTTACATCAGATTAAGCGATTCAAGATTGACGAGGTTTTCATTGAACAATCCTTGCAAGCATTCCGCCCCGGATTCTCTTCTGCAAAAACTATCTTGACTTTAGCTAAATTTAATGGTATAGTATCTTATATCTGTGAAAAATGCTATCTTAAGCCTCCTGAATTTATTGGTGCTTCCACTGCAAGAAAGATTTGTGGGATAAAAGTAGAGAAAGGAAAAAAGGCAAAAGAAGTAGTTTTAAATTTTTTACTTGACAAAGAGGATTCTTTTAATATAGAATATACAAAGCACGGTAACCCTACACCGGGATCTTATGATCGTGCAGATTCTTATATTATAGCGAAAGCAGGATGGATAAACTTAAAATCTTAAAAAACATATTGGGTAAGACCTACAATTCCGGAGACGAAAATCTTTATTCGTGTCCTTATTGTAAGCACCATAAAAAGAAGCTTTCTGTCAATGTTGACAAAGACTTCTTTAAGTGTTGGGTTTGCGACATGAGCGGGAGAACTGTGCGTCGTTTGGTTCGCCGGTTTGGTACGTTTCAACAGTTGCAGGAGTGGGATAAATTAAGTGGTAAAACAGACATATCGACTTTTGATGAGATCTTCGATTTTAAATACACTCCAGATCCCTTACAAAGAATATCAATTCCAGATGAATTCGTAACTTTAACTGGCAAAAGCCAGCCCACATCCTCAACGCACGCTATGAAATACTTGGAGAATAGAGGAATCACCTCTAATGACATGTTACGTTGGAAAATGGGGTATTGTGTCAGAGGACAATATGAGGGCCGTATTGTTATACCATCGTTTGATGAAGAAGGGTATATAAATTATTTTGTAGCTAGAGCTTATGACAGTAATTGGCGCAAGTACATGAACCCATCTCTTTCAAAAGATATCGTTTTCAACCAGTTATATGTTGATTGGGACTCTGATATAGTATTGGTAGAGGGCGTATTCGATGCAATCAAAGCAGGAACCAACTCTATTCCGCTTTTGGGTTCAACATTAAGAGAAAACTCAAAGCTTTTCCAAGAAATAGTCAAAAATGACTCATCAGTATATCTAGCTTTAGATCCAGATGCAGAAAAGAAGACTTTAAGAATGATAAAGATCTTGTTGAGTTACGGCATAGAAACATATAAAATAGACATATCCGGCTACGAAGATGTCGGAGAGATGTCAAAAGAGGAGTTCTCGGTCAGAAAATCACAGGCCAAGACAATCAATCCAGAAATGTTCTCAATGGAACAGGCGCTAAATACATTATAGAGGTTTAATTTGAAGTTCGCACACATAGCGGATACACATATCCGCAATTTAAAATACCATTTTGAGTACCGAGCGGTATTCGAGAAGATGTACGAGGAGTTACGTAAAGAAAACGTAGACTGTATTGTACATTGCGGTGATCTTGCTCATACAAAGACTCAGCTAAGTCCTGAGTATTTTGAAATGGCAACTAACTTTTTGAGGTCACTTGCTGATATTGCACCAACTTACATCATTCCCGGAAACCACGACGGGAATCTCAAGAATAGTAATCGCCAAGATGCGATCACGCCAATCATTGACGCACTGGAACACCCAAATTTACACCTTCTTAAAGATTCTGGTGAAGTCTCGTTAAACGACGACTTTACTTTGAATGTCCTTTCTGTTTTCGACGAAGATAATTGGACAAAACCAAGTGATGACAGCAAAATTAATATTGCTTTATATCACGGCTCTATCAGTGGCTGCAAAACTGATCTTAACTGGACAATGGAGTATGGAGAAAATGACATTACAATTTTTGAAGGACACGATTTTGCCCTTCTTGGAGACATTCATAAAACTGATCAAGTCCTTGATCAGGACGGTCGCATCAGATATTGCGGTTCGACTGTTCAGCAAAATCATGGAGAGACTAACGATAAAGGCTTTCTCGTCTGGGACATAGAAAATAAAGATAAGTTCTCAGTTAAACACGTTGTGTTAGAGAATCCAAAACCCTTTATTACAATCAACTTAACCCCGAAGGGTCGTTTGCCTAAAAAGCTTAACGTACCATCGGGATCTCGCATTCGCGTTGCTGCTAACAACAACATCCCACTTGATGTTTTACGGAAAGCTATGGATGTGGCAAAAACAAGATTCAAACCAGAATCGCTTACGTTTTTAAATCGCGCAGCCGGAGATCGAGGAAGTGTTGAGAGCTTGACAGAAGCATTGAAGAAGGAAGACCTTCGCGATGTAGCAATTCAAGAAAAGTTTATTAAAGAGTATCTCAAAGATTATGAACCAGAAGTAGAGGTTCTTGAGCGTGTCTTTGATTTCAATGGACAATATAATACGCTCGCTGTACAAGAAGAGGAGGTCGCACGTCATGTTGAGTGGAAACTCGAATCTATGGAATGGGACAATCTTTTCAACTACGGCGAGGGTAACAAAATAGACTTTACAAAGTTGAACGGTATCGTCGGCATCTTTGGAAAGAACTATTCTGGTAAATCCAGTATTGTTGACTCCCTCTTGTTTGCTTTATATAACTCTACTTCCAAGAGAAATAGAAAGAACTTACATATTATTAATCAAACAAAAGAAGAGTGTGCAGGAAAACTAAACATTCGAGTTGGAAATAAAATATATACAATTCAGCGATTAGCTGAGAAGTATGAAAAGCGTCTTCACGGAAAGACAACCATGGAAGCTAAGACCGATATTGAATTCAGCACATCAGATGAAGTAACCGGAGAAGAAGTAAGCTTAAACGGATTAACTAGAAATGACACAGACAAGAACATTCGTAAGATTTTTGGAACAATGGACGACTTTCTTTTGACTTCAATGTCTTCACAAATCGATTCATTGGCCTTCATTAAAGAAGGTTCAACAAAGCGAAAAGAGATACTTGCGAAGTTTCTTGACTTAGAAATCTTTGAAAAGAAGTACAGAATGGCCAAAGACGACGTAGCAGACCTCAGAGGGGCTCTAAAACGCCTTGAGGAGCGCGATTTCGACACAGAGGTAACAGAAGCCGAAGAAGAGCTTTCGGCCAATACAGCGGCAACCAAGAAGCATAAGAAGACTTGCGAAGTTGTCAAGCTTGAACTGTCTGAGCTTAAAGATGACCTTACGGAGATCCAAACAGCAATAAATGCAACGCCCGCACAGATTATCAATATTGAAAAAATAACTAAAAACTTAGAAGACAAAAAACAGGACTTTATTAATTGCGGAGAATCTATTTTAGATCACAAAGCTGCGATTAAACAAAAGCAAGCAATTCTTGGAAAGATAGTGGAGTTTTTACACGGCTTCGACATCACAAGTTTGATGAACAAAAGAGAGGTTATCGTTTCAAAAAGACGAGAGCTTGAATCGATTATGAATGAAATCAATCTTGAGCAAACAAAACTAAAAAGCAACAGAAAAAAGCTTCAACTTTTAGAAGAAGTACCTTGTGGTTCTGAATTTTCTCATTGCAAATTTATTCACGATGCTTATGTTGCTAGAGACAAGGTTGATGTCATCGGAGATCTTATCGATGAGTTAAAAGAAAAAGATGAAGTCATCGAAGGCGAGATAGAGAAGTTAGATCCAGACAAAGTAGAAGAGCACATTGCAAACTACAATCAAGTTCTTAATAGACAGACAAATTTGAATGGACTTATTTCAAAGCTAGCGATGTCGATTGAGCAGAACAGGACTCACCAGAAACTGTTAAAGCACGAGATCGAAGCTTTAGAAGAACAAGTCGAAGAATATAACGACAACAAAGAGATGATAGAGAACTTAGAAAACCTTCTAATCTCCAAAGAAAAGATGGAAGAAGAGATCTCAGAAAAAAACGATGTATTAGAAGAATGTGAGAATAACTTGTTAACTCTTTATAAAACAAACGGATCATTAGAGCAGCAGTTAGAAAACTTACAAGAATCCAAAAACGAGCTAGCTCAGCTTCGTGAGGGTTATGCCGCATACGATTTGTTTATGAAGTGCATGCATCCAAATGGAATTCCATACGACATTATTAAAAGAAGGTTACCTCTTATTAACGAAGAGGTTGCAAAGATTCTAACAAATGTTGTCGACTTTGAAGTCTTCTTTGAGGCCGATGGCAACAAACTTGAGATCTTTATTAAGCATCCTCGTTACGATGCTCGACCAATCGAATTAGGTTCAGGGGCAGAAAAGACAATTGCTGCTATGGCAATACGTTTAGCTCTTCTTGGAGTATCTAGTTTGCCTAAGCCAGACATCTTTGTTTTGGACGAACCCGGAACGGCTCTTGATGAAGATAACATGGAGGGCTTTATAAAAATTCTAGATATGGTAAAATCATCATTTAAGACCGTACTACTTATATCACACTTAGACTCATTAAAAGACTGCGTTGATACAACAATCGACATAGAAAGACAAGATGGGTTTGCTTACATAAACCAATAGGAGAAAACTATGACACAGTTAAAAGCACATTTAGATAAATTTTTAGAGAGATGGACATCCCGCAAACTTATGGTTTGGGGTACAGCAACAGCATTCTTGGCATTTGATAAGCTCGGCCCTGATGAATGGGTTGCTGTTTCACTAGCGTACATTGGAATTGAGGGCCTTGCTGACATCGCAACGAGGTGGAAGCATGGCGACAATCGATGAGTTGGTTAGCATTAAAACATGGTTTGCAAAAGGCTTGGCTCTGGTGCAGACACAATTGGAAAGTTGTTGCTTTATTAGTGTACACTATTCTTCTTTACTTGTTGTTTAGTAAGAACGCGAGAAACGCAAAATCTGTTCTTGAAGAAACAAGGAACGCCCATAAGGCTGAAATTGATTCTTTAAAGAAGTCGCATTCTTCAGAACTACAGAAGCGAGACGAGAATCTTAAGAAATATCAAGAAGTTATAAAGCAGATTGAACAAGAGTATGCAGAAAGAAGGGAAGCTTTATCAGCAGCTAAAAAGAAGCAAGTCAAGGATATTGTTGATAAACATGGAGATGACCCTCAAAAATTAGCTGAACTTGTAAGAGACAGCTTCGGCTTTGAGATTCACGTAGGAGAGGACGATGAATAAGATCACAGCTTTAGTTTTATTGTTTTTTATTCCAGCCATTGCGCTAGCAGATCCACAGATCGCACCTTTGAATAAATATCAAAAGGCACCGTTCTCCGGAGTCTTATACAATTCAGAGGCAATTGCCGAAATGGTTGCTTGGAAAGATACTTTAATCCAACAACACCAGCTAGCTTTAGATCAATTAAGAGCTAGTCTAAATGCCGAGTGTAGCCTTCAAGTTAATAATCTTCAAGCAGAAGTCGATGCATGTAATGATCGTTATGGCGAAATGCTCGGAATTAAAAATCAGCAGATTATAAAACTTGAAGAATTAGCTTTAGAGCGTTCAAATTCTTATTCAGTTCTATGGCTTGGTGGCGGAATTATTATTGGAGTATTGACAACCATTGGGATTGTTTATGTCACAAAATAATGTGGGCTCTGCTTTTTATATTGTTATGGCCATCTCCCGAACTTAGCCAGACAGTTTATAATAGAGGTCATGATCTAGGCCCTCTTGCTGAATTACATTATTATGGTGCTGACGATTTTTGCTCTGTACAGCCTCGTCCGTTATATTCAGGAGAGCTAGAAGGGCTCCCTCTTTATAAAATATTTTACAACGAGCTTACGAATCTGGTTGGTTTTGAGTTTCGGATACTTTACAACACACAGGCCCCGTATAGTATCCCCGGTTGCACCCCACCCAACACACCTGAATGTGCAGCACCCCTTAGCTATAACTACAGTGGCTATTCCATTGTTATTACTCAGGAAGAAAAATTCTTGTTTGAAATCTCGAAATACAACCCTCAGCAAACTATTTATTACTAGCAAAATAGGGACCAAAAATGCATGGCAACAAAAGGATTCAGACCGGGCGTAGGCAATATTGCCAATTATACCGAGGGCAAACTTAAACAAAAAATAAGTCAGTATTCCACTGGCGGCACTACCGACGTATCCAATCTCACAACTAAAATCTCCAGTTCATATGATGACCATAACAATTTAGCTGGAGACTTAGTTATCGAAAAGACATTAAACGTGTCTGGTAACTTTTCGACTGCCGGCAATATCTCCGGTTCTGGCAAAGGTTACTTTGAAAAAGATGTAGAGGTAGCTGACAATCTTTTGGTTTCTGGTTCTGGAACTTTTGTTGGCAACCTGTCAAGCTCCGGAAAAGCTTACTTTGAAAAAGATGTAGAGGTCGCTGATAATCTTTCGATCTCAGGTTCGGTTACCATCGGCCCGGATGCTGATGGCACCGACCGTACAATCACATTTGGACACTCGACTCTAAAGACCACAATCGGTATCGACGACAGCGGAGATGTTTTCGCTATTAATACCGATGACGCATTTGAAGCCGCAAACGATTTACAAATAGATGCAAGCGGACATGTTACATTAGGCAATGGCAATCTTGTCATCGGTGCCGATGCGGACGGAACGGATAGAACAATCACATTTGGGCACTCTACTTTAAAATCAACAATCGGTATTGATGATAGTGGTGACGTCTTTGCTATTAATACTGACAACGCTTTTGAGGCAGCTAACGACCTGCAAATTGATACTAACGGAAATGTTAGTTTAGGTAATGGTGGAATTAGCGTTGCTGGAAACATCTCAGGCTCAGGCAAAGGTTATTTTGAAAAGGACGTTGAGATAGCTGACAATCTAAAAGTCACAGGCTCCGCAACAGTCGGATCTCTTGTAGCTAACGGGGTCATCTCCGGTTCTGGTAAAGCATATTTTGAGAAAGACGTCGAAATCGCCGACGACTTAAAAGTTACAGGCAGTGCAACTATTGGTGGGGATCTCACAGTCAACGGGACAACAACAACCGTTAACTCTACAACAGTGACAATAGACGACCCAATCTTCACTCTTGGTGGCGACACAGCCCCCGGTTCAGATGACAATAAAGATCGAGGCATCGAATTTAATTGGCATAACGGATCCGCAGCGAAAGTTGGCTTTTTTGGTTTTGATGACTCAACAGGTTATTTTACTTTTGTTCCCGATGCATCAAACTCTTCAGAAGTTTTTTCAGGGACAAAGGGGACCGTTGATGTTGGAGGGCTTATCGTTTCCGGTATTATTTCTGGTTCTGGCAAAGCATATTTTGAAAAAGACGTGGAAATCGCCGACAATCTTTTAGTTACAGGCTCTGCAACCGTTGGGTCTCTCGTCGCCAACGGCATTATTTCTGGTTCCGGTAAAGCATATTTTGAAAAAGATCTTGAGATTGCCGACAATCTTTTAGTTACTGGTTCTGCAACCGTTGGGTCTCTTGTAGCTAACGGAATCATCTCTGGTTCTGGTAAAGCATATTTTGAAAAAGATCTTGAGATTGCAGATAATCTTTTAGTTACAGGCTCAATTACATCAAAAGGTAATGTAGTTGTTGGCGCAGATGCAGACGGGACAGACAGAATAATAACTTTTGGTCACTCAACTTTAAAATCTGTGATTGGGATCGACGATAGCGGTGACGTCTTTGCTATCAACACAGACAATGCTTTCGAAGCAGCTAACGACCTGCAAATTGATACGAACGGAAATGTATCTTTAGGTAACGGGAACCTTGCTATTGGGGCCGATGCTGATGGCTCAGATAGAACAATTACCTTTGGACACTCCACATTAAAGTCTGTTATCGGTATTGACGACAGCGGTGATGTTTTTGCAATCAATACGGACGACGCCTTTGAGGCTGCCAATGACCTACAGATTGATGCTTCTGGCGAGGTTACTCTAGGTAATGGTGGGCTCAGCGTTGCAGGAAACATTTCTGGTTCCGGAAAGGCATACTTTGAGAAGGACGTTGAAATAGCTGACAACCTTAAAGTCACAGGATCGGCAACAATCGGCTCAGCGGCCACAAATACATTTTCAATAGACACTGCCGGTCGAGTGTCCGGATCTGCCGGAGCTATCTTTGAAGGAGACATTGTTACAGCAGATAACATCGCAGCCACTGGTTCGATAACTGCCGGCACAGGCTTTACGCTTGGTACCGACGCCGATGGAACTGATAGAATAATCACTTTTGGACACTCAACTCTAAAGTCGGTAATTGGTATCGATGATAGTGGCGATGTCTTTGCTATCAACACGGATGATGCCTTCGAGGCCGCAAACGACTTGCAGATCGATGCTAACGGACATGTAACACTGGGCAACGGTAATCTTGTTATTGGAGCCGATGCCGATGGCACAGACAGAACAATCACGTTTGGACATTCTACTTTAAAATCGACAATTGGTATCGACGACAGCGGCGACGTGTTTGCTATTAATACCGACAATGCCTTCGAGGCAGCGAATGATCTACAAATTGATGCAAACGGGAATGTTAGCTTAGGTAACGGAGCATTGTCGGTTGCAGGTAACGTTTCTGGTTCTGGTAAAGGTTATTTTGAAAAAGATGTCGAAATTGCTGATAATCTTTTTGTTTCAGGTAATTTAGGCGTAGGAACGTCGAGTACCCTTTCGGCTTCAATTAATACTAATGGAAATATTAGAGATGTTAAATATTCAAACGGTGCTGGTGCAAGATCTTCTTTGAGATTAGCAAAAGCAAAAGGGTCTGAAGCTTCCCCTGCAGTTGTAACAAACGCACATTCGGTCGGTCAGGTTGAATTTTCAGCTTTTGATGGTGCAAATTATGTTGAGTGTGCTAGCATTGTAGCTAAGATCTCTGGAACCCCCGGTGCCGATGACATGCCGGGAGCCTTACATTTCGCTACAACAGCAGATGGAGCCAAAGAAGTCAGCGATAGAATGGTGATCACAGAAGCTGGAAATACATATTTTAGTGGAAATGTAAAGATCGCCGATGATCAGAGGTTGTTTTTTGGTACCGAAAACGAATGCTTTATTGAGTATGACGAAAACAATTCCGACTTCCTTGTTATCTCAGGTTCGGATGCAGGGATGGTTCTTTCGGGATCGACAGTACAAATTAGAGGAACACTAGAAGGTGCGTCTCCGTTGATGATCGCCGGAGGCGTTGAAATGGTGGCATCGTCGAACGGAGGAGAAACTTCCTTTACGTTTGGAGACGGACCATTTGAATTTAGTGGTTCCTTTATGGCACTAGCTAATGAAAGATGGTTACATTTCGGAAATATGCATCATTGTGGATTACGATGTGCTTCTGGAAGTTGGGATGATTCTTGGTTTGATATGTCTGGCTCAAACATTTGCCTTTCTGGTTCTTTAATTTCAACAACTGGCAAGATTGGTGTGGGGATAACTTTAGAATCTGATGGGATTACTCACGGAATCACGCTTCCAAACACAACCGGAGTCACTGGTAAAGTAAAAGCGAATGCTTATACAACATACTCATCTGCACGATATAAGAACAACATTAAACCAATTCAAAATGCCTTAGACACTCTTTGCAGCATCGAAGGGGTCACTTATCGATGGAAATCCAGTGACTTAGAAGATATCGGGTTCATCGCTGAAGATGTTGGAAAAGTAATGCCAGAAATTGTAGAATGGGAATCTGATGGAGTCAACGCACAGTCGATGGATTACACTAGAATAACCCCAGTTTTGGTCGAAGCTGTGAAAGAACAGCAGACTCAAATAAAAAAACAAAAAAAATTAATAGAGCAACTTTTTGAAAAGATTGAAGAACTTGAAAAAGACTCTTAAATACCCCTTTTCACCCTGAATAAATGCCGTCCTTTTTACTATTTATCTTTAGTCGGGGGGCATTTCAATTTAGTCTAAGAATAACACGTTTATTCCGGATTAGATTGGTGCGTCTCCGCACATAATTAGACAAAAAGGAGAAATTAATTATGGCAACAGGGGATCCTACCGTATATTCATCTTACGGTAATTACATTAACCTACAAGACCTCTCATCTTCCGCTCAAGCAATTGGTGCTGGATCTGGTGAGTTAGGTGTTATTTTCTTATCTGCAAGCGTATTGCACTTAGGCCAAACTGGTTCCGCCGCAGGCGTAACCGTTGCAGCCCGCAATATGTCTCTTCCAGATCACGACGGCTCAGCCGTCGGACTTTCACTTGGTGGCGTGCTCGTTACGGCGACTGCTGCTGAGTTGAACAAACTTGATAACTGCACAGCTACTACAGCAGAACTCAACTACGTTGACGTTACGCCCGGAACAGCAGCAGCTACCAAGGCTCTCGTTCTTGACGCAAGCAAGAACATTGCAACGATTGGTACAGTTGGTTGTGGTGCTATCACTTCCACAGGTGCATCGTCGTTCGCACAAGGTACTTTTTCTGGACGCATCATCAGCGATGACGCAACAGAAGCTACTACTACAACAGACGGCTCACTTCAAACCGATGGTGGTTTGAGTGTTGCAAAGAGCGCGGTTGTCGGTGACGACCTCGACCTCTTGTCTGACGGCTGTATCGTTAACTTCGGTGCATCCAAAGACATCAGTCTTACACACACAGCCGATACTGGCTTAACTATGGCAGGTGCCCATGCAAATGGTACTAACCTTAAACTTAACAATACTGCTGGTGACGGTGACTGTCGCGTTGAATTACAACTTGATGGTACAACTCTTTGGTCCATGGGTGTAGAAGATGGTGATAGCGACAAGTTCGTAATCGAAGACGGCGCAGGCGCACTCGGTGCAGATCCTGCATTCGAGATTGCTGCTGACAAGTCGGCTAAATTCTTCGGCACATTGGAGGCTACAACCTCCTTCACAATCGGTAGTGCCGCTCTTACAGAGGCTGAGCTTGAGATGCTTGATGGTATCACAGCCGGTACAGTTGCTGCTTCTAAAGCAGTTGTTGTTGACTCTAACAAAGACGCTGCTTCTTTCCGTAACCTTACTGCTACAGGCGCTGTGACTGCTGGTAGTTTCGTAATTGGCTCCGCTGACATCAGCGAAGCTGAGCTTGAGACTATTGACGGTGTTACTGCTGGTACAGTTGCTGCTTCTAAAGCAGTTGTTGTTGATAGCAACAAGGACATTTCTAGCTTCCGTCACCTCACCGCCGCAGGCGCTGTGACTGCTGGTACTTCGTTCATCATCGGTTCTGCCGATCTTAACGAGACCGACATGGAGAAGCTCGATGGTATCACTGACGGTACTGGTGCTGCAAACAAGGCTCTCGTCCTCGACGGTAGCCGCAACGTTGGCAACATCAACATGCTTACCGCTTCTTACGCTCGCATTGGCGAGCTTGACGTTGACTTGATTAACACAATTAACAAGACCGAGACTACTCTCGAAATCCTTGACAAACTTATTATTGTTGCTTCCGGTTCCAACGCTGCTAACTCTGATGCTGCTGGACTTCAGTTCGGTTCCATTTCTGGAACAGACAACGTTGCTTCGTTACTTTACGACAACGCCAACTCCGCTATCGACTTTAACATCGGTGGCACAACAGAGGTTCGTCTTGCTGACGGTGTATTCCGTCCTGAGACAGACAACGATGTTGACCTTGGTGCTTCTGGTGCTGAGTTCAAAGATCTTTACATTGACGGTGTTGCTTATGTTGATACTCTCAACGCAGACGCTCTTGGTGCAAACCTTGACCACGCTAACTACAACTCGACAAATGTTGATATCGACTCCGGTGCAATTGACGGCACTATTATCGGTGCAGCTTCCGCTGCTGCCGCTACGGTCACTACTTTATCTTTGACAGAAATGGGTGCTAACTGGACTAACGCCAGCCGCACTGTTGCTGACATGGGTGTAGTAACAACAATGGACCTCAATGGTGGTTCGATTGACGGTACTACAATTGGTGCGGCTTCCGCAACAACAGGTGTTTTCACAACACTTACCGCCAACACATCCGTGCTTCCAGACTCTTCTGGTGGTGCTGACCTTGGTTCTACATCTGCTGAATGGGGTGACCTCTTCATTGCTGATGACAAGAAGATCCAACTTGGTTCTGGTCAAGACTTCACAATGGAGTATGACGAGGATGGTGACGACGTAGCTCAGTTCGCTGGTGCTAACATGCGTCTTGGTCACGGTGCAGCCACAGAACTTCAGTTCCGTGACTCTGCTCTCAAGGTTTACTCTTCGGCTGACGGTCAACTTGACCTTGAAGCTGATACTGAGCTTGAGATCACTGCTCCAACATTGGACGTTGACGCTTCTACTGCTGTTGCAATTACTTCGCCTAGCGTTGTAGTCGACAGCGGCACAAGTGACAAGCCAGTTCTTGAAATCAAGAACACTAACGCCGATGCTAACCCGGGAACTTTGAAGTTCAACAAGGACAGCGCATCTCCAGCAGATAACGATGAACTTGGTGAGATCGAATTCTACGGTGATGACGATGGTGGTACTGCCACTATGTTCGCTAAGATGGTAGTTTCTTCCACTGACGTTTCTAACGGTTCAGAGGACGGCGAAATTGCTTTCAAGATCCGCGCAGCAGGCGCAATCAAAGAGATTTCCATGGGTGGAGGCGCAGGTCTCACACTTCCAAACGACAGCACTTACGGTGTTGTTAAGGCTCACTCTTTGGTAACATATTCTGACGAAACCCTTAAGACTAATATCCAACCTCTTGACTCTGCTCTTGAGATGGTTAGCAAGTTGCAAGGTGTATCCTACGACTGGAAGTCTGATGGCTCCTCGGACGTTGGTTTCATCGCTCAGGATGTTCAAAAGGTTATCCCACAGGTTGTCTACGGCAACACTGAGGGTGATTACGCTCTTGACTACTCTAAAATGACTTCGATTCTTGTCGAAGCTATGAAAGAGCAACAAGCACAAATCAACGATCTTAAAGCCCAATTGGACAAGTAAGATTGTATAAAATAGTCGTTTAGTTTCGATTAATCGATAAGAGATGCCCCGTTCAGGTTTCGACTTGGGCGGGGCATCTTGCTTTTAACAAAATCATAATTATACTATATAATAATATACGATGAAGAAACACGACGATCCAAACTACATTGCAAAGGTTGAAAAAGCCATCGCACAGAAATACGGCCAAGAAACTATCCAACATCCGCGCTCTGATTGGTCAGACGAAAAAGAGAAGGATTATTTAGAACAGCTTAAAAGATTGGCCGAGAAAGAAACTAAGAGTGCAGACAAAACTGAAAAGGTTGAAAAGTCCGGGTTTTTAATCAGTAAAAAACTACTTAATAAAAGAAGTGAAAGGGGTTGTCCCGTTTGTGGAATATACTCTTTTGATACAAAAGACGATCTTTACATGAACAAATATGAATGTTGTTGGGAATGCTACATTCAATATGTTGATGGTAGAGAGGAAAGATGGAAAACTGGCTGGAGACCAAATAATGAAAATCACAAAAGCGAGACTTAAGGAACTTATCACAGAGGAAGTTAGATCAATTCAGGGACAAAACCTCTCTAATGAAGCTGCATATGCTGATATTTTAAATCATATCACACCAATCATCCGTCAGGCCCTAGGTCCAAATGCTAATCTTTATAAGGTTTTGACTGGTATGGCTGAGATGTATGCCAGAGAAGAATGGAGCCCCGATTCTATTAATGAAGATGGGCACGTTGACGTATCGTCTGCTCGCAGAAAGTTAAAGACCTCTATCGAAGACGCAATGCAGATTTTGCAAGCTCTTGAGGCAATGCCAGAGGAAGGCGATCTACCTAGCTGGTGGATGAGCAAGCTTACGTTATCAGCAGACTATCTTAATAAAACAAGAGATTACTTATTGGTTCAGGAAGGCAAAGAAAACGAAAACAACCCATGGGCAATCTGCACAGCTTCAGTCGGAAGAGAAGACGAAGGCAAGTATGAGAGTTGTGTGAAGAGTGTTAAGAAACAAAACAAGAAGAAATAAACTTAGTGTTTGCGAAAGCACAAAACTATTTATTAGGCAACATTTCTAGGAGAATTTAAATGGCAACAGTAATGGACATTATTAAAGGTATTTCACAGGCCGCCGCAAACGCTTACGACGGTGCCCACGATGCAAGAGCCGCATCTGACGGCGAAGCACGAACAGCAGGTCTCAAAAGAGAGCAGGGTGACATGAATATCGAAGCGAGAGTTATGGACGCATTTAACGTAAGATTCCATGGTGACCGCCTTTCTGTTCATTATCATGGTGGCTGTAGGTTAAAAGAAACTCACGACCGAAGTACATTCGAGAATGAGATTAACCAGCATCTTGCAGATGTTGTTAAATATCTTAAGAAAGAATACAAAAAGATCACAGGCGATACTCTGACCCTCACACAGGAAGGTGACTCGGATATCTTGGTTCAATACATTAGTCGCATCCGTTGCGATGTTCAGGCTACACAAATGTATAAGATTGGTGGAATGGATGGTGTCGTTGACGCAAAAGATTCTTCTGAAGATCGTCTTGATGATGCAATTAAAAATTGGTTGAAACTCGGCAAGGGTGGGTAAGAAGGTGAATGGGACACCAACTCACAAAGAAAGAGATCACAAGAGAAATTCTCAAGTGTGGTAAAGACCCCGTTTATTTCATCAACAACTATGCTAAGATTTCCCACCCGATGCACGGGTTGGTACCTTTTAAGCTTTATGATTATCAAGCTGATTTAGTCGAGGACTTTAACGACTATCGTTTTAATATTATCCTTAAAGCTCGACAACTCGGTATCTCGACAGTGACTGCGGCATACATTGCATGGATGATGATCTTTCACCGAGATAAGAACATTCTTGTTATGGCAACGAAGTTTGGAACAGCAGGAAACTTAGTTAAGAAAGTAAAGGCTATTGTTAAGCATCTGCCACCATGGATTCGAATATCAAATGTTTCTATTGATAACAGAACTTCTTTCGAACTCTCCAATGGATCTCAGATTAAAGCATCTTCAACTTCTGGTGACGCAGGTCGTTCGGAAGCCCTGTCACTTCTTGTAATTGACGAGGCCGCACATGTTGACGGTCTAGACGAGTTGTGGACAGGGCTTTATCCTACATTGTCCACAGGTGGTCGCTGCATCGCACTTTCAACACCAAACGGTGTCGGAAACTGGTTTCACAAAAGCTATACAGATTCAGCGATTCAACAAAACGACTTTCATCCAACAGAATTAATGTGGGATGTACATCCGGAACGCGATCAAGAATGGTTTGAGCATGAAACAAGAAATATGTCGCGACGACAGATCGCACAGGAGCTTGAATGTAATTTCAATACTTCTGGTGAGACAGTCGTTCACCCGGACGATATCGCATATATGCTAGAACAAACTTGCGAACCAAAATATAGAACTGGATTCGACAGAAATTTTTGGATTTGGGAAAGCTATCTTCCCGAATGCACTTATTTGATCTCGGCAGACGTCGCAAGGGGCGACGGCAAAGACTATTCTGTCTTTCACGTTTTCAATTTAGATACAATGGAGATTATCGCAGAGTATCAAGGAAAGGTCACTCCAGATGTTTTCTCTCAGATCCTTGCAGACGCTGGAAAAGAGTATGGTGATTGTCTGGTTGTGGTAGAAAACAACACTGTTGGCTTTGCAGTATTAGATAAATTAAAAGAGAAGGGGTATCCAAATGTTTACCATTCTATTAAATCAAGTCACGAGCAGATTGATCAAGTTCAAGCAGAATTTAACAACTCTGCCGTTGCAGGATTTACCACGTCTTTAAAGACACGACCAATGATTGTTGCGAAAATGGAAGAGTTTGTAAGAAATAAACTAGTTAAGGTGTATTCATCCAGACTTTTAAATGAATTTAAGACTTTCATTTGGAACAACGGTCGCCCACAAGCTATGCGCAGTTATCATGATGATTTAATCATGGCTTTTGCAATTGGATGTTGGGTAAAGGATACAGCATTTGCTGAGGCCCAACGAGACGTGCAATATCAAAAAGCCATCTTAAATTCTATGAAGAAAAGTGATAGTATTATGAATACAACCATATCCGGAATGCAAGGGTACAGACCTACAAACAGTTCGGAGAAAGCAAAAAAAGAAGCTGAAAAGAATAAAGACTTTATGTGGCTCTTTAAAGGATAAAACAAATGGCAGGTAGATACGGAAAAACTAACAACCCTCGGAACACAGATTCTAGATTATTTAAACAATTGACTAGATTGTTTTCTGGACCTATTGTAAATTACAGAAGGCAGATTCCGAGAAAGAACAAAAGACGTCACTTAGACAAACATCAGTTTAAGTCAGCGTCCGGAAAGCAATTTAAAAAGGTCGCCTACGATCCGTTTGAGAATTTATCTTCAATGCTCCTTCAGAATCAGGGCCGCGTTGAGAGATACGGCGACTTTGATCAAATGGAATATGAACCAATCATCGCATCAGCTTTAGATATTTATGCAGACGAGATGACAACTTCTTCTGATTTACAGCCTTTGCTTTCGATTAAGTGCCCGAATGAAGAGATTAAGGCGATCTTGAGTACATTATATCATCAAGTTTTGAATCTTGAGTTCAATCTTTTTGGATGGTGTCGTTCGATGTGCAAGTATGGAGACTTATTTCTTTATTTAGATATCGATGAATCAATGGGGATTCAAAATGTAATCGGTTTACCTTCTCATGAGGTTGAGAGATTAGAAGGCGAAGACAAGACAAATCCAAATTATGTTCAATATCAGTGGAACACTGGTGGTTTAACTTTTGAAAACTGGCAGGTTGGCCATTTTCGTATTCTTGGAAACGACAAGTATGCCCCTTACGGAACCTCTGTCTTAGAAGCTTCTCGTCGTATCTTTAGGCAGCTTACTTTGTTAGAAGACGCTGTTATGGCCTATCGTATTGTTCGCTCACCAGAACGTCGCGTGTTTTATATTGACGTCGGCGGTGTTGCACCAGAAGATGTGGAACAATATATGCAGAAGGTTATGACGCAAATGAAGCGAAATCAGATCGTTGACTCAACAACAGGTCGAGTCGACCTTCGTTACAATCCTTTAAGCATTGAGGAAGACTACTTTGTTCCAACAAGGGGGAACACGTCTTCTAGAATTGAGAATCTCCCCGGTGGAGCATACTCCGGAGATATTGACGATGTTAAATATTTAAAGGACAAGCTTTTTGCAGCACTCAAAGTACCTCAGGCTTATTTGTTTAGAGGCGAAGGTGCAGAAGAGGACAAAGCGACTCTTGCACAGAAAGATATTCGTTTTGCAAGAACAATTCAGAGATTGCAAAGAGCGATTGTTGCAGAATTAGAAAAAATTGGTATTATTCACCTTTATACTTTAGGTTATAGGCATGAGGATCTTGTTTCATTCAAGTTATTCCTTAATAATCCATCTAAGATTGCAGAACTTCAAGAGCTTGAGCATTGGAGAACGAAATTTGACACTGCCGGCGCAGCAACTGAGGGTTACTTCTCAAAACGCTGGGTTGCCGAGCACATCTTCAGTCTTTCTGAAGAAGAATTTGTTCGCAATCAAAGAGAGATGTTCTATGATCGCAAGTTCGAGGCGATGCTTGAAGCCGAATCGGAAGCAGGTCTTGAAGCCGCAGCCGGCGATCTGGGCGACCTCGGAGATGATGACCTTGGAGGTGAAGATCTCGGAGGTGAGGACTTAGGAGGTGAAGATCTCGGTGCCGACTTAGGCGGAGAAGAGTTCGGAGCCGAAGAAGACGAAGATAACGTCCTTCTCGCCGAACCCGGCAAAAGAGATGAATATACAAAACCCGGCTGGAAGGGTGCAACCTATACAAAGGTTGAGGACACACGCGGAGATCGTCGTTCCCGTGGAGCGAGATATCGTAGTAATATTTCAAAAGGCGGAGACTCAGTTGGCCGTAACACAAGAAGGAATACTTTTAAGGGATACTCAGAATTATCTAGTTTAGCAAACCTTACTTATGAACAAAAAGAGACTACTTATAATGACAGCGAAGAGCAGAAGCTGTTTGAAACAAAAACTGCCGTAAAAAACCTAATCACAGAGTTAGAAAAAAAGGATTTGAAAAAGGATGAAAAAGTTGAAGCATAATAAGAAAAGAAATACCGCTTTTCTTTACGAGACCCTCGTACGAGAACTTACTAAATCTATCGTAAAAAAGAATAATGAGCGCAAAGAAAAATTAATGGAAACCATTAAAGAGTTTTTTGGCAAGGATAAGCTTCTTGCAAAGGAACTGGAACTTTATAAATCGCTTTGCGAGACATATGACATGGAACCACACGTTGCCGAGAAGCTAATTTTTGAAATTAGAAAGAAGCACGACACTTTAAATAAAAAGGATCTGTTCAACGAGCAAAGCTCTCTTATTAAAAAGATGAATATGATCGTTTCTAAAAGCGCCTTTTCTAGTTTTGTGCCAAATTATAAGAATCTTGCAACTGTTTATCAAATTTTTAATCAAGACACCCCAACAAAAGAAAGAGTTCTTTTAGAAAGTAAGATGTTGCATACGATGACAAAAAAGGCGAAAGAAGTAATTCAAGAAATGAAGCCGATTGATGACCTCACTTTCAAAACATTTGTTGAAAAGTTTAATACAGAATATTCTGGAAAGCTCATCAACGAACAGAAAGAGCTTTTAACAAAGTATATTTCTTCTTTTATCGACAACGGCATTGAGTTAAAGATCTTTTTAAATGAAGAACTTGGAAGATTGAAGAAAATTGTTACTGAATCTGCATCTATGGAAGAAGTCAAGAATGACGAAGAAATGAGCGAGAAGACAAAAAAGGTCTTGGAGATCATCGAAGATTTTAAAAACCATAAGATTGGCAAAGAGCTTATCGAAAAGATCTTGAAAATTCAAAATTTAGCTAGCGAGATTCAAACAGATGTCAATTGAAATTAAAGTAGGCTCAGATGCAGTAGCAGAGGAAGAGAAGCCAGTACAAGCTTCGATGACCCTTAATGCCCGCAAATCTCTTGATGGCAACATTATGATTTTTGATCATGAAGAAATCGACATTGTTGTAATGCCTGCTGAAAACAAGGTCGTTGCGTTTCCAAAAGATCTCATGGAAGACGCAGTGTATGCTGCCCAAGATCGTCTTTTTTATCACTTAATAAAGAAGGGAATCATCTTACCAGAGTCTGTCCATGGCGGAAACGTATATGGTTCTCTCGAAGGCGCTATTGCCACACCGATTCAAGAAGATGTTAGCGCAACACAAACCGCAGTATTTTCAATTGGTAAGTTTCTTTCGGAAGAAAAACCATATTTTGAAACATATAAGAATTATGAAGAAGATGGGATGGAGGATCTTACTGATCCGGATCCCGAAGATTCAACTGAACTCGGAGAAGTACCTCACGAGACAGAAAAGGGATCTTTACGAAAGGGCTGGATTCGCGGCCCTTACGGCATGACCTATACATATCGTTATTAAGAGGCTGTATGGAATTACTTTATTTCATTTTATGCGCTTATGGTATAACTTCGATCATCGTTTTTAGCCACATTGTAAAAGCTCCACGAGAGTATCTTTCATCAAAATCCAATTGGCTGTGTGAATTGCTTCATTGCACAATGTGCACTGGCTTTTGGGTTGGTGTATTTCTATGTGGCGTAAACAAATTCACTGAACTATTTACATTTGACTATAATTTCATTAACTTCTTGCTCCTAGGAGCCCTCAGTGCGGGTACTTCATACCTATTAAACACTGTTGTCGATGATGATGGTATAAAAATTGGGAGTAAATAAGATGAACACCGACGCCTTCACAGATAAATGGATGCTGCAACCAGTTAGACGTTGCTGCAAAGGATCGTGACTATGAGCAAGTATTTATTAAGAGAGTTTTATGAGCTTTGCCCGAACGGCACATGTGAAGACCTTCTTACAGAAGACGACAAACGAATGATCCGTGAAAACGGAGCAATGTTCCTTACCGGTGTTATGCAAAGAGCGGATGCTCAAAATGGAAATGGTCGTGTTTATCCAAAAGGAATTTTGGAGAGAGAGATTGAAAACTATTCAAAGATCGTAAAAGAACGACGCGCCCTTGGTGAGCTTGATCACCCTGATGATTCGGTCGTCAACCTCAAAAACGCCTCACATATGATTACAGATGTTTGGTGGGACGGTAACGATGTTATGGGAAAGGCCCAAATCCTCAATACTCCATCAGGGCAGGTACTTAAGGAACTCGTAAATGCCGGCGTAAAGCTCGGTATTTCCTCTCGCGGATTAGGTTCCGTTAGTGAACAGATGGGTAAAACAATTGTTGAAGACGATTTCCAATTGATTTGCTTTGATTTTGTATCTGAGCCGTCAACCTCTGGTGCATTTATGATGACCGAGGGTAAAAACATTGATCTAAACAAGGTATTTACAAAAGCCGATAAGATTAATCGTGCTTTAAACGAAGTGTTAAAATGAAAAAAGCTGATTTAAAGAAAGTATTAAAACCTCTTGTTAAAGAATGTATTCAAGAAGCCCTCCTCGAAGAAGGTCTATTGTCTAATGTAATCGCCGAAGTCGTAAAGGGCTTAAACGTCCAGCCTCTTGTTGAGCAGGTTCAGCCAAAGCAACCGCAAGCTCAAGCTACAGAGCAGAAGATTATCGACGAGGAAGCACAAAAAAGAAAACAAAAGATTAATGAAACCCGAAAGCAGATGCTAGACGCAATCGGTAAAGATTCTTACAACGGAATTGACCTTTTTGAAGGTACAGATCCAATGAGAGAGTCAAGCAATCCACACAGTCCATTGGCTAACACTGACCCCAGTGATTCTGGAATTGACATCTCCAGTTTATTGAACAATAGAAAAACGTGGAAGGCCCTAGCAGGAAATTAAAATGAGCAACAAACATCCAATTAATATAGAAATAACACCAAAACCAAATGAACCGATTGAGCGAACTTTAAAAAGGTTTTCTAGAAAGGTTAAGAAAGAGGGAATTATGGATCAACTTCGCGAACGTGCCCGATTCGAAAAACCCTCTGACAAGAAGAGACGCCTAGCTAAGAAAAGAAAGGCAGTATTAAGAAGACTAAAACAGAAAGAGCAAACTAATTAAATCGTAAGGATTTTCAGGAGATAGATAATGGCAACATTCAATTATAATGGCGTAGGGTTAAGGAACGTAGGGTCTTATTCGGTTAGCGGCGCTCCGTGGATCACTGGATCCGTCGCAATGCACTCACAAGCGCATGCAAAAACCGCTGCAGCATCCTCTTCGGCAGGAATGTATAGAGTTAACGGTGAAGGAACAAATGCAAAGCCGGCAGAAATTAGAGTTAATTTCCCAAATGTAACAAAAAGCTTTACAGTGATTACATCCGGTTCGCAAGGATCTGCACCAATAGTTAGGGTCCACTTTGCCTCTATGTTTACAGAGGACACCTCAGGTGCCCCAAAGCACAATGATATTATTAACCACCATCATTTTATTCAGCTAGATGGAATTGAGGAAAGTCTAACGATGAATGTAAAATGCAGTACGATATATCTCTCAACACCGAATGATGAATCTGGATTCCAGATGTATGCAGAATTAACTAATATTCCAACTGGAAGCATGTATACGCTTACTGGTTCGGGTATAACAGAATAACAATAGGAGATATTTAAGATGGGTTTTGGTTCAAGCGGAGGCTCCGGAGGGGGATTTAGTGGTTCACCACATTCTACTACCGAGACAGTATCTGGTTCTAGTAAAATTATTTCTGAAACAGGATTTACTACTGCCGGCTTTCTTAGTGTCACTGGCTCTACCACATTAGAGGGTAAGCTTTCAAGTTCATACGCTGGATCAAACAATCTAGAGGGCGAGCTTTATGTTGAGACTGGTCTTTTTGTATCTGGAAATGTATCCCTGCACAATCGTGCCAGCAACTGCCTTCTTTCATTAGAGGGTCTGGCAGGAGCAAACTCTGCAATAGAATTTAGAGAAACTAATCTTTATTGGTCAATGGGCCATCGAGGAAGCAATAACTCCTTCTTTATTAGAGATTCCCTTTCCACCACAGGCGACGTTTTCCAAATGGAAGAAAATGCCGGCGACAATCTTATATATGGTAAAGCCGGATCTCTTTTAGGTATCAATACAGACGCCCCAACACACACTCTTACTGTAGCTGGTGCCGTATCTGGCTCTGGTAAATCTTTTTTCGAAGGCGATATGCAGATTGCCGATAACCTTTTTCTTTCAGGTAACCTAGGCGTAGGAACATCGAGTACCTTATCATCTTCTATAAATGTCATTGGTGGCATTAGAGAGGCAAAATATTCCAACGGTGCCGGAGCAGTAGCATCTTTGAGATTAGCAAAAGCAAAAGGGTCTGAAGCCTCCCCCGCAGTGGTATCTACAGGACATAGTATCGGTCAGCTTGAGTTTGCTGCATTTGATGGGGCAAATTATATTCCTGCCGCAGCCGTAAAAGGTAAAGTTGAGGGAACACCCGGTGCTGATGATATGCCCGGAGCCTTGCACTTCGAAACAACCGCTGACGGAGCCAAAGAGTCTACTGCTCGTCTCGTGATCGATCCAAAAGGAAACTTGCGAGTCGGAACAGACGCAAATTCAGTTACTTTAAATGCAAACGCCGAAGGCGCACTCGCCATACACAACGGCACTGCGCCAAATGCGGCAACATCAAATACTGCTGTTTTATATGTTGATAGTGGCGAGCTTAAAGTATTAGACGCCGGCAACAACACAACAGTACTATCTCCACACCCTGACGGTTCAGAGGATTGGGTTTTCTATTCTAAAAACCTTAAGACCGGCAAAACAGTGAAGATTCAAATGCAGAAATTGATGAAGAAATTAAACGACCTTCTCGGGGAAGATTTGTTTGAGGAATGGCACGACGACATTACTTAAGCATTATTATGTCTTTTAAACAATAAACACACTATTTATTTTGATAAATAATCCCCGGAGTATATCACATGTCTAAAATGTTAGAACAAGCAATTATCGATGCCGAGGCTCTCAAAGAGGCCGCGTTAAAAAATGCAGAAGCTGCAGTTGTTGAGAAATATTCTCACGAAGTGAAGGAAGTTGTTGACCAACTTCTTGAGCAACCAGAGGACGAACTGGATGGTGACTTAGACGCCGCTCCTGTTGCCGATGAGTTTGGTGATTTGCCTCGTGCCGATATGGAAGGCGAGAGCATGTGCCCTTGTCCAGATGAGGAAGAGGAAGTTGAAATTGACTTTGATGCTCTTGCTAAACAAATTGACGCCGAGGATGAGGGAGAGATGATTGACCGCGATGAACTCGCTGATGATCTCATGGAAGAAAAAGAAGAAGAGTTGACAGAAGACGAAGAGCAGATTGAAGAAGATCAAGATTTCGATGAAATCACAGAAGCTCTCGTTGCTGAACTCCTTGAAGAATTGACTGTAGATGTTAAAGCTGTACCAACCGGTGTTCCCGGTGGCGCTTCTAACGCTGCACTGGATAGAGAACAAGTTGAGATTGCACTTGCCCAATTGGCCCAAGAAGAAGCACAAGGCGAAGCAATGAAGCATGAAGAGAATGCCCTTGAGGAAGAAAAAGAAGAACTCGAAGAGGCCCTGAGTGCTGCAAAGTCGACAAACGACGAACTTGTTAATGAAAATAAAGAACTTAAGAGCTTGCTTGTAAGAGTAAAGGAAAGACTTGAAGAAGTTAACCTTTCTAATGCAAGACTGCTCTACACGAATCGCATTTTGAGTAGTGCCTCCCTGAATGAGCGACAAAAAAATAAAATTGTCGAGTCTATTTCAAAATCCGAGTCTGTTGAAGAAGCAAAGGTTATCTTTGAAACTCTTCAAAGCGCAACGGGCGACAACAAACGTCAGCCAAAATCGTTGAGCGAAGTAGTATCACGCCCTTCAACAACTTTACCTCGTCGTGAAAAACGAGGAAACATTTCAGACCCCGTATCTAATCGCTGGAAAGCGCTTGCGGGGATAGACAAAAAATAAGGAGAATTAAAATGTCTGTACTTGATAAATTAACAGAAGGCATTGTTAATCGTGATCTCCAAAAGGAAGGTGCTGCTCTACTGAATAAGTGGGAGAAGACCGGTCTTTTGGAAGGGATTACCAGTGACTCACAAAAAAATGGAATGGCTCGCCTGCTTGAGAACCAAGCAAAAGAGCTACTTAGAGAGGCTTCCTCGATGGCAGCCGGTGATGTTGAAGGCTTCGCAGCCGTAGCATTCCCACTTGTTCGTCGTGTATTTGGTGGTCTTATTGCTAACGATCTTGTATCCGTTCAGCCAATGAGCCTTCCATCCGGTCTTATCTTCTTCCTCGACTTTACACACACACAACTTCGTGCTGGTGCCGCTGCAGGCGCATCACTTTATGGTGGTGGTGCAGTCGGAGCAGAAATTACAGGTGGTGTAAATCTCACCCGCGCACCAGATGCAACAAACGCAATTGGTGGTCTTAATCAAGGCGGTGGTGGTTTTTACAATCTTGGAAATGCATTTTCCTCACCTACTGGTTCGATTTCGTTGGCTGACCGTACGGGTAACGACCCAGCTACGGATTCTGAGACAACAGGTCTTCACGACAAGGACAGTTGGACAACTGCCGACGCCCCTCTTGGGTCCGTTGGAGTTCAGGTTTCCGCGCTGTCTGCGGCCCAAAAGAAAATGATCAATTACGATCCTGATATTCTTGGCCGCTCTACTGACTTTGTTGGAACTATCGTTGTTTGTGTTGCTGACGCAACCATGGCAACAATTAATTTGGACGCTCTCCACGCGCTTTACGTTGGTGACGATGCTACCATGGGAACCGAACTTGCATACACAGGTGCTGGTACAACTGGTACAGGTGCTCAAATCGTTCGTCGATTGACAAAGCGTGGTTATGTAGACTCTAACGGTCTTCACGTAACCGATTCCGAGCTTAACCACTTTACATTTGTTGTTCAGGCTTCTGATACATTTGATGGTGACATCGGTGCTACTTTGCAGCAATTGATCTATCCAATAAAGGATAATTTCTCTGCTGGTGATAACACCTCGCTCGGTGCAGTTCGCGGCGCTGACACTTGGGGACTTGAAGAGTCCGGTGCTACTGGTAATGTTGGTTCGGGAACAAACAAGAACGAGATGGCTGAAATCGACATTAAGGTTGACTCCATTTCCGTTACTGCCCAGACCAAGAAGCTCAAGGCCAAATGGACCCCAGAGCTTGGTCAAGACCTTAACGCTTACCACAACCTCGACGCTGAGGTTGAGCTTACAGGTATCCTCTCTGAGCAAATCGCTCTTGAGATCGACCGTGAGATCCTTAGTGACCTCGTTAATGGTGCAGAAGCTGGTACTCGTTACTGGTCCCGCGCTCCGGGTCTCTTTGTAGACGTAAACGGTACTGAGCTTGGTGCTTCTTCGGCTGCTCCAGACTTTACTGGTACAGTATCCGAGTGGTACGAGACTCTCGTTGAGACAATCAACGATGTTTCTGCTCAGATTCACCGCAAGACTCTTCGTGGTGGTGCTAACTTCATCGTCGTTGGACCTGAAGTTGCCAACATCCTTGAGTTCACAAACGGTTTCCGTGCAGACGTAACTGGTGACGCTGACCGTGGTTCGGTTGGTGCAGTTAAGTCTGGTGCACTTAGTAAGAAGTGGGATGTATACGTAGATCCTTACTTCCCTCGCAACGTAGTACTCGTTGGTCGTAAAGGTGGTTCGTTCCTTGAGAGCGGATATGTTTACGCTCCATACGTGCCACTGCAGGTCACACCTACTATCTTCGGTACCGAAGACTTCATTCCTCGCAAGGGAGTGATGACTCGTTACGCCAAGAAGATGGTAAGACCTGATATGTACGGTCTTGTAGTCGTTCGCGGCTTGCTTGGTGAAGCTGGTGCAACTAGCTAATCTTAGTTAAAACCGATTAACTTCTGGCCCCGCCTTGGGAAACTAAGGCGGGGCTTTTTTGTTTGTGCCTAATGTAAACGAGTATACTATTTACTACTGTTGAATCGTAAGATTCACAACCTAGTTATCGGGTAGACTTTGATCTACCTCCTAGTATTGCTGGAATAAACCAATACAGGAACATGATTACAAAAGGAGGGTTTTTAACTATGGGAACAAAAAGAGTGGGCCTCGCTAGAATTGAGGCACTAATAGAGAACTTAAAAAGAGATATTAATTTGGGGGCCGGTACCAAGCTTATCGGCGGTTATACTGCAGTAGAGAGTGTAACAGCAGACGATACTTTGACGGCTGTTGAATCAGGAACGCTTTATGTTTTTGCTGACGCTGCCGCAACTTTAACTCTACCAGATTCTGGAGCCGGCGATATCATTGGATGCACTTTTTCCTTTATATCCAATTTTCAAGGAACTGGGCAGAAAGTTGTATGTTCTGACACAAGTAATGAAGACATGGTTGGTGTTCTTTTGGCTGGTGATAATGACGACGACAATGCAACCAAAGCATGGGTTGCTTTAGTGGGGGATGCGTTTGCATCTATCAATATGGATAGTGTTGCACAAGGACATCCCGGAAGTCAATTCACAGTTACAAATATAGCTGCTGATGTATGGAAGGTTGAAGGTGTTATGATCCAAAGTGGTGGTTCTGAAGCAACACCATTCGCTACAACTTAATAACTAATACTTATTGAACAACAAGATAGTTTAATCTATCTAGCAAACAATAACCCCCATTTGATTAATTTCAGGTGGGGGTTTTGTTTTATCCAAAACTATTTACTTTGCTATAGGAGATCCTCGTGAATGGCCACTCGACCACCCCTCAATCCCAAGAGCACACAAAGTGCAACAATTCTACCGTCTTCCGGAAGTACAACAAACGTAGCGGCTGCGTGCCCTATCGGTGTATATACGGGTTCAGCAGGATTCCTTCAGGGTGCTCGCGACCAAGTTAGCTACGTTTATAAGAAACTTGGTGGAGATATCTTGGATATTGAGATAACCGAGGGTAATGTTTATGCAGCTTATGAAGAATCAGTTCTAGAATATTCTTATATTGTTAACATTCACCAATCCAAGAACGTGCTCTCAGATGCTCTAGGCGATGCAACTGGTAGCTTTAACAGTGACGGTGAATTAATCTCTTCAGGCTCTTACAACCAGCACTCAGGGCTTTCAGCGTCTCTTGAGGGAGACAGAGTAGAACTTAAATATCCTAATTTCCAATTTTCTTATGCAAGAAGGGTTGGACAAGCTCTTTCAAATGAAGTTAATGTCGGCGGCTTTGATACTGTGTATTCAGCTTCAATTGCTATCACAGCTTCAATACAAGATTATGATCTTCAAGCAATTGTATATTCTGCATCGGTGGATTCTGAAAATGATTACAAATTTTCTGATAAAGTTGGCAAGAATAAAATATTAATTAGAAAGGTTTATTATAAGACACCAGCAGCTTCTTGGAGATTCTATGGATATTACGGTGGTTTGAATACCGTTGGTAATTTGCAGTCTTATGGGCAATATGCTGACGACTCCCAGTTTCAGATTGTTCCAGTTTGGCAAAACAAGCAACAAGCTCTAGGATACGAAGACGCGCTTTATACTAGAAACTCACACTATTCGTATGAAATTAAAAATAATCAATTAAGAATATTCCCAAATCCTACATCTGCAACTTCGCCGACCAAATATTGGATTGAATTCATTATTCCAAATGAACATAACTCTTGGGATCAGAATAATCAAAGAAGAAATAACACACACGGCATTAATAATATGAATACTCTGCCGTTTGCAAACATTCCATACGACAAAATCAATTCGATTGGTAAACAATGGATTCGAAGATTCGGGTTGTCCTTATCAAAAGAAATATTAGGTCATGTAAGATCTAAATTCGCAACAATCCCAATTCCGGGAGAATCAGTGACTTTAAATGGTGATGCTTTAGTGTCACAAGCAAAAGAAGAGCAAACTGCTCTTCGAGAGGAACTTAAGACAGTTCTTGACGAGATGACTTACGACAAGCTGGTCGAAAAAGACGCCGGTATTGTTGCAAACGTCGGAACAATGCAAGAAAAACTGCCCATGGGCATATTCACAGGATAGGAGGGTAAGAAATGGCAAAGAAATGGTCACAACCGGCCTCACCGCCGCCTCCTTTATTCGTTGGCAAGAAAGAAAGAGACTTGGTTAAACAGGTGAATGACGAACTTATCGAAAGAGTCATCGGACAACAAGTTCTTTACTTTCCAATAAGCGCTACTAATAGCAATTTTCATCCTTTATATGGAGAGGCTATTGAAAAGAACTATTTGCCACCAATCAGAGTTCATGCTCTCATAGAATACGATGGTGATGAGACTGAATGGATGGAAAATGTCGGAATTGATACAAGATCATCTATTGTTATCCACTTTCATAAGAGAAGACTAACAGAAGATCAAGATCTTTTTGTAAGAACCGGTGACTTTGTATTGTATGGTGATATTTATTATGAGATTGTAAGCTTGAACGAGCCACAACAGATTTTTGGCCAAGTAGAGCACCAAATGGAAATCTCAGCTAAGTGCATTAGAGCACGCGAGGGCTTATTCGATGGCAATTGATAAGGACAAATATACAGTTGACAAAGATGGCAACATTGTTTCTGAAACAATCATTGCACCATCAACTCTAGAGAACATCGATCAAGCTATGTATGAGTGGATCGACAACACCGTTGATATATTCTGCACAACAAACAAAGGTTGGAAGAAATCTCCAGTTATTTGGATGTCAGCAGAACGCTCTCACCAGATAAAGAACAGAAAGGAACTTCGCGATGACAATGGCTCACTGATTTTGCCTATCATCTCACTTTCCAGAGCCAGCGTGACTAAAGATCCTTCCAACAAAGGAATCTTTCAAGCTCACATCCCTCCAAACATAGATGAGCGCGGAGGATCAATTGTTATTAATAGAAGAATTAATCAAGATAAGACTGCAAACTTTGCAAATGCCGATACTAAACGTAAAGGTAAGTACGCATCCACGAATACCGGTGCGAGAGATCAAGTTAATTTCGCAAAGAAGAATGAAAAGGTTGTTTATCAAACGATGTCTATCCCAATGCCAGTTTATGTTGATATATCATACGAGATAACACTTAGAACAGAGTACCAGCAACAGATGAACGAAATGATCACGCCATTTATTACAAAGACAGGAGGTATTAATTACTTTCTTCTAGAAAAGGACGGCCATCGTTATGAAAGCTTTATTGAACAGGACTTCGCCCAAAACAATAATGTGTCCACTTTGCAGGTTGATGAGAGAATGTATCAGACTACAGTAAAGGTCAAAGTCCTCGGTTATTTGATAGGCGAAGGCAAGAATCAAGCACAGCCAAAAGTTGTTATTCGAGAGAACGCTGTGGAGGTTAAACTTCCACGAGAAAGAGTAATCTATGGCGACATCCCAGAACACACTGATAAGAGCGGATTTTATCGCGATTAGTTTTGGACTTTGGAAAATCAAACAACTATTTACTAGAGCAATTATTATAGTCATAAAGGAGACGTCACAGCATGGCTGAAAAAAAGTTTAAGTTTGTTTCACCGGGGATCTTCCTCAGCGAAGTTGATAATTCACAAAACCCCAATGCGGGCACGGCCCCCGGACCAGTGATCATCGGTCGATTTGAGCGCGGCCCCGGAATGCGCCCAACAATAGTAAATTCCTTTTCTGAATTTGTAGAAATTTTCGGAAATCCAATCTCAGGTAAAGGAACAACAGACGGCGACGTTTGGAGAAACGGTAACTACCTTGCTCCTACATACGCTGCTTATGCTGTCCAAGCTTGGTTGAGAAACAACGCTTCTTGTACCGTTATTCGTCTTCTTGGAGCAGAGGATCCCACAGCAGTTGCCTCTGGAACAGACGGCGCAGCCAATACCGGCGGAAAAGCTGGTTGGGATATGGGTAATGTCGGTTCATCTGCACCAGACGGAGCATATGGACTTTTTGTATTTCCAAAGTTTGAGATCCTCTCCACAGCAGCCGCCACTCCACACACTGGAACATTGGCAGCTATCTTTTATGTAAATCACGCCTCTACAACATTGGCGCTCACGGGTACAGCAAGATCCACCTCAGGAAAGGTGCCTGCAATGTTCCCAACAGCTTCGCACGGCGCACTTCTTGTTACTTCTAGTGCAAATGCAAGTGGACAGTTTACAATGGCTGTTGGAACTCAAGCTGAGATCGCAACTGCAAACAGCGTTGGTGCAAAGAAAATTGAGTTCAACTTCAACGAGAATTCAGAGAAGTTTATTAGAAAGGTATTTAATACTAATCCTGCAAAGGTTAACTCTAATGCTTACTCAACTACAGAAGCATACTTCTTAGGCGAAACCTTTGAGCGACAACTTCTCGATCAACAACGTGGTGGCGCAGGTAAGCACGGTGGAGCCGCCGCAGACGGTGGCTTCGGTTTCGGCGTCGGTGAGGCCGGAACAGGCTTGTCGACACTGAACAACATTGGTGCAGCAGCAATGCTTCCTTTGAAATCTGTTGGTGGAAGTTACGATTGGGCTGATCATACTCGCCCAATGCAATCTGGCCGCACAGGCTGGTTTGTAGCTCAACATCAGGGTGCAGCAGCAACTTTCAATGCTCACCAACTTCAAAAATTATTCAGATTACACTCTTTGGAGCCCGGTGAATGGACACAAAGAAATCTTAAGGTTTCTATCCAAGATATCAAGCCTCCTAAATCGGCAGCACTGGGAGTCCCTCAGTTCTCGACATTTACAGTTGTAATCAGAAAGATCGACGACAGTGACGCATCCCCTCAACTCGTAGAACGTTTCAGCGGATGTGATCTCAATCCAAATTCTGCAAACTATATTTGTAGAAAGATTGGTGATAAGTACGTTGAATGGGACAACACAAAAAGAGCATACAGAGAGTACGGAGCTTATAACAATATGTCAAAGTTCGTTACTGTTGAGGTTAATGAAGTTGTTTCCAACGGAGACGCAGCAAATCTTATGCCTATGGGTATGTATGGACCACCACGTCCTAAAAAGATCGTTATCGGAACAGGAAGAAACATTGGTACCGAGTCTTGGGCTCTACACAACACAGGTTCTTTCTTGCCAACACACTTTGAAGGAGTTCAGAGCCCTGCAGCAATTGCAACCGGTGGCGGACTGTTCCAACTCGGTCTTACGGGTGCCCTGATTTGGCCACAACCAATTCTTCGCCACTCGAATACAGAGGATAATCTTCCAAAGAAGAACGGAGCATACTTCGGTGTGTCGACTTCTAAATCTGGTTCCGGTATCTTCGCTCCGAGTACAATAGATACTCTGAGAGCACTTCCTGCTGGCGTTGGTACAATGAACAGCGACTCTTCAAGAATCGTAACTGAAGGCGCAACATACGTTGAACCAGCTTTCATTTTCACGCTTGACAACTTGTCTGCTTCCGCAGATGGTTCCGGAGATGTTAAATATATTTCTGGTTCACGTACGGCTGGTCTTTCATTGACAGCCGTGAGTGGAACAAATGCTGTTCTTACCGGTAGTAGTCTCACCTACAACCGATTTACAACTCTTTTCCACGGTGGGTTCGATGGCCTCGATGTTACAGAGAAAGATCCATTCAGAAATACAAGATTGGATGATAGTTCGGATGCTAAAGCAAACTATACTCTTTTCTCGGCACTTAGAGCTATCGATACTGCAAGAGACCCAGAATACGTTGAGTGTAACTTGATGACCATTCCGGGTATCACAAACAGCACTGTTACAGATCATGTAATCGATATTTGCGAAGAAAGAGCAGACGCTCTCGCAATCATCGACTTGGAAGATGACTACGTGCCAGCACACGAAAGCACAGACACTGAGGCTACTCGTAAGCCAGATGTTGATACAGCAGTGCAAAAATTAAAGAATCGCCAGATTAACTCAAGTTATGGTGCAGCGTATTATCCGTTTGTACAGATTAGAGATTCTTTGGCTAATCAGTTATTGTTCGTCCCACCTTCAGTAGTAGGTTTGGGTACTCTCTCATACAGCGAATCAGTTCGCGACGTATGGTTTGCACCAGCCGGCTTCACACGCGGTGGACTTAGTGACGGTAAGATCGGTTTCCCAGTTGTCGGTGTAAAGCACCAGTTGACTTCTGACGAAAGAGATAAGCTTTATGAAGTAAACATTAACCCAATCGCTTCTTTCCCTGCAGAGGGTATCGTAGTGTTCGGTCAAAAGACACTTCAGGTTTCAGAATCCGCACTTAATCGAATTAACGTACGCAGACTCTTGATCTTCCTTAAGAGAGAGATTTCTAGAGTTGCAGCAACCACATTGTTCGAACAGAATGTAAGAGCAACATGGAACGGCTTCTCTGCTCGCGTTGAGAGCATTTTGAATGACGTCAAGTCTCGCTTGGGCTTGGCTGACTTTAAGGTTGTGTTGGATGAAACAACCACCACACCAGATCTGGTAGACAGAAACATTATGTACGCAAAAGTGTTCTTGAAACCAGTGCAAGCAATTGAATTTATCGCACTTGATTTTGTAATCACAGATTCCGGGGCTTCATTCGCAGATTAATAAAGATAATTTATAGCATAACTACTATTTAGTACAACAGGAGAAAATAAAAAAATGGGCAGTGATCAATTCTGGAATTCAACAAGCATAGAGCCAAAGCGTCAGCATAAATGGCTTGTATACTTGCATAATTCAAACATTCCATCTTATGTTGCAAGAAAGGTAGATAAGCCAAGCTTTTCCATCAACGAGCAACAGCATAAATATTTTGGACATACTTTTAAGTATCCCGGACAAGTAACTTGGGATGATATCACTATGACCCTCGTTGATCCAATCGACCCAAATGTAAGCGACAAGCTTCAGGACGTATTGATAAACTCCGGATATCGCACTCCAGATAACCGCACAAACAACGCTCTCTATACTGTCTCTAAAGACTCTTCTGTAAAGGCTCTAGGCCCTATTGTACGAATTGAGCAGTATGGCACGCAACCCGGTATTGGCGCAAGCTCCGGCGAACCTTATCTTATTGAGGCGTGGCAAGTCTTCAATCCTTGGATTAAAGATGTAAAGTTTGGTGAATTAACCTACGAAGATGACGGAATTGTCACTGTAGACTTAACAATTGCTTTCGATTGGGCTAAACTAGTAGACGTCAAATAAAAACTGAGGTGAAAAATGGCTAGAAATAACGAGGACCGCTTGGGTACACCCGCCCCTGCTCCGCCAAACGTTATGGAAACTTCGAACAACACTGCAGGAGATCAAATGTTTTCTTTTGTTACTCCCACTGAGTTTGTCGAACTTCCTTCAAAGGGTAAGTTTTATTCGGAAGGACATCCTTTACATAATGTAGATACAGTCGAGATCCGATATATGACAGCTAAGGACGAAGATACTTTAACTTCACCTGCGCTGTTAAAAAAAGGAATTGCAATTGAGAGACTTTTAAAGAATGTTATTATCGATAAAAGTATTAATACTGATGACCTTTTAGTTGGAGATAAGAATGCAATCTTGGTTGCAACTAGAATCTCTGGCTATGGAGCAGGATATACAGCAAAGGTAACATGTACATCTTGTGCTACTTCTACGGACTATACTTTTGATCTTAACGAGGTCGACCAGAGTCTCCCTGAAGAGTTAGAGGTAAACGATGATGGCCTCTTCAACCTTAAACTACCTAAGATGGATGTTATGGTTGGCCTGAGTCTTATGACAGGTGCTGATGAAAAGCGATTAGTTAAGTTAGCAGAGAACCGAAAGAAGAAGGGTCTTCCAGAAGCTGTATTAACAGACCAATTCAGGATGATCATTCGATCAGTTAACGGCAGTCAAAACAACGAGCATATCAATGCTCTAATTGAAAACATGCCAGCAACAGATTCAAGATACCTGCGAACTGCATATGCAGAGTTATCACCAAATGTGGACCTTACTCAAGATTTTGAATGTCCAGAATGTAACATGCAGGAGGAGGTCATTATTCCGTTTACGACGGAGTTTTTTTGGCCTAAGTGAGAAGTATGCTAAAAACCTATATGAGCAGTTTTTCTTTCTGAAATACCATGGAGGCTGGAGTTTCGCAGAAGCTTACAGTTTACCTGTCCGATTAAGAAACTGGTTTGCAGATAGACTTGTCAGCCAGATCGAAAAAGAGAATGAAGCTTTAAAGGATGCTAAACATAGGTAAAACATATTCTATAAACTAATTACAATGATTAGAGAGAGTTGCGCATATGCAAAATATTAATGAAGAAGAGTTAGACCAAGTTATCGATTTAGGATTGAACCGTAAAGGCGAACTAAATGAGAGCGCCCTGAGAATGTTGGGTGCAAGAATTAAGCTTGCTTTAGAGAGAATGTTCACTCCTATTACGGCTGGCGTCTCAAAGTTAAAGGTCAAGGGAAGTCGAAAAGAGATCGACTCCTTCTTCTCCGCACTTAAGTCAGAGAAGAAGTTTATGGATGCTTATACAAAATACGGATTGGATGATCCTAGAACAGCAAAGAACGCTGTCTCTCTCCGCCGTGCAACATCTGGATTTCAAAGTGCTACTGGAATAAAATGGCCTTTTAAGTAAGGGGGGTTTGTAAGTGGCAAATGAAAAAGACATCAATCTCCAAGAAAGGCTAAATAAGCTTCTTCAACAGAAGGCGGGTTTAATCAAACAAATTGCTGATGCTGAGGCAAAACAGTCTGCTAAAGCCGGCGAGTATGTAACTAAAACACAGAAGGCAATGAAGGTGGCTCAAGATAGAGCCGCTCTTGCCGAAAAGATTCTTGAGTTCGAAGAGATGTCAATTGATGAGCGCAACAAAGACCTTGCTAACGAAGGAAAAAGAATTGCAAACTTGAAAGCGAGAAACCTGCTTACGAAAGAAGAGGCTGATCTACAAGAACAGATTCTACTTGCAAAAACTCAGATCGCTCAGAACGAAAAAGATGTGACTGACGAGATGAAGCAACAACTTCAGCTTGCAATCGATTTAAAAGATAAGAAAGAAGAGCAAAAAGACGCCGCTGACGAAGAAAAGGCAAATCTCCTTAGCAATCTTGATACTTTGGGAGGCATGGTTGGTCTAACCAGTACTCAAACTACTCTTTTTGGGAAAATGGGAAGCTCTGTTAAGAGTATTGGAAAGTTACTTTCAAATTCTGAAACAGATATGGCTGATATGGCTAAGAACGCAGCAAAGCTCGGAGGAGACTTAGCCTTAGGTACAGTCATCGCCAGATCAGAAGAACTCTTTACTCTTCAAGATGGCATAATTGCAAATTTCCGAGCAACAACCGGCGCATCAGCCCAGACAGCAACCGCAATTGCCGGCGCTTCAAACGAATTGCGTCAGATGGGTTTAGATATGACCTCTGCCGGCGTAGCTGGTGAAGCTTTATATAATAGTGTAACGGCTTTTAGAACAGCCACTCCAGAAGCCCAAAGAGAAGCAGCCGCATTTACTGGATTGTTGGTGGAACTCAACATTGATGCCAACACCGCAGCCGATGCAATGCAAACATTGACTATGGGAATGGGCCAGAGCTTATCTCAAGCTCAGGCGACGACCGAAGAGTTATTGCATTTTGCGAATTCTATTGATGTTAATGTTAACGAGGCTTTAGACAACTTTGCTAGACACTCTGACGAATTAGTTGCTCACGGTGGCGATGTGGTGGCTGTATTTAAGCAATTACAAACTCAATCTCGCTTAACAGGAATTTCTATGGATTCTTTGATGTCCGTCGCCGGCCAATTTGATACCTTTGAAGGTGCAGCTAGTGCAGTTGGTAGATTAAATGGTATTCTCGGTGGTCCTTATTTAAATTCTATTGAAATGGTTTATATGACTGAGGCCGAGAGATTAGAAGCGATGAAACAGACTCTCGAAATGTCCGGACGCTCTTTTGATAGCTTAAGCAGGTACGAGAAAAAAGCTCTTGCAGCAGCCGGAAGCTTTACAAGTGTCGGAGAGGCCCAGCAATTCTTTAACAGCCAATTGGATGATCCTAAAACAATTGAAGCAAAGCGTCGTCAAGAGAGCCTTACAGATCAAGCTCGTAAAATGAAACCTATAATGGAAAGACTCAGCTTGGCGATGAATAAGTTTGCATTTAGCATGGAACCTGTTATTAATTTTGCCAGCAGGCTTGTAGAAGGCTTTGCGGATATGAGCACCGGCGGAAAGGTCTTCGCTGGTGTGTTATTTATAGGGATACCGATGGTCTTAAAAATGACGAAAGCTTTAATGGGGCTAAGGCTTATGATGTTGCAAACCGCAGCCGCACAAGCAACCCTCGGAGCGGCCAAAGGATTGGGCGCACTCGGTATGTTGGGGTTAGGAGCAGCCGGAATCTTAGGCGGTGGATTGCTTGCAGCCGGAATCTATGGAGTCTCTCAGATGTTCGCTAATGGAACCGACTCAGCACCAATGACCGGCGCAGCCCTTATGGGAGAGAAAGGCCCAGAACTTTTGGTTGGTTCCTCTGGATCTAGAATGGTCGGAGCGTCTGGCCCCGCGATTAGCGGAATCAATAAAGGCGACAGAGTTATCACTAATGCAAACCTTAAGAAAGGTCTTGGCGGAGGTGGCCCAACCGTTGGAGCTATGAAGGCTGCTTTCAAACAAGCATTGCAAGAAATCAACAGCGAACAAGCTGCCGGCCAAAAGAAAGTGCAAACAGGTACTGTGCCTGTTGTTATGCAGGTTAATAACAGAGAGTTAGGAAGAGTTGTCTTAAAGATTATCGAGGATTCAAATTCCATAAAACTTTCTCCATCGACCTAGTTATAAACAACGGAAGAAAAAACTATGGCTCCAGATCGCAACGACAAAGACTCTATATTGGGTAAATCATATTTTAATTATGGTGGAGTCCCGTCTAATTTGAACACAAAGGGGTCAGGCCCTTTATATGACGCCACAAACACCTTGGCCAATCATTTAGGATTATATGTTGATATCCATGCACGCCATTGTAATGTTAGAGTTGCTTTTAAAGCTTTTATGACAGCGTTTGAAGACACGGTTGACTTGAACTTTGAAGACGAGCCACAAATGGGTGCGATTACAAAGCCAAAAAACTTTAAGGGAGTTGCTCGACAACTTTCTATCGGATTAAAACTACCAGCAGCAAATGTTGATGAGGCTAGGATGAACTTAAGAAATGTATCATTGCTAGTTAAATCTTTGCACCCCGTTCAAGAGCTTGAGTTCGATCCTTCCACCGGTCGTATGGTGAGAGCGCAGGCTCCAACGTCTGTCCCTTACTTTAGTATTAGATTCTTAAACCTTTTGGTGGACGGCAACATGGAAAAGCCAGACTTCGCCAGTGCCGCAATGAGCGGCCTGACCGGATATATGGACGATGTTAAATATTCTTTAGTTATGGACGATGATGGCGGTGGGTTCCTTGCTGACAGAGGCAACAACGGCACCAAGGCATTCACTCAGCATGTTTATCCAAAATTAATAACTTTGAATTTTGTATTTTATCCTTACTTTACTGTAGATCCTGCTTGGTCTATACAATCGGGTAAAGAAGGTATCTCACCAGAAGACGGAACATATTTCTTTGGTCCCAATAACTATCCTTACCAATATGAGTCTTCTAGAAATACACAAGGTAATACAATCATCAATGCATCTACTAATATAAACAGCAATGATACAATAAGTGAAGCTGATAAAGCAAGAATAAACAGAGCTTTTCATTCAGGTCGTAGGAAATAATTAATATGTCATTTAGATACAACAATAGACCATTTTTTAAAAACGCCGATGTACGTCGCGACGATTTTTTAAACTCTGATCAAAAATCTCACAACAGCAATCCTTTAAATAATACTGAGATTGTACAATACGTAACACCAATTATCGAACATCCAACTGAAGAGGACTTCAGGCATATAAATTCTCAAAGTTATGTTTGGCAATACGGTGATAAATTTTGGAAAGTGGCAACTAAATTTTATGGCATGCCGACTGTTTGGTGGATAATCCCGTGGTTCAATAAAAAACCCTTAGAAGCTGATTATAAGCCGGGAGACGTTATCGAAATCCCTTTTCCGCTTTCAGATTTATATCAATATTTTCAGTAAAGGACTTATAGATGGCAGACAAAATTCCACAAAATATTGATGAATGCTTTTTATTAGACTTTATGCCCGAGGTTGCAGACTTCCGCGATATCACTAATATTAATAAACAATCAGAACATGTTATTGTTTTAGACGAGCAACATTCTGGAAACTCACAACTTTTTCTTAATAAGCTTATAGATCCAGAATACCAGACTCTGATGGATGGGTGTCCCAAAAACTTATTTCAACAACTTTCCCCAATGGTGAATCTGTATAAAGTTTTTTATGACCCTGCGGATCCAAAATCAGAATCCGAATCCATAAAGTTTCAGTTTGGCAAGTTTGATCCTCTAAAAACAAGACAAGCTATCGAAGAGTTGAGAGGCGAATACGGTGATACTGCTCCTTTATACGGTGGTTTCCGTCCGGGACACTTGGCACCAAGCATTACAGAGGCAAACATTGTTTTCGATGGGCAAAACCCTGCTGAGGCCAACTCATTTGTCAAAGCTAATTTGAAACTTTATTTTCCATCTGCTGATGCGCTATTCTTTAAAAGAAGTATGGGCAGTAAACCAATAAGCTTTTCAAACTTAATTGAAAGGCCCTCCGTTCCAAAAGATCCAAATTCACAAATTTCATCAGAGGATAATCATAGAATTTATTCTCAAGACAATTTTAGAATTAAAATGGAACTCTTTTATTTACCCAAGGATTCGACATTCCTTAAAGATGATAAGCTTTGGGGCTCAAATTTTCCAATGGAAAAACGAAGGGCAATCATGGAGTTGATAAGCAACAACCGGTTAACTTTATATTTGAATATTGTGAAACACGAATTTTCTTTTGATCACGATAATGTAAACTTACCTTTTTATCTTAATGTTCAATATATCGGAGCGGTAGAGAGCGCTATGAACACTAAAGACGCCGATATCCTGAAAGATCCAGAATACGAAAAAAAGATGACTGAACTTAGAAAGACGCCTGAATACCGCGCCTACCAAGCAGCAAAATCGGCTGCCGGACCCTTGGGTATAGCGAGTTTAGTAAATAGCAAGGCCGCCGTGGATGCGATATCGCACCGCAACACCGCTGCTGGCGGCGTAATTGCTGCAGCAGAAGGCCCTGAATATTTTATCACCCCAGATCGCGTTCGAGACCTTCAAGCGGCCAAGCTTGAGTTTCAACTTGACACCATCGGTGGCGACATCGATGTGCCCGGAGTCACATGGGGTTCCGCTAGGACTAAAGAGACCCTAGGAGCTATTCAAGCTGAAACTACAGCTTGGGCTAAACTTGGTGTAGAATGGGATGTTCGAAAATCTCTAGGGCTCCAAGAATATGCTGCAGCGAAAAGAGCTTATGATAGGGTTTTGAAAGAGAACAATATGCTAGAGGAGCAACAACTTAGCCGAGGTTATTCTAGGATTATTAAAGAACTTTATGGAGGCGAAGCAGCTAAGGCCGCAGCCATGGCTGGAAACAAAGCCGCTCTCAGAACCGGAGTCAAATATGTATACAGCGTGGGTGTTCCGGCAACTCATTTAAAAGATTACTTAGCCCGCCGAGAGGGTCGAAAACTAGATCAAGAGACTAAAAAAAGTCTCGAAGAATTGGAGAAAACGGGCGATCCCGCCGCCGCAGATAGACTACGCGCAGAAAGAGAGAATGCTCAAAATGATGTGAGAACGTTTTATAAACAATTTTGGAAAAAACTTGGGCCAATACAAAAAGCAGCCAGAGATGTTGAGATAGTCGAAGGAAGCGGACGCGGATACGCTCTTTGGGAGAGCGCCAAAGCCGGAGCAACATCGGCTGTCACGGGTGATACCGGCTGGGACGAATTGGCGACCGCCGAATTTTACGGCGGCGGCTCCACCGACAGTGCAATAGGTATACAAGAAAAATTAAGAAGGATAGCAAGACTACAAGCTGCGGGCAAGAGTCCTGAACAATTGTCAGAGCTTTTAGAGAGACTAAGCACCAGAGCCGAAGCCCCTCTTAATTCCGGAGAGCAAGTTTATGACATAGATTATTTTTATTTAGGTGATTTAATGGACATAGTTTTGAGAAATGTTCACGCATCTAATGACAAACATCGTTTGAATCTTTATAGCGACTCCGAATATAGAGGTAAAAAGCCCGACGCCCGAGATTTAAAAGATAAAACACTTTTTGTATTAGGGAATATAACTTGGAACGATTTTGCTAGTAATGGCTCAAAAACAATTTCTTTAGACAGAGTACCAGTTTCAATGAAACTTTTTATGGAGTTTTGGACTGAAAAGGTTGTTAAAAGACAGAGAAAGGCTTATCCATTAAACGAATTTATAAAAGATGTCATGACGAACTTGGTTAAAGCAGTGTTCACTAATAAATGTAGAGTTCAAGGCGAGCCAACGAACAACCTTAGTTGTAAATTAGAACATGTTTCTTTGAATCCAGACATTGCCGGCGACCCCACAATTCATGTTACTCCGAGTGAACTACTGGGTGAGGAAATCGAAGAATTATTTGGAGCCGCAAGCTCGAAAAGCTCAGCAGCTAGGATTTCATTAACTCGTCCAACAAAAACTGAAATTGTTAGAGCAGCAAACCGCGCCGAAAGAAACGCGCCATCTATAGCAAACATAGCTGAGTTAGGATCATCAAACTCTAGGATAAGAAAAAGGGCACAAAGAAAACGAGCACGGAGAAACCGATGGGAGAAGGGAAGCTTTGATCAACTAAAGACAACAGAGATAATATATATGTACGCTACGAATAGCAAACCGGATCATTTACAAGGTAACAGGCAAAAAGACGTTGAATCCGGAGTTGTTCATATAGAGGTTGGAAATCCAAACACGCCTTTGAAAGAGGTGGGCTTTAATAAAAGCGATCAACCTTTTTATTTGGAAGCTAAAGGGGAGACAGCCGGCGTGAAAGATAACTCTATGGAGTTGAGCGAACCATATAATCTCGACATTACTTTATACGGATTGACCTATGCCCGCCCCGGCCAACATTTTTATTTGAAATTAAAAAACTTTGGTGACCCATCACAGAAACGAGTAAGAGGCCGCACTGTAGGTTTTGGTCTTGAATATTCACTTCAAGCTAGCCCTTCTCGAAGGCTCGGTCTCGGTGGATATTACATGATGAACAAAGTTGAACAAAACTTCCGTGCTGAGGGAGGAAGAACTTACTGGGAAACATTAACTCAAGCTCTATGGACATCTTTTGGAGATCAAAAGGCCGAAAACAACAAGACACTTAATAATACGCCATCACCAGTTGTAAACCCGGGCGATCAGACCATGACGGGCATATTTGCAACGATGAATTCTGCCACCGCCCGTATCGACGCCAAATTAGCCAATGCAAACATTACAGCCGGCGGAGCCCTAACAAGCGGATATATGTCAGAACTACTCCCGCCTGACACCAGACTCCACAGCGGTTACAACCCTGAGGCGGCTAAGGATTCCGTCTTAGCTGCACAATCGCCCGTCACCGATCTACGGGGCGGCTTCGGGGTAGGTGAGTACCGTACTATTATTGAAGTGGCTAATGAAGAAGCCGAAGGAGAAAAAGTCAACCCACTGGCTATGCAAAGTATTGTGACGTTTGGTGACTCTGCCGATACACAAGCCGCCGAAAAGGCTAAAAGACGGCAAGAAAGTACAGAGAGATATGAGGAAGAGAGGTCAACCCCAGCCAAGCGAGCAAATATTCAAAGCAGCAATTATACAGCCGGCAAATCAGGACAGTATTAAACAATGCCAGATTCAACAAGTACATATGCCCAGTTTTATTACAAACAATCGAGACAGCAAGCATTTCCAAAGTTTGGCCCACAACCAATGGACTCACATAATGAAAAGCTTCATTACGGAAAAGTTGATCAATATCAAAATTCTGTTTACATGATCGATCCTTCTAATTTATCTCAAATAGAAGCCGGACAGCCACAGCTTGCATTGGACTTTGTTGCCGATGCGTTTGGGGACTTACAAAGGTATTTCTCTAAAGCAGTTTCTTTTAACAGAATACAGAACAGGGGCAAGTTTTATAAAGGTATACGAGCCTACAGAGGTTGGAAAGATCCAAACGCTCTTTATATTAACTGGTTATCGGCGATTTACGGCGGGTTCGAGGCTTACTTGTTAGCTGGCGAGTCTCCTAAAAATCAAGAGATCAGGTCTTTTGGTGATTATATGAGGAATTTTATAGATTACGCTTCTGGCATTGCATCAGAATACCCAATAACAAAAACAGGGTGGATAAAGTCAACAAACTGCCCAGCAAGTATCAGCGGCCTTATAGTTGATATATCTGCAGACCCTTTTTCTGACGAAAGCGTTATTCAACGATGGCTTCAAGATCCAAATTTTAATTTTTATAGAAACGCTGCCTTAAAATATGGTTTTTTGGTTGATAAATCTGCACCATGGAGATTATATGCTAACGTTGCTTCTATAGAAATGCAAAATTATTGGAATAAAGTAAAGGAGCCTACGAACGAAGAGATCGAAGCTGCAAGAAAAATTGGATTTACGGATGCACAAATAATACAAGCTTATAGAAAGGTCTATTCTAAGAAAGGTTTAGTTTATGCTCCCGGGAATTCATCGAACTTATTTGATTTGTACTTTAATAAAAGTCGTAAATATGATATCTTAGAGTTAATGAATTCTATGGGGTCATTTTATAATCAGTTTGTTGACAGGTATCCTACTGTCACTGTTCTTAAAACCTCTCCTTTAAAATGTGCACCTCCCGGCACGGTTGACAAGACTGTGTTTTTTAGATCTAGGGTCGGGACACCAGAAGTCGAAAGAGATTTTGCCCCTATTGCCATACCTTTGTACGCTTTCTTGAGAGCTAGCGAGGAAAAGGTATTTGGCTATATGGATTCTAAGAAATTCGACAGATTAGTTAAAAAAGCAGACACTTTAGTAAAAAAGGTTGACTTAAACAAAGGAATGGTGTATATTAATAAAAGTATCAATAGAGTTGCTTCGCAGAGAGCCGCCGAAAATACCAAGTTCTGTCAGAACTATGAAGGCTGCAATACTCGTGCGACTGATTTTGTTGATTACACGTATGTAAAAGAACATTCATGAGGAAAATTTGCTTTTTCAAACTTTAGACGATAAACAGGAATGTGTAGGAGTTTATATCGATGGTGAAATTTATTATGGAGATGTTCCAGAAGGTCTTACTGGAACTTGGTCTTATGCCCCTTACCTTGATGGACGAGATATTGACTATGCTGGGCTATTTTGTGGCGGACTTGATTGCGGACATGTTTGTCCCGAAGCGTTAAAGGATCAGTGGGAAGAAAAGACTGATAAGCTGAAAGCCTTTCTAAGATCTTTTCAAGAATCAAAAGTAGATCTTCACGAGAACTGTTTTTTTGAATTGGTTCCCTCAAGATTTCTATTAGAATACTGTGAGCTTAAAAACAAGATTACGCAACACGTATTAGATAACTATCCAAAACCCAAAAACTATGATTTCATGTTAGGCATAACCAAGTTGGCCAATCAACTTAGAAATCAAAAGGTCAATTTGGATCTTTCTTCTTTGAACGGTGAGATGTCTAGCTTCCGCACACGACAATGGAAGAAGAAGTTGGCTTCTTTACCTCCTTATATACATTATAATATATACGGGACAAAAACAGGCCGTCTTACAACAAAGAGAAACAGCTTTCCAATTCTTACTCTCGCAAAAGAGCTTCGAAAAGTGATAAAGCCTCAGAATGATTGGTTTATTGAGCTTGATTTCAATGCAGCCGAACTTCGAACGCTATTGGCCCTTTCCGGGCAGGAACAGCCAGAGCAAGACATTCACACTTGGAACGCTGAACATGTCTATAACGGCCAAGTGACGAGGGATGAGGCTAAGAAGAGGATCTTTGCTTGGTTATACAATCCAATTTCAAAAGACAAGCTCTCTGCCGGCACATATGACCGTGATTCTGTGCTTGATAAACACTGGGACGGTGAACAAGTACGTACTTTTTATGATAGAATAATACCTGCGGACAAACACCATGCACTGAACTATATTATTCAGAGTACGACAAGTGATACTTTCCTCAGAAGAGTTTTAGCCGTCAATAAGCTACTTCAAGAAAAGAGATCTAAAATTGCATTCTGTATTCACGACAGTTTGGTTTTGGATTTTGCACATGAGGATAGAGAGGAATTACTAAGCATTGTAAAAGAGTTCTCTAAAACTGACTTGGGAACATTCAAAGTTAATGTTCAAGCAGGCAAAAATTTTGGTGAAATGAAGGAAATGAAGATATGAAAGTATATAATAAGTTAATAAGAGACAAGATACCTATGATAATGTCGAAGGAAGGCAAGAAGTTCAAGACCCATGTGGCGACAGATGAAGAATATAGAAAGAAGTTGAAGATTAAGTTACTTGAAGAGGTTCAAGAGTTCCTAGAAGACCCGTGCATCGAAGAATTAGCTGATATAGCTGAGGTCTTTGGTGCTTTGATACCAGCACTAGGATACACTATTGATCAATTAGAGACGGTTGTACGTAAAAAGAAGAAAATTAAAGGAGCTTTCCGAAAAAAGATAATTTTGGAAACAGTAGGGAAATAAAATGGAAACAATTATCGGATTAGGTCAGGCGGGCTGCAACATTGCAGACGAATTCAAAAAATATGATGAATATGATGTTTATAAGATAGACGTTGGCCTAGATGCTTATGAAGAGACGCCTTATGGAGACTTTCCAAAAGAGGGTTTGTACAATA